>ENA-UPTB01000701-UPTB01000701.1-human-gut-metagenome-genome-assembly--contig:-NODE-701-length-33975-cov-52.426751_pt1 | contig 33975 bp, 33 predicted proteins | sample MGYA00250046_ERZ773369 | MGnify/ENA primary metagenome ERZ773369 (study PRJEB29103, sample SAMN06111938) | human gut metagenome | biome: human gut; feature: ankylosing spondylitis patient; material... | reverse complement strand
CAAGCATTTCAGTGAAGATGGTCAGCCTGAGACATCTACCACCATCGGTCTCGGCACGGCTGGCTATGCTCCGATAGAGCAAGGTAACAAGGCGAAGAACGGCGAGTTCCGTCCTACCATTGATGTATATGCTCTTGGTGCAACATTCTATAAACTTCTCACTCGTGAGACACCTCCTCCTGCATCCGACCTCGTAAGTGACGATGAACTATTGGAGAACGGTCTTCGTGCAAAAGGTGTGTCAGACAATCTCGTCAAGGTTGTTGTCGAGGCGATGTGTCCGAATGTAAGAAAGCGTACGCAGACCATTCGTGATTTCAAGAGCAACCTTGAGGGCGTAAAAGAAAATCAAAAAACTATTGATAATGAACCTGAAGAAACGATTGTTGGAGATGATGCAGAGAACACAATTGTTGCGCATCCTAACAGTTCACCCACTACAGCATCAATAGAGAAAAAAGACTACTCATCGAATGATGCTGAGCCAAAAGGAACTGAAGAAGATATATTAGAGGAGGAATATGAAAAATATTCTATCTTTAGCTTCAAGGGACGTGTAGGGCGTTTACAATATTGGTTGGCTTGTTTCGGAGGATTGTTGGCGTTTTATATTCCTTTGTTTCTTGCTATAGTACTTAAGGGGAACCCTTCCAACGGTTTATTTGCCATTTGTGCTATGTTGTGGGCGTTTTCATACTATTACTTAGTTTTAGCAGTCGGTGCAAAGCGTTGTCACGATTTAGGACATTCAGGATGGTTTCAATTAATTCCATTTTATGTTTTTGTCATGCTCTTCTCTTCTGGCGATGATGCAGTAAACGAGTACGGAGAGTACAATGATGGTATCTCCAAAGAGAGTTTGAAGAAGTTGGGGATAGTCGCTGTGATTGCATTAGTGATTTTTGGAATTATATGTGTTAGCCAAAGCCCAACAAGTCCGACGAATCATAATATGGATGCCGTGGATTCTGTTGCGCCTTGCGATGTAGCAAACGTTGATATGTACCTGAGTGGTGCTCGCTGTATCTATTCCGGTAAAGCTATTGAGAAAATAGATTCTGCGGCAATTAATGTCAAAAGCTATCTTCCTCATGGGAAAGGTCGGGCAACTTTTAATGACGGTCGTTATTACGAGGGGAATTTTTCTTATGGAGAAATGGATGGCTCGGACGCATATTTCAGTTATCCTAATGGGGATGTTTTTGTCGGTTCGTTTGCTAACAATGAATTTAAAGAAGGCTGGTATACCGTTAAGCAAACTGGGGAATGCTTTGTCGGAACCTTTAAGAATGGACAACCAAGTAAAGGTACTTGGTATGACAAGAATGGTAATGTTTTGGAAACTATATAAATAGGCTAAATTATGAAGAAAGTAATCTGTCTTTTATTGCTTAGTGTTTTTGTCATAAATGTTTCTGCGCAAAATACGATTGTGCGCAGACACAATAAGGCAAGTAGCACAAAAAAATCGACAAGTACAAAACATTCAACAACCAAGCAAGTGCCACAAAAGAAATCTTTAGATTTCACACCTGGACAGGCGATAGACTTGGGACTTCCATCTGGAACATTGTGGGCTGATAGAAATTTGGGAGCCTCGAAGGACATCTATGAAGGAGGGCTATTCATATATGGCGATCCTACGGGAGACAACCAAAGAATTTCAGTGCCAGAAGAAGTAAGTGAAATTTCCCGAACGCAATATGATATTGCAACAGCAAAATGGGGATACAAATGGTGTCTTCCGACAGAGAATGATGCACAAGAATTGTTTGATAATTGCTACATACAGAGAAAAACAAAGAATGGTGTTGACGGATATCTTCTTACTGGCAAAAATGGCAATTCTATTTTCTTTCCTGTATCAAGTAGGTATTCAAAAAGTCGGTTTGATGGGAATCCGTATGTCGCTTGTTGGTTAGCAAATAATATAGGAGTGTATAATAATGGAGCACGTTTTATGTGGATGGAAAACAACATGAAATCCATTTTGTGTTGGTCTATGAATTTCCGTTTTACGGTCAGACCAGTAACCAGATAACACAATGCATGCGGAATAGATTAATGCGACTATCACGCAAAAGGCATGAACTATTTATTTATGATTATAATTCTGACTCAAAAAAATGAACATTTCAAATGAAGATAAAATTAGGTGCTTTGACTTTCTCTCAGAATTCGAGGAATCCATAAAATCAAATTTCGGATCTTATAATATCGACGATAAACATTTACGTCTGTTCTTGAAGAATAACGGTATCTTTTTAGGAAAGTATAATAAAAGAGAAAGATCAAAAGCCTTGAAATCAGATTATTATATTGTATTTAAGCAAGACAAACCTCATGGAAAAATAAATGATATAGTACATCATCTTTTAAGGCATATAAGAAATTCAATTGCACACTGCCACATAGTCAAAAAAGGAAGGTCTAAGTTTTATATAGCGGACGAAAGTACATCTGGTGATAAGACTATGGAAGGATATATTGACAAGGAGGTGTTCTTTTCATTGCTAACACAGTTGCAACAAACGAGAATTTAATTGTAACCCAACGTTTGGGGAGAAGATCAATTACAAATTTTATAAGCCCATTTTTAGATAATATGAAACAAATACTTATAGCATTGCTGATGTTACTTTGCGTCACAACAAATGCACAGAATCAAGTCGTTAGACGACAGGGAGCAAAAACGGAGGCAAGAGTTTCTGCGATCAAAAGCAAGAGAAGCAGCAAAGCAAAAAAGAACAGTGTAGCTAAACATTCACAAGTGAATAAAATTAATGCCTCCTATTCTAATGGTGTGCTAACTGTGAATGGTGTTAGTTATGAATTTGTGCAAGTTAGTCCCGGCACATTTATTATGGGGGCGACTTCAGAGATGAAGAACCCATACGGAAATGAAAAGCCAACTCATCAGGTCACACTTACAAATAACTATTACATTGGTAAGACGGAAGTTACGCAAGCCTTGTGGAAAGCTGTAATGGATTACAATTCATCTTATTTCAAAGGTGACAATCTTCCTATGGAAAGTGTCAGCTGGAACGATTGTCAAGAGTTTATCAGCGAGTTAAACCATATCACAGGCAAGAACTTCCGATTGCCGACAGAGGCAGAGTGGGAATATGCTGCCCGAGGGGGCGATAAAAGCAAGGGCTATCAGTATAGTGGTAGTAATAATCTGTCGGATGTCGCAGGGGACGATGATAACAAGACTCACCCTGTCGGAACCAAGCTACCAAATGAGTTGGGCATTTACGACATGAGTGGCAACGTAAGAGAATGGTGTCAAGACTGGTATGGCATTTATAGTAGTTCATCACAGACCAATCCTCAAGGGCCGACAAATGGCGTTAACCGGATAAGCCGTGGTGGAAGTTGGTTTGATGGTGCAAGATGCCGCTCTTCGCAACGTGACGGTAACGAATCGACAAGAGTTCGTAACAACATTACGGGTCTACGTCTATGCATCTCTGAATAATAAATTTAAAAGCCTAAATTATATGAAACAGAAACTACACATCCTATTTGTAATCGCAGTTGCCCTATTGGGATTGACTGCATGTCAGAAATCAACGAAAGACCAGTTGGTCGGAACTTGGCATTATGTCAAGACCATGACCATTGATGGTAATACGGTTAGAATTGAGGGTACTGATACGAATGATGAAGACGGCACTTATTCTAGTGTGGCAAACGCAGTCTATACGTTTGACACAGAGATTGAAGGCGTTAGCGTCCAAATAAAGATGGGCGTTAGCTTTAAGGGGACCGGAGAATGGACGGTGAACGACAAGGAGATTGTTTTCACTCCGACATCCGGAGGTGTAAAAGTGACAAGTGGTAGAATCTACGACCCTTCAGACGGTTCTTTCATAGTAGAACTTACGGGTAACGAATTAAAAGAATTCTCAAATGAATTTGCGGACGATATGAAAGAGGGACTTCTTGAAGCATCAACCGAACGGATACTTGTGCTGCAAGAGAACAAGTATGTTACGGAATCGACGGATGAGGACGGAGGGAAGACAACATGCACTTATAACAGATTGAAATAAAATGGGTAAAGACAATTCATCACTTCCTGCCGGTACTGTCCTGAAAGGGAAATACCGAATAAAGAGCCACCTCTCGTCGGGTGGCTTCGGGAAGACGTATCTTGCCGTGCATGGTTCTCGCAACACAAAGGTTGCCATCAAAGAGTTCTTTATGAACACGGCAAATCAGCGTGAAGCTGACGGTGTGACGGTAAGTGTTGACAGAACTAAGGAGAATGCTGACGCTTTTAGTTCCCAGCTTGCAAAGTTCAAGAAAGAATACGAACGGCTCAAACTAATTAACAACGTCCATGTGGTGAAAGTGCATGAGTGTTTCGAGGAGAACGGCACTGCCTACTATGTGATGGACTTTGTGGAGGGCGATGACTTGATGGGAAGACTGAAACAACGGCGAACACCGTATGCAGAGAAAACGGTACTGGGGTATCTAAAACAAATCCTTGACGGTCTTGCTACCATACATTCCGCTGGTTTATTACATCTTGACATAAAGCCATCTAATATCATGGTAGATGCGCATGGCTATGTGAAATTAATAGACCTTGGTGCAAGCAAGGATTACATGCGAGGCGTTGGAGCAACGGTTCTTACGGGTTTGGCAAGAACAGACCGCTATGCACCGCCGGAACAAATAGATGGCAGCTATGACAAATTGGGCCCATGGACAGACTTCTATGCTCTTGGCGCCACCATATATTATCTGCTTACTTGCAACGAGATTCCAACATGGACGGAACTCAACGAGGACAAGTCAAACGACAAACGAAATTCACTTCCAATGCCAGGCATATCCGAAGAGACGAAAAGGCTTGTTGTATGGCTGATGAATACGGACAGGGAGAAACGTCCTCGTAGTGTTTCGGAAATACTGACAAGGATAAAGTCAAAGAAAACGGCTGGTTCATCGTATGGTGAGGTAACTGTGCTTTCCGATGACACAGAAGAAGCAACGGTTGTTGTGGAAAAGCCAAAGGCACGGCAGCAGTCGAATATTTCTTATCAGAAAGAGTCCTATCGTTCTTCAAACGACAGAAGCACTACTCCAAGGCAAAGTGTTACGAAAGAACCTGAGCCAGAGTTCAGCTTTGTCGGATGCCTGTATATTCTGATAATCATCGCAATAATCGTATTTGTAATAAAGTTTTTATTATTCACATAAATATTAGAAATCATGAAATCGTTTATTAAAAAAGTAATGGTCGTGGTTGTCGTATTGGCAGCTGTTGTTGACTGGCCTGTTGAGATCAAGGCAATCAACGGAAAGGCAATCGAAAAAGTATCTTCAGGATTGTTAAAAGCTTGCTCAAAGGGTACAAAAAAAGTGGAGAGATTTGTGAATAAAGCCACGCAAGAAACGGAAAAAACCGTGAACGAAGCAACAGAAAATCCCAATGTCCAACGAGGGGCAGCAATCAGTGGTAGTCGCATGCTAAAGAACACCACTCAAAGCAATGCCCAAACAACGTCTCAGCCACGAATGCTCACATGTCCACGCTGTTACGGAAGAGGAAATGTGCAGGGCAACGACGGATATGTCTATAGCTGCAGCCGTTGCAATGGCACGGGAAAGATATTCATCAAGTGAGGATGAAAAATGAAGCATCATGGCGTATGAAAATAATGATGGTTGCGGAGGATGCGTAAATCTTCTCCTGTTTGTTCTGTTCGCTTTTTTTATTATTGTCCTTTTCTTCAAAGGTTGCGTTTCTTGTGCTGATGAGGCATATAGAAGTTACAACAAATGGCGTCAAAACAATTCTGTCCAAAAGCCAGAGACAAATATTTATATTCCCAGCCAACAAGATGCATATCAACAAAGAAACGAATACTTTCGTCAGAATAACCAAGGGACAAATGAAAGAAAGGTAGTTTCGTATTATGCTATTTGCCCTGTTTGCAATGGTAGTGGAAGGCATAAATGTACTACATGTAATGGAAGTGGATGGGTAAAGCGGCGATGCTTCAATTGTAATGGCACGGGAAAAAGTAGCTATCTTACAACTGACGGAGAAAAGTTAGTATCTGTGCCATGTGCCTGCAATGAATGTAGTGGAACTGGTTGGAAAGAAACGATATGCCCAAATTGTTCTCCATTAGACCAGTGCAACAGATGCAATGGTCGTGGACGTATTATTGTAACAAAATGATTGGTGACATTTCGTACACAAACTCCACCATTACATACAAGTTGCAAACACTCTTTCTTTCATGCAGATACTTAGTCGTACCTTTGCACCATCAAAAACGAAGACTATGAAGAAAGTATTAAAAGTGATTGGAGTGTTGTTCATGTTGGGAATTGTCGGAGTGGGTATCGTTTGGTGGTATTCTAGCACGAGCAATCCGTGGAATGCAAAGACTGTTGGTGACATTTCAGCACCTGTAGGCTACACACGAGTGGAGGGCGGCTATGCTGAGTTCATGCGTAGTCTGCCGCTGAAGAAACGTGGTAGCAAGGTGCAGTTCTATACGGGCGGCGATGCACAATTCCAGTGGTTGTCTACTGGAGTGATTGATATGCCTATGCTGAGTAACTCGGAGCAGTGTGCTGACATGACCATGAGGCTGCGTGCAGAGTATCTCTTCAACCAAGGACGGTATTCGGAGATAAAATTCCGTGATGTAAATGGCAACACGCTACGGTATCATGACGGCGGTTCACGCAAGGCATTGGAGAAGTTCTTGAAAAACGCTTACGGAGTGTGCAGTACATTCTCCGTGAGCCGAGAGACGGAGCCACGGAAGATTAGCGAGGTGCAGCCCGGCGATGTGCTTGTCTATCCTGCCCGCAAGTTGGAGGGCATGGGGCATGCGCTGATAGTGATTGATGTGGCACGGAAAGGTAATCAGGTCGCCATTATGTGCGCCGAGGGCAATACGCCTGCCAGAGAACTGCATATCGTGCGCAACCACAATCCCATTGAGAATCCGTGGTTCTTCTTCGATGGCGACGAGAACACCCTCTGGGTATCTGTGTTCCACTTCAGAAAGAATGAGTTGAGACATTACTAATGTAAAAATTACAAGTTATGGAGCAACAAATCAAGGAAGAGATTAAAGAGTATATATTTTCTTTCTATAGTGGAATACTTCCAATATGTTCAGAAGAAAGAATAAATGAGATTATAAATGATACTTATAATCACATAAAAGACAAATCCTATTGTTTTGACTTAAAAGGGCATGTTTCTGGAACTGGGCGTGATGAAATCCTAAGATTCCTTACTCCAAAAGAACAGGACAATGTGTGTTATTGGTTTGTAAACAGATATTTATCGGCACATAAACAAACTTATAAACAAGCTCTTCAAGAAGTAAAAAATGGCAAGAAAGAAACTCATTGGATGTGGTGGATATTTCCACAAATGAAGGGATTAGGAAAGTCTGAACGTTCAGAGTTCTATGGTATTCCAGATAGAAATCAAGCCAGAATATTTCTATCACATCCTATTCTTGGCAAACATCTGACAGAAATCACGCAAGCAGTTCTTGACAGTGACAAAACTCCTTATGAAATATTTGGAGCAGATGTTATAAAATTCCGCTCGTGTATGTTGCTGTTTGTTTCTTTAGAAGGAGCACCGTCCGTATTCAAGAAGGTTCTCAACAAAAATCAGTGGCGATAACATAGGGTTTCCTAAATTATAGAGTCAACCAGCAAGTGCAAAAATAAGAATAAACTCTGAAGAACTCTTCTTTTGGTGTGGAAAAGTTCAGTTTTTCTCTTGGCCTTCCATTAATTTTCGCTTGTATGGATGAAATTCTTTTGTCCGTCACCCTACTTAGTGACGGTAAAATAATAACTTGGTACGATTTGAGTAAGAAATGTAGCATCCCAATAATGTGCCGGTCTCATCTTTTTGGCTGTTTTCATCCCTCTCATCGGTCATATAGCCCGCTATACTCCCTCTTCGAGTGAAGAAAACATCTCAAAAAATATGAGGCTCAAATCATACCAAGTTATTTTTTTTACCGTCACTTAATATCCATCCCCTTCGGGATGTATTGCCTTATCAGTTTGTTGGTGTTTTCAACAGCACCTTTCTGCCAAGAAGAATATGCTTCAGTAAAGAACACCGGCACTCCAAGTTTGTCGGTAATCCATTCATGTGCAGAAAATTCACTTCTATCTTGAATGTTTGCTTTCATTGCTTTTCCGCCAGATGTCATTGCAAGAACATCTGGAATAAGTGGTTTGGGAAACTTTAGTGTTGGCAAGGATGTATAATGCGGCTATGGCGAACAGGGCTAAGACTCCAGCAGGAAAGTCAGTCCGCTAATGCCGATATAGGCATAGATGATGTATTTGAGCAGCGAGCCCGTGATGTGTCTGAACACCCATGCCCCCATCATGTTGCCAATCACCACGCCCACGATACCGTAGACATATCCCATTGCCACGGATGTGGTGAAGAATCCGTTGTATGCCCTCGCCATGGTCATCATCAGATTGCCTATGAAGAAGTAAGCCTGTGTCTGGGCGAGATAATGGTCCTTGTCGGGTTCGGAATTCACGAAATACAGCACCGCCGGCGGTCCCTGCATGCCGAAGAATCCGCCCATAAGTCCGCTCAGTCCGCCGGCCGTGACCTGCAGCGGCTTGGTGGGCTTTATCTTTATGCGCTTGCTGAAAAACGAGAAGTATATGCTCACAACGATCAGCGTGATGCCGAGCAGGATGTTCAGAATGCTGTATTCCATGCGTTTGAGCATGAATATGGCACCTGCCGACACCACCACGAAAGTAATCAGTATGGGCAGCAGTCTGCTCCATACGATGTATTTGTGTTTCTGTAAGACGATGATGAATGAAGTCGTCATCGCCAGGATGCCGGATAGAGTCGTCGCCTGTCCGTAAGACGACATTATTGCCGGCAGCATGGTCATGATGAAGATGCCGAAGCCGAAGCCCGTGGTGCGCTGCACGAAGCTCGCCCCGATGCTCAGCAAGAAGATTTCAATAGGCATACTGTCCTCATTATTTTGACGGTATCACGTAAACATGCTCTTCCCCGTGGTTGCCGCAGTCGTGATGGTCGCAAGATTCCGCCGAGTCGGTGAGTTTGCCGTCGAGATATGCTTTCAGCACATCGTTGATGTCGCCCTTGCAGCCGCGTATCACGCTTATTCCATGTGCAGAAAGCTTGTTGAAAGCTCCCATGCCCATATTGCCGGCAAGCATCATCGTGATACCCATCTGCTGCATCACAGAAGCGATGTTCGACTTGCATCCGCAGCCCTGTGGAGAGTCAAGACGCTCGGTGGAAACCACCTGCTTGTTGTCGTCGATAGTGAATACGGAGTAGTGGTCGCAATGTCCGAAGTGGTCATCCACACGACCTTCGCGTGTGGGAATAGCTAACTTTGTCATGTTTCCTTGTTGTTTAGATTTATTCTGCAAAGGTATAAATCTTATTGTATACCCGCAAGTTTTCAGTGTGATAACCGCCTGCCTGCATCTATATTCTAACCCGTTGGCGGAGTTAATTTAGTGCACACTTATTAATGACCGATTTGGATTAAAATTGGGCACGGTGCTTGCCCAACTGGGGCAACGTGCTTGCCCATCATGGGCACGGTGCTTGCCCCTGTTGGGCAGATTTGCTGTCAGGCGTCTGCCCAATAAGCTAATGTTGTAACACACATATTCCTGTTTTCAGAATTCTGCCAACGCATGCCATTCCTGCAGTCTGAATTACTCACAGCTGGCATTCCTTTCATCTGACGATTCCTTTCATCTGACGATTCCTCACACTTGACAATTCCTTTCATCAGCAAACCATCCAGACAGTTGGCTGACAATTATTGAACAGTCAACAGCCTGACTGTTAGAATGTTACGACGAAAAACCAGATGGTCTGACAGTTTTTTAGCAATTCATGATTTTACTGAGAATCAAGCGATATTTACAACTTTTACTCATATCTGTCAACATAAATTAATTCCGCCAACGAGTTAAACCAAATCGGTAATTATTCCGGATACCGGACTACTGATTATTGTTAGGAAAGTATCGTTTGTATAGAGTATCGGGAAATAAATTACCAATTTTAAGGTATTGCGCAAATTTGGAAGTCCTTGTAATTTTGCAGCCGGAAATTTGATTACCACAGACTAATTATTTAAAGAAACAAAATTGTATTATATGAAGAAATTTTTTACTCTCATTGTAGCCACTTTGATGGCAAGTAGCATGATGGCACAGATGCACGGTGCTATGACTTTCGCAGGAGCCTCGTCGGTTAATGTCCTGACTCAGAACACCGGGAATGCCTGCGATACCGTCAGATTTGAAATGGCAAGCATGAGTGCAGGCAACATCACGCTGCCCGTAATGCAGGGCATGGCAGCCATTCCGTCTTTCACCATCGAGAATGTGGCTTTCAGCAAGGGAGAGAATCATGTGATAAGCATAGCAGAACAGACCTTCACGTCTAAGGTTACGGTGAACGGTGAAGAGAAGAACATCGAAGGCTCGTCAATCTCTGGCTCCTATAATATGGCAGACAATTCTCTGACTTTGAAGGCAGTGTTCAAATATGGATCTATGCCCTTCGACCTGACCTACGAAGTCAAGGCATATTATGTGAAACCAGTGGCAAGCGCCATCACGGTTAACGTGGGCGGAACCTTCATCTATGGCAACGACGGAGTGACATACAACGTGCGCAAATACATCGACGGCGACGCTGAGAAAGTGGATGTGGAAATCCCTACTTATACACTCGACAATACTGTGATGGGCAACCTCACCCTCGGCACATACACCGTGAAGGGTCTGTCCTACGACGAGGAGAAGGGCGGCTACTATCGCGACTACAAGAACGACGGACTGGAGTTCCACTTCACGGCAGAAAACAATGGCACCAAGACCATGGACGGACAGTATTCGTTCAATGCCGCCAAAGACAACAACATCCTCGTGAAATACGACGGCAACAAAGTGACAGACATCGTAAACGCTTTCCAGATGGGTGCCATGCCTTTCGCTATCGTCACCTCTTTCAATACAGAGGCGTCAGGAATCTCTTCGGCAAAGACTGAAAAGAAGAGCGACGGCAGAATGTATAACCTCAACGGCCAGCTGGTGGGCGAGAGCTACAAAGGTATGGTGATTGTGAATGGAAAGAAATTCATAAAGAAATAAAATACGGCAGATATGGTCTGATGACCGTAAGCGGAAAATACTAAATTCATATATAAAACAATCAATCGCAGATGATGAATTGGAATAAAAGGAATCATCTCAAAACTACCGTTGCAGGATTGGGGCTGATGATGCTCACGGCTTGCAACGGTATTTTTGACGATATCTACGACAAACCGGAAGAAATCGTTCCGGCAAAAGGGCAGATAGTGATGGATGCCACCAGCTGGACAGACTGGTATTATGTAGACCTTGACCGACTGCACCAGCTTGCCACCTCCGGCGACGAGGCAGCGCTGCTGAAGGCGCAGACCGAATTTGAAGCCTACCCGATACCGATGCAGGCCACAGGCGACAGGGTGGACACACCAACGACTGCCGATGAGGGGAAAGACGGAAAGGTCATTGCAACCCAAGGCAAGAAAGCAGGACAGTATATGTATTGGTTTGATGTGTTCGGTGTGGGCATAAAGAACAACACGTTCTCCTATTTCGAACCGACAGCCGGGCAGACAGCCCCGGAAAGCTGGACCTTTGCCGTGCATCGCAACAATGTGAGGACCAATGGGGGCGCTGTGCTGGAGACCACCTATACGTCGATGGACGAACTGCCGGAGAGCAGTGAGGCATTCCGCAACATGACGTTTACCGAAGACGAATGGAGCGAAAACGCCGTGTGGAACAGTCAGGACCAGATGCTCCAGGGCTATGTGCCGTCGCAGGGAATAGAGGTGAACAAGGTGCTCTCGTCGTGGCTCAGCATGGAGATTCCTCCGATGCCCCCATCGTTCAGCCTCAACCGCCATGTCTTTATCCTGCGCCTAAAGAACGGCAGCTATGCGGCGTTGCAGTTGGAAAACTATCTCTCGCCGAATGGCAAGAAGTGTTATCTCACCATAAACTACAAATATCCGTATTGATTCCGGTATCCGGTATAGATACAGTATATGATACGCTATCATGACATTATGCCGGTATCCATATTCATGCCGGTATCACATAGAGGCAGATTAACAACAGAGGCAATCTGGCTTACACAATAAAATATCCTATTCAGGAAATACTCGATAAAGAAGAAATGAAGACGCATATATTATTCTCCATGCTGATGGCAGGTGCCGCATGGCAGCCGGCAGTGGCAGCTGGCATTATAGATGATGTAGTGACGAAAGGCCGGATGGAGGGGAACGGCGGCATGACGGCGACGATGCCGTCGGTGAGCGACTCTTTGGCATACGAGGCATATCTCGACTCCATCAGCCGCAAGTTTGATCTGGGCGAAGTGGTGGTGACAGGCACACGGACTCCGAAGTTTCTGAAAGACACACCGATACAGACCCGAGTCATCAACTCAAAGGACCTGGCGAAGCTCGATGCCACAAATGTGCAGGACCTCTTGCAGCAGGAACTGCCAGGAGTGGAATTCTCGTATGCCATGAACCAGCAGACACACCTCAACTTCTCTGGTTTCGGCGGACAGGGAGTGCTCTTCCTCGTGGATGGAGAGAGGCTGGCTGGCGAGACCATGGATGATGTGGACTTCACGCGCCTCAACATGGACAATGTGGAACGTATAGAAATAGTGAAGGGGGCAGCCTCTGCACTATATGGCAGCAATGCCACGGGAGGAGTGATAAACATCATCACCAAGCAGAACAAGCAACCGTGGACGCTGAACGTGAACGCCCGCTACGCCAAACATAACGAACAGAGATATGGAGCGTCGTTCGGCCTAAACGGCAAGTACTGGAACAATATGCTGACTGCCAACTTCAACCGCATGGACAATTATGATGTGCATAGTGCGGCAGACCCCGTGACGCGTATCATCTCTACCGTATATGGCGACAAGACGCTGAATATAAAAGACCAGTTGGTGTGGATCCCATCGAAGAATTTCAATCTCACGGGACGCGCCGGATATTTCTTCAGAGAGACAGTGAGGTCGGCAGACCAGCCGGAGCGCTATCGCGACTTCTCCGGCGGACTGCGCATGAACTGGAACATCTCAGACAGTGATGACCTGCAGGCGAGTTATGCCTTCGACCAGTATGACAAGTCAGACTATCAGCGCATCACCCGTCTTGACATCCGCGACTACAGCAATGTGCAGAACTCCTTGCGACTGCTCTACAACCACTCCTTCGACAGGGGAGACGTGCTTACCGTGGGCTCAGACCTGATGCACGACTATCTATATAACACCAATCTGGAAGGGGAGACGAGAAAACAGAACTCATTTGATGTGTTCGCACAATATGACTGGCACATCACATACAAATGGGAGGCTGTGGCAGCATTGCGCTATGATTATTTCTCCGACGGCAGAGACTCCCACGTCACGCCGAAGCTGAACATCTGCTACAAGCCATTATATAATCTTGCCATACGTGCCGGATACGGCATGGGATTCCGTGCGCCGACGCTGAAGGAGAAATACTATAATTTCGACATGTCGGGCATCTGGATAGTGGAAGGCAACGCCAACCTGAAGTCGGAAGTGAGCCACAACTTCAACCTCTCGGCAGAATATACCAAGGGACACTACAATTTCACGGCGTCTATGTATTACAACAAAGTGAAGAACAAGCTTTCCACCTCGGCACCATATTTCAAGTCGCCGACCGACAAGCTGCCTTATCTGCCATATTCCAATCTCGACGACTATAGCGTTTGCGGAGGAGAAATCGGCGCACAGGCGCGATGGAACAACGGACTCGGTGCGCGCTTCACCTATGCATACACCAAGGAACAGCTGGCAAAGGACAAAAAGGGCAACACCATCAACAACCAGTATATACCAGCCCGCGAGCATGCCCTGAATGTAAGAGTGGACTACGACCGTCAGTTCACCAAACACTATGGCATGAACATCGGTCTGCAGGGACGTGTGCTTTCGGGTGTGAAGAATGTGGAATACAAAGACTATTATGATGTGAGCCAGGGAACGGTCTCCGTATCCTATCCAGCCTATACCATCTGGAAACTCTCTCTCTCGCAGCGCATCGGAAAGGCGGTGAAGGTGAATGCCGCATTGGACAATCTCTTCGGATACAAGCCGAAGTATTATTACCTTAACAGTCCGATAACCGACGGAGTGACTTTTCAGGTGGGAATGTCGATAGATATTGATAAATTATTGTAATTTTGCAGACTTGTCGTCTACTTTATTACTCGTCAACTGATAAGATGAAAAAGTCCACTTGGAGAAAACAACATAAATGGTTAGGGCTCGGCATGACGCTGTTCGTGCTGCTGTTCTGTGTGTCTGGCATCCTGCTCAATCATCGTTCTCTGATCAAGAACGTGAACGTGAGCAGGAAATATCTGCCCGGCCGTTATGAATACCATGACTGGAACGGTGGACTGCTCAGAGGAACCACAGATATCGGACACCTCCCACCGTCTGTTTCCGCAGGCACCGCTGACTCGTGCCGCCATCTGCTGATATATGGCAGCGGAGGTATATGGATTACAGATGCAAAAGCCTTATCAGTCAGAGATTTCAACGAGGGACTGCCAGAGGGAGCAGACTACCGTCAGATTAGAAATGTTGTCAGGATAGACAAAAACGCGAATGACACCAATGATAATGCCGGTGATTCCGGAAATAGAGATAAGTCTGACAACACCGATGATTCTGACAATACCGATTATTCCTACAATACGATTTTTGCTGTCTCTCCTTTCGCCCTCTATCGTTATGGCGTACATGGCGCGTGGCATGAGATAAAGATGCCGTTGGGAGAAGATGAGCGCTTGACTGATGTGGCTTCTCATGGCGATACGCTGGTGGTGCTTAGCCGCTCATTCGTCTACACGTCATTGCCGCCTTATACCACATTCCGCCGCATTGAAATCCGTGAGCCGGAAGGTTACGACGGACGGGCTACGGCTTTCCGTGCGGTGTGGCTCCTGCATAGCGGCGAACTCTTCGGCATGGCTGGAAGACTTGTCGTGGATGCCATTGCTATAGTGTTGGCGGTGCTTTGCCTCACGGGAGTCATCTTCTGGTTGAGGCCGAAACGCAAGGCTTTGCTGAAGGCGTCGTTTCAGATACACGACAGGGTGGGGCGATACACCATCGTGCTCACTATATTGGTGGCGCTGACAGGATGGTGTCTGCGTCCGCCGGTGATGATAGCTCTGGTACAGAACAAAATTCCTGCTATCCCCGGAACGGCGCTCAAGAGTCGGAATCCCTGGAATGACAAGCTGCGCATGGTGCGTTTTGATGAGGCTTGCGGCGATTGGCTCTTGTCTGCGTCAGACGGTTTCTATTCGTTGGATATCAAGCGTCGGGCGGCGACTAAAATCAGCGCCGCTCCGCCGGTGAGCGTGATGGGACTGAACGTGTTGCAGAAGGATAAGGATGGAAACTGGTATTGCGGATCCTTCAGCGGACTGTATGTATGGGACAGGCAGCACGCCAAGGCAACAGACTATTTCACTCATGAGCCGGCTCCGGCAGAAGCCGGTCCGCCATTCGGCAAGAAGGCGATAGCCGGCATGAGTCAGCATTTCTGCGCTCCTGTCATAGCGGATTATTACGACGGCACGTCGGTGATTCCCCAGCCCTCAGCTTTAGCCCACCTGCCGATGTCGCTCTGGAATGTCGCTCTTGAGGTGCATAGCGGCAGAATATTCATCGGCAGCATCGCCACATACGTATTCATCTTCGTGATGGGCATCCTCTCCCTCTGGTGCCTGTGGTCGGGCTATAGGGTGAGAAGGAGGAAAAGAAAATAATGCATGCAAAAGTCTTGTCGAGCAGCAGTATTTGTTGACTCAATGAATGTCTGTCTTCATTTTGTTTGTTTTTCTGCAAGCTCCATTGGTAAATTCCCATAAATGGTCTATTACATTTTCTGGACCCTTATAGCCGTCATTGTCTTCTTTGCCATGCCATGTCATGAAGGCTAATTGTCGAAACAGGTCCTTTGTCAATTCCGGATTTATTATATGGAAAGAGTCTTTCACGTTGTCTATGTCACTAATTATTTCTTTTCCAGCTCCTGCAGACTTTCCATCTTCTTTGTCTCGAGGAATTCGTAGATGCCGCAGAGGTGTTCGCGAACGCGGCCATGACCGAATTCGTATACTTTGCTTACAAGGCCGTCGAGGAAGTCGCGGTCGTGGCTTACCACGATGAGGGTGCCGTCGAAGTCCTGAAGGGCTTGCTTGAGCACATCCTTGGTCTTGAGGTCGAGATGGTTGGTGGGCTCATCGAGTATGAGCAGGTTTACGGGCTCCAGCAGGAGCTTGAGGATGGCAAGTCGCGTGCGTTCACCGCCAGAGAGCACTTTCACCTTCTTTGTGGAGTCTTCTCCTCCGAACATGAATGCGCCGAGCAGGTCGCGTATCTTGTTGCGTATTTCGCCTTTTGCCACGTCGTCGATGGTCTGGAATACCGTGAGGTTGCCGTCGAGCAGCGATGCCTGGTTCTGGGCGAAGTAGCCTATCTGCACGTTGTGGCCGAGCTCCAGTTTACCTTCGTTCTGCAACTGTCCCATGATGCATTTCACGAGCGTTGACTTACCCTCGCCGTTGCGTCCCACGAAGGCAATCTTGTCGCCGCGTTCCACCGTGAGATTTACGCCGCTGAAAATCTTCTTGCCGTCGAACGACATTGCCACATCGCTCATCTGTACGGGATAGGAACCGCTGCGCGGGCTTGGCGGGAACTTGAGGCGCAGGTGGCTCGTGTCTTCCTCGTCCACTTCGATGAGTTCCAGCTTCTCGAGCATCTTCACGCGGCTCTGCACCTGGAAAGTCTTTGAGTATGTGCCTTTGAAACGCTCGATGAAATCTTTCGTCTCTGCAATCATCTTCTGCTGCTCTTCGTATTTCTTCATCTGTTGTTCGCGGCGCTCCTTGCGCAGTTCCAGATAGTGGCTGTAGGTGGCTTTGTAGTCGTAGATGCGCCCCATGGTCACCTCTATGGTTCGTGTGGTGATATTGTCAACGAATTTGCGGTCGTGGCTTATCACGACCACGGCTTTGGAACTGTTGATGATGAAGTCTTCGAGCCATCCTATGGATTCTATGTCGAGATGGTTGGTAGGCTCGTCGAGCAGCAGCACGTCGGGCGACTTGAGCAGCAGCTTGGCAAGTTCGATACGCATACGCCATCCTCCGGAGAATTCGCTCGTCGGGCGGTTGAAGTCAGAGCGCTCAAAACCAAGTCCGAGCAGTGTCTTCTCCACGTCCTCTTCGAAGTGAGACATGTCTATGGCGTAGAATTTCTCAGAGAGCGCCGACACTTTTTCTATGAGCTGCATATATTCGTCGCTCTCGTAGTCGGTGCGTGTGGTAAGTTCGTTGTTGATGCGGTCTATTTCAGCCTGTATCTCGTGCAGATGGGCGAAAGCCTGGCAGGTCTCGTCGAACACTGTGCGACCGTCTTCTGTCATCAAGTGCTGAGGCAGATAGGCGATGACGCAGTCCTTCGGTGCCGAAACGCTGCCTCGTGTGGCAGTCCTGACACCAGCGATAATCTTGAGCAGCGTGCTCTTGCCTGCTCCATTTTTTCCCATCAGGGCTATACGGTCCTTCTCGTTTATCTGGAAGGAGATGTCTTTGAATAGGGTGGTGCCGCCGAACTCGACGGTCAGTCCATCAACTGTAATCATGTCTCTTTCTTGTACTTATAATGAAAAACGCTGCAAAAGTAGGCAAAAATATTCATATTCCCACGCAGAACGGCGGAAACATAGGTGGTATTATGGGTTTATATGATGCAAGGATTACAGGTGCAGGCGTCATTCTGTTGCCGTCATCTCAGAATATACCAGTTCTCCATCGATACGTTCGGATTTCATCACGAAAACTCGTTCTATCTTGATGCTTGCCGCCGGCACGTCGATGTCTGTAACGATTTGTGACGGGTGTCGCACCAGGGATATGTGGGGATAGAAAGCCTTGGTGCTGAAAGAAACTCCATGTGCGGTGAGGCGTTCGCGCAGCAGGTTGGCTATAGTCGTGGCAGGTTCGTTCTCTTTCGTGCCACACCAGATGACTCCGGCTTTCGTGGGGAATGATCCAAGTCTGTCCAATGTCAGGGTGAAAGGTTTGAATTCCACTTCGCTCAAAGCCTTTCCGATTTTCTGCAGGTCATATCGTTCGCCTATGAAGACAAGAGTCATATGGAGGTTGTCATAAGGGCAATAGTTTCCGCTGACGCCTCTTGCTTTCAGGGCATCCTGTATACTTACGAGTGCTTTCTTGAACTCGTCGTTGAAACGTATAGCTATGAATATGCGGGCCATAAGTGAGCTAAAGCTGGTAAAAGACGCCTTGTGACAGGCAAAAGACTGCAAACAGTTCAGAATATTACATTAAACGACCTAATGACCGTTTGGGGTTAAAATATTATATTACACGGTCTAATGACCGGCTTGCATCATGGACTCAACGTTATTTCCGCAACATCCTGCGCGACTTTTCCTTGGCAAAAGCCTGCATGTCCACAGCCACGTCGTCTTCGTCCACGATTTCCACTCCGGTCATGGTCTCTATCACGTCTTCCATTGAGACCACGCCACGCAGACAACCATATTCGTCAAGGATGATGGAGATGTGTTCGCGCTTCTCCAGCATCTTCTCCCATATCTTTGACTCCGCTCCCACACCTGCCGAACCGATGGTGTGGGCAATGGTGTTGAGCGAAAGAATAGCGCCTACGGGGCGGTCTACGTTATTCTTGTATCGTTTCATCAAAGAGGCAGTCTTGTTGCCTTGGTTTTCCTTCATCGAGATGAACGACATAGGAGTGGACAGGAGTACCGCCTCGAGGACGGAACACAAAAAGGATAGTGCCAGAGCACCTGTAAAATATAAAATGATTAAGCCCATTTATAAAAATGATATGTTAATAATAAGTTGTCTGCAAGTGGGGGATAGACAACTTACTACAAACGAAGGACCTTATGATGTATGTGTAATCGGTATGTCATTTGCGACACAAAGATATCTGTTTAGTGATAATCATGACGTTCGGAGGCTAAAACATTGCGAATATTTAACTAAAAGGCTCCGGCTTTTATAAAGTCTTTACTATCTCACTTCTAATACGACTCTATTGGAAGTCTACTTGATAAATTCTCCACGTCCATCCTTGCCATTTCCGCAGCCAGAGTATCTGTTTTTTTTTTGTATTCGCAAAGGTAACATAATTATTTATATTTGCGTCTCTATTCCGAGCAACATTCTCTTTGCCTCCAATCCTCCCGCATAGCCTGTCAGTGAATGGTCGCTGCCTATTACGCGGTGGCAAGGGATTAGGATGCTGATGCTGTTTGCGCCTATGGCTCCTGCTACGGCTCTCACGGCTTTGGGCTTGCCGATGCATTGGGCTATATCTTTATAACTCTTTGTCGCTCCGTACGGAATGTCGAGCAAAGCGTTCCACACTTCATGCTGAAAATCAGTACCCGCCAGGCGTAACTGTATGTCGAAAGCCTTGCGCTTGCCGGCAAAGTATTCGTCGAGTTGTCTTTTGGTCTCTTCCAAGACAGAGGTTGTCTCAGTCTTGAAAGAAGTCTTCATGTTCCTTGTAAGTCTGAGCATGTTGCGCTCTGCAAAAGGATTGTCGCTCCAATCGCAAAGACATAGTCTGTCAGCGAAAGAAGCCAAGACCAGTCGGCCGCATGGCGAGTCGTAATACTGGATGCATATCCTTACTTCTCCCATGCTTATCATTCAATATCTATCAGTTGAAAGTGCTTGTTGAAGGTCAGGTCCAGTCCGTTCGTCAGTTCCACTTCGTATTCCTTCCTGTTTATTTCAATCTTTCTCACTGATTGTCCTTCATAATTCTCCTTCAGGTAGTTAGTTATGGCTTGCGGAATCAGCTGATCTGGCACAATGCCTTGCTTGCAGTCAATCTCAGTAAGATTGCCCCTCTTGTCGAACTCCAGCTTCGTGCCATTCTTCAGAACAACGTCATAGCTTCTGCTGACAACTCCCGATTCAATCGTTGCAAGCATCACCTTCTGACCATTGAAATGATTATTGAGCAAGGTCTGGGCCTTGGCTGGAAGTGCATCTACAGAGATAGGCTTTCCGTTGCCTGCATTCGCCGCCATGTTGCATGACATCATACAACAAATGACGATCATCAATACTCTTATCATTCTTTTCATAAGCAAAAAAATTAGATAATTAGATAATAAATTAATACCCAAGTTGTGATGAGTGTTTAACCCAAATCGGTTATTAGGGCTTGCTTGGATTTTGTTATTTTAGAAGAGTGGATTTTGTTTGGCTTTTAATGAGTAATAGCGAGCTATTGCGAATTAAAAACAAGCAAAAGACACCTTATAAAAAACAAAAGACTGCAAGCAGTTATTAAAATTACACTTTAAACGTCCTAATGACCGATTTGGGTTTAATCATCTATGAATTAGACGCAGATTATGCCTGAAGGTCTGATACCGTAGAAACAACTATATTCATCGTTATGCAGTACAGGGTGTTCTGCCATAATCTTCTTTACCGGATATTCTCTCTTACGAAATGCGGATTGTTTGCGTCGCCTGATTGCGGAGCGTATTCAAAGCCTTCGTAGCTGAAAGCGGAGAGTTCTTCGGGAGTGACGATGCTGTTGTTCAGAATGAAGCGTAGCATTGCTCCACGGCACGACTTGGCCCATACTGCCTGCATCTTCAGCCTGCCGTCTTTCTGCCGTACATAGAAGAGGGGGTGAACGACCGTCACTTCCTTGCAGACTCTCTTCCAGTCGAACAGATGCTCGTATTCTTCGGTGGAGAGATGCAGGAGGATGCCGTCGTCAGCCTTCACGCTGTCTATTAGCACATCTGTCAGTCGGTCTTTCCAGAACTGATTGATGGGCTTGTCGTTTGTGGCTTCGAGCGTTACACAATGTTCCATGCGATAGGGCACTATGCCGTCCATAGGGCGCAGCAGACCATAGAGAAAACACGTTATCCAAAGATGCTTCTGGGCATACTCCAAAGCCTCGTCGCTCAATGTACAGGCACACAGATGCTTGTATGCCTGACCATTGTAGGCAAGCAGGGCAGGCATCTTCTCGGCTGCCATAAAGTCTTGATAGCGTCTCCAGTTCTCAGCCGCAATCTTCTTGCTGCAATCCAGCTGCCGGGCCAATTCCTCCACGTCCATCCTTGCCATTTCCGCAGCCAATGTGTCTGCTACGGTCTGGAAGAGTGGGGTGGAGACCGGCTTCCTGTCCGTCTTGTCGAACATTATCTTGGCGTTTGCTAATAATATCTGCATGTTGCCTTATAATTATGATATAATCAGAAACCTTTCTGTTTGAGTTCGTTGTTTTTCTCTCTGTAATGCAAAATTACGATTTTTATATTGATACTGCAACAATTTTATGCAAGCAAATTTCTCTCTCCTCTCGCTTAATCGGATTTTTTTGTATATGTAACCTCTCTTTGCCTCCAATCCTCCCGCATAGCCTGTCAGGGAATGGTCGCTGCCTTCGGTGCGGTGGCAAGGGATGGGTATGTTTCTTTAGAGGAAACACTAAAAAAACAACTTTTCTGAAACTTTTTTCCTGCTACGAAAAAAGGTTGCAAGTTGGTCGATATGAGAAAAAGTTGCCGATAACGCTGATTATCAGTATAACCAAGAATTGCTGAAAAACTGTCAGATCATCTGGTTTTTTGTTGTAATATTCTGATGAACAGGCAGTTGACTGTCTGGCGATTGTCAGCCAATTGTCTGGATGGTTTTGCTGATGGATGGAATTGTCAGATAGCATGAATTGCCAGCGTTGGCAGAATCCTGAAAACAGGAATATGGGTATTACAACATCAACTTATTGGGCAGCTGCCTGACAGCAATTATGCCCATCCGGGGAAAGCAGCGTGCCCATAATGAGAAAGCAGCGTACCCCTGTTGGGCAAGCAACGTGCTCATTTTTACCAGAATCGGTCATTAAGATTAAGTGTGCACTAAATGAATTCCGCCAACGGGTAGACCTTCTTGAAGTTCTACGATTGAGAAAGGCTTCTCTTCAGACTGTATAGTTTGAAAACTTGTCAGTCAATATCGATTATTTCGAAAAGCCTGTTGCCCCAACCTGATATTCATCCTTTTTCCTTTCAAGCATCCTGCCCCCTTTCTCCGGGATGCACGAACTGCCCATGCTTCATGGTGTGTCTGCCATATTGTATGGCAAAACGGGGGCAGTGGTGCAGGCATCTGAGACACAGCGTGCATTTCTCTTTCGTCCATACAGGATAGCCGTCCTTGCATTCTATGGCTTGTTCCGGACATTGGCTGGCGCATTTCCCGCAACCTACACATCTGTCGTTCATCACATGGAAATTCTTCGTCTTGCGCTGCTTCCCGTAGGTGAGATAATACCAATGGGCAAGCCAATGCGGAAAACGCAGACAATCAAAGTTGCCAGCCTTGCGTGCTGCAGCCCTTGCCGTGGTCTTGGCAATGCTCTTTTCGGCTTCTTCCGTTTTTCGCAGGCATTTCTCGTGGTCCGACACATCGAATATCGGAGTCCATACATCCACCATTCTCACATTATACTTCGCATCCAGCCGCAGCCCCTTCTTCTTGAGCAATTCCTGCATCATATAATGAGCCTGCCCGGTAGTGGTGCCGAATGTGAGCACATGATAGATGAAGTTGTGATGGAGGCCCGTGAGAGTCAGCTTGTTGACAAACCTCACGACGATGTCGGGCAGCCCCCAGAAATACACGGGGGTGACAAATCCCACACGTTCATCCTCGCTTAAGGAAAACGAACATTCGTCCTTGCTCATGCAGTCTGTTATCGAAATGCAGCTTTCGCCGGTTGCCTGTGCCAGCTGTTGCGCCACATGCTTGCTGTTGCCTGTACCTGAAAAATAAAATACCATTATTGTCTTGATTTCATTTGAATTCCAAAGATACTGCTTTTTATTGGAACACAAAAATAAAGGCTGGTTTTGTCATGTTTTATATCGGTATTATCTGGCGGCATAAATTCAAAAGAGTCGAAATCGCCGTAGCAGCCGGATAGATATACCGAGATGTCGTGCTCTGTCTGCACGCTTCCAAATCAGCCCTTTATCTTTATCACCACTTCCTCATCAGCCGGCAGCCACTTCACACATCCCAGCTCGTCGCGCGTGAGCCACTTGGCTGCCTCGTGTTCGAGGAGAGTGAGGTTGCCGCTCTTGACCTTGCAGAGGTAGCAATGCATGGTTAGGTGGAAGTTGGGGTAGTCGTAGCAGACTGTGGTGAGGAGGCTTTCCACGGAGATATCCGTTTCCAGCTCCTCTCGTATCTCTCTTTGCAGGGCAGCTTCGGGCGTTTCGCCAGGCTCCATCTTTCCGCCCGGAAACTCCCACCAGTCCTTCCATTCGCCATATCCTCTTTGTGTGGCAAATATGCGGTTGCCGTCGCAGATAACGGCGGCAACCACTTCTATATGTTTTCTTTCTTCTGTGTTCATAATTATCCAATAGCTTTATATTGACTTGCAAAGGCGTAGGTGGCTTCCGACATTGGCGTGTTCAGATGCCACACTATCTGCATCGGCTTTGAGCCCTCTATGCTCTTCATCGTGACCTGTCCGAGATAGGTGAACCCCATACGGCAACCGTAGTCGGGATGCTCCACTTGCTGACGCACGAAGAGGAGCATGTTGTTCTCGCCATTACGATAAGCCTCTGCCTCACGACTGCCCTCGCGCACTCGGTTTTGCGTCTCCCAATGGAAGAATTCACGGTTTTGGGCGTAGTCCTTATATGCAGTCATCGAACCCTCCTCGCGTTTCTTTATGATGTCTACGTACATCGCCTCAAGCTTGATGTCCTTCAAACGCTCGACGCCTTCGCGCGACGGAGATTTGCGCTCTATGGTGGAAAGTCCGAGTGCAGCCTGTATCTGTGCTTTGGAGTAGACGCCATGCAGACGAAGCGGATTCCATTCCTTGTAGACCGAATTGTCGGCTTTCTCTGGTGCCGAACATCTGTCTCGCAGATAATCCACAACCTCACGCAACTCCTGTATGAACAGTTGGTCGGAGGCTAAATCGCGGAACATCTCCTCGATGCTGGCGTAAGTGCCCGCCTTGTCGTAAAGGTCGTAATAAAGCATCACGGCACAACGCTTCTGCTGTTCGGAGAAAGAACGGGTGTCGCAACGGAAACCGCTCTCCACGAACCGTAGCAGTTGGGTGAAGTAAGAGAACGAGTCGGTAGCGAGCCATTTCTTTGTGACGGCAAACTTTATTTGTGCAGAGTGTACCGATACCTTACTCTGGACGCCAGCCATCTGGCACATCTCGCCCCACGTAAGGCTGCCGTATATCTTGTGGAAAGGAATGTGGCTGTAAGCCAAGAAACCCTTAAGTGAGAACGAGCCGTTGCATACTTTGTGGTAGGTGGCTATCTCCTTGACGATTCTGCTTCGGTTGAGGCTGCGCAGATAGCCGTCGATGTTGGCAAGGATTTCCTCTTTTGCCTTTTCTTCCAATACTATCTTGCAACCGAAGGGGGCATTGGTGAAGCCTCCCTCAATCTCTTCCCTTATGTTGCGCGAATGGCGGCCTATGAGAGCCTCAAAGCGGTCCTTATAACTGAACTCGGCACGCGAATGACCTACAAAGTCGAGTACGGTAAGATGGTCCTTGCCCTTGTGCAGACGGAGTCCTCGGCCAAACTGCTGAGGAAGACCGTGGCACTTTCGGTAGGACGAAGGAACAGAATGGTGTCGACCTCAGGAATGTCCACACCCTCGTTGAAAAGGTCTACGACGAAGAGATAGTTGATTGTTCCAGCCTGAAGCTGCTTCTTGACGAGGGCCCGATGGTGGTTGTCGTCGTCACTCGTAAGCACATCCGTATGCAGTCCGGCAAGCGTGAACTTGGCGTTCATGAACCGTGCGTGTTCCTTGTCTACACAGAAGCAAAGTGCCCGGACCTTGTTGAGTCGGCTGTTTCCAATATACTCCTGCATCTTCTTCAGGATGAGACCTGTACGGAAATCGTTCCGGGTGTAGACACGCGACAGCTCGGAGATGTCGTAGCCGTGGCCGCTCCATCTTACTTCCGTCAGATCCACGTTGTCAGGGATGCCATAATAATGGAACGGAGCAAGCAATCCGGCGTTCAAGGCAGCAGGAAGACGAATTTCGGCAGAGATATGTCCGTCGAAGAAAACCGTGATATCCTCCTGTTCGTTTGTACGTTCGGGCGTTGCTGTAAGACCAAGCAGAATGTGGGGCTTGAAGTAAGTAATCAGTTTGACGTAGGTTGGAGCCACGATGTGATGAACCTCGTCCACAACCATATAGTCGTAGAAGTCCTCAGTAAGCTGCAGACTGTCCAGTCGGTTGCGCAATGTGTCCTTGCTTGCAAAGACATGCTGATAGCTTGATGGCTCGTTGTTACCGTCCCATACGCTACCGAAGTTAGGGTCTTCGAGCACTATGCGGAAGGTGAGCATGGCCTGGCGAAGGATTTCCTGACGGTGGGCTATGAAGAGAAAACGGCAGTCGGGATGAGCCTCGCGGTAGCGTTTGAAGTCGAAAGCGGCAATAACGGTCTTTCCCGTGCCCGTGGCTGCTACCACAAGGTTGCGGAAATGGCCGTGCACATTTCGCTCCACATCCAGCTTCTCCAATATCTCCTGCTGATAGTCTTTGGCACGCATGAGGTCGAGAGCCGAGAAATCAAGCAAAGGCGTTTCCCAATCGGCTCCCAATGCCTTCTTCAACCGTTCGTCGCTAACGCCGGGAATGAAGTTCTCGAATGTAGAGTCGCACCAATATGCCTCAAACGAATTGCGCACCTCGTAGATAACCTGTGGCAGCTCAAACTGAGTGGCCTTGAAATTCCATTCCTTGCCATCCTTCAAGGCGTAAAGCGAGAGATTGCTTGAACCGATATAAGCCGTGTGGAAACCGGAGTTGCGAAGGAAAATATAGGATTTGGCATGCAGGCGGTCTTGCGTTCCGTCATACGAAATCTTAATCTCCGTGTTAGGCAAGGAAGCCAATCGTGCAATGGCGTCGTAATCCGTAGCACCTGTATAGGTGGTTGTGATGACGCGCAGTTTCTTGCCCTCGCCTGTGAACTTATGCAAGCTGTTCCAGAGCAGATTAAGTCCGCTTGTCTTGATAAACGACACCACCCACCATATCTCGTCGGCACAGAGAATCTCGCGGTTAAGCTCGCTCTCCATGTCGGCTGGACCTCTGCCTCCGAAGAACAAGGCGCTTCGGCTGAGGGAGGTTATAGGGGTGATGGCTTTCAGGTGTTGCTCTATGTCTGGATATTCGCAGTTTGTGCGGTCTACAACAGCTGTCAGGATGCTTTTCTGAGCGTCAATAAGTTCGAGCTCCGTGTCCTCCACGTTGAATTCCTTGCCTAATGTCTTGATAACGGAATTAATAAAATCAGTATATTTGTCGGCATCCTGATCGTCGGGTGTACCAGAAAACGTCCCCTCGATAAGGTGCTGCAGATACTTGCTGAGAATATTCACAGCATCATCCTTCGAAATCAGCTTCTTGCCTATATAGAATCGCCCGGTGTCCACCTCGTTCAATTTCTGTTTGAAGAGGCGGTTGATAATCTGTTCGTAAACGCCGGTATGGATATTCGTGTCTTGCATAAATGAAAAGATTGAGAGTTGTGATTTTTTCTTATTCATCCTTATGCAAAGATACAGTATTATTTGTTATGCCACAAATCGAGATGAAACAAATAATACTGACATATCTTCTTCTACAATAAGTTGGTATTTGCTATCTTCTTGTTGGGAAACATCCACTATGACGCTTGGATGACCTTGTTCTTGAAGCGAAGAAAGGTGCTCGACTACGAGTTGTTTGAGCAGCAAGCCATAAACAATAACAAGACCTATGAGTTTATCTCTTTCATGCAGGAAATCAAGTTGCAGGATTGTGAGTCAAAGTCTTTTTCCTTCCCCCAAAAAAACAACGCTTTTGCCCTGTTTTTGCAAAAGTATTTAGTCAGCCCATGCAATAATCCACCCTTTTGCGTATTTATGTAAATAAAAAAGCTGAAAAGTATGGATTGTAAACAAAACAAAGTTAGTTGTAAAATGAAAAAAAATATCGTACACATAGGTCATGCAGCCGTTATGGCAGCCCTGGCCGCTACCACGCTTGGCTCGTGCGCCACGCAGAAGAACCATCAGAAGACGGATAACAGTATGAATGCAACCAAGATTGAGAGCAACCTCGATGAGCAATACCTCGTTCTGAGCGACGCTGAGCAGAAGGCTGTGGCCCAGACCAACGACTTTGCTTTCAACCTTTTCCGCACCCAGGAGGGTATGGACTCGAAGGTTCTCTCGCCCATCAGCGTGGCCTACCTCATGGGCATGCTGGCCAATGGTGCTGAAGGCGCCACGCAGACCGAGATCATGAAGGCATTGGGGCAGGACGGCACATCGTTGCAGACGCTCAACGACGCCTATAAGTCGATTATCAATCATGCGTCGGCTCTCGACCGTCGTACCCAGATCAACATAGCCAACTGCATTGCCGTGAACAAGCAGGTGACCTTCAAGAACGAGTATGCCACCGCCATGAAGGCCCTCTTCGAGGCACAGGTGGAGAGCATGGATTTCACGTCGCCCAAGACCCTGAGCAAGATCAATGGATGGTGTGCCAAGCAAACCGACGGCATGATTCCCAAGATCGTTGACCAGCTCGACGCCAATGCCACCGCAGTACTGATGAACGCCATCTACTTCAACGGCACTTGGGCTTCCAAGTTCGACAAGAGCCAGACCAAGACGGAGGAGTTCCGCGGTTTCACCCGCGACATCAAGAAGGTCGACATGATGCAGCAGGAGCATAAGTTCATGTATGCCGACAATAAGGATTACGCCGCCGTGACCCTTCCTTACGGCAATGGCACCTACTCGATGACCATAATCCTGCCCGCTGAGGGCAAGTCGACCACTGATGTGGCGCAGCAGCTCAACGCCAAGAACTTTGCCGAGCTGCAGGCCAGTATGACCGAGTGTTTGGTCGATCTGAAGCTGCCCCGCTTCTCCACCACCACCGAGACCCCGCTCAACCAGCCCATCTCAGCCCTTGGCGCCCCGTCGATCTTCCAAGCAGGTCAGGCTAATTTCGGTAATATGACCGACGCCCCCATGTATGTGTCGACCATGCTGCAAAAGGCTAAGATAGAGGTGAGTGAGAATGGAACCAAGGCCGCCGCAGTCACCGCCGCCACCATGATGATGTCGATGTATCAGCCCGATGAGCCCCGCCACGTGGTGTTCCATGCCAACCGCCCGTTCATCTACATGATTACCGAGCGCGCTACCAACACCATCTTCTTCATCGGCCAATACACCGGCCCCACGGAGTAAGATCCCCATCTTGTCAGGCACCGCCTTCGGCAAGCCTTCGAGCCATCCTTGTGATGCGCCTTTGCCTACGTAACGTTTCAGTATCTATATATCACTTGAAAAAATATTATCTTGCGACAGGACTTACTCTTCTTCCACGATTTGCGTGATGCGTCTTATGCTTCCGTTGCGTTGGCTGATGATGAGCGGTACACGTTCTACCACCACCATAGAAGTGTCGAGTCCCAATGCCTTTGGTTCGTCGATGCCTATCTTGCTGATGAGTGCATACATACTCATTAGCAGGTTCTGCTGGCGGTTGACGGAACTCTCCGGATAATATACTCGGTGGATGATGATGAATCGGAAATCGCCAGGAATACCGTTTTTGCGGAGCGACGGATAGGAGCTGGTCAGATCAACTTTTCCGTCAGCCACAAGGTCTTCCACCACTTGCCTCAAGTAGAGACTCACCCGGGGCTCTATGCGGAAACCAATGCGCATCGTAATGCTGTAGAGGGTGTCGGGTACCAGGGTATCAAATCTGTACTCCAACGTGTCTGGCGTATCGGCAAACTCCATGTTGATAAGCCAGTAGTGGTCAGCACGTTTAGGCTGCTTGTTGATGATGGAGTAGAGCAGTTTGTTGTCTACGGTGCCTTCCTTGTTGGCATGGTTTATATACACAAGGTTGGAGGCGTACTTCGGGATGCTCTTGTCTGCCTTGATGTCGGATATAATCTGATAATAGTCATCCAGAGGTTTTGTTCTGATATAATGGTGGCGTATCTTCATGGCTCTAACCCATACATACATCATCAGAAACAGGATTCCGCCAATAAGCATCGTACACCATCCTCCTGCGAGAAACTTCGACAGGTTGGCTGCCAGGAAGATTGCCTCGATGGTGCAGTATGCGCCCATAAACAATATCGTGAGGACTCGCGACACATCCTTGCTGTGCAGGTAGAAACCGAGAAGCAGGGTGGTCATCAGCATGGTGATGGTGATGGCGAGTCCGTAGGCTGCCTCCATGTGTGAGGAGTCGCGGAAGAGCAGGATGATGATGACCACACCGATATACATGGCAAGGTTGATCATCGGGATATAGAGCTGTCCCTTTACATGTGTAGGATGCTTGATTCGCATGCGGGGCCAGAAGTGCAGGTTCATGGCTTCGCTCAATATGGAGAATGTTCCGCTTTCTTATTTGGATGTTGACAAAACACCTATGCTTGTAAAAGGATTTGATTTGACTCCAGACTTCTGGAGAGCATGCACAGACAACGATTTTGGTTCACATATGCCTACATTAAGTGCAGCATGGAATAAGCCAAGTATGGAACTGAAGAATTTTACCCGTAAGGAGAATGGTTCTGTTGTTGCCGAGTTGTATCTCAAAGAAACAGAGTCTACACTGACTCTTACCTATACATTGAATAATAATGGAGAACTTACTGTTGAACAAGATCTGAAGGTAAATCCTGATGCGGAGAACAAGCCAAATCTTCTGCGCTATGGAATGGAATTGCAGATGCCTAAAGAGTTTGATAGAGTTGAATTCTACGGAAAGGGTCCTAACGAGAATTATGCAGACCGTAACAATTCCGACAGATTGGGCATTTTTACCCAGTTGGTAAAGGATCAGTATTATCCATACGTCCGTCCACAGGAGTCTGGCAACAAGACGCAGGTAAGATATTGGAAGGTTCTGACAAAAGACAATAAGGGTCTGGAGTTTTTCTCCAATGAGCCAATGGAGTGTTCAAGCCTGAACTATCTGACTTCAGATCTTTACCGCGGACCGGTAAAGAACCAAGAACATTCTGGAGACCTTGTACCACGAGACTTTACCTCTGTACACATTAGTCAGAGACAGATGGGATTGGGATGTATCGATACATGGGGCTCATTACCTATTGAGAAATATATGCTGCCTTATCAGGACTATGCATTCAAATTCGTGATTCGTCCTGTAAGATAACCAAATGGTCCTCACTCTGAGAAATCAGAGTGAGACCGCAATCTTGAAAAAACGTGAATAGACTTAATGTCTGTCCACGTTTTTTTGATTCCTTGTACTATTTCTTTTTCAGTACATACAATTTTGCAGTCTCACCTTCAGGTTCTACACCCATAGAATCTGTCATAATGATGCTGTTGGCATTCTTAACCTTATAAAAGGTCTGTTCACCTGTTGAAGGACGAACAAGCATAAGGACTTTACCGTCGAGCACTTTAAAAATGCCGCTTGCTTCATCGTGACCATCTTTCTTGTCGATATAGTCCTGCTTCAACAAATAGGTGCTATCAGCATTGATAGTGAGCACTGTCTTTATACCCGGGCAATCTGCTGCCGGGAGAGTTCCCTCATACGTTCCTGCAACAGACGTCAAATCCACATTGTCCTTATTGGAAGCGGTGGTGTCAACTACATTTGCAGAATCATTGTCTGCAGCATTTGGCGTAGTCTTCTTTCCTGTGCAGGAAGCCAGAATTGCCAGAGAACTTATCGCCAAAACAATCAGTTTCTTTTTCATACTTTCCTTTTAAGTTCACTAGTGTCTCGTTTAAACGGGACACTAGTGTTGTGTCATAATTATTTAACCCAAATCGGTCATTAGGGCTTGCTTGGATTTTGCTTTTTAGAAGGATGGATTTTGTTTGGCTTTTAATGAGTAATAGCGAGCTATTGCGAATTAAAAACAAGCAAAAGGCGCCTTATAAAAAACAAAAGACTGCAAGCAGTTATTATAATTATACATTAAACGGCCTAATGACCGATTTGGGTTTAATTCTCAATGTCCGCAGATGTTCCTTCATAATCTATATATTTTTGTTAACCCATAACAACATCAAGCACCATCATCAGCACGAAACCTATGGCGAAGCCGATGGTACTGAGATTGCTGTGCTGGCCGCTTGAGGCTTCAGGGATTAGCTCTTCCACCACTACGTAGAACATGGCTCCTGCTGCAAAGGCGAGCATGTAGGGTAGGACTGGCATAATGAGAGAGGCAAGCAACAGTACGGCAATGGCTCCTATAGGCTCTACCACTCCGCTCAGCGAGCCTAACATAAAGGATTTCCATCGGCTGTTGCCTGCTGCCCGCATGGGCATAGAGATAATAGCGCCTTCGGGGATGTTCTGAATGGCTATGCCCAACGAAACGGAAATGGCTCCGGCTAACGAGATATGCGAAGCACTGTTTTCGGCTCCTGCAAACACCACGCCTACTGCCATTCCTTCGGGCAGGTTGTGGATGGTTACGGCAAGGGCAAGCATAGCTGTCTTTGACATGTGCGACTTGATGCCCTCGGGCTTGTCTGTGCCAATATGAAGGTGGGGCGTAAGCTCGTCGATCAACAGTAGGAAACCGATGCCTAACAGAAAGCCTATGGCTGCCGGTACTACCGACCATACGCCGCTCTCTGCCTTCATCTCCATAGCAGGAATTAGCAACGACCATACGGACGCTGCTACCATCACTCCAGAGGCAAAGCCCAACAATGTCTTTTGCAATCGCGCAGACATCTCGTTTTTCATCATTAATACGAAAGCCGAACCAAGCATCGTTCCCAATAGCGGAATCAGAAGTCCAATGATTATTGTTGCTGTCATTTCTGTCATAGTCTTTTATCTGTTAGTTACGATGCAAAGATACAATTTTGTTGTGAGTCGGGCAATACCTATAAGTGATGTTTTTTACTTTTCGTACAGTTCTATTGGTAGACCGTCGGGGTCGCTGAAGAATACAAACTGCCTGCCGGTATATTCGTCCGTGCGTATAGGCTCGTGCTTTACGCCCTTGCTGTCAAGCTCGCTGACGGCTGCCGCAAGATTGTCCACCTCGAAAGCGAGGTGACGCAGACCGGCTGCTTCGGGATAGGAAGGACGTGCAGGAGGATTGGGGAAGGAGAATAGTTCCACGACGTATGTGTTGCCAAGCCAGCAGTCTGCCTTCCATGAGTGGCGTTCCTCACGATAATTTTCACTCACGATCTTCAAGCCCAACACTTCTGTATAGAAATACTTAGATTGCTCATAGTCAGAGCAAATCACGGCTACATGATGTATTTTGTTTAGTTTCATATAATTAAAAATTTATAATGCCTAAAAAGCTATGGGTGCTTAAACGCCATCTTCTAAGAATAAGACGCAAATCGTGTCTGAATGTTTAAAGAGAAATTCTATTGCAGCTTCTGATGAAACTCCTTCCTTGTCTTGGCCATTGCTTCCGTAGCCATATCATGGGTCTCTATCAGCAATGGGCTTTTGTGGTATTGCACAATCTTGACCCCTACTGATTTGTGCCTTTTCTTTTCCTCAATGCATTGTAGTATCAAGTCGGAGTTGGCTCTTGCCTTCCTCCCTTGCGGCTCGGCAGAGATTGCAAGCGAGTTTGCATCTTTGCTCTCACTGTTCGTTCGGTTGGCTGATTTTGATGTTGGAGCCTTGTCAAAGTTCTGAATATAGGCGGCGTTGGTCAGGAAAACGATGTCGGAACCTTCCGGAATTTCCTGCATCACCTTGATCATAAGTGTCAGCATCATGCGGAACTCCGTGGTGTGGAGGTCGCTGATTACATCACGTCTGATGATGGTGCCGTTATGTTGACCCTTGGTCTTCTTCTGTCGCGACTCGGCAGAGTTCAAACAGGTTTGACTCTGCTCTCGCTGCTCCATCAGTTCAATTACAACAGCAGCACCACCAGCTCGCTCCTTATGGCCATAATCACATGAGCCACCTATCCAAACGTAATATGTAGAAGTATCTTGTGTCATTATAGTTCTCTTGATTTCTGTACAAAAGTACCACAAATATTGCTAAGTGTGGTACTTTTGTACGAAATAATGGAAAGACTCATTCTCCATTACATGGTTATTCGTCTTTTTCTGGTAATGAGAAATAAGTGTCTCTATTTCAAAGCGACAAGTTGTAAACGTGTGGCGATTTACTCCAAGTCTTGATCTTTGCCAGCTCCTCCTCCTTGTATTTGGCAAACAACGTCGGAGATATGAAGTCGCACACTGCTCAGTTGTCCACTAATAACTCAAACCGTCAATAGTTTGTATAAATCTCACCCCAATTCACCTCAAATGTCATATTACCCCAAAAATGTAAAAAAACATCAGATTGTCTGGTTTTTGGCTGTAATATTCTGATAACCAAGTGGTTGACTGTCTGGCGATTGTCAGCCAATTGTCTGGATGGTTTGCTGATGAAAGTAATTGTCAGATGGAAGGATTTGTCAGAAGTGAGGAATTCAGCCGACAGGAATTGTAGGAGTCGGCTGAATCCAGAAAACAGGAATATGGGTATTACAACATTAACTTTTGGGCATTTGTCTGACAGCAAATCTGCCCAACAGGGGCAAGCACGTTGCCCATGATGGGCAAGCACGTTGCCCCAGTTGGGCAAGCAGCGTGCCCA
>ENA-UPTB01000698-UPTB01000698.1-human-gut-metagenome-genome-assembly--contig:-NODE-698-length-34077-cov-7.898647_pt1 | contig 34077 bp, 28 predicted proteins | sample MGYA00250046_ERZ773369 | MGnify/ENA primary metagenome ERZ773369 (study PRJEB29103, sample SAMN06111938) | human gut metagenome | biome: human gut; feature: ankylosing spondylitis patient; material... | reverse complement strand
AAACCTCTGCTTTAAATAATGGATTTTAAAAGCATGAATTTTCTGATTTGGCAGGTACGTTCTACCTGTAATGAAACCTTTTATATGAATTTAGATGTTTTAGAAAATATGCTTTAAAATAGGATAACATATTTATGTACAATGTTCAATGCTTTTCGATAATGAGCTGTTGCTTCTGAGCAGCATCACTTAAGATAGCAAAAGATGAAAAGATATGGTATGATAGGAGTAAATGGAAAGAAAATTCCAATCAATGCTATGATACGAAATGTATTTTGGAATAAGTGGAAAAGAGGATTCAAAGTGAACTACGGAGAAATCAAAAAATGTGATATTGCAAATGGAGAGGGTGTTCGTGTTGCCCTTTTCGTGTCAGGCTGCAGGCATCATTGTAAGGGATGTTTTAACAGTATGACATGGGATTTTAATTATGGAAAGAAATTTACGGAAGAAACAGAAGAAGAGATTCTGGAAGCGTTGAAGCCGAGTTATATTGATGGATTGTCATTGCTTGGTGGAGAGCCATTTGAACCTGAGAACCAAGAGGTGCTTGTGAAGCTTTTAAGAAAAGTGAAAGAGCGTTATCCGGAGAAGAACATCTGGTGTTACAGTGGTTATTTGTTCGATGAGGAACTGAAGAAAGAAAGCAGAGCGAGATGCGAGTATACGGATGAGATGCTTTCTATGCTGGACGTACTTGTGGATGGAAGATTTGAGGAAGATAAGAAAAATATTACACTGCTGTTCAGAGGATCAGAAAATCAGCGTTTGATCGATGTGAAGAAATCACTGGAGCAGGGACAAGTGGTGGAATGGAAACCGGCAATAAAAAGAGGCCTTTAAGAAGAAAAAGCCTTGACTTATAATCATATAGTTTTTATAATGAATAGGTATATTGTAAAAACGCAGATGAGGAGTAGTAGAAGGAAAAGATGCTTTTCAGAGAACTGTCGGTTGGTGTGAGGCAGCAGCACAGACTTTGAACTGACCTCGGAGTTCTTTCGGTGAAAAGATGTTATATTGATTAGCCGGAGGCGGGAGTTCCCGTTATAGAATGAATGAGTGCATTTGAACTTTGTGTCAGATGAATAAGAGTGGTACCACGGAATTAAAGCCTTTTCGTCTCTTGGATATATGAGAAGAAGAGGCTTTTCTTTATATTGATGAAAGAGAGGAATTAAGTACATGGGTACAAAGATTGTTTACAATCACAAAGCCATTGAGAAAAAATGGCGTGAGAAATGGGAAGAGACACCGGTCAATCCAAGAAATGGAAAAGACGGAAATAAGAAGCCGAAATATTACTGCCTGGATATGTTCCCGTATCCATCAGGAAATGGTCTTCATGTAGGACATTGGAGAGGATATGTAATCTCTGATGTATGGAGCCGTTATAAATTACAGCAGGGATACTACATCGTTCATCCAATGGGATGGGATGCTTTCGGTCTTCCGGCTGAGAACTATGCGATCAAGATGGGCGTTCACCCGGCAAAATCAACAGAGGCGAACATCACTAACATCAAGAGACAGATCAATGATATCGCAGCACTGTATGACTGGGATATGGAAGTAAATACAACAGATCCTGAGTTCTACAAGTGGACACAGTGGATCTTTGTTAAGATGTTCAAGGAAGGTCTTGCTTACGAGAAAGAATTCCCGATCAACTGGTGTCCGTCCTGTAAGACAGGTCTTGCGAACGAAGAGGTTGTGAATGGTAAATGTGAGCGTTGTGGTGCAGAGGTTACAAAGAAGAACCTTCGTCAGTGGATGCTTCGCATTACAAAATACGCAGATCGTCTTTTAAATGATCTTGATAAACTTGACTGGCCGGAGAAGGTTAAGAAGATGCAGGCTGACTGGATCGGAAAATCTTACGGTGCAGAAGTTGACTTCCCGGTAGAAGGAAGAGATGAGAAGATCACTGTTTATACAACAAGACCGGATACACTCCACGGAGCTACATTTATGGTACTTGCTCCTGAGCACGAACTGGCAGCATCTCTCGCAACAGATGAGACAAGAGAAGCAGTAGAGAAATACATTTATGATGCATCTATGAAGTCCAATGTTGACCGTATGCAGGACAAAGAGAAGACAGGAGTCTTCACAGGAAGCTATGCGATCAACCCACTGAATGGAGCAAAGACACCAATCTGGCTGTCTGATTATGTACTGGCTGACTACGGTACAGGAGCAATCATGTGTGTACCTGCACATGACGACCGTGACTTCGAGTTCGCAACAAAATTCAATATTCCGATCATTCAGGTTATCGCAAAAGACGGAGAAGAGATTGAGAATATGACTGAGGCATATACAGATGCAGTCGGAACCATGATCAACTCCGGTGAGTGGAATGGTATGGAGTCTTCTGTGCTTAAGAAAGAAGCTCCACATATGATCGAAAAGATGGGAATCGGACGCGCAACAGTAAACTACAAGCTGCGTGACTGGGTATTCTCCCGTCAGCGTTACTGGGGAGAGCCAATCCCGATCATTCACTGTCCGAAGTGTGGAAATGTTCCGGTACCGGAAGAAGAACTTCCACTTCGTCTGCCAGAGGTAGATTCCTACGAGCCAACAGGAACAGGTGAGTCACCACTTGCTGCAATCGATGAGTGGGTAAACTGCAAGTGCCCGGTTTGTGGAAGTGATTCCAAGAGAGAGACAAACACAATGCCACAGTGGGCAGGATCCTCCTGGTATTTCCTGCGTTATGTAGATAATCATAATTCAGAAGCACTCGTTTCCAGAGAAAAAGCAGACGAGATGCTTCCGGTAGATATGTACATCGGTGGTGTAGAACATGCTGTACTTCACCTTCTGTACTCCAGATTCTATACAAAATTCCTGTGCGATATCGGAGCAATTGACTTTGATGAGCCGTTCCGCAAACTGTTTAATCAGGGAATGATCACAGGGAAGAACGGAATTAAGATGAGTAAGTCTAAAGGAAATGTTGTATCACCGGATGATCTCGTACGTGATTACGGATGCGACTCCCTGAGAATGTATGAGCTCTTCGTAGGACCACCGGAACTTGATGCAGAGTGGGATGACCGTGGAATTGACGGTGTAAACCGTTTCCTGAAACGTCTCTGGAATATCCTTATGGATAGCAAAGAGAAGGATATTCAGCCTACAAAAGAGATGATCAAACTTCGTCACAGAATGGTATATGACATCACAACAAGACTTGAAAGCTTCAGCCTGAATACAGTTATTTCCGGATTCATGGAGTACAATAATAAGTTCATGGAAATTGCAAAGAAAGAGGGCGGAATCGACAAAGAGACACTCGAGACAATAGCAGTACTTCTTTCTCCATTCGCACCACACTTTGCAGAAGAGATGTGGGAGCAGCTTGGACATGAAGAGACAATCTTCAATGCAGGATGGCCGAAATATGACGAGAACGAGATGAAAGATGATGAGATCAAGATTCCGGTTCAGATCAACGGTAAGACAAAAGCTGTAATCGAGATCCCGGCTGACATCTCCAAAGATGATGCAATCGCAGCAGGTAAAGAGGCAATCGCTGATAAGCTGACAGGAAATGTGATCAAGGAGATTTATGTTCCGAAGAAGATTATTAACATTGTAATGAAATAATTAAAAAACGAGAAATGGCGCAGATGGTAGAGATATTGTCTGCGTTATTTTTGTTGTTTAAGTTTATGATTTCATAGTTCTTAACATAATATTGATACGTAAAAACACGTTGACACACGTATTTTTACGTAGTAAAATATAAATATGATAAGACAGTAATTGTTCCTTATCACTCCAAGGACTTGAAAAAAGGATTGGAGCAGGCAATACTTAAACAGGCAGGGCTTAGATAGTCCTGTCGCTTGAAAGAGAGGTTATTTGATGAAGAATAGATTATTTTATCCAGCTGTTTTTCATAAAGCAGAAGAAGGCGGTTTCTGGGTTAGCTTTCCAGATTTTCCTGAATGCATGACACAGGGCGATAGCATGGATGAAGCATATGAAATGGCGATAGATGCATTAGGTTTGTCATTGTCCAGTATAGAAGATGAAGGAACTGATATCCCAAAAGCATCAGAATTTGAAACGGTGGATCCTGAAGATGGGATTTTGGTAATTATAGAATTTGATATGGCAGAGTATCGGAGAAAGCACAGATCAAAGGCTGTAAAAAAGACGCTCAGTATTCCGGAATGGTTAAATGAAGCGGCTATTCGAGAGAATCTTAATTTCTCTCAGATTCTTCAAGAAGCGCTTATGATGAAATTAGGAGTAAATGGAAGACAGCGGTAATATGTCTAAAAATTGTTCCTAATCCCTTTGTGTATTATCAAATCCTTGGATGTTCCACAAGATCAAATGCAGAGTTATGAATCAGATAATCATAAGCAGCTGCAATCTCTTCCGGGGTATATGTGATATCATGCATGATCGCATATTTTACAGAATCTGCGAGCCCAAAGGTATAAAATCGCGCAATTGTCTCGCGACTGAGTATCTGGAGCTTCGCAGGTGATTTCAATGGATATTTGTTTAATAATCTAAGCAATGTATCATAAATAAATTGGAACATCAGATGATCGAAGGAGTTAGGACCTTCAATCAAATAAAGTTTCTTATAAAATTCTTTGTCTTTAGAAAGACAGGTGAAAAGAAGACGGAGAAGATCGTCTTCCATGTCATTTTCAATCAGTACCCGGATTTTATCTTTGATTTCTTTTTCGAGGATATATTCGAGAATTTCATACTTGTCCTGAAAATGTTTATAAAAAGTCGGACGGATTACATCAGCTCCTTCGGTGATCATCTTAACTGTAATCTTTTCAAAAGGCATCTTCATAATAAGTTCTTTGAAAGAGAGTGCTAGCAAATCTTTTGTCAGTTCTTTTTTCACTTCTGTCATTTGTTCAAATCCTTTCTACAATGGAAATATTATACCATAAAAAAGAGAATGTGATTAAAAAAGTTTCTAAGACTGATAGTTCTTTAACATGACTTTTCAAGAACATAGTGTTGAAATTTCTTGATATTTCGGCTACATTTCACATGATTTGTAGCCAAAAAAGAACAACAAAAAGAAAATGTTCAAACCACAGCACATTCAAAAAAATCTGAATCTTACATGAAAAAAAGGAAAATGCTAAAGTATGGAATAATAGCTTATACTTAAGAAAGGTTCCTTGAAAAGTAAGGAAAAGGTGAAAAAAATGGCAGGATTAAAATTTCAGGCAGAAAGAGCAGCATTTGGTTTGGCAGCAGATAAAGTACTTAAATATATGAACAAGACAGATGATAGAACGAAAGCACTTCTTAAGCTTGTAGATCTTACAGAAAATTTTGCAAAAGATCGTTTCCAGCCAGGGTCTTATGAAGCTGCAAGAAAGATGATTCAGGATCCGGACAACAAATGGGTTCAGTATCTGAACAGACTTTTTGATGAAGTAGATCCGCATGTCCTTAAGACAACAGCATTAAATCTTGGATTTGACGCAATGCTTTATGGAACAAAGTTAATGCACGAGTCACGTGAAAAATATCAGTGTAACATTCCATGGCTGATCCTGATGGACCCAACCAGCGCATGTAATCTGAAATGTACCGGATGCTGGGCAGCAGAGTACGGACATCTTTTGAATCTTTCTTTTGAAGATATGGATCGTGTGATCACACAGGGAAAAGAACTTGGAATTTATCTTTATATGCTGACAGGCGGAGAGCCTCTCGTGAGAAAGAAAGATGTCATCCGCTTGTGTGAGAAACACAACGACTGTGTATTCCATGCATTTACAAACGGAACACTTGTAGATGATGAGTTCTGCCAGGAGATGCAGCGTGTAGGCAATCTGTCCTTGTCCATCAGTCTGGAAGGATATGAGGAAGTCAACGACGGCCGCCGTGGAAAAGGCGTTTATCAGAAAGTTATGCATGCAATGGATCTTTTGAAAACATACGGCTTGATTTTCGGAACATCAATCTGCTATACACGCGCTAACATTGAAACTGTAACATCCGACAAATTCATTGATATGATCATTGAAAAAGGATGTCGCTATGCATGGTATTTCCACTATATGCCGGTTGGAAATGATGCAGCACTGGATCTGCTTCCAACAAAAGAGCAGAGAGAATACATGTATCACCGCATCCGTGAGATCCGTGGATTGACAGGCGGAAAACAGCTCTTTGCATTCGATTTTCAGAATGATGGAGAGTTTGTAGGAGGATGTATTGCCGGAGGAAGAAATTATTTTCACATTAATGCAAATGGAGATGCAGAGCCATGTGTATTTATCCATTACTCAAGTGCAAACATCAAAGAAGTGAGCGTGCTTGATGCACTGCGCCAGCCACTGTTTATGGCTTATCATAACAATCAGCCATTTAACAACAATCATCTGCGTCCGTGTCCAATGCTCGAAAACCCGGAAAAACTGCAGCAGATGGTACACGAAACCGGCGCAAAATCAACAGACCTACAATCCCCGGAAAGCGTAGAACATCTCTGCGGAAAATGCGAACATTACGCCAAAGAGTGGAAAACAAAAGCAGACGAACTTTGGAAAAAAAAATAATTTCGGAAACATAATCGTAGTCGATAACGTTTCTTTTTCACTTTACGTTTTGATGGTCGTATTTGTTTTCTGGATTCACTCTGATTGGAACAGAAATTTTTATTTTGAGTTATGTGAGCAAGGACAGTACTACTGTTGCCATAGGCACATGTAAGGCAGGAGCGTTCCGAATACACTTTGTTCAGTATGTTAATAAAAGCCAAAACAGGCACCACACACGGTAACTGTTTTGGCTTTTATGTTACATACTTTCAAAGGGATGAGGTAGAGCGGGCCGGTGCCTACGGTAATAGTAGTACTGTCCTTGCGTATCATTCTAAAGAAAGTATTTGATCTAATTGCTTGAATCCAAGTTCAACAAATCCACTTTACTTCTTCTGTGATTCTACTTCCTGCATCTTCATTGCACGAACTTTCAGCGGAAGTCCGAACAGGTTGATGAATCCGTCAGCGTCATGGTGATCATACAGATCTCCTGTTGTGAAGCTTGCAAGGGATTCGCTGTACAGTGAGTATGGAGATGTCTCTCCGGCGCGGATGATATTTCCTTTATAGAGACGGAACTTAACTTCTCCTGTTACATACTGCTGTGTAACATCAACAAATGCCTGGATTGCTTCACGAAGTGGTGTATACCATTTTCCTTCGTATACGATCTGAGCAAATTTATTTCCAAGATCTTTCTTAACTTCATATGTAGCACGGTCGAGAACGAGCTCTTCAAGCTGGTCATGTGCTTCCATAAGGATTGTTCCACCAGGAGTCTCGTAAACACCACGTGATTTCATTCCAACAACACGGTTTTCAACGATATCAACGATTCCGATTCCATGTTTTCCACCAAGACGATTCAGCTCTGTGATGATTTCAGAAACTTTCATTTCTTTTCCATTTACGCTCTTAGGAACACCAGCTTCAAATGTCATTGTAACATATTCAGCTTTGTCAGGAGCCTTTTCCGGTGTTGTGCTCAGTACGAGAAGATCATCGTAGTTTGGCTCATTTGCCGGATTCTCAAGCTCAAGACCTTCATGGCTGATGTGCCACAGGTTACGGTCACGGCTGTAGCTGTGCTTTGCGTCAAATGGAAGATCAATTCCATGAGCTTTACAATAATCGATCTCGTCTTCACGGGACTGCATTGTCCATACATCTGTCATACGCCATGGAGCGATGATCTTGATGTCCGGAGCAAGAGCTTTGATACCAAGCTCGAAACGGATCTGGTCATTTCCTTTTCCTGTTGCACCATGGCAGATAGCAACAGCGCCTTCTTTACGTGCAATCTCAACCAGTTTTTTAGCGATTGCCGGACGGGCCATGGAAGTTCCGAGAAGGTATTTGTTCTCGTAAACAGCTCCGGCCTTTACACAAGGAACGATGAAGTCATCACAGAATTCATCAATGATATTTTCAATATATAATTTAGAAGCTCCGGAAAGTTTTGCTCTTTCATCCAGGCCATCCAGTTCTTCTCCCTGTCCACAATCGATGCAACAGCAGATAACGTCATAGTTAAATGTTTCTTTCAGCCACGGGATGATTGCTGTAGTATCAAGACCACCTGAATATGCTAATACAACTTTTTCTTTACTCATTTTATTGCCTCCTAAATGTATTTTTATAAATTTCTGTTTCCTCAGTTTCTTGAGTTCTAAAGTTTGCCGCTTTAATAAGCTAAAACCTACTATACACCACATTTTATAATTATGCAAGTATTATTTTGAAAAAATGAATAAAATGCATAAAATTACATATAATGTACAAAAAATGAATAAAACGAAGAAAAAATGAGTGAAAATATGCAAGATGTGACGGAGAAGATGTGAAACTAGAAAAACAAAAAAGTTAGGTACTGTTATTTTGAATTGTGATATATTTGACGAATATGTTAAAAATATATCGTGAAAAGCTGTTGATTTTAGTAAATGTGTCTGATAATATAAAGATATCAAAGAAACTGACCTAAAAAATATTTAGATAGTCAGACGAAAACGGATCACAACCTATCTGTTTAATATAAAAGTCAGAAGGGCATGTGAGCAAGAAAGAGAGGGAAAACAAATGGGATTTCTTACAGGAAAGACAGCAATCATTACGGGAGGAGGACGTGCAGTACTAAGTGATGGCAGCTGTGGATCCATCGGATATGGTATTGCAACAGCTTATGCCAAAGAAGGTGCGAATCTTGTTCTTACAGGAAGAAATGTAAAGAAGCTGGAAGACGCGAAAGAAGAGTTGGAACGTCTCTATGGAGTGAAAGTGCTTGCAGTACAGGCAGATGTCAATGCGGGAGCAGATAACAAGGCAGTAGTTGAGCACGTTGTAAAGCAGGCAGTTGAGGAATTCGGAAGAATTGATGTTCTTATTAATAATGCACAGGCTTCTGCATCAGGAGTAACTCTTGCAGATCATACAACAGAGCAGTTTGATCTTGCGATTTATTCAGGACTTTATGCAACATTTTATTATATGCAGGCATGTTATCCATATTTGAAGGAAACACAGGGATCCGTAATCAACTTTGCATCAGGAGCAGGCCTTTTCGGTAATTACGGACAGTGTGCGTATGCAGCAGCGAAGGAAGGTGTCAGAGGACTGACAAGAGTAGCAGCTACAGAATGGGGAGTAGACGGAATCAATGTGAATATTGTGTGCCCGCTTGCATGGACAGCACAGCTTGAAAACTTCCAGAAAGCATATCCGGATGCATTTAAGGCGAATGTAAAGATGCCGCCGGCAGGACATTACGGAGATGTAGAGAAAGAGATTGGAAGAGCGTGTGTACAGCTTGCATCACCGGATTTCAAATATATGAACGGCGAGACAATTACATTAGAAGGCGGAATGGGACTTAGACCTTAATCCTTCTTTGGAAAATAAGAATGATATTTTCTATATAGAAGATAGATAAATAGAAGAAAAGTAGATCGGCGATGATAGACGTAGGAATAGTTACGTTTATCATCGCTGTTTTATGTAGCAAAAAACTTTTTGAAAAAAATACTTGCATATTATACATGAAAGATGTATTATTATGCACATGAAAATGAATAACGTGTATTTTTATACATTCATTTTAAGAAAAGCTTTACATCCCGATTAAAGTGGTATATTATAAGGAGAAATGATTGCGGTAATACGTTACCGTGGTACAGCAAACAAGTAATTCCCGGGAGTATTTCGAGGGAATGAGAAAAGAAAGGACTTGAGAATGATGATTAAGGTCGGAATTATTGGAGCAACCGGTTATGCAGGCGGCGAGCTCGTAAGAATATTGATGGGACATAAAGATGCAGAGATTGTCTGGTACGGATCCAGAAGTTATGTAGATCAGAAATATGCAGATGTATATAGAAACATGTTTCAGATTGTAGATGCAAAATGCATGGATGATAACATGGATGAGCTTGCCGAACAGATAGATGTGATCTTCACAGCAACCCCGCAGGGACTGTGTGCATCTCTGATCAATGAAGAAATCCTTTCAAAGACAAAGATCATTGATCTCAGTGCAGATTTCCGTCTGAAAGATGTGAAGGTTTACGAAGAGTGGTATAAAATCGAACACAAAGCACCGCAGTATATTGATGAAGCTGTCTATGGATTGTGCGAGATCAACCGAGACAAAGTGAAGGATGCACGTATCGTGGCCAATCCGGGATGTTATACAACATGTTCTATCCTGACAGCATATCCGCTTGCAAAGGAAGGACTGATCGATATGAGCACTCTGATCATCGATGCGAAGTCTGGAACATCAGGTGCAGGAAGAGGAGCAAAGCTTCCGAATCTTTACTGTGAAGTGAATGAAAATATTAAGGCATATGGAGTTGCAACACACCGCCATACACCTGAAATTGAAGAACAGCTTGGATACGCAGCAGGAGAGAAAGTTGTGTTGAACTTCACACCGCATTTAGTTCCGATGAATCGAGGAATTCTTGCTACAGAGTACGCAAAGCTTACGAAAAAAGTTACATATGAAGAAGTAAAAGCAATTTATGATAAATATTATGCAGATGAGAAATTTGTTCGTGTTCTGGAGAAAGATCAGTGTCCGGAGACCAAATGGGTAGAAGGAAGCAACTACGTAGACATTGGATTTAAGATCGATGAGAGAACAGGACGAATCATTATGATGGGAGCCATTGACAACCTTGTAAAAGGTGCCGCAGGACAGGCGGTTCAGAATATGAATCTGCTGTTTGGTCTTCCGGAGAGTGAAGGACTTGAACTCGTTCCGATGTTCCCATAGGTTATATTGATAAAGGTGGTATGTATGATACGTGTAATGACAATAGAGGATTATGATGAAGTATATAAATTATGGAAGAAGATCCGGGGATTCGGAATCCGCAGTATCGATGATTCAAAAGAAGGTGTCGAAAGGTTTCTGCGACGGAATCCGACAACGAGTTTTGTCGCAGTGAAAGAAGGAAAAATCGTCGGAAGTATTCTCTGTGGTCATGATGGAAGACAGGGAAGTCTCTATCATGTATGTGTGGATGAGGCATACCGAAGACATGGAATCGGAAAAGACATGGTCGTGCATACAATGAAAGCACTCCAGGCAGAGAAGATCAATAAGGTTTGTCTGATCGCATTTGCACAGAATAATGTAGGAAATGCATTTTGGAATACAATCGGATGGACGGAACGACTTGATGTGAATTATTATGATTTTATTTTAAATGAAGAAAATATTACAGCATTCAATGAACAATAAGCAGAAAGGAAGCAAGTTATATGAAGATAATCGAAGGCGGAGTTACCGCAGCAAAAGGATTTGAAGCAGCAGCAACAGCAGCAGGAATCAAATACCAGGGACGTACAGATATGGCGATCATTTACAGTGAGAAACCGTGTAAAGTCGCCGGAACATTTACAACGAATGTAGTAAAGGCAGCTCCGGTGAAGTGGGACAGACAGATTGTAGAGAGCAAACAGAAATCACAGGCAGTTATTGTAAACTCTGGAATTGCAAATGCGTGTACCGGAGAGGAAGGTATGAAATACTGTGAAGAGACAGCAAAAGAGGCAGGAAAAGTTCTTGGAATCGATGAGAAAGGTGTTCTTGTAGGTTCTACAGGAGTTATCGGAATGCAGATTCCAATCGATAAGATCAAAGCCGGAATTACAGAACTTGCCAAGGAAAAGAAAGCTGATCTGGCAAGTGGAACAGAAGCTGCGAAAGCAATCATGACAACTGATACGAAGAAAAAAGAAGTTGCGGTTACATTTATGGCAGGAGATACAGAAGTGACGATCGGAGGAATGGCGAAAGGTTCCGGAATGATTCATCCGAATATGTGTACAATGCTTGCATTTATTACAACGGATGCAAAAATTTCCAAAAAAGCACTTCAGGCGGCAATGAGCAGTGATGTTGAGGATACTTATAACATGATCTCTGTTGACGGAGATACTTCAACAAATGATACAGCACTCCTTCTCGCAAATGGAATGGCCGGAAATGAGAAGATCAAAGAAGGCACACCGGCATTCGACGCATTCAAAGAGGCGCTTCATTATGTAAACGAGACACTTGCGAAGGCAATGGCGGGAGACGGAGAAGGTGCAACAGCACTTTTTGAAGTAAAGGTTGTCGGAGCACAGACAAAAGAGCAGGCAAAGGTTCTTGCAAAATCTGTTGTATGCTCGAATCTTACAAAGGCTGCGATCGCAGGACATGATGCGAACTGGGGAAGAATCCTTTGTGCAATGGGATATTCCGGAGCAAAGTTTGATCCGGAGCAGGTAGATCTGTTCTTCGAGAGCAGTGCAGGAAAGCTTCAGATCATTGCTAATGGAACAGCAACAGATTATAGCGAAGAAAAGGCAACAGAGATCCTTTCACAGGAAAAAGTGACAGCGATTGCTGACTTGAAAGCCGGAGATGCAGAAGCTACTGCGTGGGGCTGTGACCTGACACATGGATACATTGATATCAATGCGGATTACAGAAGTTAACCTATAGAGAAATTATTGTTTCTTTAAAGACGCTGAAAAAATAGAAAATACAGAAAAAGGGAGACAGAAAAAATGACAAGCAATATGCAGAAATATCTGGATAAAGCGCAGGTGCTGATCGAGGCACTTCCTTATATCCAGCGCTTTAACCGTAAAATCATCGTAGTAAAATATGGCGGAAGTGCCATGGTAGATGAAAGCCTGAAACGCAGAGTGATCGAGGATGTTACACTTCTGAAACTGTGTGGATTCAAACCGATCATCGTGCATGGCGGTGGTAAGGAAATCAGCAAGTGGGTTGGAAAAGTCGGAAAGGAAGCAGAGTTTATCAACGGACTTCGTGTGACAGATGCAGAGACAATGGAGATTGCGGAGATGGTTCTTGGTCGTGTAAATAAGAGTCTTGTACAGCTTGTAGAGAGTCTTGGCGTGCGGGCGATCGGAATCAGTGGAAAGGATGGAAATCTACTCCAGGTTGAGAAGAAGCTTTCAGACGGACAGGATATCGGATTCGTAGGAGATGTCAAGAAAGTAAATGCAGAGATTTTGTATGACCTTTTGGAAAAAGATTTCCTTCCGATCATTTGCCCGGTTGGTATGGATGAGGAATACAATACTTATAATATCAACGCAGATGATGCAGCCTGTGCAATCGCCCGTGCCATGAAGGTTGAGAAGCTTGCGTTCCTGACAGATATTGAAGGTGTTTATAAAGATCCGAAAGATCCATCTACATTGATTTCTGAACTGGAGATCAAAGAAGCCAAGGAATTGATTACAGACGGATATATTGGAGGTGGAATGCTTCCAAAGCTTCAGAATTGTATTGATGCGATTGAAAATGGTGTGTCACGTGTACATATTCTGGACGGAAGAATCCCACATTGCCTGTTGCTTGAAATCTTTACAAACAAAGGAATCGGTACAGCAATTTTAAATCAGAAAGAAAGCAGGTATTATGATGGTGAACAGTAAAATACAGGCGGCAGAAGAGAACCTGATCCATGTATACAATCGATTTCCGATTGCGCTGGATCACGGAGAAGGCATGTATCTGTATGATACAGAAGGAAAAGAATATCTTGATTTCGCGGCAGGATTTGCTGTGTCAGGACTTGGATATGATAATAAAGAACTGAATCAGGCATTAAAAGATCAGATTGATAAGTTATACCATACATCAAATCTTTATTTCCACGAGAGCTGTGGAGAGGCGGCAAAAGAATTAAACCGCATTTCCGGAATGGACAGAGTCTTCTTTACAAACAGTGGCGGAGAGGCAAATGAAGGTGCCTTGAAAGCGGCAAGAAGATATGCTTACACAAAGAAGACAGGAAGATATGAATTTATCGCGATGCAGAATTCTTTCCATGGAAGAAGCTTCGGAGCAGTTTCTGTGACAGGACATGATTCTTATCGTGAACCGTTTGAGCCGGTTGTTCCAGGTGTAAGATTTGCAGAGTTTAATGATCTTGACAGTGTGAAAGCACTGGTAAATGATAAGACTTGTGCAATTATTTTGGAACCGCTGCAGGGCGAAGGGGGAATCAATCTTGCAACACAGGAATTTATGGAAGGAATCCGTAAAATCTGTGATGAAAATGGAATCCTGATGATCTGTGATGAAGTGCAGTGTGGAATGGGAAGAACCGGAAATATGTTTGCATGGCAGGGATTTGGTGTAAAACCGGATATTCTGACTATGGCGAAAGCAATCGGAAACGGAATTCCGGTCGGTGCATTTGCAATGACAGAAGAAGTGGCAAAATATTCTCTGCAGCCGGGAGATCACGGCGCAACTTATGGAGGAAATCCACTGGCATGTACAGCTGTTAAGACAGTGATCGAGATTTTTGAACGTGAAGATCTTGTAGGACATGTAAATCAGGTTGCTCCATATCTGACAAAAAAACTGGATGAGCTTGTGGATGAGCTGGACTGTGTTGTCAAAAGAAAAGGAAAAGGTCTGATGCAGGGAATCGAGATTACAAAACCTCTTGCAGAAGTAAATAAAAAGACAATTGAAGAAGGACTTTTAATCATTCAGGCGCAAGGAAATGTCATCCGATTTGTTCCACCGCTGATCGTAGAAGAAAAGCATATTGATGAGATGATCGAAAAACTGAAACGTGCACTTGCATAAGAAATCTTATACATAAAAAAGCCGGCATTTGCTTATACTATTTCTATAGGGAGGTATAAGCTTATGGCCGGTTTTTTGATTGCACTGCTATCAGGTGCGCTGATGAGTGTACAGGGAGTGTTCAACACGCAGGTGACAAAGACGACAGGAGTATGGGTAAGCAATGGGTGGGTACAACTTTCAGCATTTCTTTTGTGTCTGTTTGTCTGGCTGGCAACAGGAAGAGACTCTGTTACAGCACTTATGGAAGTCCAGCCGCGTTATATGTTGCTGGGAGGTGTGATCGGAGCAGGAATCACATGGACTGTGATTAAAAGTGTGGATGCTCTAGGACCTGCAAGGTCAGCACTTTTCATTGTTGTTTCCCAGTTGGCGGTTGCTTATCTGATCTCATTATCCGGAATGTTCGGAATGGAAAAAGAACCATTTTCATGGAGAAAACTGATTGGATTGCTGATCGCAGCCGGTGGAATTGTTCTTTTCCAATGGGAATAGACAGTTTTACGGGTATTGTAACAAGTCTGTAACAAAGCGTTAAATTGTCTATTGTATTTTTGAGAAAAATTCGTTACAATATTTATGTCCGGTTTTAAGGGGAAGTCTGACTGTCTGAGAACAGTGAGGCAATAGGATGAAGAACGGATGGAAGAAAATATGCAGATGCCGTAAAGGGCAGATGCTAAAAGGAATTGTATTGACTTTAACTTTGGCTTTTTTGACCATGGGATTGTGTGGCTGTGCAGAGAAGCATGACGCAGCGGAAGAACTTGAAGAGTTCACACTGGAGGGAGAATCTGATGTAGAGAAGAATTCCTCAAATTCCAAAACAGAGTCAGAAAAAGGATCTCAGGGTGGCACAGATGCAGAAGAAGGACTGCCGGAGACGTTATATGTTCATGTATGTGGAGCTGTGAATGCTCCGGGGGTGTACAAACTGAGGACAGATGCACGGATTTACGAAGCATTAGAAGCGGCCGGTGGAATGACAGAAGATGCTGCCGCAGATTGGATCAATCAGGCAGAAGCTCTGAGTGATGGAGAGCGGATCTATGTGCCAACGCAGGAAGAAGCAGAGGAGTCAGCACAATCTGTTTCCGGTCAGTGGGCAGATCCGAATGGAAATGCAGGTGGATCAGTCAGTGATAAAATTAATATAAATACAGCCGCAAAAGAAGAATTGATGACCTTGAGTGGAATCGGAGCATCAAAGGCAGAGAGTATTCTGAAATACAGACAGGAGCATGGAAACTTTCAGAGTATAGAGGATCTCAAGAAGATCGAGGGAATCAAGGATGGCGTGTTTAATAAGATAAAAGACGATATTACGGTATAGGAGCGGGCAGGCAGAAGAATGGCCAGAAAGAGGAGTATGAGCAAGAAGATATTAGTTGTTGATGATGAAAAATTAATCGTAAAGGGGATTCGGTTCAGTCTGGAACAGGAAGGAATGGAAGTGGATTGCGCTTATGATGGAGAAGAAGCATTAGAATATGCGAGAAGATGTGAGTATGATCTTGTACTTCTTGATGTCATGCTTCCGAAACTGGATGGTTTCCAGGTATGTCAGCAGATTCGTGAATTTTCAGATATGCCGATTGTTATGTTGACTGCCAAGAGTGAGGATATGGATAAGATCCTTGGTCTGGAATATGGTGCGGATGATTATATCACAAAGCCGTTCAATATTCTTGAAGTGAAGGCAAGAATCAAGGCAATCATGCGCAGAACAGCGAAACGCAAGGAAGAGCCGGCCGGCAGTCCGGTGCTTGTGAAAGGGAATATGAAGATTGATTGCGAAGGACGCCGTGTTTTCATCGGAGAACGTGAGATCAATCTTACAGCGAAGGAATTTGATGTGCTTGAGCTTTTGGCAATGAATCCGAATAAGGTTTACAGCAGAGAGAATCTGCTGAATCTGATCTGGGGATATGATTATCCGGGTGATGCAAGAACTGTAGATGTACATATCCGTCGTTTACGAGAGAAGATAGAACAGAATCCAAGTGAACCAAAATACGTACATACGAAGTGGGGAGTGGGTTATTATTTCCAGGGGTAAGAATACATTTTCATTTAAGAAAAAGATCTTTAACAATCTTAGATTCCGAATTTTTATTATGGTGCTTCTTGCCGGGCTTGTGCCCAGCGTAGTAGCACTATTTGGAATCGTAAAAGTCTATGAGTCACGTGCTGTGTCACTTCGAACAGCAGAAATTCAGAATCAATGTACAATTTTAACGAATCAGATCAGTGCGAGCCACTATTTTGAGGACACTTCACAAGAGGTGGTCAATGACAGTCTGAATCAGCTGACTAACATTTATAACGGAAGAGTTATGGTAATTGACGATCAGCTAAGGGTAGTCAAGGATACTTATAGTCTGGATGAGGGAAAGCTGGATGTATCTGAAAGTGTAGTGCGCTGTATGAAGGGGACGAGCACGAATAATTATGATAAGAAGAATCATTATATCGAGGTGACTGCACCGATTGCAATACCCGGAGAGAATCAGATTCGCGGTGTAATGCTGGCAAGTGTTTCAACTGATAGTATTGAGGATTCTTTGGATGTATTATATACACAGGGGAGCGTGATTATTGGTCTTGTGATGATTTTTCTGACGATTGTTGCAGTGTTTGCAGCAGATCGTGTAGTACGTCCGCTGCATCAGATTGCAGCTACGATCGAGAATGTAAGTGCAGGGTATAGCGACGATGTTTTGCATGTGGATACATTTACAGAAACGAAAAGTATCAGCGAAGCAATTAATAAGATGATGGGAAGGCTGAAGCTTTTGGATGATTCCAGGGAAGAATTTGTATCCAATGTATCTCACGAACTGAAGACCCCGATGACATCGATGAAAGTACTGGCCGATTCACTTCTGGAGCAGGAGAACCTTCCGGTTGAGATGTATCAGGAATTCATGGGTGATATTGCAAAAGAGATTGACCGTGAGAATAAGATCATTACAGATCTTTTATCACTTGTGAAGATGGACAAGAAGGGGCAGACGCTGAATATTGAGTCCATTAATATCAATGAACTTCTGGAACAGATTTTGAAGAGATTAAAACCAATTGCAGAGAAAAAGAATGTGGAGATCGTAATGGAGAGCTTTCGTCCGGTTACGGCGGAGATTGATGAGACAAAGCTGTCACTTGCGATTTCCAATCTGGTAGAAAATGCAGTAAAGTATAATCATGATAATGGATGGGTTCATGTATCATTGAATGCAGACCACAAATTTTTCTATGTAAAAGTAGAAGATTCAGGAATTGGAATTCCGAAAGAGGATCAGGCGCATGTTTTTGAACGTTTCTTTCGTGTGGATAAATCTCATTCCAGAGAGATCGGAGGAACAGGACTTGGACTTGCAATTGCGCGAAATGCTGTGATTGCACATAGAGGTGCGATTAAAGTATATAGTGAAGAAGGCGAAGGAACAACATTTACTGTGAGAATTCCACTGATCTATACAGCTTCTTAGGAGAAAAGTTATGAAAAAAAGAAAAGGAATCGCAGTGTTGCTTATTCTGATTCTTTCTCTCGCAGTAACTGCGTGTGGGGATCGTTATGGAGTAAAGGAAGGCGAATCTTACATTTACTGTATGAATACAGACAAGACAGGACTTGTAAAGGTTGCAGCTAAGATCAGCGGCAATTCTGCGATAAAAAAGGCGGAATCTGTAATCGATGAGATGAAGAAACCAACGAATGAGATTGAATATACACAGGCAATTCCGGAACAGGTGAAATTGCTCGACTGTGCTTTAAAGGGCAGTATCCTTGAGATTGATTTCAGTGAAGAATATTATGAAGTGAAATCCTTAGATGAGAAACTGATGCGGGCAGCAATTGTGCAGTCACTGCTTCAGATTGATGGAATTGATGCAGTATCTGTCCGTGTGGAAGGGGAACCGCTCAAAGATAATGAGGGAAATGATGTTGGCTTAATGAATGAGGATGATATTGTTGATGCAACAGGATCCTCATTAAGTTCTTATCAAACGGATACACTGACATTGTATTTTGCAGATCAGAATGGATCCAAACTGGTCAGGCAAGAGGTTGATGTTCATTACAGCAGTAATGTCTTGAAAGAAAAGCTGATTGTAGAAAAGCTGATGCAAGGTCCATCTGAGGAGGGGGCATATCCAACGATCAATCCGGCGGCTAATCTGTTGAGTGTAACAACAAAGGATGGAATCTGTTATGTGAATTTTGACAGCACATTTCTGATCAGTGCGTATGATGTACTGCCTGAGATCACGATTTATTCTATTGTGGATTCTCTTGTAGAGGGAGCAGGAGTAAGGCAGGTACAGATTACGATCAATGGTGAATCGAATGCAAAATACATGGAGAAGGTGGACTTGTCACAGCCATTGAATGAAGAGCAGGACTGGATAGCAGCAGATAACAAAGAATGAGAAAACGCCCGCTTTGTATGGTATGTCTTATACTGCTTGCCATACAGCTTGTAAGAGTGAGTTTTTTACAGAATACAAAAGATCAGAAACCGTCCCTTGCAGAAACATTGATTTCAGATGAGAAAGATGTGATTTGCGAGGGCACGGTTTATAAAATTGAAAATAAATCACAATCAACTGCAATTTATCTGAAAGATGCGGTTGTTTCTTGTACAGATCAAAAGAGTAAGAATCAGATAATCAAAGAAAAGAAAATCCTTGTAATAATAAAAAATAATAAATCCGGTAAAAAAATCAGAATGAAAATAGGACAGAAGCTGAATGTGTGGGGGACAAAACAGTCGTTTCATCCGCCAAGGAATCCGGGTAATTTTAACCAAAAAAGTTATTATCAAAAACAGGGAATCCATGTTGGGGTTTTAACAAAGGCAGAACAGGTTGAGATCGTTTTGTCTGAAAAAGACAAGAACTGGATTGTATCACGATGGAATAGCATACGGAATCAGCTGGACCGGCTGAAAAATTACTGGAACTGGAAGATTGTAAGCCAGATGGGAAAAACACATGGCGCGATGCTTTCTGCAATCTTGTTGGGAGAAAAAAGCGGACTTGATCCGGAGATGAAAAAATTGTATCAGAAGAACGGATTAGGACATCTGCTTGCAATTTCGGGATTACACATGTCACTGATCGGAATGTCTGTTTACCGGTTATTAAGAAGAATGGGAAATTCATTTCTGTTTTCCGGAATTGCCGGAGGAGGGGTTCTGTTTTTCTATCTGGTTATGACAGGTCCACAGGTATCCAGTCTTCGTGCACTTCTTATGTTTTTTATCCGCATGGGGGCAGAAATTACCGGGAGAGATGTGGATCAACCTACAAGCCTGGCGGTTACAGCAGCTATCTTAAGCATATATCAACCGCTGTATCTGTTAGATGCGGCATTTTTACTTTCGTTTGGTGCAATCCTTGGGATTTTATTATTGTATCCAATTTTTGAACAAAAAACACATTTGAAAGCATGGGAAGGATTTAAGATTAGTTTAGCTGTTAATGGAATGCTTCTGGGAATCATGCTGTATTATTATTTTGAGGTGCCGCCGTATGCACTCGTTTTGAATGTTATTTTAATTCCGTTGTTTCCATTTGTGATGTTGACAGGTATAGGTGGAATTTTATTTTCAGAATTATCGGGAACCATAGGAAAAATTGGATTCAGAAGCTGTGATCGCCTGTTGTCCTTCTATGATAAATTATGTGAGCTGACATCAGCGCTTCCGGGCAGCAGGATCGTGACCGGACAGCCAGAGTTATGGTGGGTGCTTATTTACTATGGTGTGCTGTTGTTTTTGTGCTTCCTGTTTCATGCAATGAAAAATAAGACAGATAACCGAAGAAAACAGGCGGGATTTTCACTTCTTGTTTGTATTGTCATAGCAGGATCGATCTGCGGATGCGGAATACTCAATAATGATTCAAAAAACCTTCAGGTGACTGTTCTGGATGTTGGACAGGGGGACTGTATTTTTATAAGAGACAGGGAAGGAAAGAAAATGCTTGTGGATGGAGGGAGCAGTGATCTGTCTTCTGTCGGTACTTACCGGATAGAGCCGTTTCTATTATCGCAGGGGGTCAGAAAACTGGAGTATGTTTTTGTGACACATGGTGATGCGGATCACATCAATGGAATTCAAGAACTTCTGCAAAATCAGAAACAGGGAGTGGAAATCGATGCGCTTGTTCTGCCGCCGGAAGAATATATGGATGAGAAATTACTCCATCTTGCAGAAATAGCGAAAGAAAATGGGACGAGAGTGTTGACAATTTATTCAGGAGAAGAAGTCGGAACATATTTAAAATGCATCGCTCCGTTGACAACGAGAAAAAATGAGTGTACACGTGGCAGGATGGAGGAGGTACCTCGTCTGGAAGCAGGAAATGAAGCATCTGTTGTACTTGAATTGAAGGATGGGGCATTTCAAATGCTTCTGACTGGAGATCTGGAAGGAAGAGGAGAGGAACAGCTGGTGGAAAGCGGAGCATTGGAAAGCTGTCCAATCTTAAAAGCAGGACATCATGGGTCGAAGAATTCGGGAAGTGAAGACTTCCTTCAGATTGTGAAACCCAGATTAACATTGATCTCAGCGGGGATAGAGAACTGCTATGGACATCCACATGCGGAGACGCTGGAACGCCTGAGGGAAATCGGAAGTGAAGTATTGTCCACGCAGGAATGTGGCGCAATTACACTAAAGAGTGATGGACGAAAAATAAAGGTTCACAAGTATCTATAAAATTATGGAAATAGGAACAGGCGAATAGGAACAGGTGATAAAAAGGCTCTTGTCAAAGTATTGGTTATTCATTTATAATAGAATAGTTATGAAGACCTTAAATGAAGATTTAAAATCAGGACAATTTAAGCAGGTATATCTTCTCTGCGGAGAAGAAGGATATCTGAAGAAACAGTATAAGAACCGTTTTGTGAAGGCAATGCTTCCGGAAGGTGATACGATGAACTATTCGTATTATGAAGGGAAGAATACGCCAGTGAAAGAAGCAATCGATCTTGCAGAGACCTTACCTTTCTTTGCAGAGCGCAGACTGATCGTATTTGAGAATACGGGATTTTTTAAAACTGCGGCAGGGGCAGATCTGGCGGATTATATCAAGGATATGCCAGAGACAACCTGTTTTATCTTCGTGGAAGAAGAGATTGATAAGAGGAATAGGCTCTACAAAGCAGTGAAAGCGAAAGGATATATTACAGAGCTGTCCACGCAGGATGCAGGAACATTGAAACGCTGGGTTGCAGGTCTGGTCCGAAAAGAGCAGAAGCAGATTTCGGAGTCTGTGATTGTGTATTTTCTGGATAAAGTTGGAACAGACATGGAAAATATCCAGGGAGAGCTGGAGAAAGTATTCTGTTATGCACTGGAGAGAGATACGATCACCAAGGAAGATATTGATGCTGTCTGTGTGACGCAGATCACGAATCATATTTTTGAGATGGTAGATGCAGTTGCAGCTGGAAATCAGCAGAAAGCACTGGATCTGTATTATGAACTGCTGGCTTTAAAAGAACCGCCGATGCGTATTCTTTTTCTGCTGGTACGTCAGTACAGGATGCTTTTCCATGTCAAGGCACTTGCGAACCAGGGATATGGAAGAAAAGAGATTGCGTCTAAAGCAGGATTACATCCATTTGTGGCAGGAAAGAATATGGAACAGGCGAAGCGGTTTAAGATGGGACAGCTGCGCCGTGTGATGGAAGAAGGGGCACAGCTGGAGCAGGATGTAAAGACAGGATTGCTGACAGACAATCTTGCGGTAGAACTTTTTATTGTAAAACAGTCAGAAAGATAGATGGAGGAAGAAGTATTGTCAACAATTGATCAGAGTCATATTAGAAATTTTTGCATTATAGCACATATCGATCACGGTAAGTCTACACTGGCGGATCGTATCATTGAGCAGACAGGACTTTTGACTAGCAGAGAAATGCAGTCACAGGTTCTCGATAACATGGATCTGGAGAGAGAGCGTGGAATCACGATCAAAGCACAGGCAGTCCGTACTGTATATCAGGCAGATGACGGAGAAGAGTATATTTTCAACTTGATCGATACACCTGGACACGTCGATTTCAACTATGAGGTATCCCGAAGCCTGGCAGCCTGCGACGGAGCGATTCTTGTTGTTGATGCGGCACAGGGAGTTGAGGCACAGACACTTGCGAATGTATATCTGGCACTCGATCATGATCTGGACGTTATGCCGGTTATCAACAAGATCGATCTTCCAAGCGCAGAGCCGGAGCGTGTAAAAGAAGAGATAGAAGATGTGATTGGAATCGATGCGGAGAATGCACCACTGATTTCTGCTAAGACAGGACTGAATGTACATGAAGTTCTCGAGCAGATCGTACAGCAGATTCCGTCACCGGTCGGAGATCCGGATGCACCGCTTCAGGCACTGATCTTTGATTCCAAGTACGATTCTTACAAGGGAGTTATTGTATTCTGCCGTATCAAGGAAGGTACTGTCAAAAAAGGTACACCGATGCTTATGATGGCAACAGGTGCGAAAGCAGAAGTTGTAGAAGTTGGAACTTTTGGAGCGGGACAGTTCATTCCATGTGACGCACTCGAAGCGGGAATGGTAGGATATATCACAGCCAGTCTTAAGAATGTAAAGGATACCCGTGTCGGAGATACGATCACGAATGCAGAGAATCCTTGTGCAGAACCACTTCCGGGATATAAGAAAGTAAATCCGATGGTATACTGTGGACTTTATCCGGCAGACGGAGCAAAGTATCCGGACTTGAGAGATGCACTTGAGAAGTTGCAGCTTAATGATGCGGCACTTCAGTTTGAGGCAGAGACATCCGTGGCACTTGGATTTGGTTTCCGCTGTGGATTCTTAGGACTGCTTCATCTGGAGATTATTCAGGAACGTCTGGAAAGAGAGTACAACCTTGATCTTGTTACAACAGCACCGAGTGTTATTTACAAGATCCATAAGACAAACGGTGATGTGATTGACCTGACGAACCCGACAAACATGCCGGATCCTGCAGAGATTGAATATATGGAAGAGCCTATGGTAAAGGCAGAGATCATGGTGACATCCGAGTACATCGGAGCAATCATGGATCTGTGTCAGGAACGCCGTGGAATCTATCAGGGAATGGAATATATCGAAGAGACAAGAGCCGTGTTGACATATCATCTGCCGCTCAATGAGATTATTTACGATTTCTTTGATGCATTGAAATCAAGATCCAGAGGATACGCATCTTTTGATTATGAGATGCTTGGTTATGTACGTTCCGAGCTTGTCAAACTTGACATTCTGATCAACAAAGAAGAAGTGGATGCTCTTTCCTTTATTGTATTCGAAGGAAGCGCTTATGAGCGTGGAAGAAAGATGTGTGAGAAGCTGAAAGAAGAGATTCCAAGACAGCTTTTCGAGATTCCGATCCAGGCAGCAGTCGGAAGTAAGATTATTGCGAGAGAGACAGTTAAGGCAATGCGTAAGGACGTTCTTGCGAAATGTTACGGCGGTGACATTTCACGTAAGAAGAAACTGCTTGAAAAACAGAAAGAAGGAAAGAAGAGAATGCGTCAGGTTGGAAACGTAGAGATTCCACAGAGTGCATTCATGAGTGTCCTGAAGTTGGATGAGAACTAGATAAAAGAAGGAAGGAAAAGATACTGTTTTTATCAGACAGTATCTTTCTGTATTTAAAGATGAAAAAGAGAAATTTAGAATTATATCTCCATATTCCGTTCTGTGTAAGAAAATGTAATTATTGTGATTTTTTCTCAGCAAGTGGGACACCGAAAGAACAGGCGGATTATGTCAGTGCTATGGTTCAGGAGATTCAGAGTTATCAGGAATTATCTGGAGAGTATGAAGTTCATACGATTTTCCTGGGGGGCGGAACACCGTCTCTTCTGACACCGGAACAGATAGAACAGATTTTTAATGCAATTTATCATACATTTTCAGTAAATGAGAATGCAGAGATCACAATGGAAATGAATCCGGGAACCGTTGCTATTGAAAAGCTTTGTGCTATGAAAGCAGCAGGCGTAAACAGGTTGAGTATCGGACTTCAGTCCGCACAGAACGAAGAACTGAAGATGCTTGGAAGGATCCATACCTATGAGGAATTCCTTGAGACATGGAAACTGACAGAACAGGCAGGTTTCAAAAACAGAAATATCGATCTTATGTCTGCGCTTCCGGGACAGACGATGGAAAGCTATGAAGATACACTTTCAAAAGTTCTGGCACTTGAGCCGGAACATATATCCGCATATAGTTTGATATTGGAAGAAGGAACAGTATTCTACGACTGGTATGAAAAAGGGAAATTAGACCGCGGTGCATGGAAACTTCCGTCAGAGGAAGAAGAGTATGCGATGGGAGAATTGACAATACAAAGACTTGCAGAAGCAGGAATGCATCGATATGAGATATCCAATTATGCAAAGTCGGGAAAAGAATGCAGGCATAATCTCGGCTACTGGGACAGAGTGGAGTACCTTGGGATTGGGGCAGGTTCCTCATCACTGATCAAAGGGGAACGGTTTGACCATATCCGTGATCGGAAAGCATATATTGAAAAGATTAGAAATGGAGAGCCGATTCTTATTGACAGAGAAATCCTTTCTGTGGAATCACAGATGGAAGAATTCATGTATCTGGGGCTTCGCAAAATAGAGGGAGTTTCGAGAACAGATTTCCAGAATTATTTTGGAAAGAATGTGGATGATGTCTATGGGGAAATTCTTGATAAATTAGAAGAAGAACAATTGCTAGAATTTAGTGGAGATCGAATCCGACTGACGCATCGGGGGATGGATGTCAGCAACTGTGTGCTGGCGGAGTTCTTATTTTAAAGGCAGAAAACTAAAATTGTGCAAATTCCACCAAAAACAGTCATGAATTTTGTTGATTAATTTGATTGACTATGAATGAGTTTGAACGTATAATACAAACATAAAGAAAAACAAGCAGTCAGAAATGAAAGCAGGTTATCGAGACTGACCGAGTTTGACTGAATAAAGCTTGCAAATAAACTGCGGCAGCAGTTTGAAGTGACTGGATTGAGAGAAGGAGGAGTAAAATGATTTACACAGTAACATTTAATCCGTCATTGGATTACATTGTCTCTGTTGAGGACTTTAAGCTTGGACTTACGAATCGAACAAGTTCGGAGCTGATCCTTCCTGGTGGAAAGGGCATCAATGTTTCTACAGTGCTTGGTAATCTTGGCATCGAGAATACTGCACTTGGATTTTTAGCCGGATTTACCGGAAAAGAGATTGAAAGAAGACTCAAAGAGATGGGAGTTGCATCCGATTTTATTGAGATCAATGAAGGTGTATCTCGAATCAACCTGAAGTTAAAATCAATCGACGGAACAGAGATTAACGGAAGCGGTCCGGTGATCTCAGCGGAAGATGTAGAGAAGCTGATGGGGAAGCTTGACAAACTTGGCGAAGGTGATGTTTTATTCCTGGCAGGAAGTATTCCGACTTCTATGCCGGATGACATGTATCAGAAGATTATGGCGAAGCTCGACGGCAAAGGCGTCATGATCGTTGTAGACGCAACGAGAGATCTTCTGTTGAACGTTCTTGAATATCATCCATTTTTAATCAAACCGAACAATCATGAACTTGGAGAGATTTTTGATGTGGAGCTTCTGACAAGAGAATCTGTTGTACCATATGCAAAGAAACTGCAGGAAAAAGGAGCAAGAAATGTTCTTGTATCCATGGCAGGAGAAGGTGCAGTCCTTGTAGCAGAAGATGGAAGTGTTTATGACACTCCGGCGCCGAAAGGGGAATTAAAAAACGGTGTTGGAGCAGGAGACTCTATGGTAGCCGGATTTATGGCAGGCTGGATGGAGAAACATGAATACAGACATGCATTCCATATGGGAGTTGCATCAGGAAGTGCAAGTGCATTTTCAGAGAATCTGGCAACAAAAGAGGAGATTGCCGGAGTATATCAACAGGTTGTAAAGGAGGAGCGATAGGATGAGAATTACAGATTTGCTCGATAAAAGAAGCATTGCCTTTGACAAGAATCCGGCGAATAAGCAGGAAACTTTGGATATGGCCGTGGATTTGATGTGTGCAAGTGGTAAGATCAATGACACGGAAGCCTACAGAAAACAGGTTTACTTAAGAGAAGAGGAAAGTACAACAGGAATTGGTGAGGGAATTGCCATTCCGCATGGAAAAGGTGATTGCGTAAGCAAGCCGGGACTTGCAGCAATGGTCATTAAAAATGGTGTTGATTTCGATTCTCTGGATGGAGAACCGGTAACACTGCTATTCCTGATCGCAGCACCAAATACAGAGGATAACGTTCATCTGGAAGTACTTAGTAAATTATCAATGATGCTGATGGATGAGCAGTTTACAGAAGCTCTGAGAAATGCAACATCTGCGGAGGAAGTCCTTTCTATTATTGATAAAGCAGATGATGAGAGAGCTGACATTGATGAGCAACTGGCAGATACAGGAAATGCAGAGAGCGATTTTAAGATCCTTGCAGTAACAGCATGTCCGACAGGTATCGCACATACATATATGGCAGCGGAAGGAATCGAGAAAGCAGCAAAAGCTGCCGACTGTTTCGTAAAAATCGAGACAAGAGGAAGCGGCGGAGCGAAAAATGTGCTGACAGACCAGGAAATTGCTGATGCGGATTGTATTATCGTTGCAGCAGACACACAGGTTCCGATGGATCGTTTTGACGGAAAGAAAGTAATCATCTGTCAGGTGTCAGACGGAATCAGCAAGGCAGATGAGCTGGTGGCACAGGCAAAATCAGGAAATGTTCCGGTTTTCCATGGAAATAATCCGGCAGCAGCCTCTTCTTCTACAGGAAAGAAAAGCGGCGGTGTCGGACATCAGATCTACATGCAGCTGATGAACGGTGTTTCTCATATGCTTCCACTCGTTGTTGGTGGTGGTATACTGATTGCAATCGCATTTTTGATCGACGGAATATGTGTAGATCTGAATGCACTTCCGGCTGATCAGAGAGCAAACTTTGGTATGATCACTCCGGTAGCAGCAGTATTTAAACAAATCGGTGGAACTGCATTTGGATTCATGCTTCCGGTGCTTGCAGGATTTATCGCAATGGCAATCGGTGACCGACCGGCGCTTGCAGTTGGTCTTGTAGGCGGTATGATGGCAGCAAGCGGAAAATCCGGATTCCTCGGAGCTCTTGTAGCCGGATTCCTTGCAGGATATATCATTGTACTTCTTCGTAAAGTATGCGATAAGCTTCCGGATGCACTGGAAAAAATCGCGCCGGTACTTATTTATCCATTGATCGGAGTTCTTCTGATCGGACTTGCTATGATGTTTGTAATCGAGCCAATCATGGGTGGAATCAACACAGGCCTGAATAATGCATTGACAGGCATGGGAGATTCAAGTAAAGTAGTATTAGGACTGGTTCTTGGAGGAATGATGTCCATCGATATGGGTGGTCCGTTCAACAAGGCAGCTTATGTATTCGGTACAGCATCAATCGCAGCTGGTAATTATGATATTATGGCAGCAGTTATGGTTGCAGGAATGGTTCCGCCATGTGCCATCGCCCTTTCCACACTGTTGTTTAAGGATAAGTTTACAAAAGAAGAAAGAGATGCAGGCCCGACAAACTTTATCATGGGTCTTGCATTTATCACAGAAGGAGCAATCCCATTTGCAGCATCTGATCCGCTGCATGTACTTCCATCTTGTATCATCGGTTCAGCAATTGCCGGTGGAATGTCAATGTTGTTTGGATGTACACTGATGGCACCACATGGTGGAATCTTCGTATTCCCGGTTGTTGGAAATGCAGTAATGTATCTTGTTTCCCTCGTAGTAGGAACAGTCATCTCCGCAGTACTGCTTGGACTCCTTAAGAAGAAAGTAGCATAAAGCAATCACCATTTGGATGAAATGCCGAATAAGATAATCTGTCAAAACCAATAAAAAGAATATAAGAATCAGGACCTGAAGTCGTGGATCTAGAAGCGGATGCTTGAGATTCATGGCTTCAGGTTCTTTTTTAAAAGGAGATACTAAAATGCTTACAGAACAAAGATATCAGATTATATTGGATTTGCTGAAAGAGAAGAAAAGTGTCACAGCGACAGAATTGAAAGAAATCTTAGATACATCAGAGTCTACGGTAAGAAGAGATATTACTGCACTTCATAAAGCCGGAAAGCTCATCAAGGTATTTGGCGGTGCAGTTGCGTTAGAAGATGGAGACACTGTCTCGGCTTACGAACCGACAGTTGAGCAAAAGAGCGAACTCTATGTGGAAGAAAAAAGAAAAATCGCGCAATATGCGGCAGGATTGATCGAGGATGAAGATTTCATATATCTTGATGCCGGAACAACGACAGGTTATATGATTGATGCTCTTGGGCATACCAATGCAGTCTTTGTGACCAATGCTGTTTCACATGCGCAGAGACTGGCAGCGAAGGGAATCAAAGTGTTTCTGATTGGCGGAGAACTCAAGAGTTCTACAGAAGCAGTGATCGGTGCTCAGGCAATGAAGAATCTGCAGGAGTATCATTTTACGAAAGGCTTCTTTGGAGCAAATGGAATCACAAAAGCAGAAGGATTCACAACACCAGATGCGAATGAAGCCCTGGTGAAACAAACAGCGATTGAGAGATGTAAGAATCGATATATTCTTGCAGATCATTCGAAATTCGGATGCATCAGTTCTGTGACGTTTTCTGCTTTTGTGAATGCAAAGATTCTGACAGATGGCTGCCCGGCAGAGTATCAGGAGCTGGATTGTGTGATAGGGGTGGAAGAAAGAAATTTGATTTAACTTTGTTTCTTAGCGTGTTTGTTAGTTGTATAGATAACAAGCACGCTTTTTCAATTGTCCGGATACGGACAGTTTATGTTGTCAACATCCTTCTTGCCTCTTCACGGATGTATTACAGCTACAGACAGTGTTCTCCAGAAAATGTTAGAAGTAGAAACAAAAGCACCAGATTTTGAATTACCGGATCAGAATGGAGAATTACATAAATTAAGCGAATATCTTGGAAAGAAAGTAAAAAAGAAAAACTACGGAAAAGTATCCATGGGTGTGGTCAGAACAACATATTTTATTGACGAACATGGAATAATAGTAAAAGCTAATGATAAAGTAAAAGCAGCGGATGATCCTGGAAAAATGCTGCAGGAATTAAGCAGATGAAAAACAAAAGGAAGGAATGGTTGCATGAATAAGAAAAAATCAAATTCCAAAAAGGCAGTTATGATAGGCTGCGGATTCGTAGGCTCAGCATCTGTATTTGCGCTTATGCAGAGTGGATTATTTACTGAAATTGCGTTAATAGATGCGGATAAGAATAAGGCAGAGGGAGAGGCTATGGATATCAGTCATGGAATACCGTTTGCCAGCCCTATGAGGATATATGTCGGTGACTATGATGATGTGGCAGATGCTACGATTGTTATTATATCAGCAGGCACAGGGCAAAAGCCTGGAGAAACAAGACTTGATCTGGTAAATAAGAATGTGGCAATATTTAAGTCCATTATTCCGGAAATCGCCAAAAGAGATTTTGGAGGAATCCTTCTGGTTGTAGCAAATCCTGTGGATATTCTGACACAGGTTGCAATCAAACTGTCAGGACTTCCGGAGAAGAGAGTTATCGGTTCAGGAACAGTTCTTGACAGTGCAAGACTTAGAAGCAAGCTTGGACAGCATTTATCAGTGGATATGCATGCATTTATAGTAGGAGAGCATGGAGACAGTGAAGTTGTGGCATGGTCATCTGCCAATGTATCAGGTGTTCCACTTAGTGACATGTGTGAGATGAGAGGACATTATAATCATAAGGAAAACACAGAGGAAATCGCAGCTGCCGTCAAAAATAGTGCCTATGAGATTATTAACAAGAAGCATGCGACATATTATGGAATTGCAATGTCAGTAAAACGTATCTGTGAAGTGATTATGCGTGACGAAAAATCAATCCTACCTGTATCACACATGATACATGGAGTATATGAGATTGATGATGTTGTATTAAGTATGCCTGTTATTGTGGGTGTAGAAGGAATTGAATCTGACATTCCGATTAATCTTAGTGGAGAAGAAGCATTGAGGCTAAAAGAATCAGCAGACGCATTAAAGAATATAATTGACACATTAACCCTATGAAACGTTTTGGAGATCCTGAAATTGATGATGATTGATTTCCTGAGATAGTGTATAATGAACGGTAAGAATATTTGGGATAAGGAGAAATTGCACCATGTATGAAATAATGACTGCCGATGAAGCAATCCGGCTGGTTCGGGACTGAAACTGATAGAGGTTTGGTACAACTAACAAGAATAGGAGCGTGACATGAAGAAAAAGAATTCTTATAGATGGCTGATATGGATTTTTCAGACCTTTATAACATCATTTACGGACACAACATGAACAATGGCAGTATGTTCGGCAGTCTGAAGAAATACAAGGATGAAGGCTTCTGGAAAAAGAACCAGTACTTTACGGTCTATACCGAAAGCACTGCCTACCGCTATCAGATCTTCTCCTATGAGGATGCAGTAGTTGGCGGCAATGTATATAAAGTCGGTTATCAGCCGGGGGAAGAATACCAGACGTTCATTGACGAGATGGTGAAAAATTCGGATTTTGATACCGGGATCAGACCAAAGTCAAGCAATAAGATCCTGACGCTGTCTACCTGTACTGATCATGATAGCAGCAAACGATTCGCAGTTCATGCGGTATGTATAGATACACAGAAAACAAGTGAGGAATGATCATGGAAACCAAAGAGAAGCCGAGAGCAAACCGGGAAGTTGTTGCAGACGACTGAAAAAAAGGCTATACTCATAATAACCAATTGAGGAGGTGATCTGTACGGAAAATTTAAAAAAACTGCCAGTTGGCTTTGATGATTTCAAGAAGATTCGAGAAAATCATTTTTATTATGTAGATAAGACACAACTTATTGAGCATCTTCTGCAAAAATGGGGCGAGGTGAACCTTTTCACCAGACCGCGCCGATTTGGAAAAACTTTAAATATGAGCATGCTTAAGAACTTTTTTGAAATAGGAACAGATGAGACCTTATTTGAGGGACTTTATATTTCCGAGAATCAGAAACTCTGTGAAGAATATATGGGGAAGTATCCGGTGATATTTTTGTCAATGAAAGATGTTGACGGGTTGACGTATGATGAAGCTGAAAATGCATTAATTCAGCTCATTGGAAGTGAGGCTGCAAGGTTCCCTTTTTTATTAAACAGTGATAAACTTTCTGAAACAGAAAAGGAGCAGTATCGTGGTTTCACAATCATCCAAAACGGGAAATATTGTATAGACAAAGGTTTCTTGATTTCATCATTGAAAGTTTTGGCACAGCTTTTATATAAGCATTATGATCAGAAAGCCATTATTCTGATCGATGAGTATGATGTGCCTCTGGATAAAGCATTCCAGCATGGATATTATAAGGAAATGGTATCGCTGATCCGAGGCTTATTCGGGCAGGCGTTAAAAACAAACAGTTTTCTGCAGTTTGCTGTACTGACAGGCTGTCTTCGTGTGTCAAAAGAAAGCATTTTTACAGGGCTGAACAACTTCAAAGTTTATTCGGCCGATGATGTTCAGTATGACGAAGAATTTGGATTTACAACTGAAGACGTCAAGAAGATTCTGGCAGCCTACAACCAACAAGACCATTTTGAAGAAATGAAAGAATGGTACGATGGGTATCATTTTGGAAATGCGGACATTTACTGTCCGTGGGATGTGATTAATTACATCGATGATCTTATGAGTGATTCAAAAGCAAAACCAAAGGCGTATTGGATCAACAGCAGTGGAAATGATCTTGTGAAGCGTTTTATAGACAAGGCTGATACGACCACCAGGGATGAAATCGAGCAGTTGATTACAGGAAAGGCTGTCCAGAAGAGAATCCGGCTGGATCTGACTTATGATGAGATTGATAACAGCGCAGAAAATGTGTGGAGTGTACTGTTCACAACTGGATATCTCACACGGCTTGGTGAGTCTGAAAATGGAATGTATAAGCTGGTGATTCCAAATAAAGAAGTCTTGGAAGTTTTTGTTCTTCAAATCCGGGAGTGGTTTGACCGGGTTGTTGCAAATGACCAGGCGTCTACAAAGAAAATCAACTGTGGATTTCTGGAAGGAAAAGTAGAGGATATAGAACAGGAACTGACGATGTTCCTTGGGGAAACAATCAGCGTGCTGGATACAAAGGCACGGAATGAGGAAAAAGAAATATTCTATCATGGCATTTTGATTGGCATTCTGAAAAGCAAATCTGATTGGGCGGTCAGATCGAACAGAGAGTCCGGAGATGGATTCGCGGATATTCTGGTGAAACCTAAGAATCCGGATGCAGGGATTATCATGGAGTTGAAATATGCAAATTCTTTCAATAATCTGGATCAGGCATGCGAGAGGGCATTGGAACAGATCAAAGACCGAAGATACGACCAGGCATTACGCGAGGACGGACGGAACGAAATACTCGCATATGGAATCGCATTTTATAAAAAACGCTGTAAAGTTGTAGTAGAAAGGCTCTAGTTTGATATAAAAATATTTAGATTATTTTGAGAATAAATATGAAAATCAGTAGGTAAAAAATCCTCCTCCGATTGCGCAGTCACACAGTCGGAGGAGAATTTCTTTTGAACATCATTTACGGACACAACATGAATAATGGCAGTATGTTCGGCAGTCTATAAGATCCTGACGCTGTCCACCTGTACTAATCATGATAAAATACATTGACAAACTCAAGATAACATGAAGTCGAGAACCAATTTAGAAGTTGAAAAAAATTGGAAAGATAATGTTAGAATCAATGGTAATGAGAAAAGAAGTACGAGATTAGATGTTTATGATAAAGACACAAATACGGTATATGATTACAAATTTGTAAAGAATCCTGGCAAAGGACTTTCCAAAAGACAAGTTGAAAAAATAAAGAAGGAAGGACCTTTAGGATTAAGTAATGAGGACATAATAGAAATTAACCCTAATTAAATTATTGATTTGAGCTATTGCAACAAATATGTTGCAATAGCTTAGAAAAGAGGAAAATATGGAACGACCAAAAATAAATAAAAGAAAAATTACAAATGATTGGCAGAAATATTGTCCTGAATTAAGTAAATTGCGTATGCTAGATATAGATAATAGAGTAGGTCCTTTAGTTATCGGGTTCTATTTGCAAATAATAGGGGATGGAACGATTTATATGCCTTTATATAAAGTGGGAAATCTATACAGCCATTATAGTGTATTACCTTCTAAAGGTTTATCCAATATAGTTTTCTCCATAATAAAATAAAATCGAAAAAGCCCTGCTACAAATAGTATGTAGCAAGG
>ENA-UPTB01000694-UPTB01000694.1-human-gut-metagenome-genome-assembly--contig:-NODE-694-length-34297-cov-10.778317_pt1 | contig 34297 bp, 27 predicted proteins | sample MGYA00250046_ERZ773369 | MGnify/ENA primary metagenome ERZ773369 (study PRJEB29103, sample SAMN06111938) | human gut metagenome | biome: human gut; feature: ankylosing spondylitis patient; material... | reverse complement strand
CTGCTAAGCCAAAAGCGCAGATAATACTGGATGTCTTATCGAGCATTTTGGCAACGCAGATGCCGTACCGCAGCCGCCGGAGCGGTGCTTGAGCCGTTAGGCGGGAATTGTGCGGTATTGCCATAGGCTTTTACCGTTCTGTAACTTGTATTCCGACGAAAAAGCGTTATACTATAGGTTTAGCAAGAATAGTCGGAAGAGTGTAGGAAAAGTATATAAGGCGGGTTGAACACATTGCAGACCACCATTATCGTAGCAACGCATAAACCGTACTGGGTGCCGGAGGATCCGATGTATCTTCCGGTACAGATGGGCCATGCCATCCACCCGGCCATCGGCTATATCGGCGATGATACCGGCGAAAATATCTCGGAGCGCAACGCAAATTTCTGTGAGCTGACGGGCCTGTACTGGGCAGCGCACAACATTGATTCCGACTATATCGGTATCGTGCATTACCGCCGCTATTTTGCCAGCCGGAAAAAGAGCCGCTTTGCGCCCAAGAAGGACCGCGTCATCAGCCATGAGGAGCTTTGCTCCATTCTGGCCACTACCAATGTAGTGCTGCCGCGAGAGCGCCATTACTTCATTGAAACAAACTATACCCAATATATCCACGCCCACCACAAGCGGGATCTCACGGCGACCCGTGCCATCATTGCGCGCAAATGCCCGGAGTATCTGCCCGCCTATGATATGTATATGTCCAAGACCCATGGCCACCACTTCAACATGTTCGTCATGAAGAAGGAGCTGCTGCAGCATTACTGCACATGGCTGTTCGACATCCTGTTTGATCTTGAGCGGGAGCTGGACATGACCGGCTACACGGTGAATGACCGCCGTGTGTTCGGCTTTGTGAGCGAGCGCCTGCTGGATGCCTGGCTCATTACCAACAACATCAGCTTTGAGGAACTGGATATCGTCTATATGGAGCATCAGAACTGGCTGCACAAGGGTACGGCCTTCCTCAAGCGCAAATTTTTCCCGAAAAAAGATGATTGATGCAAGAGATGTCACGGCGGTGGTCGTGACCTACAACCGCCTGCCGCTGCTGCGCCGGTGTCTGGCCGCTTTGCAGGCCCAAACTGCGCAGGGGCTGCGGGTGCTGGTGGTGGACAATGCCTCCGCCGATGGCACGGCGGAGTATCTGAAAACGCTCGCCATGCCGGGTCTTGTCTGCCGTATCCTCACAGAAAATCTCGGCGGTGCAGGTGGCTTTGCCTACGGCATGCAGGCTGCGGCGGAGCTGGGCTGCAAGGCAGTCTGGCTTATGGACGATGACACCCTCCCCGAGCCTCAGGCGCTGGAAGCACTGCTGGCAGCTGATGCAGCCATGGACGGGGCATACGGCTGGTTGTCAAGCCGGGCTTTGGCCCCGGATGGCAGCGACCAGCCGATGAACCTGCAGCGCAAAACGATGTACCGCGACATAGACGGCTTTGACGGAAAAGAGATCCCGGCTGTGATGGCCAGCTTTGTGTCGCTGTTTTTGCGCATGGATACCGTGCGGCAGTTCGGTCTGCCCATCGCAGAGTTTTTTATCTGGTCGGATGACTGGGAATATACCCGCCGTATCTCGCGCTGCAAGCCCTGCCGTGTTATTCCGGCCAGCCGGGTCGTGCATGCCATGCAGAACCCGGGCATTGTGAATATTGCCCGGGATGTACCGGAGCGCTGGGCGCGCTACCGCTATTTTTACCGCAACGATGTCGTGCTGTACCGCCGCGAGGGGGCTGCAGGGTGGCTGTGGCTGCTGGCAAAGGACGCATGGCATACCGTGCAGGTGCTGCGCGACAGCCGGGGCCGCCGCGCCGAGCGCATCGGCATTATCTGGAAAGGCTTTGCTGCGGGGGTGAAATTCCGCCCGCAGACACCATATCTGCCATGAATCTGACTGAATCGATCTGCCGCAGGGCTGCCCGCGCCGATGCGGTGGCGTTTGATGTGTTTGATACGCTCATCAAGCGGGACACAGCAACCCCTACGGAGCTGTTCCGTATGCGGGGAGAGGCTTTCTATACAGCCCGCATCGAGGCCGAGCGCGAAGCGCGCGCAGCTAAGGGCGGGGAGGTGACGCTGGCGGAGATATACGCCCGGCCCTGCCTTGCGGGCTATGACCCGGCACAGGAGTGTGCCGCCGAGCTGGCCGCCTGCGTGCCGTACCGACCGGTGCTGGATGCAGTGCAGCAACTGCGCCGGCAGGGCAAAAAGCTCTACTATATTTCAGACATGTACCTGCCGCAGACGCAGATCGATGCGATGCTGCGCCGCTGCGGCTACCCCGCCTTTGACGGCGGTCTTGTGTCCAGCACCTATGGTGTGCAGAAGCGAAGCGGAAAGCTGTTCCGGCAGTTTCTGCATGAGACGGAGCTGGACGCAAGGCAGGTGCTTTTTATCGGGGACAGCTGGCGGGCGGATGTGGCCGGTGCGGCACTGGCCGGTATTCCGGCCTGGCATCTGCCGACGCCGCCGCAGCCTGCGGATGCCGTGGCAGCCTTTGTGGAAAACCGTCTGCCCGCGCTGCAGCCGGGCGGGCAGGCACTGGGCTTTTCAGTGCTGGGGCCGCTTGCCGTGGCGTTTTGTCAATGGCTGCATGACCGGCGGGCTGCACGCCCGGCCGCAGGGCTTTATTTCCTCGCGCGGGATATGTATCTGATGCGGGAGGTCTACGGCCTGCTTTACCCCGAGGAAAAGACAGAGTATCTGCAGGTTTCCCGCCGCAGTCTGTCCCCGGCGTTTCTGGCGGCGGGTGAGTATGCGTGTGTGTTGGCGGCGCTGCCGCGCCAACGGCTGACCGGCGCGCAGCTTGCCGCGTACTGCGGCACTGTCTGCCCGGAAGGTGAGGCAGAAAGCGTTTTCGACCTCAAGACGCCGGACACAAAAGCACTGTATGCGTTTTTGGCAAAGCTGCCGCGCCCTGAAACGGCCGATGCAGTCACGGGTTACCTGCAGAGCAGGCCGCTGCGGACGGGGGATATCCTTGTGGACATCGGCAGCGGCGGCACGACCCAGCTGCTGCTGGAAAAACTGCTTGGGACGGAGCTGCATGGGATGCAGCTTTCGGCGGATGACCGGCTGCGCAGTCGGTTCAGTGCGGCGCGCACCGAGGTGTTTCTCTTTGACGGTGCCCCGGCACCGCGCATCTACTGGGCAGGGCAGCCCCTTTTGGAACGCCTGCTCTCGCAGGATGTCGGGGCGACTCTCAGCTACACGAAAACGCCTGCGGGCTTTCGCGTCAATACCGCCGCCCAGTCAGCCGAGCCGTTAGTAGCCGAGCTGCAGCGCGGTGTGCTGTATTTTGCGCAAGAATGGCAGAAAAGCGTGCTGAACGGGCAGACAATAGAGTCGCAGCGCGCAATCACTCCGTTTTTGCGGTTGGTGGAAAGCCCTACTGCTTTACAGGCAAAGCTGCTCGGGAACTTGACTGTTGAGGACGGCGGTATCTACCCGCTGGCAGCACCCCGCAGCGTGGGGTATTACCTGACCCACCCTGCAGCCGCCGGGTGCGACCTTGGCACGGCGCGGTGGAAGATCGGCTTTTTAAAGCGGCTGGCTCCGTTGCCGCTGCCCTACGGGAAAATCTATCAGAAGCTCAAAAAATAACTGCGAAGGGAGAGCGGTGTCATGGCAAAACTCAGTGTGATCGTCCCGGCGTACAACGCCGAGACAACGCTGCGCACCGCAGTCGAGTCGATTCTTTCGCAGCAGGTGCCGGGGCTGGAAATCATCATCGTCAACGATGGCTCCACGGATGCAACGGACAAAATATGCCATGCGCTGGCCAGCCAAAACCAGTGCATCCATGTCATAACCCAAAAAAACGCAGGAATCTGTGCGGCCCGCAACCGCGGGCTGGAGGCGGCGAGCGGAGAATTTCTGACCTTCTGCGATGATGATGACCTGCTCTGGCAGGGGGCACTCAAGCTGCTGCTGCAGACGGCGGAGGATACCCGCGCGGACATCGTGCGCGGTGGCTATGAGCTGCTGCGCCAGCGCCCTGACGGGACAATGGTCCAGCAGCCGCATCCCGCCGGGCAGGCCTGCACAATCGAGCTTGGCAGCGGCGGCTACGGAGCCTTTTTGACAAACAGCGGCCCGCAGTTTGTCTGGAACGCCCTCTACCGCCGCACCGCGCTGCTGGGGCTGCGCTTCAATGAGCGATGCAGCTTCGGGCTGGAGGATTTCGTTTTCAATGCCGCCGCCTACCGGCGCATCAGCAAAGCAGTCTATATTCCGCAGGTGGTTTACCGCCATTTTGAGGGCACGCAAAGCACCTCCTGTGCGCGGTCGGCCCAGGCGCTGCTGGGGCGTATCCGGGCACTGGAGCCATGGATGGAGGCGGAATTTCACGCCGCCCAGCGCTGGTGTGACGCCGATGAACTGCAGGTCGTCTGGAAGGATCGCCGCGCGCAGGCAGTCACATTTTTGATGCACCAGCTGCGGGACGCCCACGCCCCCGGTGCCATCCGCCGCCGCGCATGGCAGACGCTGCGGCAGGTGCTGGGCCCGTATCCCGGCGGGATGGTTGACATTTTACACGATGCAGGGCACAATAAAAAACAGACCGTGGCACTGCTTTTATACCAGATGCGGCTGCAGAGACTGTATGATCTGCTGCCGGTCAGAGAGGAATAGCTATGAAAACGATTCTTGTTACCGGCGCGGCGGGGTATATCGGCCGTCATGTTGTAAAGAATGCCCTTGACCGCGGCTATCGTGTCATTGCGGCGGATTTCAACTTCAAGGGCGTGGATGAGCGTGCAGAATTCTGTGATGAGCCGCTGTTCAGCGGAGATCCTGATCTGTACAAGAAGCTGGGCAGCCCGGACATCTGCATCCATCTGGCGTGGCGCGATGGCTTCCGCCACAATTCTGCTGCCCACATGAAGGATCTGTCCAGCCATGTGACCTTTCTCAACACGCTGGCGGAGGGCGGTCTGCAGGGGTTGAGCGTTATGGGCACGATGCATGAGGTCGGCTACTGGGAGGGTGCCATCAACGAAAGCACCCCCTGCAAGCCGCAGAGCCAGTACGGCATTGCGAAAAACGCCCTGCGCCAGAGCCTGATGCTCAGCCTTGCGGATTCCCCCTGCAGGCTGCACTGGCTGCGCGCGTACTATATCACGGGGGATGAGGCCCACGGCAGCTCGATCTTTGCCAAAATCACGCAGGCAGAGCAGGACGGCAAGGCGACCTTCCCGTTCACGAGCGGCAGCAATCTTTACGACTTTATTGATGTGGATGAGCTTGCCAACATGATCGTGGCGGCCAGTGTGCAGGACCGGATCAACGGCATCATCAATGTATGCACCGGCAAGCCCATGAGCCTGGCAGACCGTGTGGAAAAATTCCTGCGGGACAAAAACTATAAGATCAAGCTCGACTACGGCGCATTCCCGGACCGCCCCTACGACAGCCCGGGCACCTGGGGTGACCCGACAAAGATCAACCGGATTCTGGCCATGGATAAAAAGGAACAGCAATGAAACGATTAGGCATCTTTTTCTTCTACGAAAAAAACGGCGATGTGGATGATTTCATCACCTACTATCTCGCAGATATGCATAAGAACCTGACAGAGCTGGTCGTTGTCTGCAACGGCAAGCTCAGCGCGCAGGGACGCGCCGCTTTTGAGCAGTTCACCGATACGATCATCGTGCGGGAAAACAAGGGGCTCGATGTATGGGCCTACAAGACGGCGCTTGACTTCTACGGCTGGGAGAAGCTGTCGGAATATGACGAGATCGTCATGACGAACTCGACCCTTATGGGCCCCGTGCGCCCGCTGCGGGAGATGTTCGAGGCCATGTGGGAAAATCAGGATCTGGATTTCTGGGGCCTTTCCGTACACCACGGCGCAAAGTCGAACCCTTTCAAGGGCAAGCATCTTTACAACTATCTGCCGGTGCATATCCAGTCCCATTTTATCGTCTACCGCAAGCGCTTTGTGCAGAATCCGGAGCTGCAGGCCTATTGGGATACGATGCCGATGATCGAAAGCTACACCGACTCGGTGCAGCGGTATGAGGCTGTGTTCACCAAGCAGTTCGGGGATAAGGGCTTTAAGTGGGATGTCTATGTCAAGACCGATGACCTGAAGGAGTTTACCGACTACCCGCTGCTGGTCTGCCCGACGCTGCTGCTGCGCGAAAAAAAATGCCCGCTTTTCAAGCGCCGCAGCTTTATGCATGAGCTGGAGGCCTACCTCAACGATACCGCAGGCGAGCCGGTGCAGGAGCTGTATGACTATCTGCGCGACGAGACGGACTACCCGCTGGAGCTGATCTGGAAGAATATGATCCGGACGATGCACCCCCACGATTTCACACGGAATCTGGCGCTGACCCGCATCATTGAACCGACCGTGCAGGATGCTGCTGCGGCGCAGAGCCTTTGCCAAAACCGCCGCATCGCACTGGCCATGCATCTGTATTTTATGGATATGCTCGGCCAGAGCAGGGCCTTTGCCGCCAAATTCCCGCCACAGACCGATGTCTTTATCACAACGAGCAGCGCTGATAAAAAGCCGCAGATCGAGGCAGCCTTTGCCGGCCTGCCGGTACACAGCGTTACCGTGACTGTGGTGGAGAATCAGGGCCGCGATGTGGCGGCCTTCCTCTGTGATCTGGCCCCGCAGCTCAGGGAATATGACTACGCCTGCTTTATGCATGACAAAAAAGCTGTCCAGACAAAGCCCGGCAGCGTGGGTGCTGGCTTCGGCTATGTCTGCAATGAGAATGTCTGCAAAAATTCGGCGCATGTGCTGAATGTTCTGTGCGAGTTTGAGAAGGACCCCTACCTCGGCATCCTTTGCCCGCCGTACCCGACCCACGGACTGTATTTTATGAATATGTGCTCCGGCGGCTGGGGCCCGAACTTTGAAAATACGAAGAAGCTGATGAAGGATCTGGGGCTGGATGTGCCCATCTCTGGTGAAAAATCGCCCATTGCGCCCTACGGCAGTGTGTTTTGGTTCCGTCCGCGTGCGCTTGCGCCGCTGTTTGACCACGGCTGGAAGCATACTGACTTCCCGCCGGAGCCGCTGCCGCAGGACGGTACGATCAGCCATGCCATTGAGCGCATCTACCCGTTTGTGGCCCAGAGCGCAGGCTACTACCCGGCCGTTGTCATGAGCAAAAGCTATGCCGTCACCCACAACGACACGATGCAGGCCTACGCATCCGCCATGATCCGCCCGCTGGCCCGCGTCTTTGACTGCACGACCTTCTATGGCGCGTCCAGCTCGGCGGTGGGGTTTGCCTACAAGCGCCACCACCTGTTCAGCCACTACGGCCCATATTCTGACAGCAAGCGCCGCCATGCCCGGAACTGGCTGCGGGACAATCTGCCCGCCGGTTCCTACAGGGTCATCATCAATACAAAGCGCGCGATTTTCGGCCCGCATGAAGGCCCCTATGAGGATTGATCTCCCATGAAACGACTGGTCATCTACTTCCATTATGACCCGGCGGGCTGTATTGACACTGCCTGCCGCATTGCCGTGCAGGCAATGCAGAAATATGGCAAGGTCATCTTTGTCACAAACGGTGCGCTGGCCCCGGCGGACCGGGTGTGGGTGCGCCAGTCCGGCGCGGGCTGCATAGAGCGGGAAAACACCGGCTTTGATGTGGGGGCTTACCGGGAGGCGCTGCTCACCATCGGCCGGGAGGCACTGGCGGAATATGAGGAGATCATCCTCATGAACTACACGCTGGCAGGTCCGGTCTGTGAACTGCAGCCGATGTTTGAGGCAATGCAGGCACGCCCGGTGCTGGATTTCTGGGGCCTGACCCGCCACTATGCAATGAAAAGCCCGCGCTTCGGCGGGAATGTGCCGGAGCATATCCAGTCCCATTTCCTTGCGCTGCGGCCCCGGCTTTTCACCGGCGATGATTTCTGGCGCTACTGGCAGGAAATGCCCCTGCCAAAGAGCTACGAGGAGTCCGTCATCCGCCATGAAACGCGGTTCACGCCTTATTTTGCCGCCAAGGGGTATACATGGGATACCTATGTGCAGACGGAGGATATGAGGGGCGTCTTTGTCAACCCGATCATGGCCTGCCCACGGGAGCTGCTGGAAAAGCGCGGCTGTCCGTTCTTCAAGCGGCGCAGCCTCTTCACGCCCTACGGGGATGAGCTGCGCCGCACAGACGGCATGGCGGCGCGGGAGTTGTGCGGCTATCTCCATGAGGAAACCGGTTTCCCGCTGGATCTTCTGCTCGTGTCGCTGCTTAAGACCCAGCCGCTGGCGGCGCTGTCCAAAAATCTGCACTGGCGCTATGTCGTTGGGATGCCCACCCAAACGCAGGCTGACCCGGCTGTGCTGGGGCTGCGGCTGATCCGCTATGCGCTGCCAAAGACAGACCCGGTAACCGACTGGTATACCCGGCAGGCAGCCGCACAGGCGGATGCGCTGATGGAGCAGGCTGCCATCTGGTTTGAAAAGCAGCCGCTGCTCGGCATCCTCAGCCCCTCCGTGCCGTTGTACGCGGGCTGTGCTGCGGCGCAGCGCCGCCAATGGCTGGCGGAGAAAGAAAGCCTGCAAAGTCAGGCGCAGGTCCCTGTCGGCGAGGAGCCTCTGCCGGCACCCAACTGCGGCTGGATGCTGGTGCGGGAGTCTGCTTTCCCGCAGGGCATTCCGGACTGCAAAAACCAGCATGACGCCTGGCGGCTGGCCCTGATCGCACAAGCAAACGGCGCATACGCCGCCAGCTTTGAAACAGCGGCTCAGGCTGTGGCGCGCGCTGACATTCTCAATGCGTATGAAACAGCGGCTGCACAGCCGGCCGCTGTGGCAAAGCAGCTTGGGCGTCTTATCAAGCATCGGCTGCAAACAAAGTAAAAGGGGAGAACACCCATCAAAAAGCAACGCCTTTTTTATCTGGATCTGGTCCGTGCCGTGGCGCTGGGCTGCATCCTGACTGTGCATTTCAACGCCACGGTCACGGGGTATTTCACCCTGCCGCATAAGCTGTTTACCAGCACGCTGCCGCTGGGCATCTATCTGGGGGATTTCGGCTCCACGCTGTTCTTTATCGTGTCGGGCGCTTCGCTGGCGCTGACAGTCCCGGAAAATCAAAGCCATGCGCAGTTCTACAAAAAGCGTGCAAGGGCGGTCTACCCGCTCTTTTGGCTGGCATGGTTCGTTGTGTTCAGCTGGAGGTTTGTGACAAGGCCGGGCAGCTTTGCCGGGGCAAAGACGATCACGCTGGTGCTGACCTTCCTTGGGCTGGATAACTTTGCCGTGGCAGCGGGCTGGGTCGGTATGGATTTTGCCTGCGTGGGAGAGTGGTTCCTCGGCAGCATCCTGTTTTTGTATCTGCTGTTCCCGCTGCTGCAGCGGGCGCTGCGCAGAAATATCTGGCTGACCTGGGGCGTCACCCTTGCGGTGTGTATTCCGATCCATCTGCTGGGCTGGGATGCGCGTCTGGTCGCGGTGCATATCCCGGAATTTCTTTTCGGCATGACCTTTCTGATTATGCCGAAGCGTGCGCAGTACATCCTGCCTGCGGCGCTGCTGGCAGGTGCTGCCGCTGCCCGCAGCCTTGACGGCAAGATCACCTGCGCACTCGCCGGTGCCGCTGTTTTTATCCTGCTGGCGCTGGCGGCCCCGCTGCTGGACCGCCCGTGGCCGCGTGTGCTGGGCGCGCGGCTGGCAAAAATCTCCTACGCGGTGTTTCTTGTGCATCATGTCCTGATTCAGGATATGGCCGCCCATTTTGATCTGGCGGCGCTGTCCCGCCGGGATACGGCATTTTTGTATGTGGTCTATCTGGCCGCTGCGTTTGCGGCGGCGGAGGCCCTGCTCTGGCTGCAGAAGACCCTGCGCAGAGCGTTTGTCGCCCTGCGCCCTGTTTGATACCGTGTCTGCCCGCTGTTTTGCAAAAAACAGCGGGTATTTTTTTGCTTGTGTTCGCACGCGGCCTCTGTACAAAAACGGGCAATTACGGTATAATAAAACATAATGCTAAAAGAAAAGAGGCGTTCCACTGTGTCTGAGTTCTCCGTTTCCCTGGCAAAGCTGGCTGAGGAAGCCAACCTGACGATCGCCTACACCCCCTGTGAGCTGGAAAAGATTCAGGTCACGGCAACGGAGGTGTACCGCCCGGGCATCCTGCTGGCCGGTTACTATGAAAATTTCGACAGCAAGCGCATCCAGATCATCGGCCTGACCGAGATGTCCTATCTGGATGAATTGACCACTACCCTGCGCAACACCCATCTGGAAAAGCTCTTCTCCTTCCAGCCGCCCGCCGTGGTGCTGAGCCGCGGCATGCAGCCGCTGTCTGAGATGATGCAGTACGGCAAAAAGTACGGTGTGCCGATTCTGATGTCTACTGAGATGACCTCCGCCCTGATGGGCCAGCTTATCACGACGCTGAACACCGAGCTGGCACCCCGCATCACCCGCCACGGTGTACTGGTGGAGGTCTACGGCGAGGGCATCCTGATCCTCGGTGATTCCGGCGTCGGCAAGAGTGAGACAGCCATTGAGCTGGTCAAGCGCGGCCACCGTCTGATTGCCGACGATGCTGTTGAACTGCGCAGGGTCTCCTACCGCAAGATCCTCGGCACGGCGCCCGCCAACATCCGCCACTTTATTGAGCTGCGCGGCATCGGCATCATCAATGTTGCCCGCGTGTTCGGCATTGGCTCGGTGCGCTCCAGTGTGGAGGTTGAGATGGTCGTCCAGCTTGAGCCGTGGGATCGCACGAAGAACTACGACCGCACGGGTCTTGAGACAGAGTATTATGACATTCTCGGCGTTAAGGTGCCCAGTATGCTGATCCCCGTTATGCCGGGCCGTAATCTGGCGGTCATTCTGGAAACGGCAGCCATCAACAACCGTCAGAAGGAGATGGGCTACAACGCTGCCAAGGAGCTGCTGACCCAGTTGGGCCTGCAGGACGATATTACAAAGTAAAAAGAGGTTTTTTCATTCCATGCAGATGATTGCAGACCTGCACACCCACACGCTGTGCGCCACCCACGCCTACAACACCTTTGCGGAGATGGCCGCTGCCGCCAAGGCGCTGGGCTATTGCGCCCTCGCCGTGACGGATCACGCCCCCGCGATGCCCGATGCACCGCATGCATGGCATTTCGGAAACTGGAGCGCCATGCCCCGCACCATGGACGGTGTGGTGATCCTCTACGGTGCCGAGGCCAATGTCATGGATACCAAGGGCGGGCTGGATCTTTCGCAAAGCCAGCTCAAGGCGCAGGACTGGGTCGTGGCGTCCATCCACAGCACCTGTGTGCCGGGGCTTCTGACCCGCAGGGAGGCAGATCGTCTCTGGCTGGCTGTGGCCGAAAACCCTTATGTGGACTGCATTGGCCATTCCGAGCAGGAAAACTACCGCTATGACTACGACCTTGTCACCAGAGCGTTTGCTAAAAACCACAAGGTCGTGGAGCTCAACGGCAACTCATTCAATGTCCGCAAGGACGGTATCCCCAATATGCGGGCGCTGCTGGCTGCATGCCTTGCCAACGGCTGCCGCATTGCTGTGGACAGCGATGCCCACAGCACATACCAGCTGCAGCACGGCCTGTGTGCCCTGTATGCCATGCTGGAGGAAATGCAATTCCCGCAGGAGCTGATCGTGAACGCAACGCGGGAAAATCTGGTTCGTGAATTACAACTGCACGGCAAGCCCTGTGCAGAAGAAGTAGGAGGAATTTTGTTATGAGCAAGTATACGATTGGTATTGATCTGGGCGGCACCACGATGACCGCCGGTCTGGTCAACGAAAAGTTTGAGGTTGTCGGCAAGGTGACCTGGGCTACCCGTCTGCCCCGCCCGGCGCAGGATCTTGAGAAGGCTCTGGCGGAGCTGTGCCGCACTGTGGCGCGCGAAAACAAGGTGGACTTTGCGGACATCCGCTATGTCGGCATCGGCACCCCGGGCAGCGTGAACTTCACCACCGGCTTTGTCGGCTTCAATACGAACTTCGGGTACTATGACTGGAACCTTGGCCCGGATATGGAAAAGCTGCTGGGCTGCAAGGTCTATGTGGAAAACGACGCCAACGCCGCCGCGTTCGGCGAGTACATTGCGGGCGGTGCCAAGGGCTATCGTGATGCCGTCATCATCACGCTCGGCACCGGCATCGGCAGCGGCATTATCCTGAACGGCAAGATCCTGCGCGGCTTCAATTTTGCCGCCGGCGAGATGGGCCACAATGTCATCGTCAAGGACGGCATCCAGTGTACCTGCGGCCGCAAGGGCTGCTGGGAGCGCTATGCCTCCGCCAGCGCCCTGACCCGCGAGACCAAGAAGGCCATGCAGGAAAACAAGAACACCATCATGTGGCAGATGACGCAGGACATCGACCATGTCAATGCCAAGCTGGCCTTTGACGCCGCTGCCAAGGGAGACGAGACCGCGCAGAAGGTCGTGGACAGCTGGATCGAGTATGTGGGCGTCGGCATTGCCAATGTCATCAACACCTTTGAGCCGGAGGTCATCTGCATCGGCGGCGGCGTTTCCAATCAGGGCGAGGTCCTGCTGGCACCTGTCCGCGCATATGCTGAGAATGAGACCCGCAACATCACCACCGGCAAGTTCCCGGCTATCTGTGCCTGTACGCTGCGCAATGATGCCGGCGTGATCGGTGCGGCGGCTCTGGAAAATTCTATTTAACGCAAGCAATTCTGACGGAGGACATCCATGCAGGAAAAGACGATCACAGCACTGTGCGATGCACTGACAAGGCAGCAGCTGCCCTTTGTGCAGGGGGAGGCGCTCGCGGCCCATACGACCTTTCGGATCGGCGGCCCGGCGGTGTTCTGGTGCGCGCCGCAGGATGCAGAGCAGCTGCGTGAAACGCTGCGCCTCTGCCGTGAAAACGGTGTGCGGGTCTACCTGCTGGGCAATGGCTCCAACACACTGTTTGATGATGCGGGCTTTGACGGCGCAGTAGTGGATATGCGCGGACTTTCCCAGATGGAATCTTCCGATGCAGGCACCGATGTGGTGCGCATTACCGCCGGGGCCGGCCAGACCCTGGGCCGCCTGTGCAGCAAGGCACAGTCGCTTAATCTGACCGGACTGGAGTTTGCCTGCGGCATCCCCGGCACGGTGGGCGGTGCCGTCTATATGAACGCCGGTGCCTACGGCGGGGAAATGAAGGATGTGCTGGAGAGCGTGACCTTTCTGGACGACACGCTTGAGCTGCGTGTGCTGCCGGCAAAGGATCTCGCTATGGGCTACCGCACCAGCGTGTTTGAACAGCATCCGGACTGGTGCATTCTGTCGGCTACGGTCGTGCTGCACCGCGGCAACGGTGCGGAGGTCCTGGCCCGGATGCGGGAGCTTCTCGGCAAGCGCAGGGAAAAGCAGCCCCTTGAGTGGCCCAGCGCCGGCAGCACCTTCAAGCGCCCGGCGGGGGCCTTTGCAGGCAAGCTGATTGAGGACTGCGGCCTCTGCGGCTTCACCGTGGGCGGTGCCCAGATCAGCGAAAAGCACTGCGGATTTGTCATCAACCGCGGCGGCGCGACCTGCGCCGATGTGGTGGAGCTGACCGAGCAGGTCAGCCGTATCGTTAAGGAAAAGACCGGCTTCGTGCTGGAACGCGAGATCCGCGTGGTAAAATAAGAGAGCGGTGGGGAAGATGAATTTTCTGATCGTGACGGGACTTTCCGGCGCGGGCAAGTCTATGGCTGTCAACGCACTGGAGGACATCGGCTTTTTCTGCATTGACAACATCCCGGTGGCGCTGCTGCCGCGTATCGTGGACTTCGCCCTGCAGGGCGAAAACCAGCTCAGCCGTGTGGCGGTCGTCATGGATGTGCGCGGCGTGCGCAGCATTGAGCAGCTCAAGGAGGCTCTGGCAGATCTGGACGAGAAAAAGATCGACTATGATATCCTGTTCTTGGATGCGAATGACGCCGTGATCCAGCGCCGCTATAAAGAGACCCGCCGCCAGCACCCCATCACCATCAGCGAAAAGGTCCCCATCACCGAGGCAATCGCCCGGGAGCGCAAGCTGCTACAGCCGCTGCGGGACAAGGCAAAGTATGTGATCGATACCTCGCTGCTCTCGGCAGCGCAGAACCGTGAGCGGATCTGCGGACTGTTTCTGGACAAAGGGGAAAGCCCGATGGCGCTGACTGTGGTGTCGTTCGGCTTCAAGTACGGTCTGCCGCAGGAGGCCGACCTTGTGCTTGATGTGCGCTGCCTGCCCAATCCCTTCTATGTGCCGGAGCTCAAGCATAAGACAGGCCTTGATCAGGAGGTCGTTGACTATGTGATGGCATCGACCGACTCACAGGAGCTTCTGCGCCGCTATGAGCATATGCTGGAGTTTGCACTGCCGCTGTATGTCAAGGAGGGTAAAAGCCAGCTGATGATTGCGGTGGGCTGCACCGGCGGCAAGCACCGCTCGATTACCTTTGCACGCAAGATCGCTGCGTTTTGCGAAAAGCTGGGCTACGCCCCCAGTGTGCAGCACCGCGATGTAAAACGAAGTCTATAATAAGGAGTACACCGACTTGAGCTTTTCTCAAGAAGTGAAAAACGAAATACTGCGCCGTAAAATTGCAAAGCCCTGCTGTAACATGGCCGCCGCCTATGCGGTGGCCTGTTTTGGCAAATACTTTGATGACCGCGGTGTGGTCTTGCAGACCGAAAACGAGGGCGTGGCCGCCTTTGCGCAAAAGCTCTACCGCCGCTGCGGCGTACAGAGCACTGTGCTGAGCAAGGACCGCCCGACCGGCCCGGTATATGAGTTCAGCGTCAAGGAGCCTGCTGAGGTGGCAAAGATGCTGGCGCTGTTCGGCCATACCGGCAAGGAGCCTACGCTGCGCATCCGGCCGGAAAATTTTAAATGCCAGAGCTGTATGCAGGCGTTTATTGCCACGGCATTCCTCTGCTGCGGCACGATGACCGACCCGGAAAAAAGCTATAATCTGGAATTTCTCTCGACCCGGCATTATCTGTCCCAGCAGCTGGAGGCTATGTTGGCCGAGCATGATTTCCACCCCCACCGCGCACTGCGCAAGGGCGCCAATACCATCTACATCAGGGTGGCAGATCATATCGAGGATCTGCTTACCTTCATGGGGGCGGGCGGCGCGGCCATGCGCATCATGGACCAGCGCCTTTACAATGAGATGCGCAATAAGACGAACCGCCTGTCCAACTGTGAAACGGCGAACCTCGGCAAAAGTGTACAGGCCGCCGTGCAGGTGCAGCTGGCCATTGAAAAGCTGCAGGCTGCGGGGGCTATGAACACCCTGCCGGAAAATCTGCGCCTGACGGCCAAGCTGCGGATGCAGTACCCGGACCTGCCGCTGGCTAAGCTGGCGCAGAAGTTTGACCCGCCCGTCAGCAAAGCCGGGCTTTCCCACCGGATGAAGAAGATCCAGGAGGCTGCTGCCCGTCTGGATGCCGCCGCGCCCAATGAAAAGGAAACGACCCATGTCTGAAAACACCCCGAGACAATTTACCCACCTGCATGTGCATACCGAGTACAGCCTGCTGGACGGCGCCTGCCGCATTGACCGGATGTTTGACCGGCTCAAGGAGATGGGGCAGACGGCCTGTGCCATCACTGACCATGGTGTTATGTATGGCTGCGTTGCGTTTTTTGACGCTGCCAAGGCGGCGGGCATCAAGCCGATCATCGGCTGTGAGGTTTATGTTGCGACCCGCACTCGCTTTGATAAGGTGAACCGCATTGACGGCAACAGCCACCTGATCCTGCTGTGCAAGAACGAGACCGGCTACAAAAATCTGATCAAGATGGTGTCCGCAGGCTTTACCGAGGGCTTTTACTCCAAGCCGCGCATTGATAAGGAGTTGCTTGCGCAGCATCATGAGGGGCTTATCTGTCTGTCAGCCTGCCTTGCAGGCGAGATCCCCAGAGCGATTCTGGCAGGGGATTACGACCGCGCCAAGCAGACGGCGCTGTGGTATCGGGACCTTTTCGGCGAGGGTAACTACTACATTGAATTGCAGGACCACGGTCTGGAGGAGGACCGGGTCGTTTTGCCGCAGCTTATCCGCCTCGCGCGGGAAACCGGTATCCCGATGGCAGCGACCAACGATGCCCACTATATCACGAAGGGGGACGCCAAGATGCAGAGCATCCTGCTCTGCATCCAGACCGGCAAGACCATCAACGATGTGGATCGGATGGAGTTTCAGACCGATGAGTTCTATCTGAAAAGCACCGATGAGATGTACGAGCTGTTCTCGATGGTGCCAGAGGCCTGCGAAAACACAAATAAAATCGCAGAGCAGTGCAACTTTGCGTTTACCTTCGGCGAGACAAAGCTGCCGTATTTCAGGGCCCCTGACGGCATGGAAAATCAGGCCTACTTTGAGAAGCTCTGCTGGGAGGGACTGGAACGCCGTTACCCCGGAAAGATGACCGATGCGCTGAAGGAACGCCTGACCTATGAGATCAATGTCGTCAAGACGATGGGGTACACGAACTATTACCTCATCGTCTACGACTTCATCAATTATGCCAAAAGCCACGACATTCCCGTGGGGCCGGGGCGCGGCTCCGGTGCGGGCAGTCTGGCTGCCTACTGCGTTGGCATTACCGACATTGACCCCATCCGCTATAACCTGATTTTTGAACGCTTCCTGAACCCGGAGCGCGTCTCGATGCCCGACTTCGATGTTGACTTCTGCTACGAGCGCCGTCAGGAGGTCATCGACTATGTAAACGAGAAATACGGCCGCGACCATGTAGCCCAGATCGTGACCTTTGGTACGATGGCCGCCCGCGCTGCGGTGCGCGATGTGGGCCGTGTTATGGGCATGGGCTATCAGGATGTAGATCGGGTGGCAAAGCTGATTCCGACGGACCTGAAAATGACGCTGAAAAAGGCGCTTGAGGTCAGCCCGGACCTGAAGGCGCTTTATGACGCTGACACGCAGGTCCATGATTTGATCGACACCTCGCTGAAGGTGGAGGGTATGCCGCGCCATGCGTCTACCCATGCGGCCGGTGTTGTCATTACCCGTGACCCTGCCACCGAATATGTGCCGCTTTCGACCAATGACGGTCTGCCTGTCACCCAGTTCAATATGGTGGAGATCGAGCGGCTGGGCCTTTTGAAGATGGACTTTCTGGGACTGCGTACCCTGACGGTCATCCATGATACCGAGACGGCTGTGCGCCGCAAGTACCCGGATTTCCGCGTGGCAGGCATCGACTACGATGACCCTGACACCTATGCGATGCTTGCCAGGGGTGAGACAGAGGGCATCTTCCAGCTTGAATCCACCGGCATGACGCAGGTGCTGACCGGTATGCGGCCGAAAAATCTGGAGGATATCATCGCCCTGATTTCGCTGTATCGGCCGGGACCGATGGATTCCATCCCGACCTATCTGCGCAACCGCAAGGACCCCTCCAAGGTGTCCTACAAGACGCCCCAGATGGCCCATATTGTCGATGTCACAAACGGTGTTGTGATCTATCAGGAGCAGGTCATGCAGATCTGCCGCGAGCTGGCCGGCTTCAGCTTCGGACAGGCGGACAATGTGCGCCGCGCCATGAGCAAGAAAAAGCTCAAGGTCATGGAGGCCGAGCGAGAGCATTTTGTGCACGGCTGCAAGGAGCCCGGCAAAGAATGTGCAGGCTGCGTTGCCAACGGTGTGCCGGAAAATGTAGCAAATCAGATCTATGATGATATGATCAGCTTTGCGTCCTACGCCTTCAACAAATCCCACGCCGCCTGCTATGCCTATGTGGCGTTCCAGACGGCATACCTGAAATGCCATTATCCCCATGAGTTTATGGCGGCCCTGCTGACCAGCGTGCTGGATAACACCTCCAAGGTCATTGAATATACCACCGAATGTCAGCGCCTGGGCATCAAGGTACAGCAGCCGGATATCAATATCTCCCGCGGCGGCTTTACGGCGGACGGCGAACTGATCCGCTTTGGCTTGAACGCTGTCAAGAGCGTGGGCCGCGGCCTGATTGATGCCGTCATCAAAGAACGCGCACAACGGCCCTACCGCAGCCTGTACGACTTCTGCAAGCGGCTGCACGGCTCGGAATTGAATCGCCGCGCGTTGGAAAATCTTATCAAGGCAGGTGCCTTTGATGCATTGGAGCCGACCCGGCGGGGGATGCTTGAAAGCGCGGAGGGCATCCTGAAAAGTGTGGAGACAGATGCCCGCCAGAATCTGGATGGGCAGATGGATCTGTTCGGCCTGATGAGCGGCGGCGATGAAAAGCCTGCCGATGATTATAAGGTGCCGGAGCTGCCGGAATACGCCGCCTCTGAATTGCTGAAGATGGAAAAAGAGGTGTCCGGCCTGTATCTGTCCGGCCACCCGCTGGACGCCTACCGCAGTCAGATCGCTCAGGTGTCCACCTGTACGATCGCCCAGCTGCTGGGGGAGGATGCAAAGCAGTTCGACAACCAGAATGTCACACTGGTTTGCACCATCGTAAGGAACAAGATCATGACCACGAAATCCAACACGCTGATGGCGTTTACGACCGTGGAGGATCTGACCGGCAGTATGGAACTGCTTGTATTCCCGCGCATTTTGGCAGAATGCCGCGCCGCCCTGCAGGAAAATGCAGTTGTGGTGGCGAACGGCCGTGTCTCTGTCAAGGAGGATGAGGCGGCCCGCCTTATTGTGGAGGGCGTTCAGTCCATAGAGACCTATGACCCGGCACAGAGCTTCGGCCGCAACCGTGTGGAGCGCGTCAAGCGCGAGACGAGCGGGGGAGGGGCCGCCGGCTATTTCCTGACGGTGCCTGCGCGGGATTGCCCGCAGATGCATAAGGTGGAAAATCTGCTCTGCAACATTTTTGACGGGGGCACGGTAAAAGTTTATTTCCGCTTTCGGGATACGGGCAAGGCAATGCTGGCAAGGCACATGGCGGTGCGGGATGATCCGCTGCTGCGCGCAGAACTGGAGCGTATTTTGGGCAAGGACTGCGTAAAAATTCAAGATATTGAACAGCCTGCAAAATAAATCCATGTGTTTTGCGCGATTTATCCATAATTACCCGGGGCAAAGTGTGGTATAATGTGGGTAGTCACGAGTTTGTTAAAAAATTATTATAACGTGATGACCACGCCTGAATAAAACATGATGTTTCAGGCGGGTCCATAGTTCCCGAATAGGAGGGGCTCGCTTTATGGCTAAGGAAATCAAAACGATCGGTGTTCTCACCAGTGGCGGTGACGCACCCGGCATGAACGCTGCAGTGCGTGCGATTGTCCGTGCAGGCATCAGCAAGGGATACCGCATGATGGGTATCCAGCGTGGTTATAACGGCCTGATCAACGGCGAAGTGTATGAGATGAATGTGCGCAGCGTGTCTGAGATCATCCACCGCGGCGGCACGATCCTGTACACGGCGCGCTGCCTTGAATTCAAAACGAAGGAAGGTCAGGCGAAGGGCCTTGCCCGCTGCAAGGAGCTGGGTATTGACGCACTGGTCGTCATTGGCGGTGACGGCTCCTTCATGGGCGCCCGTGCGCTGGCAAATCAGGGGATTCCCTGCATCGGCCTGCCCGGCACCATTGACAATGATATTGCCTGCAGTGAGTATACCATCGGCTACGACACGGCTATGAATACCGCTGTTGAGGCCATTGATAAGCTGCGTGATACCACCCAGAGCCATGACCGCTGCAGTGTGGTCGAGGTCATGGGCCATCACGCGGGTTATATCGCCCTGAATGTCGGCATTGCGACCGGCGCTGTGGCGGTTCTGCTGCCGGAGATCCCGTTCGATTTTGAGCGTGACATCCTTGACCGCATGCGCCAGACGCAGGTCACCGGCAAAAAACACTTCATCATTATTGTCTCTGAGGGCGTTATTGATGCCAACGAGCTGGCAAACCAGATTCAGGCAGCTACCGGCGTTGACTCCCGTGCTACGGTTCTGGGCCATATTCAGCGCGGCGGTTCTCCGACGGTCCGCGACCGTGTGAATGCGTCCCTGATGGGCTATCACGCCATCGACCTGCTGGACAAGGGCATCTACAACCGTGTGGTTGCTGTTTCCGGCGACAAGATCGTTGACTATGATGTCAATGTCGCGCTGTCCATGCACAAGACCATCGACCGTGACATGATCGAGATCGCCAACACGATTTCCATCTGACGAATCTTTACAGAGCCGTACTCCGAATAGAGTACGGCTCTGTTTTTATAAAAGCAGAAAAATTGGCGGGCAAAATTAAAGGCAAAGGCAAATTAAAAAAAGTTTTTTGCAAAAACCTGTTGACAATCCATGACAGCTTTGCTATAATAACAACCGTTGTCAGGAGCGAACGGCACTGACGGCGGCCAGCATGGGGGATTAGCTCAGCTGGGAGAGCGCTTGCATGGCATGCAAGAGGTCACCGGTTCGATCCCGGTATTCTCCACCAGAACGACCCGACAGAGATTTCTGTCGGGTCGTTTTTGTTTATTTCGTGCGGCAGGCAAAAAAACCATCGCCCTTGTCGCAGGCGGCATAGAATACCTCGCTGCGCTGTCCGATGCCTTCTGCGTGAAGGCGGGCATCAAGCCATCGCTCATCGCGTCCGGCTGCCCGCAGATTGTCCTGCATAAGCTGCCCATCAATGATAAGGTCATACCAGGCACTGGCGGCAGCAGGATGAAGCTGCATATCCTCCGGTGTCAGGGGACGGACGCGGCTTTTGGGCAAAAAGCTGATCTGCCCGTTGGTTTCCAGAATCGCGGTCTCGATCTCGTTGGGGTCAAAGTATCCGGCTACACGGGCCTGGCCGAGAAATTCATTCAGGTCGATGGCGCAACGCTGCAGGTTGGCTTTTAAAATCGTGCCGCCGTCCATCAGAATCAGGCTGCGCCCGCTCCAAAAGCTGCGCATCCGGTTGCTTTTGCAGGCACTGTAGTGGACGAGCCATGTCACAACACCGTATACGATCAGCGCGGAGAAGGGGCGCAGCCATTGCTCGAGATTCGTAGCAAGCTCCGCACCGATGGACCCCACCGTGACGGCATTCAGATAGTCGAACGGACTCATCTGGGCAATCTGCCGCTTGCCGCCCGCGCGGGTAAAAATGAACATGGCGGCCAAAGAGAGCAGGCTCGTCAGCACGACCTGCCCGATCTCTGTAAAAATGTCAGACATAAAAACACACCCTCCTGCGGGTAGCTTTTGCGCAGTTGCGCTTTTTTATACGGAAAACCGTTGACAAGACGGGCAAAACGGCATATAATAAGCCTGTAAAAGGAAAAATAGCGATGAAAGGGCCAATGCCGCCTCTCCGCTTCTTAGAGAGAAAACCGCACGGTGCAAGGTTTTCAGCGTGAGTACGGCAGAGCCACCCCGGAGCTTTCGGCGTAGAGCTGAGCGTACCTGCGGCGTTAACGCAGACACAAAGCGGCGGTGCGCAGTGCGTATCGCAAACTGGGTGGTACCACGGAAGCATAACAGCCTTCGTCCCTGCAGTGGGGCGTGGGCTGTATTTTTTTGTGGCGGCGCGATCGCAATTTTATGGATGGGAGAACAATACCTATGCAATGGACCGGATTGAACGAACTGCGTGAGAAGTACCTGCACTATTTTGAGACGAAGGATCATCTGCGCCTGGGCAGCTTCCCGCTGGTGCCGAAGGATGACCCCAGCCTGCTGCTGATCAACAGCGGCATGGCCCCCATGAAAAAGTGGTTCCTTGGTCAGGAGGAGCCGCCGCGCCATCGCGTGACTACCTGCCAGAAGTGCATCCGCACCCCGGATATTGAGCGTGTCGGCATCACGGCCCGCCATGGCTGCTTCTTTGAGATGCTGGGCAACTTCAGCTTCCAGGACTACTTCAAGAAGGAAGTTATTCCCTGGGCATGGGAGTTCCTGACCAAGGAACTGGAGATCCCCGCTGACCGCCTGTATATTTCCGTGTATCAGGAGGATGACGAGGCTTACGACATCTGGACGAAGCAGGTCGGCATCCCCAAGGATCACATGGTCCGTCTGGGTAAGGAGGATAACTTCTGGGAGCATGGCTCCGGCCCCTGTGGCCCTTGCTCGGAGATTTACTTTGACCGCGGCCTGAAGTACGGCTGCGGCAAGCCCACCTGCGGTGTCGGCTGTGACTGCGACCGCTTCATGGAGATCTGGAACCTTGTGTTCAGCCAGTACGATGCTGACGGCAAGGGCAACTATGAGCTGCTGGCCAGACCCAACATTGATACCGGCATGGGTCTGGAGCGTCTGGCCGTTGTCATGCAGGATGTCAACAACCTGTTTGAGGTCGATACCGTTGCCGCTGTTCTGCACCATGTGGAGCGCATTGCAGGCAAGAAGTACGGCGAGGACGAGAAGGATGACATTTCCATCCGCGTTATCACCGACCACATCCGTGCCACGGTCTTTATGGCATCCGATGGCATCCTGCCCTCCAACGAGGGCCGCGGCTATGTTATGCGCCGTCTGCTGCGCCGCGCTGCGCGCCATGGCCGTATGCTGGGCATCGACCGCCCGTTCCTGACCGAGCTGGTAGACACGGTTATCGAATCCAGCGAGGCAGGCTACCCCGAGTTGCGCGAGCATGAGTCCTATATCAAGAAGGTCATCGGTACCGAGGAGCAGCGTTTCGGCCGTACCATTGATGCTGGTCTGAGCATTCTGAACGGCATGATGGGCCGCCTGAAGGAGGCGCATGAGAAGGTTCTGTCCGGCGTTGAGGCCTTCAAGCTGAATGACACCTTCGGCTTCCCCCTCGATCTGACCCGTGAGATTGCTGCGGAGGCCGGTCTTGCAGTCGATGAGGCAGCCTTCCATATTGAGATGACAAAGCAGCGTGAGCGCGCCCGCGCCGAGCGTCTGGCAAAGGATATTTCCGGCTGGAGCGCCGACCTGTTCGGTGAACTGACGGCAGAGCCTACCCGCTTTGACGGCTACGAGACGCTGAGCGAGAAGGCCAAGGTGCTGGCACTGTCCGATGGTGAGGAGCTTGTGGACGCCATTGCCACCGATGAAGCCGGCGAGGTCAAGGAGGGCGTGCTTGTCGTGCTGGACAAGACCCCGTTCTATGCCGAGATGGGCGGTCAGGTCGCAGACCACGGCTACCTTGTCAGCGGTGATGCCAAGCTGAAGGTCACGCAGGTCAAAAAGACCCCGAAGGGCTACTTTGTCCATACCTGCGAGTTGCTGGACGGCACCATCCATGTTGAGGATGAGGTCACTGCCTCTGTGGACGAGAAGCGCCGCGCCGCTATCTGCCGCAACCACACGGCTACCCACCTGCTGCAGAAGGCTCTGCGCGAGGTTCTGGGCGAGCATGTCCATCAGGCCGGCAGCTATCAGGATGACCGCCTGACCCACTTTGACTTTACCCATTTCAGCGCTGTGACCCCCGCCGAGCTGGCCGAGGTCGAGCGCCGCGTGAATGAGAAGATCTACGAGGCCCTGCCCGTCACCGTGAAGAACCTGCCCATTGAGGAAGCTAAGAAGATGGGCGCTATGGCACTGTTCGGTGAGAAGTACGGCAATGTTGTCCGTGTTGTCGATGCAGGCGGCTGGAGCACGGAGTTCTGCGGCGGCACCCATGTGACCAACACCGCACAGATCGGCTGCTTCAAGATCCTGAGCGAATCCAGCGTGGCCGCCGGTATCCGCCGTGTCGAGGCTACCACCGCCTTCGGTGTGCTTGACCTGCTGGATGACCGCACCGAGACGCTGGCCAAGACGGCGGTTGCCCTGAAGGCCAACAACCTCAAGGATGCTCCGGCCCGCGCTGAGGCTCTGGCCGCCGAGCTGAAGGAAACTGCGAAGCAGTTGGATATCCTCAAGGCACAGGTTGCTGCCTCCAAGATCGACGGTTTGTTTGAGGATGCCGCCGATGTTGACGGCGTGCGCATCGTCTCTGCCTATCTGACCGGTACCGGTGCCGATACCCTGCGCGATATGGTCGATAAGGTCCGCGACAAGGCCCCCAACGCCGTGACGGTTCTGATCGGCAGCGATGGTGCCAAGACGATGATGGCTGTCGGTGTTTCCAAAAATGCCATGGCCCGCGGCCTGAAGGCCGGCGCCCTCGTTAAGAAGATCGCTGCCATCGCAGGCGGCAACGGCGGCGGCAAGCCGGACTTTGCAATGGCCGGTATCCGCGATGCCTCCAAGATCGATGAGGCGCTGAACGCTGTGCCGGAGATCGTCAAGACCGAGATGAACCATTGATCTGGTTTTCATAAAATCCAATGCAAAGGAGGGATTCCGGATGGAGGATTGTCTGTTTTGTAAAATCGCCGCAGGCGAGATCCCCTCAAACAAATTGTATGAGGATGACACCCTGCTGGCCTTCTACGACATCGACCCGCAGGCCCCTGTGCATTTCCTTGTCATCCCGAAGCGCCACATTGCGTCTGCTGCGGCGCTGACGGAGGATGATGCCGCCCTGCTGGGCCATATCTATGCCGTGATTGCGCAGCTTTGCCGCAAGCTGGGTGTGGATGAGAGTGGCTACCGCGTTGTCACCAATGTGGGTGAGGACGGCGGCCAGAGCGTGAAGCACCTGCACTTCCATGTGCTGGCCAAGCGCAGCCTTGCATGGCCTCCGGGCTGATGCCAAAAGCTGCAGCGCATTTGTAAAAGTAAGGAGAGGTAAAACCATCATGGCAGATACCTATACATTGCATATCGCGGGCCTGACCCGTGAACTGCCCATCTGCAAGGTCAATGATCATCTGGACATTGCTGCTTTTATCATGTTCAGCGATGTGGAGCTGACTGAGGCCTGCGCCGCTGCTCTGCTGAAAAAGGCGCCTGAGTTTGATGTGATCCTGACCGCCGAGGCCAAGGGTATCCCTCTGGCCTATGAAATGGCACGCCAGAGCGGCAAATACTGGATTCCGGCACGCAAGGGCCCGAAGCTGTATATGCGTGAGCCGGTCATCATTGAGGACCAGTCCATCACCACAAAGGGCAAGCAGAAGCTTGTCATCGACAAGAAGGACATCGAGTATATGGATGGCAAGCGCATCCTGATCGTGGATGATGTCATCTCCACCGGCGGCTCTCTGCACGCGCTGGAGACGCTGGCGGCCAAGAGCACCGGCACCGTTGTGGGCTGCTGTGCCGCTTTGGCGGAGGGTGATGCCGCCAAGCGCACTGACATCTTCTTCCTGGAGCCGCTGCCGCTCTTCCTGCACTAAGCAATGAAACGAAAGCTCGGTTGGTTCGGTCTCGGTTTTGCCGGGGCTGAGCTTGCTGCGGCCAATCTGCCGCCGCTGGTCTGTGTGCCCGCGGCGGCATTTTTGGCATTGCTGGTATTTTGGAAAAGGCGCAGGGATGTAAGGATTCCTCTGCTGGGGGCGCTGTGCGGGCTGGCATGGTTTGCGCTGTTTGCGCTTATCTTTGTACAGCCCTGCCGGGCGCTGGCGGGGCAGACGGTCACCTGTACAGCTGTGGTGGAGACAGACGCAGAGGCTTCCTACAGTGATAGCCGTCTGCGCGGCACATTGCGGCTGACTGAGATCAACGGTAAGCCTGCCCGGCTGCGGGTGCAATGCTCGTCATTCCCCGGGGAAAGCGCGGGAGAGCGGTTTGAGGCAAGCTTTGCGCTGAGCAGTCTTCCGGATGACCGCTACCGCCTGAGCCGCAGCAGCAGGGGGGTCTACCTGCAGGCGGAATATCTCGGCAGCTACCGCGGCCTTGCGGCCAGCGCGGCACCGCGATTTGCACTTTATCGTCTGCGGCAGCGCTGGAGCGCCGTGCTGCGGCGCTGGCTGCCGAAGCGGCTAGACGGCATGGAGGCGGCGATGCTGCTGGCCGATAAAAGTCACCTTGAGGATGCCGTACAGCAGGCGTTCCGCACCGCAGGGGTGTCGCACCTGCTGGCGGTGTCCGGGCTGCATCTGGCGCTGCTCTGCGGGCTGTTGGGCTTCGGCCGGCGGTGGCGGTTCTATAAGCCGCTTATCCTGCTGCGCGGTGCTGCGGCGCTGTTTTATCTGCTGCTGACCGGGGCGCCGGTGTCGGTGCTGCGCGCTGGGCTGGTGCTGGCGGCAGCGCTGGCGGGGGAGTTTCTTCTGCAGCCTGTCGATCTGCTGACATCCACTGGCTTTGCCGCAGTCCTGATGGGGCTGCAGAATGCCTACGCACCCTGTGATATAGGCTTTCAGCTGTCCTTCTGTGCCGTGCTGGGCGTGCAGGCTGCTGCGGCTCTGACCGAGACGGAGCAACGTGCGGCGGCGCAAGGCAAGTCGGGCGCTTTGCGTTTGGTTTGCCGCCTTGCGGAACCTGTGCAGGTGGCAGCGCTCGCCAGCCTTGCCACCCTGCCGGTGCTGGTAGCCCATGGCATGTCCACCAGCCTTGTGGGTATTGTCTGCAATGTGCTGGTCGTGTGGATGCTGCAGCCCGCCCTGCAGATGGGTATCCTGCTGCTGATTTTCAGTGCTGTGCCGTTTTTACTGCCGCTTGTAAACCTTACGGGACTGGCACTCAGCCTTTGGCTTAAGGCAATGCTCAAAATCGTTGAGCGCTGTGCGGCACTGCCGTTTGCGTCTGTCTATTTACCGCAGCGGTACACGCTGTTTGTGCTGGCGGTGCTGGGCACGCTGGCTCTATACTACTGGCACGGCAAAGGGCTGCGGGTGTATCCGATTGCTGCGCTGATCTGCACAGTAGCTGCCGTTGCCATGGGTGTATGGATGCAGCGGGATGTGGTGGAGATAAATCTTGTCGGCGCGTCCAACAATCCCTGCGTGGTCTGTGTGCAGAACGGGCAGGCAGTGGTGCTTTTCCGTGGCGGCGAAAGCAACCTGAGCGCCGTTGAGCGGTATCTTGCCGGGCGCAGCAGACAAGAGCCTGCCCTGCTGGTGGATCTGCGCGCCAGACCTACGGCACTGGACTTTGCGGCGGCGGAGGTCGTGACGATGCAGGCCCAGCCGGGATTTGATACCCGCACGGTGCTTGACGGATTGACGCTCGACCTGTATCATAATAAAAGCGCGAGTCTGGCGGTGCTGGGCATCGGCGACCGCCATATTGCGGTGGGGGCAGGCAGCATACAGTTGGCCGAACCGATCCGCGTGGATGTACTCTGTGCGCCGGGGGCACTGCCCGATGCCGTGCAGGCAGACACGATCCTGACTGCGGTACGCCACCCGAAATGGCTGGATGAAATCGAAAGCTGCGAGCTGCGCTATGGCGATGAGGCACCGGGCCTGACACTGCGCCCCGGCCGCAGCATGATCTGGGAGGAGGCACAGACGATTGCTATACAGTGAAAAAGAACTTGAAAAACGCCTGCAGTCCGGCTGCGCACTGTACTATTTTTATGCATCGGATGAGGCCCTTGTCCATGCCGCTGCACAGAAGGCCCTTGCATACCTGAACCGCGATGACCCGGAGACGACCGTGCTGGACGGCCCGACCCCCTCGGTGGAGGAGATCGTGCTGGCAGCGGGTACGATCTCCTTCTTTGGCGGTAAGCGGCTGGTGCTTATGCCGCTGATACGCCCATCGACCTACTCCGACAAGGACCTGCAGGAGCTTTGCGATACTTTGGCGGACACGGAAAACGCGATCTTCGTCATGACGGGGGTCGTGGAGGAGGCGTACGGCAAGCTGCGCCCCGGCAAGCGGGAGCAGAAACTTATTGGCTGCTGCGAAAAGCTGGGGTACTGCGTGCAGATCAACCGTCCCACAGGGGCGGCGCTGCAGGCTATGGCCCGCGATTGGGCAAAGCAGGCCGGTGCTGCCTTTGCACCGGGGGCGGAGGCTGCCCTGCTGGTGCGCTGCGGTGAGGATCAGTTCCTTTTGAAAAACGAGATTGAAAAGCTGGCGGCTCTGTCCGGCTACGGCACGATCACACAGCAGATGGTTGGCCAGCTGGGCACTGTGACGCTGGATGCGGATACCTTTGACATGGTAAAGCTGCTTACCGGCGGCCAGACCGATAAGGCACAGCAAAAGCTCAAGACGCTGCTGGCGCTGCAGAATGACCCAATCATGATCACGGGCGCGCTGATCAGCAACTATCTGGATCTCTACCGCGTGCTGCTGGGCCGCCGCAGCCGCCGCAGTCTGGGAGATGTGGCCAAGGATTTCGGCTATAAGGGCAACTGGAACTACCGGCTCAATGCAACAGAAAAAACGGCGGCGCGGTTCAACCGCAGCCAGCTGGAAAGCTGCCTGCGCATCCTGCAGCAGCTGGACACTGATCTGAAAAGCAGCAAGCTGGACGCCGACCTGCTGATGCAGAAGGCGCTGTGTGAGCTGGCACTGGCCGGGAGGAAAGCATGATAAAAGTAGAGCAGGCCCTGCTGGTGGAGGGAAAATACGATGCCGCCCGGCTGGCTAATATCGTGGACGGCACGATCCTGACAACGGACGGATTCCGTGTCTTCCGGGACGCTGCGCTGCAAAAGCTGCTCAAGCGAATAGCCGCTGCGCAGGGCCTCATCATTTTGACAGATTCCGATGCAGCAGGCTTTAAGATACGCCACTTTGTGACAGGTCTGGTAGGGGCAGAGCATGTCCTGCAGGCCTATGTACCGGCGCTGCCGGGCAAGGAGGCGCGCAAGGCAGAGCCCGGCAAAGAGGGCCTGCTGGGCGTTGAGGGCGTACCCGATGCATTGATCCTGCAGGGGCTGACGACGGCGCTGGAGAGCGCTGTGCCCCGCGCAGACGCTGCAAAAAGGCGCGCCATCACCTACACTGACCTGTATGACTGGGGTATCTCCGGAACAGCCAACAGTGCGGAGAACCGCCGTGCGCTGCTGCATCGGCTGGGCCTTCCGCCGCGGCTGAGCAAAAAGGAGCTGCTGCAGGTGCTGAACACGCTGTACACCTATGATGCCCTCTGCGCAGAAATCAAAAACCTATAAAAATATCCCGGAGTCAAAACAAAATGACTCCGGGATGCTTTTTTGCTGCAGTCAGATCAAACCTCGAGTTTTTCCAGCTCGGCCATCCACAGGGTGTTGCAGGCATCGCTGGGCATACGCCAGTCACCGCGGGGGGACAGCGTGACCGAGCCGACCTTAGGCCCATCGGGCAGGCAGCTGCGCTTGAACTGCTGGGCAAAGAAACGGCGGTAGAAGTTCTTTAACCAAGCAAGCAGAATCTCCGGCTCATACTTGCCGTCAAAGGCAGTACGGGCCAGATGATAGATCTTTGCCGGGCTGAAGCCAAAGCGCAGCACATAGTAGAGATAGAAGTCGTGCAGCTCATACGGGCCGACCAGCTTTTCCGTCTGCTGGGCAATGGTGCCGTCCTCAGCGGTGGGCAGCAGCTCGGGGCTGACGGGGGTGTCCAGAATGTCAAGCAGCACCCCGCGCAGTGTGTCGCTGCCGCAGGTGTCCGCTACATACTGCACGATATGCCGCACAAGCGTCTTGGGTACGCCGGCATTGACGCCGTACATGCTCATGTGGTCGCCGTTGTAGGTGGCCCAGCCCAGTGCAAGCTCACTCAGATCGCCGGTGCCGATGACAAAGCCGCCATTCTTGTTGGCGTAATCCATCAGCTCCAGTGTGCGCACGCGGGCCTGACAGTTTTCAAAGGTGACATCATATTTGTCGGCAGGCTGACCGATGTCTGCAAAGTGACTTTTGACGGTCTCCGTGATGTTGATCTCACCGAAGGTCACGCCCAACGCCTCGCACAGAATCTCGGCGTTGGAGCGGGTGCGCTTTGTGGTGCCGAAGCAGGGCATCGTCAGTGCTACAATGTCCTTGGCATCGCGGCCCAGAACCTTGCAGGCGCGCACGGCCACCAGCAGGGCCAGACAACTGTCCAGCCCGCCGGAGATGCCGATCACCCCGCATTTGGCGTGGGTATGCTCCATTCGCTTGGCAAAGCCCTCAGCCTGAATGCGCAGGATCAGCTCACAGCGCTCGGCGCGGGTGGCAGCGTCCTGCGGCACGAAGGGCGTGCAGGAGACAGGGCGCGTCAGGACAAGGCTGATCGGCGGCAGATCAAATTCTACCGTGGTATAGCCAGCCGTTTCCGGCATAAAGGTCGTGTTGCGCTGGCGCTCCTGCACCATGCGGCCAAGATCCAGCTCGGTCACGGCAGCCTCGCCTGCAAAGGGGGCGGTGTCGGCCAGCAGACTGCCGTTTTCGGCAATCAGATTGTGCCCGGCAAAGGTCATGTCGGTGGTACTTTCCCCGTGGCCGGCATCGGCGTAGAGATAGGCGCAGAGCAGCCGCGCACTCTGCCCGCAGACGAGCGCCCGGCGGTAGGCAGACTTGCCGACGGTCTCATCACTGGCGGAGAGATTTGCCACCACCGTGGCCCCGGCCAGCGCGTGGGCGCAGCTTGGCGGGACAGGCGCCCACAGATCCTCACAGACCTCGGCGGCCAGCACAAAGGCAGGCATCTGCTTGCAGGCGAACAGCAGGTTGGTGCCGATCAGCGTTTCCTGCCCGGCCAGCGTGATGCACTCCGGCTCGCGCATACCGGGGATGAAGTGGCGTTTTTCATAGAACTCACCGTAGTTGGGCAGATGCAGCTTTGGTACAAGGCCCAACAGCTCGCCGTTGCACACAACGGCGGCGCAGTTGTACAGTTTGCCGTTGCAGCGCACCGGCAGGCCGACCAGAACCACAAGGTTGAGGCCCTGACTGGCCTTTAAGATGGCAGCGAGGCCGTCCTCCGCCCCGCGCAGCAGGGTGTCCTGCAAGAATAGATCGCTGCAGGTGTAGCCTGTCAGGGCAAACTCCGGCAGGCAGAGCAGCTGAACATTTTTCTCGGCATATTCGCGCATGACGCCGATGATCTGCTCGGCATTATACACACAGTCGGCCACGCGCAGGGCGGGGCTGGCTGCGGCGGCGCGGATAAAACCGTTTTCAAAAGCGGGAAAGCTGTACTTCATAGCCAAACTTCCTTTATCATAGTATATAAAATTATCATAGCACAGCGCGCGCCGGGCCGCAAGTGCTGCTTTCATAAGCAAAAAATATCATTCAAAAAGTAATATATACTTGACATAATGTAAAGCACGCGATATAATAAAGCCACCGTAAGAAGAAAGGATAAGCGACATGGCAAAAAACTTAAAGCTGAAAGCCGCCCGCGCCGTGCGCGATATGACGCAGGCGGATCTGGCGGCGGCGGTAGGCGTGTCCCGCCAGACCATCAACGCCATTGAAAAAGGGGAGTATAACCCTACGATCAACCTTTGCCGTAGCATCTGCAAGGTGCTGGGTAAGACATTGGATGAGCTGTTCTGGGAGGAATAAGCAATGAATCTGAGAGAATTTCTGAAACGTGATAATCTGGACGAAATGCAAAAGCAGACCCTTTTGAAGATCGAGTCCTGCGGCTTCTGGGCGCTGTGGGTGCTGCTGCTGGCGGCGCTTATCATCGAAAGTCTGCTGGGCTTTACCCTGCGGGAGATGGCGGCGGAATGGTTTATCTTTATGCTGGGGAGTGCCTATTCGGTCATAAGTGATCTGCGTGCCGGTATCTGGGACCGCCGCTTCAAGCCGAATACGAAAACCAATGCCGTTGTGTCCGTTGCGGGCGGTGTTGCCGTGTTTGTGTGGGGGCTTATCAAATTTGCAGCGCTTGGCGCGGGCATTGCGGTGCTGCAGGCGGTCATCATGGGGGTCTGTACCTGGGTGCTGTGCTTTGCAACGCTGCAGCTCATCATGCAGGCTTACAAAAAGCGCCACGCAGAACTGGAAAACCCCAAGGAGGACGATGATGAAAACGAATAAACGCGAGCTGACTGTCTTTGCCGTTTGTGCCTATGCGGTGCCGTTTCTGATGATGCCGCTCTTATACATCTGCCTGCAGAACGGGCGGGATACCTCGATTTTTGCCAACGCCCAGATGTTCTACCCGGCGGCGGGTGTCATGCTGGCCTTCCTGCTGGCGCGGCGGCCGGATACGCCCAAGCGGTTTTACATATTGCACCTGTTGGTTACAGCTATTATGCTGATTATGAGTGTGCTTTCCGCCGCTGCGCCGCAGGGGGAGTGGTTATATATCGCCAACCTTGTTATTGTTATCGCATCGGTGCTGGGCTGGATCTTTCTGCTGACGGAGAAAAAGACAAAGCGCGAGGGCTACGGCCTGCGCCTGCACGGCAAGCTGCTGACGGCTCTTGGCATCTGCGTCTATTTCCTTGCGGTCAAAACCGGGATGGTCTTTCTTTCGATGGCGATGCAGGGCGGCGACAGCTGGGCTGAATATCTGGCTTACTGGCGCACAGCTGCACCGTGGGTTATGGCAGTATACATAAATAGGAATTCCTAAAAGCATAAGTATAAATCCCCACATTACAGTTTCTGATCCTGATCCATAAATCGTCCATATTACATATATAAATGCTAATAATGTCATTAAAGACTTTTTCATAAATATTTTAAAATTAAATTCTTTTTCTTCTCTAAAAATTAACATCATTTCAGCCGAAATACTCAATATATACACAGGTAAATATGAAAGTGTTGCAAGTATAGTTATAAATGTAAATGCATCAACCATGCCTTTTTGAAAATTCATAATTAATAATATATTAACTAAAATAGAACCAACTATAAGTGAATTTACTGGGGTTCCAGTTTTACAATTTATTTTACCCAAAAATTTAGGGAATACTCCATCAACTCCTGCTGCATAAGAAACCCTTGCTGTTGATAATAGCCATCCTATAATAGTTCCTAATATGCAAATAACAACGGAAATAGTTAATATTCTTCCAAGCCCACTTCCTAATGCATTTGTTAATATATCTGTTAATGGTGCTGCACTATTCGCTAATTCTTCATTACTCATAGCACCCATACTAGCAATACTAATTGCTAAATATATAATAGCTGCAATTAGTAATCCATAAATTGTACTCTTTCTTACATTTTTTTCAGGCTCTTTCATTTCTCCAGCAGCTATTGTAGCACTTTCTAATCCTATAAATGCCCATAATGTTGATGTAGCTGCCAATGGAACTGTACTTAATCCATTTCCTTCTGGAAATAAAGGTATAATATTTTGACTATCAAAATTTAAAAATGCTACTATTATAAATAATGTAAAAAATCCTATTTTAAACACAGTAACAAAAGCTTGTAACTTTCCTGCTACTTTTACACTTAAAATATTAATACTTGTAAATATCCATAAAATAGCACTAGAAAATATTATTGAAACTAATGAATTATTTAAACTTGGAAACACTGCTGATGCATAACTTGTTATTGCAACTATAATTGCTGCATTTCCTATCCATGATCCATTCCAATATAACCAAGCACTCAAGAATCCAGCAAAGTCACCAAAAGCTTCCTTTGTATATTGATATGCTCCACCTGTAGATGGATATTTAGTTCCTAAATTTGCAAATGATATTGCTATTAATATTGACCCAATTGTTGTTATAATCCAGGCAATTATTGTTGCTCCCGGACCTGATACCTGTGCTAATGTTGAAGGAAGCATAAATACTCCTGAACCTATCATATTACCACAAACAAGCATTGTAGCCATAAAAAGGCTGATTTCTTTTTTTAGATGTTTATCTTCCATTTCTCCTCCTTAGTACACTATGCAAATTTAATTAATCCCCCTATTTAATGCATTTAAAATAAAAAAATTATTTCTTAAATCTTGTTGCATAACCACATTTTTTACAAAGCTCTTCTACTGCCATTCTTTTTGAAAAACCATTATATATATCTGATGCTCTTTTTCCTTCTATAATATTTGTAAATGATGTATTAAAAATATTTCCTAATTCTATTGTTCCTTCACTATCTAAGCAACAAGGAACAACAGTACCATCTACTAAAATCCCTACTTGATTTCTTAATCCATAACAAAATACTTTTTCTTGTGAAGAATCTAAATTAATATTAGGCCATTCAAATTTTTCTGCCATATTTAAATAAACTTTATCTTTAAGTTTAATTCTATGTGTTTCCTGCAGCTTTTCACTTAATGAAAAATCCAAATTAAGATTTTTTTCTAGCATCCTTAATATTTCTATATTTAAGTTATTTTCCCCTTTTAATTCTTTATTATCCATATTCCATAATCTTATTGCACATATAATGTTACTTTTTTCTGTTGCATTATTTATAAAATCAGTTACATTATTTATGTATTCATGAAGCTCAATTTTACTTTCATTAGCTTCAAAGCTATGTAATGAAATATTTATTTGCCTTAAAGCTTTTGCTTTAATAAGCTTTTCTCCAACTTTATTAAGCAATGTTCCATTTGTCGTTAAATTTACCATTAGCTCATTTTCATAACTATCTTCTAAAAATGCTTCAATATTTTCATTTAATAAAGGTTCTCCCATTAAATGAAAATATATAGAACCAGTTGGACTTTTCCTATAATGCATCATTCGCATCACAGAATGTTGCGAA
>ENA-UPTB01000686-UPTB01000686.1-human-gut-metagenome-genome-assembly--contig:-NODE-686-length-34455-cov-46.103206_pt1 | contig 34455 bp, 50 predicted proteins | sample MGYA00250046_ERZ773369 | MGnify/ENA primary metagenome ERZ773369 (study PRJEB29103, sample SAMN06111938) | human gut metagenome | biome: human gut; feature: ankylosing spondylitis patient; material... | reverse complement strand
AAAAGACACACTAAAGAGACACGATGAAAGGCTGCAAAGACATTCTGAAAGAATAGACAAACTAGAAAATACACAGTCTGAAATGGCAGTAAAAATAGAAAATCTATGCAATACTATAGACAAATTAGCAAGCAACTTAAATAAACTAACTTATGCAATTATAACAGCTCTAGTTAGTTTTTTCTTTTATGCAATACAAAATAATTTATTTAATTAATAGGAGGTAGTTATGTTTGATTTAAATTTATTAGGTAGCTATTTAGTTTTAGTAGTAGTAGGTATTTGTGTATGTGTAGGATATGTTATAAAAACAAGTTTTAGTTTTATAGATAATAAATACATACCTTGCATCATGGCACTTTTAGGGTGTGCTTTAAACATATGGATAGCTGGATATGTAAGTCCAGAAGTTATACTTGGTGGATTATTTTCAGGACTTGCTTCGACTGGATTGCACCAAGCTTTTAAGAACTTGATAGAAAAATAGGTATAAATGCTTTATAAGATAACCATAGGGTGCTTAGAAGGTCGATAAGAAGGTCGATTTTTTGAGCATCTTTTATTTTTAGAAAGGAAGTGCTATTATGAGTAAAAAATATTTAGTAGCTATAGATGCAGGACATGGTATGCATACAGAAGGTAAACAATCAGTACCAATGAGTAAAGATTTATATATAGATGATGAATTAGTTAGAAAAAAAGGAAAGATCATAAAAGAAAATGAATGGAACAGAGGTGTAAGTGAATACCTATCAGTTACACTAAAGAGATGTGGTATAGATACAATGTTTACAGCAGATATGACAGGTAAAACAGATATACCTCTATCAACTAGAGCAAAGAAGGCTAATAAATATGGTGCTGATATATTAATTTCAAATCATTATAATGCTATTGGTAGCTGTGCTAAATGGCAAAGTCGAGTTAAAGGGTTATTAGTTATGCATACTAAAAATTCTTCTTCTAACTCTATTAAATTAGGTAATTTAGCAGTTAAGCATCTTGAAAAGGACATAGATTATGAATATAGCTACGGACTTATGAAAGATGTAGATATGAGTGGATTTACATTAGCTATACTTAGACAAACAACAATGCCAGCAATATTAATTGAGTATGGTTTTATGGATTATTGGAATGAAGCAAAACTTATGCTTGATAAAAAACATCAAGAAAAATGTGCTGAAGCAGTAGCAAAAGCAGTATGTGAATATTTCAGAGTAACTTATATAGCAGAAAAGCAAGGAGCTAATAAAACTAAGTATGTTAGAATATTACAAGATATAAACATACATAGCAAACCAGATTTTGATGCTGCTAATGTAATAGGTAAAGTTACTGCTGGTGGAGCTTATACAATTACAGAAAAAGTTAAAAGAACTGGAACAGATATGTATAAACTAAAATCAGGAGTTTATATAACAGCATCACCAAAATATGTAGAAGTATTTGAAAAATAATTATCGGACGCGACCGATAGCGACCGATAGCGACCGATAGCGACCGATAACATTTAGATAATATGTATAAATATTCCAGATGCAGTCGATACTCTAACAAAGGAGGTAATGACTATGAAAAAATTAATGCTGGAAATAACAGGGCGCATTGCATATCTAGGAATTGGAGTAGCAAGTGCTATATTAATAATGATGTAAGGAAATAACACGTAAAAAAGGCTAGGGAAATTATATTCTCTAGCTTATTTTATGTATAGCATTAACGAGCTAATTCATATGCACATCAATGCTATACATAATAATTATATATTTAGTGTTATTTCTAACTCAAAGTAATCCTCATTGCTGCCTTTTTTACTTTTTTTCTTTTTAGTATAAGTTATTTCTTTTATAATACTTTTTAGCAATTCGTTTTTCCCTTCTATACTAAGAGTATTATAATTTTTTAATACATTTTCTAATTTAGGTATTAGTTTTTTTATTTTTATAACTTTATCGCTACCAAATTCTTTTTCTAATACTTTTTTATTTTCTTCTAGTATTCTAATCTTATCTTTTATTTTACTGGTCCTATCTTTAAAAACTTCTATAGTATATACATCTTGTTCTAAGAATGTACAGCATTTTTCAAATTGCTTATTTAGTTTTTCAATTTCTTTTTCAATTCTTTTTAGATCATTGTCTACATTTCTTTTTTCTTTTATTGTTTCTTGCTCATAATTATCTACATAATATTCATAATCAGATAATGTATTTGATAACGCCTGTAAAATATGTTCTTCAACTCTATTTAGATAAGAACCCATGTTTTTACATCCAGTAGTAGGGCAATATAAAAAGTTACCTTGTGGGCATGGTCTTTTTATCAGGACCCTTCCACATTCACTACATTTTATTAGCCCAGCAAGTGGATTACTAAGTGGCAAATCAAAGTTAGATTTATGCTGCTTTCTAGAATTTAATATATCTTGTACCTTCTCAAATTCGTGCAAAGGTATAATTGCTTCATGCAGTCCTTTATAATATTCAGCATCTTTATTTACTGGTCTAGATTTTTTTACATTACCTTTTGTATCTATATATTTCTTATATTTTCTTTCTCCATGTTTGAGATATCCAGCTACTACATTGCTTGTTAATATATTTTTTACTGAGCTGTAACTCCATACACGACCACTTCTAGTAGGATAGCCTCCTTGATTAAGCCTTTTCGCTATTATACTAGCTCCAGCATTATCTTCTAAAAACCATTTAAATATTAATCTGACTATATGTGCTTCTTCTTCGTTTATAACTAACCTAAAGCCATTTTCTCCTTCTAATTTCTCTTTATTATAGCCATAAGGAAGAATAGAACCTATGTATTTACCTTGTTTTACAGATTGTTCTCTACCTCGTTGCATACGTTTAGTAATAGTTTTATACTCTCTCCTAGACATGAACAGTCCGAAGTCAACCATTTCTTCATCAAACTCATTATTTGCAAGGTCATAAGTCTTACTTGGTGTAATTATTTTACATTCCGCAGCAGTAAAGGTACTAGATACAATTTCCTGGTCTATCTTACTACCTCTACATAACCTTGATAATTCAGTGCAAAAAACACCTTCATATAATCCCTCTGATACTTTTTCTAGTAGGTCCTGCATCTTTGGACGGATAGAAATACTATCTCCAGTTTCTATTTCTCGAAATACATTTTCTTCTTCTATCTGTATTTTTAACTTGTCAGCTAATTCCGTTAGCATATTGTAATGATTTTTTAGGACCTTTTCTAATGGAATATCCTTGTCATCAGCCCTTGATTTTCTCAAATACATTGCATACATCTTATTTCCTCCTTAAAAAAAGAGCAGCTGGTAAAACTGCCCTGATGTTTATCTATAATTTTAATATTTGTTCTTTTTTATTTTCATATTCTTCTTCAGTTATAGCACCCATATCTAGAAGTTTTTTGAATTTCATTAATTCATCTGCATCACTTGATGTATTTTGACTTCTATAGTTATTTTTATTTTCTATATAGTTCTCTATATATCCTTTAATTTCTAATATTTGTTCATTATCTTTTTTAGCGAAAGAAATAGTATTTTCATCTTGTACCGCATTAAAAACTCCGCCTTTAGCCTCTTGGCTACCCATTAATATTATTTGCAGATATCCAGTAGTTAAACCAGGTTTTTTATATTGTACTCCTGTTACATTGTCTAAGCAGATTTTCTTTGTACCTGTAAATCCTTTATTTATCGAATTCATAATTCCTTTAGCGGTAATAGAAATAAATTTCCCTTCTAAAACAATCTCATATTTACCGTTTGATTTTAAATTATAAACTTTTTTAGAAGTTATAACTTGTCTTTCATTAGATTTATCTTTTTTAGATTTAAATAATCCCATAATTATCCCCCTCTTTAGTTTTCATTTTTTCTTAAATTGTAGCATATACCAATTTAATTTACACTATTTTCTAGTATAAAATAGATATTATACTACAAAATGATAGTATGAAGATACTAATTTACCAACAAAGAATAAAAAAGAGATATTCATTAGAAAAATTAGCAAGAAAAACCAATATTAGTAAATCAGCGCTTAATAACTATGAAACCGAAAAAAGGAAGGTGAACATATTCCAGCTAGAAGATATAGCCAAGGCTTTAGATTGTAAAATAACAGATTTATTTAGTTCTTATTGGAAGTAAGCATAAATTTCCGTCTACATATGTGGAAATTTTACTAAAATATTCCAAAAAGGTCTTATTAGATAGTATAATAAGACTATACAAAATATTTTGTAATTTACATATACTATATATCTGAAAAATAGTATATAATATATGTAAACGATTAATTAGAACATATGTTCTATGATTTAAGGGGGGAATAATCTGGAATATGAAAGAAAAATTAATAAATGCAATAAAAAATCACAAATTAGATCACAAACATTTAAATGAAGTTATAAAGCTAGCTAAAGAAGAATTAAATAAAACAAAAGACTAGGGATTTCCTAGTCTTTTTTTATTAGTCCAAATGCCATTTTAGTTATTAATTCAAGTTGTTCATCTGTTAATTGTTCTGCTAATTTAATAGCATCATGTTCTTTTCCTGACATATCTTCTAACGGTTTTTTATTATCTACACGCCCTAGCAGATAATCTGTGGTAACGTCAAATATATCTGCTAATTGTAAAAGCGTATGGGCATCTGGTACGCTTATGCCTCTTTCGTAGCAACCGTATGCTCCTTTTGTTAAACCTATTTTACTAGCGATTTCTTGTTGTGTATAATTATTTTCCTCTCTCAGTTCTCTTAATCTTCTTGCTAACATGTTTTTCCTATCCTCCATTAAAATGCACTTTATCTATAAATATGTTATAAGTTAATTATACTTATATATTCTCTATTTATGCAAATTTTCCTCGCCTTTTTGAAATAAAATCGAAAAATTTTAGTCAAAACACTTGACAGGCTAATTTAATTTGCTATAATGTAAGTATAACAAGTCAATAAGATTTGCTTAATAATTAAAAAAACTAATTAAATTCGATTGGAGGTGATTTGATGAATAAGCTAAGAGAATACAGAACAGAGGGCAATTATAGACAAAGAGACTTAGCTGAAAAAATAGGAGTAACAAGACAAGCATTTTCTTGTTATGAATTAGGAATAGCTAAACCTCCACTAGACAAAGCTAAGAAATTAGCCGATATATTTGGAGTAACAATAGAAGATATTTTTTTTAGTAAATCAGATGAATTAAATTCTACAAATGAGTAGATGGATTAATTTAATTCAACAAATTATATTAGAAAGGGAGATTGAACATGAAACTTAACTTAGTAGGAAATCAAAACGACAGAAATTATGTCATGGAATCTGAAACACACGGAACTATTAATTTAGTAGAACTACTTGAAAGATATGGAAAAATAATGGACTACATGACTGAAAGTATGGTAGCTAGTTTTTATCAAGTAGGAAACGGCTGCATAATGGAATATGGAAACAAATATGCAGAAGAATTAAGCCGATATGGATATAAAGTTTTAAGAGATAAAGAATTAAAAGAATTAAAAGGTAACAAGGAGTTAACTTGTACCCTTAATATTTCAAAGTATACATCTCAAGTTAGACTATATCCAATAAAGGCAGTAGTAGTAATTGGAATGATATTGACAGAATCTAAAATAGCCGAACAATTAAGACAGGATATAATGGATAAATTATTTAATCAGCAAACAATGCAAATATCAGAAAAACAGATGTTACAGTTGAAAATTTTAAATGGTGACGATATGGAAAGAATTTTAGCTTTAAAAGAATATGAGGGAGTTATAACTAAACCTCTAATAGACGCCATAGAAAAACAATCAGATGCAATAAATGAATTAAAACCACATGCAGAATATGCAGAAAGAGTTTTAGAAGATAAAAAAACACTATTAACTCCAACTCAAATAGCTAAAGATTTTGGAATGGCTGGTAAAGCATTAAATGCATTATTACATGATCTAGGAGTTCAATATAAGCAAAACGGACAATGGCTTTTATATGCTAAGTATCAAGGTAAAGGATATACAGGACCGTATCAACCAGATATACCAAATGCTAAACCACAGACAAGATGGACTCAAGCTGGTAAAAAGTTTATCCATGACATTTTAAGAAAAAATGGCTATAAAACAATTTTAGAAAATCAACAAGAACAACAATGTTTTGACTTTAACTAAGGAGGATTTAAACATGGAAGAATTACAAGTAATTTATAATCAAGAAGTTTTGGGACAAGATTTTAAAATTTATGGAACAGAAGAAAATCCATTGTTTTTAGCTAAAGATGTAGCGAATTGGATAGAACATAGCAATCCTAGCAAAATGGTTAAAGATGCTGATTTAGACGATGCAGAAGTCGCAAGACATCAATTAAGCACTCTAACTAATAGTTATACTGCCTTATTTTTAACAGAAGATGGACTTTACGAGGTATTAATGCAAAGTAGAAAACCAATAGCAAAACAATTCAAAAAGAAAGTAAAAGAAATATTAAAACAAATTAGAAAAACTGGTGGCTACATACCACACGATGAAGACGAAGATGATGAAACAATAATGGCTAAAGCTTTAATAGTAGCGCAAAAGACAATAGACAATAAAAACAAATTACTGGAAGATGCTAAAAAAGAAATTGCAGAAAAAGACAGAGTGATAACTCAAATATCTATATCACAAAACACAAAATTAGTTAGAGAAACTGCTAAAGCAATCTCAAAATCAAATAGCAAGATACTTATAGGAGAAAGAAGATTATATGAAAGACTGAGAAGTTGGGGCTGGGTATGTAAAAACTCAACAGAAGCTACTCAATATGCAGTTGAAAGAGGTTATTTAGAAGTATCAGAAGGTACTAAGAAAACAGCAAGAGGAACATTCACATTTAGAACAACAAGAGTAACTGGTAAAGGTGAAATAAAAATCATTGAAAAACTTCTGAAAGAAAAAGATCTTGAAAAATTACTAGAAGAAAACGAAAAAAGTAAATAAGAAGTATTAATTTAGGGGGTAACTAAATATGGCGATATACACAGGAACAGAACATTTCTTCAAAAGAGAAGTAGAAGCAGTATCAGACATATTAAGAGCTAGAGGTTTTAAAGAAGAATGGAGCATAATAACTCCATATCAAGCAGAAATTAAAATGTTTCACGTGTTACAAAACAAGTTTGCACTACTTAGAAAACAAGGCAATAACACAGTAGTAGATTATTCGAGATAGGAGGCATATATGTTAGCAAAATACATAGCAGTAGTAATCATATTTAACTTAGGTTTCTTTTTAGGAGCTTGGTGGAGAAGCATCCACGAATAGGACAAATTTTAGACATCATATTTTATTAGGGGGTGCAATATGAAAGAAAAACGATATCAAAATGGAGGGGTTAAGATAACTGTAAAAAGTCCGTTAACACCTTCTAGAGAAAATTTAGAAAGAGTTTATAACGTATGCAATAAGCTATTTAACCAAGAAGAACTGTTTTACGAACTAGGTGAATGTAAAAGTTTAGAGAATATGAAAGCGGTATAAAAAGGGGGAAAACAAATGACAAATCAAGAGTTTAGAGTAAAAACTTTAGGTTTATTCGCTAAAGCTGAATTTATAAATGAAAATATAGATTTTGCTAAAGCTGAAATAAACTTATCTTTACAAACTAACAAAGGTGAAAGTTACTACATCATATCAACATCAATCTATGAGGACAACACAAAAGTACACTACATCACATTTACAAGTGCATCTTATAATGCACTAGACATTCTAAGAGATATATCAGACCTATTAGACAACTACATTGAAGGTATAAAGGAGGTGATATAAATGACTATGACATGTTCACCAAAAGTTTTAAATGAAATATGTGAAACTTACCCAGAAATAACAGTTGCTGAATTTATAGCAATTCTACAAGTAAGAAGATTAAAAGAAGAACAAGAAGAAATGACATTAGAAGAAGCAAGAGAATTTGCACAAATAGAAAGAGACAGAATAGATCTAGAATATGACATGACACATCAATAAAAAGAAAAGTACCTCTCTAATGGTGACTAGGGAGGTACAAAAGACATATAATAAGTGTTCATTTATTAACGTTTAATTAATTATAACATAAGCAAAGGGGAACTCGGAAGATGAAAATTCAATTAAAATCAGAAGGAGTTAAAGGATCTGACATAAAGACATTAGAACAAAGATTATTCCTAGTTAGACTATACAGAAATACTACTGACCCAGAAGGCAGACTAGGATTTATTGAAGGGGCTGAATTTGCTCTAAGAAATAGAAAATTTATGACACTAGATATATTTAAAGAGCATTACAAAGACATATTAAAACAAATAGGAAATAGAAAACATGATAGTTACGAAAGCAGTTTATTATATGCTTTACGACTTAATATAGAAGAATTAGAGAGAAATAAGGAGGTTGAGTTTTAGTATTATGCAAGAACAATGGAAACCAATTAAGGACTTTGAAAACTATGAAGTAAGCAACATGGGACAAGTTAGAAGCTTGAATTATAGACGCACTGGAGCAGCTAAAAAACTTAGACTAAGAAAACAGAGAGATGGATATTTATATGTTAAATTATATAAAAATGGTAAGCAATACAATAAAAATGTACATAGATTAGTAACAACTACATTTATACCAAATCCACAAGGGAAAAAGGAAGTTAATCACATCGACGGAGATAAGACTAATAACAGAGTATCAAATTTAGAATGGGTAACGGCAAAAGAGAATCAACAGCACGCTTGGGAAACTGGATTACATGTAATAACAGAAGAAACTAAAAAGAAAATGAGTGAAGCACATAAAAAACAAGTAATTTGTGTCACTACTGGAGAAACTTTCAATTATATAATAGAAGCTGAAAAAAAATATAATATTAACAGGTCAAACATATCAGCATGTTGCAAAGGGAAATTAAAATCGGCTGGAAAATTACCAACAGGCGAAAGATTAATATGGAAATATGTGGAGGAGATATAAAGATGGCTCAAAATATATATCAAAAGTTATTAGCTATACAAGGGGAATTAAAATGTAATAAGTCTCAATTTAATAAATTTGGGGGGTATAGCTATAGAAGCTGTGAGGATATTCTAGAGGCAGTAAAAAGTCTACTTGTAAAATATCAAGCAACAATTATTTTACAAGACAAAATAGAACTTATCGGAGATAGATATTACATAAAAGCCACTGCACGATTTATAGATGCAGAGAGTGGCGAAACTATAGAAACAGAAGCACTAGCAAGAGAATCAGAAAACATAAAAGGTATGCAAGCAAGTCAGATTACTGGAGCAACATCAAGTTATGCTAGGAAGTATGTTTTAGGGTCTCTGTTATTGTTAGATGACTGTAAAGATGCCGATGCAATCCATGGCAAAGAAGATAACAACAAATCACAATCACATAGTCAAATAGAAGTCTCAAACACTGCTAGAAAATTATCGGACAAGCAGTTATCTAGATTATATGCAATAGCTAATAAAGCTGGAGTAGATAAAGATCTAGTTAAACAACAAGTATTTAAAAAATTTAACAAAGAAGTAAAAGACCTAAATAAACAAGAGTACGATGTAGTTTGTAATGGATATGAAAAAGCAGCAGAAAAAACAGCATAGAGAAACTAGGGAGGGGAGCAATAAAAAAAGAAAGGAGTTTATTCTCCTTTCTCCGAGCTAACTTTAACATAATCTTTTAAAATTTTAATTATTAGATTTGATAAAGTCCTATCTTCTTTAATTGCTATTTGCTCTAGTTTTTCTCTTAAATCATTTGGCATTCTAAATGTAAATTGTTTAGTTGTCATAACACACCACCTTTATTTTTTATTTACATTTTAACATATTTAAGTAAGATAAAGCAATATCATTATATTATTTTGCAAGACAAGTATTTACAATGTAAGACAAAAATAGTATAATATAACTATAAAGATACGAAATTTGACATTTTATAAAAGGAGGCGAGCAGAATGGATGAAGGTAAAAATGAAATTAGATATCGCAAGAATAACTTTCTGAGTGAAGGTTATGGGATATTACCTAAGTTAGTTATGAGAGATAAGAAATTGCCTATAGAAGCTAAGGCTATATATGCTTATCTAGTTGCATTTGCAGGCAATAAATATACTTGTTACCCAAGTAGGGATTTAATGTGTAAAGAGCTGAATATAGGTAAAAACAGATTTACAAAATATCTAGATCTGCTAAAGGAATCAGGATATATCAAGGTAACCAATACTCAAAACGGAAATTTAAAATCAAAAAATATATATGAAATCATAATGGATGAAAGAGATAGACAAGAAATTCTTCGATGTCTTCAATTTCGAGACACCGAAGCTCGAGACACCGAAATTCGAGACCTCGAAAACAAAGACACTAATAGTAACAGTATAAATAGTAACAGTATAAATAGTAACAGTATAAATACTACTGATACTGTTATTTCTTTAGATGTTATAGATAATATATGGAAATTATATCCTAATAAGAAAGATAAAGCTAAAGCATATAAGTACATTAAAAGAATACTTACAAAAGAAAAGATAAGTGCAGAAGAATTAGAAAGAGCGGTAAAAAGATATGCTAAAGAAAAAGAAAATACAGACAAGCAATATATAAAACATGGAAGCACATTTTTTAATGGAGCTTATATAGATTATTTAGATGAAAACTACCAACCAAGTGAATCAGTTCAACCAACTACAAAAATCGAATCATCATTAGACTTGCTAGACTTGATAAATGGACCTGGGGAATAGGAGGATTTATGAACAATTATTTATACAATTTAGAATATGAAAGAATAGTTCTCGGGATGGTATTGTTAGAACCTAACTTATTTGAAGTAATACAGGATTTATCGGAAGAAACTTTTTATTTCGAATATAACAGAGTTATTTATAAAGCAATGAAGCTACTGGATAAAGAAAAATCACCGATTGATCTAATAAGTTTAGTAAATAAGATAGAACAAATAGATAATACAGTTGAAATGATGTATATAACGAATTTGAACCAATATGCTACAACAGCAAGTAATATAGAGTTTTATATTGGTGAAATAAAAGAAATGAAACAAAAAAGAGACACGATAGAACTTGCTAAAAGCCTTATAGAAGGGATTCAAACAGGGAGAAATATAAATACTTGCATTAACACTTTTGAAACTGGCACAAAGGTAAATAAAGAAGTAGATGAAGATAATGCATTAAGTTCTATAATATCAAATATGTTTGACAAGCTAGGTGAAAAAATAGAACGTGTATTAACTGGAATAAAAATAGTGGACAAGTTAACAGAAGGTGGCCTAGCTAAAAAAGAATTACTTACTATAGGAGCTAAAAGTGGAGTTGGTAAAAGCGCTATGAGCTTAAGAATGGCTATTAATATGTTAAAACAGGGCAAAAAAGTCCTAATAGTTAGTAGAGAAATGAGTAAAGAGCAAGTAGCTGAGAGAATTTTACTAAGTTACGCGGGAATAACAAGACAAGAATATCGTAGTGGAGAGTTATCCTCAGGCAAAACCAAGAAAATAATAGAGACTATGGAAAGTTTGAATACAGATAAGTTGAGAATAGACGATAGTATAAGCACGATAGCACAAATTAAAAAGGCACTAAGAATGTATAAGCCAGACGTACTGATAGTAGATTATGTACAACTATTAACTCCAACAGATACAAAAGTCTCTAGAGAACGACAGGTAGCGGAATTGTCGAGGGAATTAAAGAATATAACATTAGATTTCAACATGATAGTAATACAACTAACACAGTTAGCGGATAAAGGTACTGGAAATTATAGACCGCATGGAGAAACTTATTGTAGAGAATCAAGGGCAATATACCAAGATAGCAATCAAGTGGTTTACATACATGAAGTTACAGAAGAGAAGGAATTAGAACAAGCATGGAAAAGAACAGGTTTTAATGAAGGCACTAGACTAGAAGAATTTATCGAAAGCATGAGAGATAAAAAAGAAAAAGGCTATACATTAGTTGAAGTCATTCTGGATAAGAATCGAGATGGAGATAAAGGGTCTAGATATTATCTGTTCTGCGGAAAGGAATTAATGTATTATCCTATAGGAAATAAATAGGGGGTGCGGAGATGGAACTGTATAAAAATTACAACGAAAAAACCATAAAACTTATAAAAGAGTTAGGATTTTATGGCAAAACACCAAAGGAAATAGAATTACTAATTGTTTTAGAACTAGAAAAATGCAAGAAAAATAGCACTTATGAGGAAATAAAAACCATTGCAGAAGTTCAAGGACGTTTATTGGAGCATATAAAAACTATAAAGTAACTACAGGGGCTTGTTAGTCCCTCAGAAGGGGGTAATCAAATGGCAAAAAGACTATCAGATATAGAAAAGAGAAAAATAAAAAGATTGCATAGCAAAGGTTATTCAATACTTGCTATCTCAAATGAGCTAAATAGAAGTGATTGGACAATAAAAAAATATATAAACGAAATGCAACTTACTAAACCCAAAAAAATAATGGACCTAACAGGAGAAAGATATGGAAAATTAGTTGTATTAGAACTAGATCATATAGAAAGAAGTATAAAATACTGGAAATGCAAATGTGAATGTGGAAATACAACAGTCGTGAGAGAAGGCAATCTAAAAAGTGGGACAACTAAGAGTTGCGGATGCTTGAGGAAAATATCTAAAAAACATGACGAGGTGACAGTTCAAAAAATAAAACCAAGACATAATAACGGCGGTGTATTTTTCTTACAAGCTGGAGAAATAAAGTTAAAAGGTAATTATGAAAGTGAGAAAAAATGCAGCAAAGTAAAAGAATACAAACTAAGTCCTGAGGAGTTGCAAGTCTATTTGAAATCACTAGAAACAAAAAAAGTAAAGAGAAGGGGTGAATAGTAATGGAAAAAAATATAATCGAAGTGAAAAATATAAAAACTGGTGAAGTATTAGAATTTACAGGCCAAAATGCAGTAGCGAAGTATCTTACAGGTGTATATGGCAAGAAAATATATGCTGGAGCTGTAGCATCAGCTATAAGACAAGACGTTCCATATAAAAAGGAATGGGAAATAAATTTCATAAAAAATGCTAATAAAAAAATATGTGAGCATTGCGGCAAAGAATATACAAGTAATAGAGCAAATCAAAGATTTTGTAGTAATACTTGTAGAGAAGAATATCGTGCAGAAGAAAAAAGAGGACCAGCGATAAACAGTGAGGCGAAAATAACAAAAGACAAAGAAATATTAGTACATAAATTAGTGACAATGTTAGCACCATATAGAACAGCAAAATAGGAGGGGAGCAAATGCTAAGAAATTATAAAGCAAAACCAGTTATAGCAGAAAACATAAAAACTGGTGAAATATTACAGTTTCAAAGTCAATATGCATTAGCAAGATACTTTACAGATTTATACGATATAGAAAGCTCTAGCAAAAATGTAGGTAGATTAGCAAAACAAAAGAAACCTTACAGAAAAACTTGGAAAATACAATTTAAGGGGGAAGACAATGGAGAGATATCAGCTAAATAAAAATGGAGAAGGTTACACAGATAACACAGCATATAAAGCTATAAGAAATGTAAGTATGACAGAAAAAAACAAAGTTAGATTTCTTATTCCAGGAGAACCAATAGCAAAAGAAAGACCTAGACTTGGAAAGAATGGAAAAGTATATACACCTAGAAAAACACATAATTTTGAAACAACATGCAGCTTAGCTTATGGAAACAGACCTAGATTAGAAGGTGAGAAATTAAGAGTTGAAATATTATTCAATTTCAAAGTACCGAAAAGTTATAGCAAGAAACAACGAAATAAGGCTCTAGATGACAAAATAGGACCAACTAAAAAGGACATTGATAATTGTATCAAGGCAGTACTAGACGGATTAAATGGAATAGCGTGGAGAGACGATAGATATATTCATGAAGTGATAGCAAAGAAACAGTTTGCTGAGAAGTCTGAAATAATAGTAGAAATAACGGAGTTGTAAAATGGAATTTGAATGTGAAAATCTTACAACTTTAGGCTGTGAGAGAATGGATTCGGTAAAAGAGTTAATGCTGCTGGAACAAATAGAAAGCAACGAAGAACTTGATTTAAATAGAATTTGTAAAAATCAATGTTGTAAAGACTGTGACAATACAAATCAATGTTGCTATACATGTGGTCGAATTTATTGGAAGGATCCAGCAGAAGAATTTGAAAAAGAAGAAATAAAACAAGTTGATTATGAACAACTTACATTCTTTTAGGAGGCGATTAATTGATATTAGCAAGATACAAAGAATTAGTCGAACTGGCTAAGAAATACATAGAAAAGGGATATAGCACATTGGAAGCAATTAAATTAGCTGAAAAGGAATTGGAGGAAGAATAATGAAAATCACAAAAGAAATAAAAGTTACAAAAGAAATATTAGACAAAAAAATAAAAGATTACGAAAAAGAAGCTAATCATGATTTAACTTACAGAGAGTGGATAGAAATGTTAGAAGATGAATTTGAAATGAAGCACAGGGATTTAGATAGTATGTCAGATTATGAATTAGACGAGTACGATACATTTTTATTCGAATTAAGTTTGAAATAAGTGGTTATTGGTGCATGGATAGTAAGTAAATTATGCATGTAAAATACAAATAATTGACATAAAAAAAGGAATGCTTTCACATTCCGACAAATTCCTTAATAATATTATAACAGGAGTGTGGGAGCATGGCTAGTAAAACAATAGAAAAAGATAAAACATTTTCAGATGCAGAAGGAAAATTATATAATTACAACTCTATGAAAATAGAGTTAAACAGTCTAAAAATAGATTTAGAATATTTAGAGATAGATTACAAGGGATGCAAAGCTATTAGCTATGCTGACGAAAGAACAGGACAAACAAATAACATAAGCAATACAGTTGAAAATGAAGTACTTGCAAAAGAGAGACAGATAATAGAAATAGAAAATAAGATACATAAAAAAGAGAGACAGATTAGAAAAATAGAAAATGCATTGGAGCTATTAAAGGAAGAAGAAAAAAGATTAGTTAGTTTTAGATATTTTTCAAATAGAAAAAAAGCACCAAGCTGGTTAGATGTAGGGGAAGAAATAGGTTACAGCGATAAAAAATGCAGAGTTATGAGGAACGATATTATAAACAGAATAAAATCACTTATATAAATTCCGTAAAAGTTCCGTAAAGTTTCCTAAAAAGTTCCGTAAAAGTTCCTTTTTTAGACGGAAAACTATAGTATATTTGTATTATAGAAAATATATAAGGTTGTTTCTTTACGAACTCTTATTGAATGTCAGATAGCCTGGTAACCTATTTGACTAGTATAATTGCTACAGTTTTTTAAAACATTGGTTTTTTTTGGCACATAGAACATGTGTCCTCCTTAAGTATTAAGAATATATACAACTTAGTTATGACAGGATAGCTGGGAGAAATCCCAGCAACATGCAAGTAATGGAAATCTCCCCCGATGAGTAGGTTCGAATCCTGCAACTTGCTAAACATTAATGCAACTACTATCATGTAGCATAAATTAATCGTAATTTAACTCATACTCAATTTTATTAGTTTTAAGTGCAAAAGAGCCCACAAAGGGCTCCTTTTATTTTGCGAGAAAAGAGTGATCTAATGAGTGAGAAAGTGTATGAAAGAAAAGGATACATAATATTAGCAGTAAGAAAAGGATATATTGTATATAATACAGAGAAACCATTCGATGATGGACATTCGCATATTTATGGATTTAACATGGCTAAGACTGTAGTAGATAATTGCATACGAAAAAAGATACCTAAAACAAGAAACTTATATCTTCTTACTAGTCATGTTAGAGTAAGTAATGATGAAAAGTATATCAGACGAATAAAAGAATTAATAGAAACTAGAAAAAATAAAGATTCAAATAAATACAGAAATAGAAGTAAATAAATTAGAAAATAATGAGGTGGTGATAAATGTCCAGAGCAAGAAGTCCAAACAGGGATAAAGCATTTGAAATATATAAACAACATAACGGAGAAATCTTGCTAAAAGATATTGCCACGCAACTTGATGTATCTGAAAGTACTGTAAGAAGCTGGAAAAATAGATATAAATGGGATAATGAAATAAGTGCAACGTCCCAAAAAAATAAATGCAACGTTGCAAATAAAAAAGTAATAAAAGAAAATAAGGAAACTCATACGAAAAAGCTAAAAAAAATAGAAAATAGTTTAAGTGATGAATTAACTGAAAAACAAAGGCTTTTTTGTATTTACTATATAGAAAATTTTAATGCTACAAAAGCTTATCAAAAGGCTTATGATTGTGATTATCAAACTGCAAGACGATGTGGCTCAAGATTGCTGACAAATGTTGACATAAAAAAAGAAATAGATAAGTTAACTAATGAATGCTTAGAAGAGCAAGAAATAAATTCTAAGCTTCTTAGTAAAAGGATATTTCAAAAGTATATAGATATAGCTTTCGCTGACATAACTGATTATATTACTTTTGGTAAACAGGAACGAGAGGGCGAGTTTGGACCATATACAGTTAACTATGTGGATTTAAAAGATAGTAATAATGTAGATGGCAGTTTGATAAGTGAAGTTTCACAAGGTAAAGATGGCATTAAAATAAAATTACAAGATAAAATGAAAGCATTACAATGGCTATCTGATAGAACAGATATGCTATCTGATAAAGATAGATACAAACTTGATTTAGAAATAACAAAAACTGAATTAGCTATGCTAAAACAAGGTGGCGATGAAGGTGAAGTTGAAGATGATGGATTTATAGAAGCTTTAAATGCACAAGTTGACGAGGTATGGAACGATGATTAATATCAAGGAACATATTTCAGATCTAAAAAATAAAGTTAGTAAAATGAAATCATCTAGAAACTTAGGTATTAAAAAAGCAGTTATAAAATTTAGTCCTTTCTCTAAAAAACAAAAAAAAGTACTAACTTGGTGGCTACCAGCTTCACCTGTACACGATAAAGACGGAATTATAGCTGATGGAGCGATAAGAAGTGGTAAAACTATTTCGATGTCATTAAGCTTTTCTTTATGGGCTATGGAAAACTTCAACGGTCAAAATTTTGGCATGTGTGGTAAAACAATAGGATCATTTAGGAGAAATGTTTTATTCTGGCTGAAGCTAATGTTGAAATCAAGAGGATATAAAACAGAAGATAAAAGAGCTGATAACTTACTAATCGTAACAAAAGGGAATGTAACAAATTATTTTTATATATTCGGTGGTAAAGATGAGAGTTCCCAGGACTTAATACAAGGGATTACACTTGCAGGTGTATTCTTTGATGAAGTTGCTTTAATGCCTGAGAGTTTTGTAAATCAAGCAACAGGTCGTTGTTCAGTTGAAGGCAGTAAATTTTGGTTGAATTAAGCCACACTATATAGTGATATATAGTTGAAAATTAGGTGAACTCGTAAATGCGAGGTGTAATAGTGAAAACTATTGCTAACGGTGAAAATCTAAGTTAAATGGGTTTTAATTGTAATCCTTTTATGTTATAATATAGATATACATAGAAGGAGGTTGTTAAAAATGAAGGGATATATTTACAAGTTAGTTTCTCCGAGAGGGAAAATATATATAGGAAGAACTATTGATTATGAACGTAGAATGAAACAATATGAATACAAATCAAAATACGAAAATAGTCCTATATATAAAGAAATAAGTAAATTTGGATTCGATAGCTTTGATAAAAGTATAATTGAAACTATTGAAGGTGAACGTGATTACATAGAAAACAAATTAAATGAATTAGAAGCATATTATATTAAATTGTACGATTCATGTAAGAATGGATTAAATACAAAACATTATGATACTATAATTAGAAAATATAATATATCAAATGAGACAAAAGAAAAAATGAGCAAATCTCAAACTGGGAGAAAGCACTCTTTAGAATCTTGTATGAAACGTGCGGGTGCAAATGCTTATCAATCTAAAAAAGTACATTCTGATATATTGAATATGACTTTTGATTCATTAAGGGAAGCAGCTAGATATTGCGGTATAAATAATGGCTGTAAAGTAAGCGAATGTATAAACGGGAAACGAAAATCGGCTGGCAAACATCCTATAACAAAACAACCTATTACAGATTGGAAATATGTTTAATAAGACAATACCGTGCCAAGCTTAGAGCGAAAACTCTTTGAAGGTGTAACGACTAAGGTAAACAGCCTAAGTCGTTTTTTTATTACTAAAAACGATATGGTTATGAAACCTGTACTGTGCAAGTGAAATTCTTGCATGGGAAGTGCCTAACATCTTGCGAAAGATGAAGAGATAGTCTAATCCCTTGAAATACTGCGAAAGCAGGGGTATAAATGTTAACTGCAATCCCGATGGGCCATATCATTGGTTTAAACTTAATTGGATAGATAAAAAAGAAGAAAAGAATATTTTATATCTGCATTTTACAATGGATGACAATTTATCATTATCTGAGAAGATAAAAAATAGATATAAATCTATGTATTCTGGAGTATTCTTTAAACGTTATATTTTAGGTTTATGGGTAGTTGCAGAAGGAATTATATATTCTATGTTTGATAAAGAAAAGCATGTTGTAGATGCTACTCAATTTTCATACAAAGAATATTACATATCATGCGACTATGGTACTCAAAATGCAACTGTATTTGGTTTATGGGGTAAAACTACAGATGGTAAACATGTATTAATTAATGAATATTACTACAGTGGCCGAGATAAAGGAATACAAAAGACAGATGCACAATATGCAGATGATTTAGAAACGTTTATAGGTGATTATAAGGTTAAAAGAATAATTGTTGACCCTTCTGCAGCTTCTTTTATTGCTGAATTAAGAAAAAGAGGATACAGAGTTCAAAAAGCTAAAAATGATGTACTAGATGGAATAAGACTTACAGCCAGCTTTATGGCACAAGATAAACTTTTAATTGATGAAGATTGTGTTGAAACATTAAAAGAGATAGCATCTTATTCATGGGATAGTGATTCAAGTAAAGCTGGAGAAGATAAACCAGTTAAAGAATATGATCACAGTATGGACCAAATGAGATATTATTTCTTTACTGTAGTTGGAAATAGAAAAGTAAGAATAAATAATAGTAGATAGAAAGGAGGATACAAGATGCTTAATAGTTATCAAGAGTTTGTTACTGCTGAACTTACTGGATTGTATGGCTCGGCAGTATTACAAGAAATGAACGATATACTAAGACTGTATGACATATATGAAGGTCGAGAAAACTTTATAGACAAGTCAGAAGAAAAAGACTATACACAGACAGAAAAAAGAACAAATATCATCAAGAAGCTTATAAAAGAAGAATCTAGATTTTTATTCGGTAAGACTCCAGAGTTATACATTCAGCCTAAAAATGATACAGAAGTTGACAAAGATAAAGCCGAAGAAATAAATCTTTACTTAGGCAAGATACTAAAAGATAATCTATTCTCAGAAAAACTTGTAAAAGGTGCTAGAGACTGCTTTATCGGTAAAAGAGCTGCTATTAAATTATATGCTAACCAAGATACAAAAGAGATTAGGATAATGTTTTTACCTAGCTTGGAATTTATCTACGAGAGTGACGAGGAAAATCCTAACGAACTTAAAAAGATAATATTCTTCTATCAAACTAACAAAGAAGTTGAAAGAGATAAGCAACGTATTTGGAAACAAAAGTATGAAATGATAGAAGGACGATGCATTTTAAATGAAGGCATCTATAATGGCAATGGCATATTAATAGAGCCTATAAATGTGGATGTAGACTTACAATTAAGCGGTATTCCTTGCTATATCATAATAAATGACGGACTATCTGGAGACCCATTTGGAGAAAGTGATGTAAAAGAGCTTCTAGATAATCAAATTCAATACAACAGACTATCCTCAGAAGATGTAGACACACTTAGAAAAGGTATGGATAGAATTATTTATGGTGTCGACATAGACCCAGAGGCATCGGAAAACTTCAAGCTAAAGCCTGGAGCTTATTGGGATGTACCGACAGACCCTACAGCAGAAGGTAAACAAGCTACACTAGGTACAATACCAACAGACTTTGGATATGGAGATAAAATAGAAAACTCTCTAAAACGTATCAAGTCAGATATGTACGAGATGTTAAATATTCCAATGTTATCAAATGACGAGCTAAAAGGCATGATGACATCAGGCAAAACTATGAAGGCGCTATACTGGCAACTTATTACTAGATGTGAAGAAAAGATGATGGCATGGCGACCTGCTTTAGAGTGGTTAGTAAGAGCTATCTTAGAGATTACAGAAGTATATAACATAGAGAAATTGCCACAGCTTGATTATACTGTTACAGTCGAAAATAACTATCCTTTACAAGAAGATGAAGATGAAGAAAAGACATTAGACTTACAACAAGTAAATGCACAAGCAATGTCAAGAAAGACTTTTATAAAAAAATGGCAAGGTGTTACAGATGATGTGGCCGATGCTGAAATAAGACAAATAGCACTAGAACGAGAAATGCTAGAAGAAAGCTATATATCAGGAATGAGTGATCCAGTTGAATAATTTTTTTAAACAAAAGAATAAAACTGAAAAAGAGATGACTAGAGAAATAAAAAAAGCATATAAGAGAGTAGCAAATAATTTGATTAAAAGATTGGCTCTAGTTAATCCAGATACGATGACATATGACTATTTAAGACAAACTGCTAAGTATCTAGAAAAGGAATATAAGAAGCTTAATAAAAGACTTAATAAAGATATAGAAAAGGCTATTGTAAACACCGTAGAAGGCTATACACAAAGCCAAGTAGAGTTTTACAGCGATTTATGCAAACCTCTATCTAGTAGCTTTGAAGATATGTTTATTAAAGTGAATAAGCAAGTTTTAGACAATGTTATTACAGGCAAAATGTATGGAGATAACATAAAACTTTCTGACAGACTTTGGAGCAATCACAACAAGACTGCAAAAACAATAAACGATATACTTACAGATGGTTTTATTAGTGGGAAAGGTAGTAAAGAGATAGCTAAAGACTTAGAGGTTTATTGTAATCCAGATTATTTAAAGGAATACGAAAAGTTTACTATTCATCCTAAGAGTAAAAATAAGATTGAATTTAATAGTTATAGACTAGCAAATACATATATAAATCATGCGTACCAAGAGGCAACAAGGCAAAGTGCTAAGCATAATCCATATGTAGAAAAGATAGAATGGTTAAGTGGAACAGACGATAGTGTATGTGATGTATGTAAAAAACGTAATGGAAAGAAATTTGATAAAAATAAAGTACCTTTAGACCACATATTAGGTAGGTGTACACTATTACCAGTTATAGAAGATGATTTAGAAGATATAGCTAGAGAGTTAAAAGACTGGGCTAATGGTGGGAAAAATAAAAAACTAGATAAATGGTTTGAAACCTGGGAGGTATAAATAATGGAACTGTGTGAAGAAAAACTAAAAGAATACTTAACTGTATTAGGATATAGAGAAGAAGTCCAAGATAGCTTGATAAAATTTGCTAGAGAAATTAACAAACTTATTAATCAAATTACAGAGTTTTTAGATGTAAATTCTATAAATAATCAAATAAGAACTAAAGCTAACAAAGAAATCAAACAAGAATGGAGAAAAGCTTTCAAGTTGAAATCTCAAGTAATAAACAGAAAGCCGAATTTTATAAGATGTAGAAATTATTGTTAAGGAGGGAAATATGAACGAACAACAATTTTTAGATTGGTGTAAAGATGAAATTGTAAAGTACACTAATAATCATTTAGATAAATCAGACAACAAGCAAATAACAAAAGATGATGTATTTATGGTTTGGTGCTGTAAAGTTTTACAAAATAATAAAGCATTACTAAGTACAACTTTATTTGACGGAATGTACTATGAATGTACATACAACGGAGATAAAAAAGAAATGTACTTTGATGCTTATAAGAAATGGGAAAATAAAAAGATTGTGAGATAATATTTTTATGGATGATAAATCAATAAAAGAATTAATAAAAATATTAGAAAAAATAAGTAATAGACTATGGTGGATAGCACTTTGGTTAGCACTTACATATTTTGGCCTGTAAAGGCTTATTTTTATGTCTTTTTTTAGTTTACAGACGTAAAAGAATAAACTAAAAACTATATTCAAGAAACGGACTTGTAAAAAGTGTAAATATAGGAGGAAATATGAATTTTAACGAAATATTAAAAACACAAAACTTAACAGATGAACAAATAAATAACATTACTGCAAAGATGAAAGAAGAAAAAATATATACTACATCTTTAGAAAATGCAGATGAAAGATATACAAAGTTGAAAAGTCAAAAGGCTGATTTAGATGAACAAATAAAAACAGCAAATACAACTATAACAGAGTTGAAGAAAAATAATAAAGACAATGAAGCTTTACAAAAGACAATACAAGACCATGAAGCTACAATAGAAAATCTAAAAAAAGAATCAGCTCAAAAGGATTTTAACTATGCATTAGATAGTACATTAAAAGATAACAAATGCAAGAATGCTAAGGCTCTAAAAGCTTTGCTTGATTTAGACAATATTAAGTTTAATGAAGGTAAATTAGAAGGCTTAGAAGGGCAATTAACTGCATTGAAGGAAAGCGATGGATATTTATTTGATACATCAAATCCAGCTCCAGGCAATACTGGTGGAACAGGCAATCATCCACGAGTTGGTGGAGGTGCTGGAGAAGTAACAAAGGCAGATTTAATGAAAATGCCTTACAGTAAACGAGTTGAATTTTACAACAACAATAAAGAAGAATTCAACAGATTAATGAATGAATAGGAGATGATGGATATATGGCAACAACAAAATTAGCAGATATTATAAACCCAGAGGTTATGGGTCCAATAATAGGTGCAAAAGTAGAAGCACTTTGTAAAATAACACCATATGCAAAAGTTGATACAACATTACAAGGTGTTCCAGGGGATACAAAAACAACAGCAAGTTGGGAATACATAGGAGATGCAGAAGATGTAGCTGAAGGTGAAGAAGTCGGAACAGTAGGATTAAAAGCTGGGTCAACTACTTTTACAATAAAAAAAGCTATGAAAGCTGTATCTATAACTCAAGAATCTATTAATAGTGGATTAGGTAATCCAGTAGCACAAGCTGAAACTCAATTAGCAAAATCTATAGCTCAAAAAGTTGATAATGATGTATTAGATGCTGCTTATACTGGAACTAATAGAGTAGCTGGAGGTACATTAGCTGTAATATCTTACAGTGGTATAGTTGATGCAGTAACACAATTCGAAGATGAAGAAGATGGAATAGAAAAGGTTATGTTTATACATCCAAAACAAGAAGCAACTCTATTAAAAGATTCTAACTTTTTATCAGCTGATAAATTCACTGCTGGAGTAGCAGTAAACGGAGCTATAGGTAAAATAGCTGGTTGCTGGGTTAAAAAATCTAAAAAAGTTATGTTAGTTCAAGCAGAAAAAAATGATAGCGGTACAGTTGAAATATCATCAAGTAACTTAGCGGAATATAAAAAGAAAACTTTAGATGGTTCTACTTTAAAAGTAGGTGATAAAGTTAATGCAGTGGCAGCAGCTAACCAATACTATTTAAATCCAATATTAAAAATGGAGCCAGATAGTCCTGAAACAGAATATACAGAAGATGAATTACCAGCAATAACAATCTTCCTTAAAAAAGATACTTCTTTAGATCATGAATGGTTCCCTAAAAAACAAATACATGATTTAACAACTGCTAAATACTATGGAGTAGCTAAAACTAACGATGCTAAAATAGTACTTGCTAAATTTAAAAAATAATAGGACGTGATTTAGATGGATGATTTAGAAATGCTAAAGCTAATTTTAAGGGAGAGTGATTCTCCCTTTTTTAGCGATGAACAACTCCAATTTTACGCAGAAAAAAATAACTATGACATAAATAAAACTGCTTATGAATGCCTTCTAGCCAAAGCAGAAGATGATAGTATTGCCTTACCAGGGGGATTAAGCTTGCCGAACAATAAAGAATACTGGTTAAGGCTTGCTAAAAAATACAGACCGAATGGAAGTAAGATCTTATGATAAATAAAGAAAAAATCAAATCGAAAGTTGAAAAAGCAATAAAAAAGCTCCCTTCTTTAGGAGTGGTTAAGCGAGCTTACACAAATGATTTTGGAGAAAAGTCAGACTTACTTGAATTAGTATGTGAAATAGAAGGCTTATATCATGAATCAAATAATCAGTATGGCCAAAGTATAACATTGCAAAATAAAGCAGAGGTAATAAAAGAAAAAAGTATATATTTTTTAGTTGTATACGATGAGACTGCGAAGCTTATACAGAAAGATGACTATATATATATAAATGGCTATAAATATCAAATTAAAGATATTGGAAATGTAAATAAAATGGATATTTATGCGGATATGAGATTACAAGAGGTGAGCTACGATGAGTAATTTTAGCATGAATATTGACGAGTTAATGGATATGTTAGAACAAAAAAGAAATAGAACAAAAGCAGCGCTTGAAATATATGCTAATAGCTCAGCTACAAAACTTCAAAATCACGCAAGAGTAAATAAACCTTGGACAGATAGGACACATGATGCTAGAAATAGACTTAATGCATCATGGGAATGGAAAAACGAGAATGTATTAAGTATTGCATTATCACACGGAGTTAATTATGGGATATATCTAGAAAAAGGAACATCACCACATGTTATAACAGGGAATCCTTGGTTGTATTGGCAAGGAGCTAGTCATCCTGTTAAAAAAGTCAATCACCCTGGTACAAGACCTTATCCAATTATAATGCCAACAATAAATGAAATAGGTCCACAGGTTATGTCTGGACTAAGTATACTTCTAAGGTAGGTGAGGTTAATGTTTCAGGATTTATATAGATTTCTTAGAACTGGCGGATTAAAAGTGTACTCACTTGGACAACAGGATAAAATTTGCACAGACCCATTTGTATTGATTTATGAAGCTGGAACAGAAGATACTTCAAGTAGTAAGAATCTAAAAAAAGAAAGCATAGAGTTATGGGTATTTTATCCTTTTAATGAATACTCAAAGGTTGAGGATTATATAAAACAAGTTGAAAATACAATAAAAAAATTCGGCAAACTAAGAAAAAATTATGATAAGTATGCAATAGAAATTGATAATGATATGAAAGCATATTATACAAAACTTTCGTATTTCAGATATGTATATAGAGAAGGAGGTAGATAAATATGGCAGCTACAGTAAAAAAGATAAATCAAATGCCACTATCAGATGTATCATTGGTTAGAGTTGTAACTGAAACTGATATTTTTAGTTTCAAAACTTCTGATGAAATTTCAACAGAAGAAGTGGTTTCAGAAGGCGAAGAACAAACTCTTAAGCTAAAGGGTGAAATATATGCAAATAGAGAAGCTAAAGATACTGTACTTGGTTATGACTTAACTTGCAAAGACAATGTAATGTGTCCTGAGCTTCTTAAAGTTATTCAAGGAGGTACTATCGAATACGATACAGATGGAAAAACTTTTAAAAAATATACAGCGCCACCAGTAGGACAAAATGCATCAAAAACATCGTTTGATGTTGAAGTTTATTCTGCAGAAGTAGGAACAGATGGAGACACTGGAAACTTTTCAAAAGTGACATTCCCAAGTTGTAAAGGAAAATCAGTGCCTTTAAGTTTTAAAGATGGTGAATATTATTCAAATGAATATACTATTCAATCAAGACCAGAGAAAGGAACTGCACCTTATACAATAGAAAAAGTAACTGCTTTACCAAATGATACAGTATCAGAATGAACAAATGATATAGAAGAAAATAAGATTGTAGAAGAAAATAATGTTATAGATGAAATAGACCTCTCTAAATAATTTTAGAGGGGTTTTTATTATGAAAGGAAATAGATAATGGAAAATTTACAAGTAACAAGTTTAGAAAAATTAAAAAGAGTAAAACAAACTCAGATAGTAAGTTTAGGTAAGTTTGAAGATGGAACAGAACTTATAGCTGAGCTAAAAAGACCAGATATGCTAGCTTTTATAACAGAAGGTAAAATACCTAATACTCTTTTACAAGAAGCAGCAGAAGTATTTAACGGGAAAACTGAAACTGTAAACAAAGCAACTATAGAAGGAGATGTTACAGCTTTAAAACAGTTAGGAGAGCTATTAGAGTTTTTATGTGAAGAAACATTAGTAAATCCAAGCTATAAAGAAATAAAAGAAATAGGTATAACGCTACCACTAGAAATGAAAACAACAATTCTTACTTATGTTCAAGCTGGAATTGACGGGCTAAAAAGCTTTCGTAAAGAGCAAGAACGTATTGAGAATAATCAATCAGTCGGAGAAATATAGAAGATTACCAAGTGAAATAGCAAGAATAAAAGATGAGTACGTGGCTTTTTGCTTTGATGAAGCTTGTATGTATATATCATGCCAACTTGAAGAAAAGAAAAAACCACGATGGAGTGAAGATCTAATAGACCAAGAAACAGGAAAGAAAAAAACATTTATATCAGAAGCATGGAAAAAACAAAGAAAGGAGGTTAAATAATGCCGGATACAAACTTAGGAACTGCAACAGGCTATTTAAATCTTGATATACAAAACTGGAATAATGCATTAGATGATGCTAGAGAAAGTTTACGAGAGTTTGAAAATAGTTCTAGTTCTATGGGTGATACATTAAGAAATACACAACAAGCTACAAATGGAGTAAGCGATGCATTACGAAGTACAAGCGATTCAGCTAGTAGGGCAAGAAGCGCTTTTGATAGTGTTAGACAAGTAACTAGCAGTACAAGTAATGCCTTTGACGATATTACAAGTTCAGCATCTAGAACTAGAAGTGAATTTAGTAGAACAACTCGTGAAGCTCAAAGATTCGAAAGACAAATGCAAAGACTAGAATATGAGCTAGGCGGAGAAGTACCGCAAGCGACACGAGAAGCATATCAAGAAATGTATAGGCTTAGAGGTGAAGTAAGAAATGCAAGAAGATACTACGGAAGCTATTCACAAGAAGCTATGCAAGCGAGAAATGCAATGACAGAGTTCGCGCTAAGTTTAGATGACAATACATTTAGACAGATTTATATGAGAGGACAATTAGGCCTTACAGAGAGACAGCTACAGACACAAGCTAATAGTATAAGACTTAACGCGAGAATGACTAGCTTAATGGGAGACCAAACTCAAATATTAACACAACGTATGCAAGGTTTACAAGACCATGGAATAAGACCTGAGATGTTATTACCCCCATCTACACCAGGACAATTTAGGCTTTTATCAGAAGCTATGGACTTAGGAGTTTCACCGCTAAATCGTCTATCAAGTGGGTATAGAAGATTAGGTGGTAGAGTTGAAGGAGTTATAAAAAAATATTCAGCTCAAAAAGTTGCAGTAAGAGCAGCACAAGGCTCAATGGTAAGATACGGATTGATAATGAGAAACTTAACGACTGGGACTGCTAACTTAGGACTTGCAATTCCTATTGTTGGAGCTGCCGCAATTGCTGCTTATGGAGTGTTATTTAGTGCAGCTATGAAAGCGGACGAAGGATTACAAAAACTATGGGATACTACAAAAAACAAATTAGCAAAAGCTTTCGAGCCTTTAATAGAAACTGCCGGGCAAGTCTTAGAAGTAGGGATGAAAGTTGTTGGAGTAATAGCTGACTGGATTGCAAAATTTAATGAAGCACATCCAATAATTGCAAAAGTAGCTAGTGTAGTTGCATTGTTAGCTCCCGCAATGACATTATTATTATTACCTCTTTCTATGGGCGTAGGATTATGGAGTGGTTGGATGGTTGCCCTCAATGGTGCTTGGACCATGATTGGCGGAGTTGTGGCAATGATAGGAACTGCTACCTCGACATTTTTTGCTTTTGCCATACCTATTGCCGCAGTAACCGCTGGACTTATTCATCTTTATAAGACTAATGAAACATTTAGAACTACTGTAAATAATGCTTGGCAATCGGTTAAGGAAAAAGCTGCAGATGTATTCGGAACACTTGAAAAGTATTTTACAGAAACTATTCCGAACGCATATAAAAAAGGTGGTATAAAAGGAGTTTTAGATCAATTCGCGGATACATTCAAAAGCGGATTAGATAAGGTAAAATCATCACTACCTCAATGGCTAGAAAACGGTAAAAGTATGGCTAGTAACCTTGCACAAGGAATTAATCAAGGTTTACCAGCTTTACAGGCAAAAGCAAGCGAAATGATATCAAACTTAGTAGCAGGAGTTTTAAAAGTAGCTCCAAAATTAATAGAAACTGCAGGACAATTAATTCAAGCATGGTTAAAAATGTGGAGTAACAATGTAACACTATTTTTAGATGCTGGATTTAAATTACTTGAAATGATTATGCAAGGTATAGCACAGGCATTACCAGTGTTAATCGAAACTATAGTAAACGTTATATCTACAGTAATAAATATTATAGCTGAGAATCTACCAAAAATAATAGAAGCGGGAGCATACATCATAACTGCGCTTGTAAATGGTATAAGTCAAAACCTACCAGCTATAGTTGATATAATAACAAATACTCTGAGTTCTATAGTGAATATCATATTAGAGAATCTACCGCTAATAATTGAAGCAGCAGCACAAATTATAACAACCTTAGCAGTTGCATTGATAGAAAATCTACCAACATTATTAGAAGCTGCAGTAAAATTAGTTATTGAAATTGCTAGATGCATATTAGAGAATTTACCGCTAATAATTGAAGCTGGTATCCAACTTGTAATAGCATTAGGACAGGCAATAATACAAGCATTACCACAGATAGTTGCAGCAATTGGAGAGCTATTTATTGGAATCTTAGAAGTAATTGCGGAGGAGATAGGTAAATTAGGCCAATTTTTATTAGATAAAGCTATGGAAATAGTCCCTCAAATTCAAAGTAAAATATCAGAACTATGGGAACAAATAAAGATAACAGTAACAGAAAAAGCTACAGAGTTATGGAATTCTATAACACAATGGGCAAATAGTGTATATAGTAGCGCATCAAGTTGGATTAGCAATTTGATATCATCAATAGGTACGTGGTTAAGTGGCTTACCAGGAAAAGTAGGCTATGCATTAGGGTTTGTATTAGGAGCCATAACTAGCTGGGGAATTAATACATATAACTATTTTGCTACAAATATACCGATGTGGATTAACTCAATAGGAAACTGGTTCTCTCAATTGCCTTCCAAGATAGGTAAATGGCTTACAGATACATATAGCAGAGTAACTCAATGGGGTAGTAATATGTTATCAAAAGCGCAAGAAACTGGTAGTCGATTTATAAGTAATACTATAAATTGGTTTCAACAATTACCAGGAAAGGTATGGAATTTCCTAAGCAATACTTACAGCAAAGCAACTCAATGGGCATCGCAAATGATTGCGAAAGCACAACAAGCTGGAAGTCAATTTGTAAGTAAAGTAGGAAGTGCATTATCAACATTGCCAGGGCGAGTATGGTCATTTTTATCTAGCTGTATATCAAAAGCAATTAGCTTTGCATCACAATTTGGAGCGCAAGGTCAAAAAGCAGCTAATGATTTTAAAAATAAAATAATAAACGGAGTTAATTCTATCCCTGGCAAAATGGCAAGTATAGGCAAACAAATAGTACAAGGTATATGGAGAGGTATATCTGGAGCTGGAAGTTGGCTTAGAACTCAAATATCTAATTTTGCCAGTGGAGTAGTAAAAGGATTCAAGGCTGGATTTAAGATTAATTCACCAAGTAAAATTATGCGAGATATAATCGGTGTTGGTATAGTAGAAGGTATTGGTGTCGGGATAGATCAAGAGGAAAATAGTTTGCTTGGAAAAGCTAAAAATCTAGCTAATAGTGTAGTTGGTGTTATGAATAACAATGCAACTACAATGGATTTAATAGGTACTGCTAAAGGATTAACTGGTAATATTGGTGCTGTAACTCAAACAACACAAAATAATACAAGTAATGCTATAAATATAAATATAAATAATCCTTGTATAAATGATAAAATAGATATAGAAACTCTAGCAAATGACCTAGCATTCTATCTAAAAAGAAAAAAAGTATTAACAGTATAAGGAGGTGTAGAAATGGAATTTACAGAATATAAAGACCCGATAGTTTTATATTTAGACGATAAACCGAGTACAGATTATGGAATAAAGGTGTATGAAAGTAATATCCTTTCTGCGCCTTCTAAAAAATTAGAGTTTGTTGAAATAGAAGGAAGAGACGGAGCACTAACAATAGACAATGGATATGAAGATTTTGTATTAACACTTGGTTGTGTGCTTGTAAATAATAATAGCAAAGTTGAAACTACTCCAGCATTAGCAAGAAGGGCAAAGAAATTCCTTCTTAACGGAGCAAATAGAAAGATACAATTAAGTGAGGACATGGGTTTTTATCTATTAGGGACTTATAATTCTGATGTTGACATAGAAGAAGCAATTGAAAACTTTGGATTGTTCCAGGCACAATTCAGATGCAAGCCTTATAGATTCTCTAATAGTAATAAAACAGTAGAGATAACTACTAAAAATACTGTAATAAAAAATGATGAATATAAAACCAAGCCTGTTATTGATGTGTATGCAACAGGAGACATAACTATCAATATAAATAATCAAGAAGTTGTTTTAAAAGCCTTAGAAGGACATATACAACTTGATTGTGAAAAAATGAATGCAACTACTGTTAATTCGCTTGGAAAAATAGTAAATGCAAATCAGAAAATGTATAGTGATTTTCCTGTTTTAGAAGAAGGTAATAACAATATAACTTGGACTATAGGAACAGGCGCTAGTTTTACTAAAATAATAATAAATTATAGAATGGCGGTGATATAGTGATACCAAGAATTTATGATAACAGTTTTACAACGTATGAAAGCAATGGATTAGGTTTATTGGTAGATGCTATATCTTGCCAAGTTGAAGAAGAGTCTAATGGAGATTTTGAGTTGACACTCGTATATCCTTCTGATGGCTCTTTTTTTTATGCATTAAAACAAGATAACCTTATAAAAGCTGATGCATCGGATAACTTAAAAGGGCAGCTTTTTAGAATAGATACAATATCAAAACCTCTAAATGGCCAAGTGACTGTATATGCAAAACATATTTCATTTGATTTAGCTAAAAACTCTTTAAATGAGGATGTAGCTGAAGAAAATATAAAGTGTGAAAATGCTGGTAAACATATGCTTCAAAAATCTGATGCTGACAGTAGATTTTCTATTGAAAGTAATATAGAGATGCTTGGTAACTACAGCATGGATAGAAAAACAGATTGTTTGAGTGCTATAGCTGGGGCAAGAGGTTCTCTTATAGATACATTCGGTAATGGTCCTAAGCTTCTTAGAGATAACTTTACAATATCCGTACTTACTAGAAGAGGTAAGGATGATAACACTCTTATAGCTTATAAGAAGAACATCACAGGCTTTACGTTAGAAGAAGATTATTCAGAAATAATCAATATTATAAAACCTTATGCTACTTATACAGAAGATGAAGTTGAAAAAACTCTATATATTGATGAAACAGGAGTAAAATCGCCAAGATATGTAGAAGGTGATATAGTAAAAAGTCAATGGATGGATTTTTCAGACAAATTTGACGAAGATGAAGCTCCAACAAAAGAAAAATTAAAAAATCTAGCTGAAAAATATTTCAACGATAATAGCTGCGACCTTCCTAAAATGACTTATAAAATAGAATTTCAACCGCTTAGCCAAACGGAAGAATACAAGGAAGATGGATTAGCTGAACTAGAATATATAGGCATGGATGATAGTGTATATATAGCTAACAGCAAATATGGAATAAGAGACCAAGCTAGAGTTATAAAAACAACTTATAACGTATTAGCAGACAAATATATATCTATAGAATTAGGTGATCCAAAGACAACACTAGGCTCAATCATAAATAAAAATAATACTGACACAGTAACAAAAGATGAAGTAAAAGACATTGTAGATAAAACAAATAAAAAAGATTATCCTAATACATTACCAGCAGTACCAATTGTTACTATAGATAGAGCCGGATTTAAGACAGTTTCTCTTAGTTGGACTTTTGATAATAAGCCTTATTATTCTTATCAAGTTTATGCTAGTCAAGAACAAGGATTTAGCCCTAATGCATTTGACTTGATTTATGAAGGGAAAGGAAGTGCTTTTCTCCATGAGGTAGAATGCTCACAGACTTGGTACTATAGAGTAAGAGCGATTAATACTTATGGAAATGCTACGGATTTTTCAGAAGAAGTTAGTGCAACAACTACCAAAATAAGTGATGCTGCAGAATATTTTCAAGAAGCTGCGATAGAAAGTGCTTTGATTGGATCACTTAATGCTGATGTAATCAATGCTGGGAAACTTAAAGGTACTTTCATAGATGCAAGACAATTAACAGTGACAGATGGAAACGGAAACGTTACTTTTTCAATAGATAGTGCAGGTAATGTAAATATTCGAGCAACAGAATTTAGTCTAGAAGGCAAAACTATTAATTCTTATATTAACGATGTAACTACTGATATAACTGAACAGAAAGAAAGAATAGATAAAATACTTGAAGATGGTACATTAATACCTTCTGAAAAAAGGCAATTACAAATAATTTTAGATGATATAGTAGAAGAATATGCTGAAATCACAGCAAATGCCTTAAAGTACAATATAGCTTACAATGATTTTCAAACTGCATATAATGCTTTATATAATTACTTAACTGTAGATTGCAAAATAAACGACATTGAAATTACAACAAATGTGCATCAAGATACTTTGAAAAATTATTTTGAAAATTATTATACAAAAAGAGGAAATATAAACAATTTAATAAATGATAAAATAAATAGTAATATTGACGATAAATTAAGCAGTTCAGATTCTGAAGCAGTATTTAATGCTCTTACTAAAAATGGAACAATACAAGGGTTATATATGCAAGATGGAAAACTTTATTTTAACGGTCAATATATTAATGCTAAAAATTTAAAAGTAATAGATTCAAAAGGAAATACTACTTTCTATATAGATTCAAATGGGAATGTAACAATTAATGCAACAGACTTTAGCTTAGAAGGTAAGACTATAGATGACTATGTAAATTCTCATGTAGTAGAAGTTACAGGAATTACAATGAAGAGAGTATCTATATCTTACTATATTTCTACTTCACCTACTCAGTTATTAGGAGGTAGTTGGTCCACAACAAAACCTACTTGGGTAAGTGGGAAATATATATGGCAAAAAACAGTAACTACATATTCTAATAATACAACAAGCGAATCAGAACCAGTTTGTATAACAGGACCAAAAGGTGAGCAAGGTACTCCAGGTGGTAAAGGCGACCAAGGTGTGTCTATTACTAGAGTAAGTAACAGATATGGCAAAAGTACATCTAAAATAGACCCTCCAACAACTTGGTATACAAACTATCCAGAATGGGAAAGAGGCTATTACATATTGATTACTTAAAATCTATTGTTATAGAAAATAAGGTTAAAAGTAATATATTAGTTAAGAAGAATCAGAAGAACATATCTAAAATAATAGGTAATAAAAAAAATAATAGTAATTATATGAAAAATGAATTAAACGTAATATTAAAAACTAAAGAAGAAATTATAGATACAAATACATTAGAGATTGTATTAGATGATAACATTGAAGTAGAAACTAACATGAATCATATTTATGAAAGTTTATATAAAATATACAACCTTTAGTTTTATCATTGAAGGGAGAGAGGACGTTGTATTTAAAGCGACTTGAAATAAAAGGATTTAAGTCATTTCCTACAAAAACAGAGATAGTTTTCAATGAGGGAATAACAGCAATAGTTGGTCCAAATGGTAGTGGAAAAAGTAATATATCAGATGCTATTAGATGGGTTTTAGGAGAACAAAGTGCTAAAAGCCTGAGAGGAGATAAATTAGAAGACGTAATATTTTTAGGAACGGAGTCTAAAAAGGCTATGAACTATTGTGAAGTAGCTATAACACTAGATAATAGTGATAATAAATTAGATTTAGGATTTAGCGAAGTTACTATAAAAAGAAGAGCTTATAGAACAGGAGAAAGTGAGTTTTTCTTAAATAATAAAAGTTGTAGATTGAAAGATATAAAAGAAATACTATTAGATACAGGTATAGGTAAGGATGGATACTCAATTGTAGAACAGGGTAAAGTTGATGAAATACTTAGCAATAATCCTGTTAATAGAAGAAAGGTATTTGATGAAGCTTGTGGTATATCTAAGTTTAGATATAAGAAACAAGAAGCAGAGAGGAATTTAAAACATACTAAGGAAAACTTCGAAAGAATAGATGAT
>ENA-UPTB01000683-UPTB01000683.1-human-gut-metagenome-genome-assembly--contig:-NODE-683-length-34592-cov-16.349790_pt1 | contig 34592 bp, 25 predicted proteins | sample MGYA00250046_ERZ773369 | MGnify/ENA primary metagenome ERZ773369 (study PRJEB29103, sample SAMN06111938) | human gut metagenome | biome: human gut; feature: ankylosing spondylitis patient; material... | reverse complement strand
CCTGCCAGAATGACCACCAGATACATCAGGCCGTCGAACAGGCGGGTGGAGGTGTTGAAGGCACCCATGGCGTAGTAACCAAGGGTCTTGATCTGCTCAAAATCCTTGTTGCCCTTGGCAAATTTTTTCCGCTCTTCGTCATCGGCGGCAAACGCCTTGACCACGCCCTGCCCCAGCAGGCTGTCCTCGATGGTGGAGTTCAGTTCACCGATCTGCACCCGCTGCTGGCGGAACCGTGCCCGCAGCCGGCCGTTCAGGTACACCGACACCACCCCCATCAGGGGCACACAGGCAAACACCGCCAGCGTCAGCGGGATGCTGGCCTGACACAGGATGACGAAGGACACCACGATCTTGATGGCCGCGATGAAAAATTCCTCCGGGCAGTGGTGGGCGAACTCGGTCACATCGAACAGGTCGTTGGTGATGCGGCCCATGATGGTGCCCACCTTGGTGTTGTTGTAGTAGGTGTGGTCCAGACGCAGCAGGTGGTCAAAGGCGTCGCGGCGCATATCCGTCTCGATGTGCACGCCCATGATGTGGCCGATGCTGGACATATAGTAGCTGGCCGCGCCGTCGATGATGCGCAGCACGAAGTACAGCGCCGCCAGCCGCAGCACGATGCCCGCCGTCAGGGTGATGCCCACCCCCATGGCGGAGTTGGTGATGGTGCTCATGATCTTGGGCAGCACGATGTCGCACAGAGTCGTCAGTGCGGCACAGAACAGGTCCAGGAACAGGGTCTTTTTGTACTTGACCAGATAGGGCAGAAAGCGCCGGATCAGCGCGCCGCTGCTGGCGTGATGTGCCCCGGGGTCATTGATCTTCTGTTTTGGCATGATACCTCCCATAATAGGCTTCCCTGAGGGGAAAGCTTCCTTATCCCTTCTTGCTGTAATCCCGCTCGCCGTAAATGGCGGTGCCGATGCGCACCAGCGTGGCACCCTCGCGGATGGCGTTTTCAAAGTCGCCGCTCATGCCCATGGAAAGGGTCTCCATGGCCACGTTCTGGTAGCCGCGCTCCCCGGCCTGCACGAACAGCTTGTACACCTGGGCCAGATACCGGCGGTTCTGGGCGTCATCGTCGTTCACAGGCGGGATGGCCATCAGGCCCTTCACCCGGATGTGTTCCTGTGCGGCAGCCGCATCCAGCAGGGACCAGAGGGCTTCCGGTGCCACACCGGTCTTGCTCTCCTCGCCGCCGATGTTCACCTCCAGCAGCACATTCTGCACGATGCCGGCTTTAGCGGCTTCCTTTTCAATGGCGGCCAGCAGGTGTTCGCTGTCCACGCTCTGGATGAGGCTGGCGCGGCCCAGCACCTTTTTGATCTTGTTGGTCTGCAGGTGGCCGATAAAATGGCTGGGCTTGCCACAGTAGGCCCCGGCGTCAAAGTTTGCGCACAGCTCCTGCACATGGTTCTCGCCAAACACGTCAATGGGCAGCGCGGCACTGGCGGCCACCGTCTCAGCGGTGCGGGTCTTGCAGGCGGCGCACAGCTGCACCTGCGCCGGGTCCCGGCCCGCTTCCCGGGCAGCGGCGGCCATCTTTGCGCGGATCTCCTCCACGGCTTCCCGCATTTGCTCCAACGTCTTTTCTGCCATGGTATCTCAGTCCTCCTCGGTATACTTGGCGCGCTCGCCGCCAATGAGCTTCGGGCGGGTGCGGGCGCACAGGATATTTGCTTCGCCGATCTTGGAAAGGCTCAGCCGCACCGGCACGGCCACCCGCTTCAGGTGCATGCCGATGAGGGTGCCGCCGATGTCGATGCCCGCGTGGGCGCGGATCTCCTCCACGGCCACCGGGTCCTGGAAGTTCTTCCAGCAGGTAGTGGCCCAGCTGCCGCCGGCATGGGGCCGGGGCACCACGCACACTTCCTCCCAGCCGTATTTTTCCGCAGCTTCCCGCTCGATGATAATGGCCCGGTTCAGATGCTCACAGCACTGCGCTGCCAGCCAGATGCCGTTTTCGGCCAGCACCGGGGCAATGCCTGCATACACGGCGCGGGCCGCTTCCAGGCTGGAATCCTTGCCGATGTGCCCGCCCACGATCTCGCTGGACGAGCAGCCCACCACGAACACATCGCCTTTTTTCAGCTTTGCTTCGGCCAGCAGTTCGGTCACGGCCTGCCGGGCCTCCTGTTCGATCTGTTTCTGAAATGCTTCTGTCATATCAAAACACCTCGGTCCTTAAATGCGTGCCGACAGCACCTGTGCGCTGTCCGCCGCGCCAAAATACACTTTGCTGCCCACCGGGCACACCGCCGTGCAGCTGCTGCCGCCGGTAAACGCCCGCTTCCAGCTGCCGTCGGCGGTGCTCATCGCCTCCGCGCAGGGAGCGTCGGACGGCAGGCCGAACAGCTTTTCCTGCAGATTCTGACCCGCCCGCAGGGCGATGCCCCGCAGCAGGGTGCTGTCGGCGTTCTTTTCCAGCCAGCCGCTGCGGGCCCAGCGGTAGCTGATGTACAGGGTGCCGTCGGCTTCCATGGCCAGTGCACCGGGGTAGCCCGGCAGGCCGGAAAAGGCACTTTGGCAGTTTTTGCCGCCCGCCGTCAGTTCCCGGGCGTCAGCGTCCATGCTCCATACACAGCGATTGCCCAGATCCGAAACATACAGGGTCCTGCCGTCCGGGCTCAGGGCCAGGCCGGATGCCCCGGCCACGCCGCCGACCACCCGCTGCACCGACCGGTCCGCCGGGTCGTACACATACACCCAGCCGGTGCCGGTGTGGGCCAGCAGCTCGGTGCGCAGGGCCGCTTCCAGCCCATTGTCCACGGCTTCCCCGCCCGCCACGGCAAAGTACACCTTGCCGTCCGGGCCGGCCTCCACCGCAGAGACGGCCCCCAGCGGAGCCCCGTCGATCTGGGTGACCACCTGTTCCACGGCCGCGCCCCAGCTGTCGTGTCTTGCACGGCACAGGGCCCCGCCGCCGGGGGTGAGGACGGTCAGCCACAGGTCCCCGTCTGCATCAAAAGCAAAGCCGGTCAGCTCTCCGTCCACGCTCAGGATGGCCGAAAAGCTGCCGCCATCGGTGCGCACAAGGTCACTCTTCCGCTTTTTCAGGGTCGCGCCGTTGTACGCAGCCGCATACACAAAGCCGTCCTGCTCACGGATGCAATCCACGCCCTGATAGTCTCTCAGTGCCAGCACATCCCGGCTGTCGGCAGAAAGGGCTGTCTGCACGGCACCGGTGCTCTGGCGCACCTCCGGCGCGGTGTAGGCCTGCGGCGGGGTGTCGATGGGCCGGAACACCAGCGCATACACCAGTGCCAGCAGGATGCCCACCCCGAACACGGTGCTGGCGGTACGGAACCGCTTGAGCAGCGCATCCCGCTCGGCCGCCATCTGGGCCGCATATTCGGCCCGGCGGCGTGCCGCCCGGGCGTTGGCGCGGTTGGCCCGCCGCATCCAGCGGTCCACGAACAAGGCCACCTGCGGCCCCACCGTGAGGGACGCAATGGCAAGGATCAGCAAAAATTCAACCAGTCCGATTCGCATGCAAAAATTTCCTTTTTCTGTCTGAAAATGATGGGGACTCCATCTTGCGCTAGTATAGCATTCCCGCGCGCAAAGGGCAAGCGGGACAAAAAAGAACTGCCGCACAGCATCGTGCAGCAGCTCCGGTTTTCAGGTTCTCTTTCTCAGCCGTCCCTCGATCCGGCCACGCAGAGGGCAGTACCATGTATAGTAACGTTTCTTCAGCAGCCGCTGCAAAATGCGGCTGACCGCGCTGGGCTTCGGCTTCCAGCTTTCGGCATAGCGGTGGATGGAGTAGGTCTTGGGCGTCACCCGGAGCTTCCGGGTGGCAAACTCCATCGGGCAGAAATACTCTGCCGGAAAGATCTCCATTTCCGCGATGCTCTGCCTTGTTCCGTCTACGCGCACGCCCAGCGTCTGCAATACTTTTGTATTCCGCTCCGGGCAGGGCGTCAGATCCACGCTGCCGTCTGCCTTTATAAAATCCAGTGCATCGTAATCCCGCAGCAACGCCTGCACCACCGGGTTGCCCTTGCACGCCCCGAACCCCAGCCCGGTGGCTACTTCGTTGTTGTTCTGAAACCCCATAAACCCGGGCAGTTCCAGCAGCTCATCCAGCGGGCGCACCAGCTCCACGTCTGTATCCAGATAGATGCCGCCGTACTCGTACACCACCGCCAGCCGCGCATAGTCCGATACAAAGGCGTATTTCTTTGCCTCGTAGGCCTGCTGTGCGTAGCGGTTTGCGCTGATCTCAAAATTCTGCTCGTTCCACTCGATGATCTTGTAGTCCGGGCAGTATTTCTTCCAGCTTTCCATGCACTTGCGGTCCGCTTCGCTGATCGGCCCGCCGCCGAACCAGCAGTAATGAATGATTTTCGGGATACTCACACACAATACCTCATCTGTTGCTCTGCAAACGGCCGCTGTTTTTCTCCGCATGGCGTGCCTTTGCACCTTTCTCAACAAGTTTATTATCCTATACAAAACACGCAGCGTCAAGCACTTTTGCGCAAACGACCCTGTGCAGCACACATTTTGTGTGGTATACTGGGGTGTGTGAAGGGGTTTTCAAATGCTTCACGCAAGTTTCACAGGATTTTCCAATTCTTCGATTAAGATAGATGTGATTCAAGCTGATAGGAGGGACCTGTTTTATGGCAAAGATCCTGATCGTTGACGACGAGCCCCGCATCCGGGAGCTCATCCGCGAGAATTTACAATATGCGGGCTATGCGTGCGAGGAAGCCGGTGACGGCTCTGCCGCCCTGTCGCTGCTGTCCGGCGGCGGGTTCGACCTGGTGATCCTGGACCTGATGATGCCCTTTATGGACGGTATGACCTGCCTGCGCGAGATGCGCAACCGCCACATCAACACCCCCGTGATCATCCTCACCGCCCGCGGCGAGGAATACGACAAGCTGGCCGGTCTGGAGGGCGGTGCCGACGACTATGTGGTCAAGCCCTTCTCCCCCCGGGAGCTGGTGGCCCGCGTGCGTGCCGTGCTCAACCGCACCATGCCCCGGGCGGAAACTTCTTCCGCCACCATGACCTTCGGGGACCTGACCATCGACACCGCCAGCCACACCGTGCGGGTGGCCGGGGAGGATGTGGCCCTGACCCCCAAGGAGTTCGACCTGCTGGTGTTCCTGGCCTCCAACAAGGGCATCGCCCTCAGCCGCGAAAAGATCCTGCAGAAGGTATGGAACTACGACTACTTCGGTGAGGACCGCACCGTGGACACCCACGTCAAGATGCTGCGCGGCCATCTGGGCAAGTGCCGCAGCTACATTGCCACCGTGTGGGGCATCGGCTACAAGTTCGACCCCGACGCAGTGCGGTAAACGGAGGCTGTGCAGTTCATGCGGCGAACAAACAATGCCCGGCGCGGGCTTGGCATCCGCGGGCAGCTGATGTTCTTTTTGTGCTTCATCTGCCTGTTTCTGCTGGTGCTGTTCTGGATCCTGTCCACCCAGCTGCTGGAACCGCTGTATACCCGGCACATCGAGCGGCAGCTGACCACCCAGGCCGAAAACGTGGTGTCCCAGCTGGACGACGCCCTGGCCGAGGGCACCGCTCTTTCTTCCTGGTCCTTCGGACGGCTGTATGTCAACACCGGCTTTTTTGACAAGCTGGCCATAGACCTGTATTCCAAAGGGGCGCTGAGCAGCTTCTGTGTGGACATTTCCGACTCCACCCTGCGGCAGATCTACAAGATCGAGAACCAGTCTTACTGCAACTTACATGAGACGTATCTTTCGGACGCATCCAGCAATGAGGTGGTGAACACCGCCATTGCCATGCGCAAGAAGTGCCGCACCTCGCCGGGCGGCTTCAAGCAGACGCTCAACCCGCCCCGCCTGTCCGGCTCGGCCCAGCTTCTGGTGGGCCGCACCACCGCCGATGGAGCCTACACCGTGCTGGTGACCACCAGTCTGGTGCATGTAGCCGAGGCCAGCAACGTGCTGAGCACCCTGCTGCCGCTGGCGGCGGCACTGATCTTTGTCTTTGCCATGTCGGCGGCGTGGCTGTTCAGTGAGTGGTTCACAAAGCCCCTGCGGCAGCTGTCCCGCGCCGCCCGCCAGATGGCCAAGGGCAACTACGCCGTGCAGGTGGAGAGCCGCCGCAGCGACGAGCTGGGCGATCTGGCACAGGACTTCAACCATATGGCAGAGGAGGTGCAGCGGGCGGCCCAAATGCAGCGGGACCTGCTGGCCAATGTCTCCCACGACCTGCGCACCCCGCTGACCCTCATCAAGGGCTACGCCGAGACGGTGCGCGACCTGACCGGCGATGACAAGGCCCACCGCGACGAACAAATGAACATCATCGTGGACGAGACCGACCGCCTGACCGCGCTGGTGTCCAGCGTGATGGAGCTGAGCAAGGTGACCAGCGGTGCCGACCGCTGTGAGCGGGTGAACTTTGACATGGGCCAGCTGTGCGACGAAGTGAGCGAACGCTACGACGCCATCTGCGCCCAGAACGGCTGGCAGCTCAAACTGGAGCTGCCGGACGAGGAGCTGCCCGTCTACGCCGACCCGGACATGATGCAGCGCGCGCTGCACAACCTGCTGGGCAACGCCATGCACCACATCGGGCCGGACGGCATCTTTATCCTGCGGGCTTCCCGCTGCACCGAAGGGGTCCGCGTGGAGGTGGAGGACCACGGCCCCGGCATCGCCGCCGCCGACCTACCCTATATCTTCGACCGCTACTACCGTTCCCGTTCGGACGCCGGCAAGCAGGGCACCGGGCTGGGCCTTTCCATCACCAAGGCCATCTTCCAGCAGCACGGCTTCCGCTTCGGCGTGCAGAGCACGCTGGGCAAAGGCACCATCTTCTGGTTCATCATGAACGACCTGCCCGCCAGCGGACAAGCCGCCGCCCTTTGATTTCACAGCAACAAAAAAGCAGCGCATCTTCGCTCAGAAGATGCGCTGCTTTTTTCAGGTCGAGCTTGCACTGCGGTAAATGCCGAAGGTGTTGTCCGGTGCGGGCATCTCCACGCGGGAGGCCCGGTCGTTCACCTTCCACATCAGGGCCCCCATGGCCCCCAGAACCGCCAGCACGATAAGCCATTTGACGGCATTCGGAAGTTTATTCATATGTACGTCCTTTTTTATTGTTATTCCGGGCAGCACCGCCTGCGTGCAGCGCACAGCAGCGCCCCGGCCTGTGTTTCGTCCAGTGCCTGCACCCACGGCCCGCGCGGGCAGGCCCCTGCGCCGGTGTTGCCGGCCTCGGCAAACCGGGCAAGGTCCGAGTCGGTGCGGTCGTTCCAGCCCGCAAAGCCCTCCGGGGCAATGTGGGCCCCCAGACGGCTGGCCAGCACCGCCGTTTTTCCGGTGGGCCGCCAGGGCCGCCCCAGATACACGGTGCCCTGCGGGCAGCTATCCGACACAAAGTCGCAGTCCCAGAACACAAAGCCCAGGCCCTCCGCGCTGCCGGACGGTGCCGTGACCCAGCTGTGGGGCAGGCCGTTGTTCACCGTGCGCAGCACGCACTGCTCAAACAGAGCATCCGCCCCGCCAAAGATGAAATCAATGTCTCCCGCGATCTCACAATCGTGGTAATACTGGGCGCTTGCCCGGCGCGGAGCAAGGCCGCGCGGGCCGAGGAAGCCGTCCTTCTCCCGCTCCTTCTCCGGCAGAGGGGCGCAGAACAGCGTATCCTGATTGCCCAGCAGCCGCACCTTCTCGAACACCGCATGGGCGCTGTCCACATAGGCCGCCACGGCCTGGCCCGCCTTTGCGCCGGGGCCGGCATCGTTCTCAATGGTCAGATCTTCCACCCGCAGCCGCTCGCCGCTGAAAAACGCCGTGTAGCTGCGGAAGGTATGGGTTGGCCGCCCATCCGGGTGGGGCAGCTTGCCGCCGTCCCCCCACACGAGCCGGGTGCAGTCCGCCCCGGCACCCTGCAGGGCGATGTCCTTTTTTTCGCAGACCAGTTTTTCCCGGTAAATGCCCGCCCCGATGCGGATCTGGGCCGGGCAGTCGTAGGGGACGGCCAGCACCGCCTCGGAAATGGATGCAAAGTCCCCGCTGCCGTCCTGTGCCACCGTGATGCAAAGCATAGTTTCGTGTCCTCCTGCGTCTGGTTTTATAGCTTTATAGTATACCCCTCCTTCCCGCAAAAAGCAACGGGTCAGCCGCCGTTTTCCAGCCGCAGCACCGCCGCCGTGATGTCATCCGGGCGGCCGGTGCGCAGGGCCCGCGCCCGTGCCGTTTCCACCAGCGTCTTTGCCACCTGGGCCGGTGCTTCGCCTGCCGCAGCGGACAGCTCCAGCTGCTTTGCCACCCACGCGGTGCCGTCCACCAGCAGCCCGTCCGACACCAGCACCGCATAATCCCCGGCACACAGATGCACCACCCGGCTCTGGCCGTTCACCCCGCCCAGAATGCCCACCGGCAGGCTCACGTCCCCCACGGCCCGCGCCCTGCCGCCGTGCACCAGAAAGCCCGGGGCTGCCCCGGCCTTGAACAGCCGTGCCGTGCCGGTGTACAGGTCCACACTGATCAGGTCCAGCGTTGCGCCGCTCTCTTCCTCGCTCTTAAGAGCCAGCGCCACGTTCACCAGCCTTGCCGCCAGTTCTGCCGGGATGCCCGCCTTCAGCAGCCGGGCCGTCAGCTCTGCCGCCAGATTGCCGTCCACCGCCGCCGGACGGCCGGTGCCCATGCCGTCGCACAGGATCATCTGGGCCGCCGTCGGGCTGCAGAACTGCTGCACCGCGTCGCCGGACACCTCCCCCTGCGCCGCCGCGCCCGCCATGCCGAACACCGCCCGCAGCACCGGTCTTTCACTGAACAACAGGGTCGTCATGCCCTTGCAGGACAGCACCTGCGGCGTTTCCAGCGTGCGGCGGCAGATGCGCCCCACCTCGCGGGCCAGCGCCGCCAGCTCCTGCGGGCCGAACCGGGTGCGCGGCAGGGTGACCGCCGCATGGGTGCGGCCCAGGTCATCCAGCGTGACCGCGCATTCCAGCGGCGGGCTGCCCAGAGAGGTGAAAAACGCCGCTACCCGGTCGGAGCGGTAGGGCTCCGGCTCGCCCGGACGGCCCAGCTGCTCCCCCAGCACGGCCAGCGCCTCGGCCACGGCACTGTACTGCTCGGTGAACACGGTGCGCATGGCCTCGGCGTGGAGACGGCTCTCCTTGCGGCTGCGGTAGAGCGCAAAGGAGCGGGCTGCCGCCGCGCACAGCGCCGCCGGGTGGATGCACCGGGACAATTGCCCGGGCAATTGCGCCGGTTCCAGCCTGCCGTTTTCTTCCAGCAGTGGGCGCAGGGCCTCCATTCCCTCCAGCGTGGCCGCATACTCCTGCTTCCAGCACTGTTCTCGCCGCCCGCAGTTGAAGCACAGGCTGTCGTGGGTGTTGTCAATGACCCAGCGGTAGCTCTCGCACCGGTGCGGCAGGGCATTGTACACGTCGTTCACCGTCTCGGCCAGCGACGAAAGGCTCTGGGCCACGGCTTCCAGCCGGGTGGCCGCCGCCGGGTAGCGGGCGCGCTCCACCGGCTGGGAACGGTCGGCCGGTGCGGCCACAGGTGCCAGCCAGCTTTTGGGCAGAGCCAGTACACACAGGATGCCCGCCCCTGCGCTGAACAGCACTGCAAAGGCCTGCCCGGGCGGCTGGACGCAGAGCACCCCCGTCACGCAGCCGCCCGCATAGGCGGCAGCCGCTTCCACCCGGCGGCCCGGGGCCAGAATGCAGGCCGCAGCCGCCCCGCAGGCAAGCCCGGCGGCCCCGCAGGCAAGGGCCGGGTCCGCGGCGCAGAGGGCCGCGCCCAGCATCCCGCTGCAGGCCAGTGCCGCCCCCGGCTGTCCCCGGCTGCACAGCACCAGCTCCACCGCCGCGCACACCGCCACCCCGGGGAAGAACCGTTCCAGCGGCAGGTTTCCCAGTGCCGCCGCCACGGCGGCCCCGGTGAGCAGGGTGCCAAAGCCTGGTTTTTCGGGCGGGAAGCGCCGCAGCGCCAGCCCCAGCAGCCCCGCCAGCAAGGCGTCCGCCGTGCAGAACAGCGCCAGCTCCGCCCCGCCGCCGGTGCCCAGCGCAAAGCACAGGCCCATGGCGGCCAACGTACCGCAGCCCGCCAGCACAGCGGGCAGGAATCTGCCCGGCCAGACCCACCGCACAGCCACCGCAGCCCCCAGCGCACACAACAAACAGACGCTGCGCAGCGACAGCGCCCCGAAGCCATGCAGCAGCACCCCCAGCGCGGCCCCCGCCGCACAGGGAGCAAAGCAGTCCTCCGCAAGGCCCAGCACAAGGCCCAGCCCAAAGGGCATCAGCGCTCCGTACAGCACCGCCCAGCCCCCGGCAAACCCCAGGGCCACCGCTCCCAGCCGACGCACCGCCGGGCGCAATACTGCCCGCGCTTCCAGCGCCGGAGCCCCGCTGCGCCGGGCTTTTACCGTCAAAACACTCGTCCGCTCTGTCATCCAGAATTCCCCGCTTTCCGGCGGGGCGTTTTGGTTCTGTTCCCCGCACTGTGTGCATATACTGTAGCGCGGAGCGGCGGCAGTTTTTGCCGCAGGGCGCAGAACCGCCCCAAACCGGCCCAAAGACGCAAAAAAGCCCTGCAGCGTGCAAAAACGCTGCAGAGCTTTGTGTTTTTATGGAAAAGATCAGCCGTTCAGCTTTTCAATGGCCGCTTTGACGCGCTCCACGGTCTTTTCGCGGCCCATCATGCAGGCAAGGTCGGTGCCGCCGCCGGGGGTGCGCTGCTTGCCGGACAGGGCGATGCCCAGCGGGTACAGCAGCCAGCCGTTCTTCTTGCCCAACTCCTCAGCCTTGGCCTTGCAGGCGTTGAACACGCTGTCGCGGTCCGCAAAGTCCAGTGCCTCGTCGCTCAGCACGGGCAGCAGGGCTTCCAGTGCCTCTTTGGCGGTCTCCGGGGTGGTCTTCTGCTTCTTGTTGGCATACAGGCTCACATCGTAGTCGGGCATGGCGTCAAAGAAATCCAGCTGCTCCGGGATCTCGCCCAGCACCTCGCACCGGGGCTGGAGGTTTGCGCACAGCAGCTGCTTGTTGATGGGGCTGTGCACGGCGCTGTCGATCCAGGGCTCGGCCTTCTTCTGGAACTCCTCGGGGCTCAGGCGGCGGATATACTCCGCATTGATGGCCCGCAGCTTGAGGGGGTCAAAGATGGCGGGGGACTTGGAGATGCCGTCCGGGGACCAGATCTTGACCAGCTCCGGCAGGGAGAAGATCTCCTGCTCGGCGTACTCGCCCCTGGGGCTCCAGCCCAGCAGGCAGATATAGTTCAGCACAGCCTCGGTCAGGTAGCCCTTGGCCACCAGGTCCTGATAGCTGGCATCGCCATTGCGCTTGGACAGCTTGTTCTGGGCATCCTTCATCACCGGCGGGCAGTGGATGTAGGTGGGGATCTCCCAGCCAAAGGCCTGATACAGCAGGTTGTACTTGGGGGTGGAGGACAGATACTCACTGCCGCGGATGACGTGGGTGATGCCCATCAGGTGGTCATCCACCACGTTGGCAAAGTTGTAGGTGGGCATGCCGTCGGTCTTGATGAGGATCTGGTCGTCCATCTCGCTGTTGTTTACCTCGATGTGGCCGTACACCACATCGTCAAAGCCGGTCACGCCCTCCCGGGGGATCTTTTGGCGGATGACATAGGGCTCTCCGGCGGCCAGACGCTTTTCCACTTCCTCCTTGGGCAGGTCGCGGCAGCAGCCGTCGTAGTGGGTCATCTCGCCGTTGGCGCGCTGCTCGGCGTGCAGGGCTTCCAGACGCTCCTCGGTGCAGAAGCAGTAGTAAGCCTTGCCCTCGGCCACCAGCTGCTCGGCATACTGCTTGAACATGCCCATGCGCTCGCTCTGCACATAGGGGCCCACAGGGCCGCCAACGTCCGGGCCCTCGTCCCACAGCAGGCCGGTCTCGCGCAGAGTGTTGTAGATCACGTCCACAGCACCTTCCACATAGCGGCCCTGGTCGGTGTCCTCAATGCGCAGGATGAAGGTGCCACCCTCGTGCTTTGCCATTAAATAGGTATACAGCGCAGTGCGCAGGTTGCCCACATGCATATAGCCAGTGGGCGAGGGGGCAAAACGGGTGCGGACTTTGTTGCTCGGCATAGAAAAACGCTCCTTTTATACTCATGCAAAAAATGCGGATAGCTACGTCTTAGTTTACCTGTTCTGCTGCGATTTGTCAACGGAGGAACGTGTTTTGTGCGAAGCTGCGGTTTTTGGGACACAAGGCGGGACATTTTGTCGAAATCGCCCGCAATCATTGACGAAGGCTGTATTTTTTTGTATACTAATTTCAAACGGTGCTGGCACAATTTTCCTGTTGTGCCAGCTGCCTGCCTGTATGGAGAAAACGTTGAAGGAGAATGATACCTATGAAAAGCACCGGGATCGTCCGCGGCATCGACTCGCTTGGCCGCATCGTCCTGCCCAAGGAGCTGCGCACCACCCTGCATCTGGACGGGGACACCAAGCTGGAGATCTTTGTGGATGGCGACGCCATCGTGCTCAAGAAGCACCGCCCCGCCGGCAGCTGCGACTTCTGCGGCGACGTGGACGCCAACGCCATCCAGTTTGCCGGGTACTGCATCTGCCCCGCCTGCCGCCGCAAGATCGGCGCGCTGTAAACCAGAACCAAAAGGAGGCCTGCGTCCATGAGCCGCATGACCGATTTTACTGTCCCTTCCACCGTGCCCGGGCGCACCCTGCACGCGTTCTGCTGTGAGCCGGAGGGCGAAGTGCGGGCCGTGCTGCAGCTGTCCCACGGCATGGTGGAGTTCATCGACCGGTACAAGCCGCTGGCGGAGTATCTGGCCGGGCAGGGCATCGTGGTGGTCGGCCACGACCACCTGGGCCACGGCGGGTCCATCCGCACCAAGGCCGACTACGGCTACTTTGCCGAGCCGGACGGCAACCGTGCCGTGCTGGACGACCTGCACGCCATGACCCTGCGCACCAAGGAGCGCTACCCCGGTGTGCCGTACTTTCTGCTGGGGCACAGCATGGGCTCGTTCTATGCCCGGCAGTACCTATGCGAATACGGGCAGGAACTGAGCGGTGCCATCATCATGGGCACCGGCCACCAGCCCAAAGCGCTGGTGCAGTTTGCCCGCAGCACCTGCCGGGCGCTGGCGGCCGTGCACGGCTGGCAGTACCGCAGCAAGCTGGTGGCCAACCTGTCCTTCATGGGCTACAACAAGGGGCTGGAGGGCCGCACCACCCACGACTGGCTCAACCGTGACGCCGCCGAGGTGGACAAGTACCTGGCCGACGAGCGCTGCACCTTTACCTTTACGCTCAACGCCTACTACAGCATGTTCAGCGGCATCCTGCGCCTGCACGACCCGGCTTTTCTGGCCCGGATGCCCAAGGACTTGCCCCTGCTGTTCCTGGCCGGCACCGCCGACCCGGTGGGCGACCGGGGCAAGGGCGTGCTGCGTGCCATCCAGAGCCTGAAGGCCGCAGGCATGCAGAACATCCGCTGCAAGCTGTACCCCGGCGCACGGCACGAACTGCTGGTGGAGACCAACCGGCAGGAAGTGTTTGCCGACATTGCCGCATGGCTGAACGATCAGCTCCGCTGACCACAGTGCACCGCACCTTCTTTGCATTTTTCAAAGCCGCTGCCCGGCACACCGGGCAGCGGCTTTTCTGCGTTCTACAACAAGAAATTTCAATGCGTATCAAGACCATTTCAACAGCGCAACAATAGCGTACCTCTCTCCCTGCATTCTGCGTAAAATCTTGCTGCATTTTTTTGCATTTTGCCAATTATCCGCGTATTTTCGTAATCTTATTGACAGTGCAGCCATAAAATAGTATATCATAAGCAGAGTTTATTGCTCTGTTTTATCCCCATATAGATCCAATTTCTGGTATCTTTTTGTGTGTGAGTCGGAACCGCCTGGAGATCAGGTTCCCATTTTTGAGGAGGTATTACTCATGAGATTGCGTAAACAGAAAAAGGTCGTTGCGGTCACCCTGGCCACTGCCATTGCCGTGAGCACCATCAGCGCCAGCGCTTCTGCCGTGAGCTATGATCTGGCCAAAGGCGACGTCACCATTGATCAGGACGCCGACCGTGGCGCGTTCAGCTATCAGGGCGAGGACAAAAAGGAGAACCGCACCTACGTCAACGAGGACAAAGAGGACGACGGCAAGATCATCATCAAGGGTGACAAGGATACCCCCACTGAGAACACCGTCACCGTGCAAGAGGACGTCAAAAAGACCGATAACGCCGACGGCTCCGAAGGCCGTGACGTGGATATCGTGATCGACGGCGTGAACGCCGACACCAGCAAGACCGGCGAGTCCACCGTGACCGTCGGCGAGGGCGCAAACGTTGACCTGACCGTCAAGGATTCCACCCTGACCACCGGCGGCAACGGCATCGACATCGGCAAGGATCTGGACGGCACCGACGAAAATAAGGACACCAAGGTGGACCTGACCCTGAAAGATACCACCATCAACCAGACCAACAAGAACAGCGCCGGTCTGGACGTGCGGCAGGGTTCGGACGTTGACCTGACCCTCAAGGGCGACAACGTCATCGACGGCTCGCAGGCCACCGGCGACAAAAACGTTTCCGACAACACCAACGTGGAGGGCATCCGCGTGGGCGGCGAAGTGGCTTCCGACTTCTCGGGCGCCGAAAAGGACGCCCACCTGACCATCAAGGGCGACAAGGAAGAGACTTCCGACACCACCGAAGAGACCACCGGCGGCAGCCTGACCATCAAGGGCACCACCACCGGTATGGTGATCGCAGGCGGCTCTGACGAGGAGGATTCCAGCGTCACCATCACGGACGGCGCGGACGTCACCATCCAGGACACCCATGTTTCCGGCTCCACCCAGAGCGGCCGTGGCGTCACCCAGCACGGTGATCTCACGCTGGACGGTGGTTCTTCCCTGACCATCGACGGTTCGCATGTAGGGGAAGACGGTAAAACGCACGAGAACGGCGGTATTGGCATTGCCAGCTGGAACGACATCATCGTCAAGGCCAAGAGCACGCTGAACATCAAGAACACCAAGACCGGCATTTACGGCCATCAGGGTGCCAGCACCAGCCTGACTACCGAGAACAGCACCCTCAACATCACCAACAGCGATGCCGGCATCCGCTACGAAGGCAGCGGTACGGCTAAGGATGGCTCCAAGCTGGAAGCCGCCGGTGACATCACCTTCAAGGATTCGGACGTTACCATCGAGGGCAAGAGCTTAGGCATTGAGACCGGCAACAATAGCGATACGACCGTCACGTTTGATCATACCACTGCCAATATCTCGGCAGAACTGACCAAGGAGGAGAACGTCGGAAGATATGCCATTTACTGCGAGGATTCGGGTAAAAACGGCAGCCTGATCGTCAAAAATGGCAGCAAGCTCAACCTGCAGGCGAACTACGGCATCGTTGCCGGCTACCGGAATGTACTCATTTCGGGCAACAGCACGGTCGATTCCACCACGCGGGATATGGCCATCCAGCTCCGCAACAGCAAGGGAACCAAGCTGCATATCACGGATGGCAGCGTCTACAACATGACCGATGGTTCTCACGATAACTATAACCTTCTTGCTTATTATGCCTACCACGATATTCTGGTGGACAAGGGCGGCGTTCTGTCCATGGACCTGCACAATTCGTATTCCGGCATCAATCTGGGCATGCTTTGCACCCTGACTGTGGATGACGGCACCGTCCTTGTAAAGGGCGATTATAACCACAGCGGCATCTACATCGACGGCCCCTACTCCAAGATTCTTATCAAGAATAACGCCCATGTGGAAGCTCCCACCATTGTAGGGAACACGTACTACCCCGGTCAGAAGCTCGTCGTCACCGGCGGCACCCTGACCTATGATTACAGCAAGGCCAACACTCTCTGGCCGGAAAACGAACAGGGCAACAAGCTGACCAACTTCCTGCTGACCAAGGACGCCGACCACGCCGACTTTGGTGCCTTTGCCTACAACGGCACCAAGTACGAATACGTCTCCGACCTGAAAAAGGAAGAGGGCAAGCAGTACCTGTCCGTGTGGGTGCCCGCTGCCGCGCTGGAATACATGCTGGATGTGGACGGCAGCCACGACCCGGAGATCGTCGGCAAGCTGCTGGCTGACCTGCAGGCCGACGGTTACAAGTTCAACACCCCGTACAAGACCAGCGACGGCGTGTTCGTCCTGCGGGATATGGTGGTGAACGGCCACAGCCTGAACTTCACCAAGACCACCGACGAAAACGGCAACACCAAGCTGATCTGGGGCAACTACGAGAACCGCACCGACGGTACCCCCAACGCCTACGATATGGTGTACGGCACCGAGTACGAGTACGAAGGCAAGACCTACACCATCGTGTGGGGCTACGAGCACAAGAACAACGCCAACGGCGCTGCCGGGCGCGACCAGAACATTCTGGATGCTTTCGATGCCGATTCCAACGTGAAGGTGACCGGCGACAACATCACCGGCAAAAGCTCTGACGACTACACCGTGACCATCTACGGTGCCCTGCGTGAAGTCGTGGAGCCCACCCCGGAACCGGATCCGGAACCCACCCCGGTCGATCCCGAGGGCCCGGACACCCCCGTCAGCCCGGAAGGCTCCACCGATACTCCCGTGCAGGACGCCACCCCGGACGAAGCCGAGACGCCCGCGAACCCGGAGAACCCCACCAATCCTTCTGTGCAGGATGCCGCCCCGGACAGCACCGTGGCCGCCCTGCCCAAGACCGGCGTGAACTGGACGGCGGCTCTGGCCATGGCTCTGAGCGGCATGGCCCTCACCGTAGCCGGTGCCTTCACCAGCCTGTTTGCCAAGAGCAAGCACTAAAAGCCAACCCCCAACGGGCCTGAAAACCCGTTGTTCCTCGCACACAACAGCAAGGCCCCCGGAGAGTTTTCCGGGGGCTTTGTTGTTGCCCGGAAACGGCCCGGCAGGCAGTGACTATCCCGGGCCCGCAGGCTGGATCTTCACTGCGTTTCAATAGCGTTTCAATAGCGTTTCAATAGCGTTTCAGAAGCATCTCAAAACCGTATCTGTTGTGTAACTCGGTTGGAGTCACTCTCATACAAACTGCATATTTCTCCTTTTTTATTTTTAGCATCCCGCTGAAATTTGCTTTTTATCGACAGTTTTATTGACTTTTTTCATTTTATATGTTATATGATAGCTGTAGATCAATGCGGACATTTATCTACGAATAGATACGTTTTATGGTATCTTTTGTGTGCAGAACGAAAGGAGCGAATCTTATGACGAACAAGAAATTCAAAAAAGCCGCAATGGCTCTGGCCCTGACCGCCTGTGTGGCAGCCACCCCTCTGGCCGCCAACGCTGAGACCCCTGAAAACGCAGTCCCTGTAGAGAACAAAGAACGTTCCGAAGCAGAAACTCCTGCACAACAGGCTTCTGAAAGTGCAAACACTGCTCCCGTAGAAAACCAGGAGCACGAAAACGCCGAGGGCATTCTGGAGGACCGGGAGACTGAGGACAAGAAAATCACGACCGATGTCGAGTACACCGACCGCGAGTTCACCTATAATGAGGACGGCACCGTCAAATCGGAGGAATCCTCCGGTGATATCGTCCAGAAGGAGATGGATAAGAGCACCGAAGCCGCTTCTGGCGAGACTGCCGGAGAAGGCAAGGATTCCGAGGATTCTGCTAAAACTCCTGAAGCAGGCGAGACCACCGAGGAAGGCAAGGACATCGAAGCTCCCGATGCGGACATCTCCGAACCGGTCAAGGACACCGAGGGCAAGGTCATCGGTACTGCCTCCAAGGAGGAGCACACCGAACAGGAAACTACCATCACACCCACCAGCCCGGACTCTGAAAAGCTGGTAGACAGCACTGTCAACCCGGACGGTTCTGTGACCAACCGCTACGAGACTTCTCACACTGCTGATAAGACTACAACTAACACAACCACCGGCACAGTTACCGCAGACACCAAGGAGATTTTTGTGACCGATGGCAAAGAGGTTGACCTGAAGCAGGAGTTGGGCGCGGATTATCAGGAAAAACTGAAGTGGGACACCGCCAGCGACATCTCGCTCAACGGCTATACCGTGGGCAGCATGAAAGAGGACGGCGACCGCCAGACCTACACCCTGACCAAGCACACGGAAGACACTGACCTTGAGATGACCGGTGAAGACCTTGCCAAACTTCTGGAAGCGGATTACGCCAAGACCGAGAACGACGATGGCAGCTACACCCTGACCAAAAGCATCCGTACTTCTGCCGGCGAACAAACTGTGTACATCACCGTGACCGGCAACAAGGCCACCCGCACGGTGGACACTACCCTGAAGGTGGACGTTAAAAAGAGCGAGCACTCTGGAACCGCCGACGTGAAGCAAGATGACGTGACGCTGCCCAACAAAACGGACAAAACGCTGACCTTTACGGACAAGGACAACAACACCTTCTCTGTGGATCTGGACGAACTGCTCCAGAAACAGGACAAGACCGAGAGCACCAATGCTGCTGGCGATAAGGTTATCACCGTGAAGGACGGCAGCAAGACCTATGAGATCGTTTATCACGAGACGAGCGAGTACGCCGACGCACAGGTCAAGGATATGTCCGCCGATGAACTGGCCAAACTGCTGAACAGCAATCCCGGCAACGGCACCTTCACCGTCAAGGATGGCAAGGTCTGCAAGGTGGTCAACGGCGAAGCCTGCGAGATCAGCTACGATGATGCCTCGCAGCTGCTGAAAAAGGTCCAGATTTCTGTCACTATGACCGATGCCGACAATCAGCTGTCCAAGGATAACGGCACGCTGGAGGATGCCAAGCTTCGCGCCAAGAAAGCTGCTTTGCAGAAGGCTCTGGCAGAAGCGATCTACGCCTGCACCGGCACCACGGTGGACCCCTCTTCTCTGAACATTACAGACGAGGATGTTTCTCTCCCCGAAGGTGTGGATAATGTCTTTGAAAACAGAGACAAGCTGAAGCGCACCTATATCTATACGGCCTCGGACGGCAAACAGTATACCTTTACTTACAAATTTGCCTACGACGATACACGGAACCATATCACCGGTTTCGGCGACGATGTCATGAAAGCGGGTTATTTTACCGGCGGCATTCATGTGAAGCCTGAAGAAGATGTGGAGGCTGCGGACGGAAAGACAGATCACAAGCGCACCCTGATTGAAAGCGGTATTTTTGTTTCCGGCGATGCCACCACAGATGCCAACGGTGCTTATACCACCATCACCAAGGACAGCCCCCTCTATGGCCTTGGCGTGGACTTCAAGACCGCTCCGAAAAACGCCGTTGCCGGTTCCATCAAGTATGATGATACCGGCCGCATCATTGAATACCAGACCACCGACGGCAAGACCATTAAGCTGTCTTACGAAAGCGTTGAGGTTCCGGATTCGAATCTGCCGTCTTATGCGCCTGTTGACGGAAAGACCAATATCAACAGCAAGTCCTTCACCAGAGTGACCTGGGAGGCCTGGAATCTAGGCGAGATCCATAATGAAGAGCAGGCTGACGACCAGTGGACGCTTTCCTCCGGCAAGGACGAAAGCGGCAGCCTGACCTACACCATCGTAGACAAGAAGAATAACGTTACCTATGACGATCTAGTCCGGGTCGGCAGCAACAGCTACACCAAAACGGTGACCGATGAAAACGGCGTCAAGACCACCTACACCATCACCGTTGAACCCGGCAGCCTGAGCGAAAGCAGGGCTCTGACCGAGCTGGCCGAGCGCTATGGCGTGGATGCCGCTGCCATCACCGTGAAAGACGGCGTTGCCTCCTTTACCAGGGACGGCAAGCAGTACCAGGTGGGCTATGGCAGCCAGCTGAAGATCGAGACCGTTCTCACCACCGAAGGCACGGTCACCACCGACGCCGATCAGGCAGAGCTGCTGGAAAAGATCCAGCAGATGCAAAAGGATCTGCAGGATGGCGAAATTCTGGATGTGGGCGGCTACCAGGTAACGATCTCGACCTCGAAGGATGAGATCATTGAGATCCTCCATAAGGTCGGCGAGACCACCGACTTCACCCGCTTGACCCGCGAGGAGCTGAAGGCTCTGCTGGAAAAGGAAAAGTCAGAGGCCGATGCCGCCGGCAAGAGCTATACGGGCGACATGGACGTTTCGCACCCGGAGTACAGCAACAAAAACCTGTACGGCAAGCCTGACACGGGTATCTTCGCCACCAAAAAGAAAGAGTATCTGTCCTATGATGGCAACTACATCCAGCATCTGGAGCTGAACGCAACGACCAAGGCCGACCTGCTGAAGGACGCTGACGGCAACGTCAGCCAGACCGACTGTGTTCTGGTGGACAAGAAACTGGAATACAGCGACGATCTGGATAAGCTCATTGACAGCCAGGGCACCAGCGTGGTCAACCTGCAGGATAAGATCGGTTACGACATCCCCATGGATCGCTATGAATATGCCCGCACCAGCTTCAGTGACGGCGACAAGCTGAACTGGAATGTCCGCAACAACCACCCCACTGCCAGCACCTATTACAAGGTGTCCGGTACGGTGGCCTACAACCAGTACAAGCTGGAGGACAGCACTTCTGAGCTTACGAAGGAGCAGGCCGAAGCCCTTCTGAAGAAGCTTCAGGCGGAGGGTTATGCCGATGCTTCCATCGTGACCTTCTACACGACCGAACATGAGCATCAGCAGACGGAAAGAAACGCTTCTTACCGCATCTATCTGAACAAGAGCGAGCTGATTTCCTACGGTTACCTGTCCTACGACAGCAACACCTGCACCAATGCCCACAATTGGAATCAGGCGATGTACGGCTTATCGAACAAGTATTTCAATCCTGATGCCTACTGCGGCGGCTACGACCTTGGACTGACCGGTTTCCGTCAGGTGGAGGACGGAACCTTTGTGGCACAGGGCAAAAAGACCATCACCGTGTCCCGCATTCTGCCTGCCACCACGCTGACCAACAACCACCTGACCATCACCGATTCCGCACAGAAAGCCGCTACCGGCAGCGGAGTCAGCGGCCGCTACAACTATACCACCACCGTCTCCGGCTCGCGAGTGAATTACTCCGCCCTGGGTACTGCGACCCACGAGACCTGGAAGGAAGCTGCGCAGCAGACCACCGAGCGCACCGGCGAACAGGGCGATGGAACGTTGTCTTATACCTACCGTTCCACGCAGGATGCCAGTGTAGATGCCGAAAGCGCCCACAAAGAAGAAACTGTCGTCCGTCACGGCACTGCAGACTACGAATACACCTACACCGCCAGCAAGGACGAAGTAGAGATCACCACCGACAGCCGCACCGAAACCACTACACCCGAAACGCCTGAAACTCCGGATACCCCCGTCAGCCCGGAAGGCCCCACCACGCCTCCCGTGCAGGACGCCACTCCGGATGATGCCGAGACGCCTGTGACCCCGGGGAACCCCGCCAATCCTTCTGTGCAGGATGCCACCCCCGATACCGTGGCCGCCCTGCCCAAGACCGGCGTGAACTGGTTCACCGCTCTGGCCATGGCTCTGAGCGGCATGGCCCTCACTGTAGCCGGTGCGTTCACCAGCCTGTTTGCCAAGAGCAAGCACTGATGCGCTGACAAGACCAACCCCCAGTGAGCCGTAAAAAGCTCGCTGTTCCTCGCACACAACAACAATGCCCCCGGAGAGTTCTCCGGGGGCATTGTTGTTTCTATCGGTTTTTATTTTCTCAGCCAGCCGTCCACAGCGGCCACCAGCGCCTTGCCGCGGCGGCCCAGCAGGCGGGGCAGCAGCACACGGGCCATGGCCCACACGCCTGCAAAGTTGATCAGGATGACCACTGCGGTGATCAGGCCGGTCCACAGGCCGTACAGCGGGGTCTCGGCCAGCAGCACAAAGGCCTCGAACACCAGCAGACCCACGTTCAGCAGCACCCGGCCCGGATGCACATGCATATGGATCATGCGGTTTGCGTCGATGGAGCGCAGGGTGAACACCAGCCCCAGCCCCAGGAAGGAAGCGTATGTGGCACCGATGGGGCCCCACCACTTGATGAAGAAGTAGTTCATGATGCAGTTGCTGATGGCACCGGCCATCATGGTGACCATGCTGCGGCTGGACTTTTTGGTCACCACATACACGCTGTTCATGAACTGGTTGAAGCAGCTGCAGGTGGAGGCCAGCACCAGGAAAGGCACAAAGTGCCAGGCATAGTAGTAGTTGGACTTCATGATGTGCATCACCGGGCGGCACAGCCAGATGATGCCCGCCGCACAGCAGAACAGCACACTGGAATAGGTGCGGAAGATCTTGGTAAAGAACCGCGCCCGGCCCTCCTCCTCGGTGACAGCGGAGAGCTGCCAGGCGTCGTAGAAGATCAGGCCCAGCGTGGTGAGGATGGTGGGCAGGAAGTAGCCCGTGGAGAGCAGGCCGCTCCAGGCGTTGCCGTCCCGGCCGTCCAGCCCGTTGCACATCTCACGCACAAAGAACAGGTCGGAGGCGTTGATGATCCAGAAGCTGATCTGCGCGGGGATCATGGGCAGCGAGAAGTGGAGCATCTGCTTCCACAGGTCCTTGTTGATGCCCTTGAGCTCCACATAATTCCACAGCTTGCCGGTGACCATGAGGAACAGCACGCTGGCCAGATCACCGCTGATGATGGCCAGCAGGTAGCCGTTGGCACCCCACTTGAAGCCCACCAGATACAGTACATAGAACGCCATGGTGGCCACGGTGCACAGCACGCCGTCCACGGCCACCAGCTTGTTCCACTGGCGGCTGCGCACGAACTGGGTGCACAGGGTGCGCAGGCAGCTCATGAGCACATAGAGGTAAATGAGCAGGCCGTACTGGGCCATGTCGGGCAGGAACCGTGCAATGGGCCAGCACAGGACCAGGATGCCAAAGCCGCCCAGAATGGTGAGCAGGCCGTTGGTGAACACCTGCTTTTCGCTGTTGCCCTTGTCCAGACCAAAGCGGATGATCGCATTGGACATGCCCATGGACACAAAGGGGATGAGCAGGTTCGCGTACTGGCTCAGGATCTTGGACAGGCCCAGATCCGAGATCTCGGCCATGGCGTAGGTCAGGAACGGCTGCACGATCAGCGTGAGCAGTTTGGACGAAAAGCTGGAAATGGCAAAGATGAGGGTGTTGCCGGCCAGTTTGGAGTATTTATCACCGCCGGACTTTTTTTCGTTTTCCAAGGGAAGTCTGCCTCCTGTTTCTACTTCTTCAATAGCTCCCGCCGGGCTTTCCAATCCGGCAGCAGCTTTGCCACCTCGGCCCAGAACGCCGGGCTGTGGTTGGCCTGCAAAAAGTGGCAGTACTCGTGCACCACCACATAGATCTGCGCCGCAGGCGGCATGTTGTACAGCTGCAGCGCAAAGGTGATCTGCTTTTTGCCGGGGCAGCACACGCCCCAGCGGGTGGTCATGCTGCGCACCTTGAGGGTGGGTTTCTGGCCGCCCAGCACCCCGGCAAAGACCGGGTAGACCTGATCGCTCATGGCGGTAAAGTAGGCCCGTGCGGTCTCCTTGTCCGGCAGGTCGGCATTGTCGCGGGCCGCTTTTGCCATCACTTTCTGCCGGGTGTCGTGGATCCACTGTGCGTTCTTGCATACAAAGGCGTCCGCCTGTTCCAGGCTGGTGCGCAGCGGGATGCTGACCATCACGGTGCCGTTGTCCCGTACCCGCAGATGCAGCTGTTTGATCTTTTTGCGGTACAGCTCGTACTGGATGCCGCCCGCGCTGCGCAGCTGGACTTCCGGTTTTTGTGCGGCCACGTCAGGACGCACGCTCTGCCCGCTGCGGGGCCCGCTGCGGGGCCGGCAGCTGGGCCAGCACCACGGCGGCAAAGATCAGCACACAGCCCACGCCTTCGCGCGGGGAAAGGCTCTGATGCAGCAGCACCCAGCCGCCCAGTGCGCTGAACACGCTTTCCAGGCACATGATCAGGCTGCCCACGGCAGGGTTCATATCCCGCTGGCCCAAAATCTGCAGCGTGTAGGCCACGCCGCTGGACATCACGCCGCAGTACAGCAGAGGCACCGCGTTCACGGCAAATTCCGCCGGGGCCGGGTGCTCCAGCAGCAGTGCTGCCACCGAGCTTTCCACCGCCACCACAAAGAACTGCCGCAGGCTCAGGCGCACGCCATCCACCTGCGGACCATAATGGTTCACCGCCATGATCTGGAAACTGAACAGCACGGCGCACAGCAGCAGCACCATGTCGCTGCGTTCCACGCCGCCAAAGCCGTTCTGCATGCACAGCAGATACAGCCCGCACACCGCGATGGCCACGCTGAGCCACAGCTGGGGGCTGCCGCGGCGGCCCAGTGCCAGCCCGAAGATGGGCACCAGCACCACATACATCGCCGTGAGGAAGCCTGCTTTGGCCGTGGAGGGGTTCAGTGTCAGGCCGAACTGCTGGGCAGCCGACGCCACAAACAGCAGCGTGCCGCACACCAGGCTGGCCCGGCGCAGGCAGCGGCGCTCCTCCGGCGTTTTCGGTGCCCCAGTGGTGCCGGTGCTGCGCCGACGCACCAGGTCAAACACCTTGACCGTGGGCAGCAGCACCAGCACCGCCAGCCAGCTGCGCCCGGCCAGAAAGCTGCAGGCGCCCATGCCGGAACCGGCGCTCTGGGCCACGAAGGCCGTGCCCCAGATAAACGCGCACAGCAGCAGCAAAAGCGAATTCTTGCGTTGTGTATTCATCAGCCGACGCCCTCCACCTTGAGCAGACCGTAGAGGTAGTAACGGCTGGAATCATAGGAGATGGTCATGCGGTAGATGGCCGCCGGGTCCAGCCCGGAGATGGTGCAGGTGTAGTCGGTGCCGTCGGTCTTGATGTAGTAGGTGCTGTCCGGCACATACTCCACGCCGCCGTCTACCTTTTTCCACAGCGCCACCTTGAACTTCTGGGTGCCCTCGGCGGTGCCGCAGGCCATGACGGTCAGCGTGCCGGTGGGGGCCGCAAAATAGTTGGTCTGGCGGCTCCAGATGCCGTTGAACACGGCGTACAGGGTGCCGTCCACCATAGCAGTGTCAAACTTTGCCGAAGCGTCCGCAATGCCCTGAATGATCAGCGGATCTGCGGTAGCGTCCGCCCAGCGGGTGGTGTCCTCTTCCTGCACCTCGCCGGAGCTGCCGGAGATCTTCTGCGCCACACCGCGCAGTGCGTCCTTGCAGCCGGTCAGACCGGCCACCAACAGAGCGGCGGCCAGCACAACGGCCAAAAAGCGTTTTTTCGTTTTCATAAACGTTTCCTCAACCTGTCAAAGGGTTTGATGTTCCTGTTTTTTCGGGTTCCGGCAGGGCCGGGTCTATCTGTATAGTATACCGCATTTTGCAGCGCCGCACAAGAGAGCCGCCCGGCTTTTGCGCGCGCTGCCGCCCGATTTCATGCAGTTTCTTTACCATCGGCAGCCGCCAGTGCCCCACACTCGGCAGCGGCGAGGGAAGTCTGCTCCGGCCCGAACAACGAACCGTACCGGTACAGGGCCCAGCCCCCGGCTCCCTGCTCCCGCAGAAAGGCCACCTGGTCGGCCAGCGCACGTCCGGTGCTCCAGCCCGACAGGCTGTTTTCGTTGCTGCCGCCGTCGCCCACTCCCACACGGTAGGCTCCCAGCCCGAAATACAGGGCCACGTCCGCCGCGCGGGGATAGGCGAGCCATGCGGGCACGATGTTCTCAAAGGCAAAGCGGGTGCTGCCGTTGTGCAGGGCAAAGCCCTGCCCCCAGTACACCTGCGGGCACAGATAATCGACCACCGCATCCCCGCCGCCGGACGCCAGCCAGCCGGTCACATCGCTGTACTGCTGGTTTTCGTCGTTGTCCGGGTTGCCCTGGGGGCTGATGCCGAACCGCAGGGTAGGGTCCGCCGCTTTCACCGTGTCGTGCACGGCCCGCACCAGCGCGGTCACATTTTCCCGCCGCCACGCGGCAAGATTTCCCGCCCCGGACGCCGCAAACTGCGCCGCGTCAATGCTCTCATCGGTGGTAGGGTAGAAGTAATCGTCAAAGTGGATGCCGTCCACCGCGTAGTTCTGCACCAGCTCGGCCACGCCCTGCACCACATAGTCGGCGGCGGCAGGCTCGGCGGGGTTCAGGTAAAGGCCCTCGTCCACCGTGCATACCCACTCCGGGTGGGTGTTGGTCAGATTGCCGTCCGCAAGGTTCGGCGGCATGGCCGCCGAGGAGCGCAGGCGGTAGGGGTTGACCCACGCTTCCACCGAGATGCCCCGGGTGTGGGCTTCCTGCAGCAGCACGTCCAGCGGGTCAAAGCCCGGGTCCTGCCCCTGCACCCCGGTGCACAGATGGCTCCATGGGAACAGACTGCTGCGGTACAGCGCATCCCCGAAGGGGCGCACCTGGGCCAGCACTGTGTTCAGCCCCAGTCCGGTACAGTTGTCCAAAAGCTGCACCACTCCGGCGCGGAAGGCATCCTCCGTGGAAAAGTCCATGGAGGCCCATTCCAGATAGCTCACCCACACGGCCCGCCACTCCCCGGCCGGCAGCGCCGGGTTGGGGTCTGCCGAGGGCTCCGGGGTGCTGTCGGCGGCCGCAGGGGAAGTGCCCCGGCGCAGGGCCAGCCTTGCCGCGGCACACACAGCCGCCCCGGCCCCCAGCAGAAAGGTGCGCCGCCCCATGCGGCGGTTTTTGCGTCCTGTCTTTTTCCGGCTGCGCCGGGTCACAGCTCTTCCTCCTGCAATTTATACAGGGTCAGCGCCGCCCAGCCGCGGGCACAGGCCAGCAGCACGAACAGCAGATTGGTCCAGAAGGCAAGCCCGGCCATGCCCGCATAGCGGGTGAGCAGCCAGAACACCGTGCGCAGCACCTCCGCCGCGCACACCAGCTGCAGCTGCCGCTGGATGGGCTTGCCGCGGCTGTACTCGATGCCCAGCAGGGCAGGCCACACCAGTGCCGAGCACAGGTCGCCCGCCCAGCCGCCGGCTGCCAGCTTGCTGAGCATCAGCAGCACGAACACCAGCGTGTAATTGCGCTTTTCGGCCGCCGGGGCACCTTTTTGTGCTGCCAGAAACAGTGCCGCGATGCCGGTCAGGCAGAACGCCACCAGTTCCAGCGCTGAAAAGTCCATGCCGCCCAGCACGGCAAAGCCGCCCAGCATGGAAACAGCCGCTGCGGCCAGCAGAAAGAAGTACCAGGTCTTGCGTGTGAATTTGAGCTTCATTGCGTTCCTCCCGCCCGGTGCAGCGTGCAGCGGGCCTGCTGAATTTTTCAAAGAATTAAAAATATTATAGCACAAAACCGCGCAGGTTGTGTTACAATAAGGAAAACTATTCCGGAGGTTTTCCATGAACGCTGTTGTTTCCATCGTCCTGCTGGCCGCCGTGCTGGGCATGATCGTGTTTCTGCTCTCCCGGCGGGAAAACGGTCGCCGCAGTCAGTACGGCCCGGCCGGGCTGTCCGAATTCCGCACCGACCTTGCACTGGACGAGTGCTTCGACCGGCTGGACGAACACAACGACTCCGACGTGTTCGTCTACGACTGCCGCCGGGAGCGGGACGGCGGCTTTTTGCTGCACCTGACCCTGCACCAGCCCACCCAGCAGCCGCTGGACACTCTGTACACCCTGCGACTGGACCCCGGCCGCCAGACCGTGGTCACCCTGATCTTCATCCGGGAGGCCTTTGGCTACAAGGAGCCGCTGTTCCCACAGGAGATGCTGGACGAATTTATGGCCCAGAAGCTGGACGCCCACCGCACCCGGTGATTTTTGCGAGCAAAGGGGCTTTTCATTTGCCGCAGAATTTGTTATACTAAATAATGGCGCTGCGGCGCTCTGCGGGCTAGTAGCTCAGTTGGTCAGAGCTGGCGGCTCATAACCGCTTGGTCCCGGGTTCAAGTCCTGGCTGGCCCATAGAGAAAAGGCACCCCTAGGGGTGCCTTTTCTCTATATTCAGGGCCGCTAGGACTTGAACAGCACGGCACCGCCATGGGCGGGACAAACAACAGCCCGGTGGGCTGTTGTTTAGTGCGCGGGTCCCAGCGCATAGGAATGTCAAATGGTGTCGGATGCCGTTCTGAGGGCCAGTCAGGACTTGAACCCAAAACTTATAAAGTTCTCATTGCGGAATCCCTGCTCCCATGATATGATTAAACCAGCTTGGAGGAGGATATCATGCAGAATACAAATAACGAACTCGTGTCCGTCATTGTTCCGGTATATAAAGTAGAACCCTATCTGGACCGGTGTGTCGCCAGCATTCTGGCCCAGACATATCCGAACCTTGAGGTGATCCTGGTCGATGATGGTTCTCCCGATAACTGCCCTGCACTCTGTGATGCATGGGCACAGCGGGACGCACGCATCAGGGTCATCCATAAGAAAAACGGCGGCCAATCCGATGCCCGGAATGTGGGACTGGATGCGGCATCCGGTGCGTACATCTCCTTTGTTGACAGCGATGATTACATTGCAGAAAATTTCATCGAGACCCTTTATGATCTGCTCCATGAGTACCACACCGATATTTCTGCCGTCCATTGGAAACTCGTCTATGCTGACGCGCCGGAGGTCCCTGCTCCGCCTTCTTCCCGAAACGTTACGCTCTTTCAAGGTGCTGATGCCATCCGGGAGCTTTTTACGGAGGATACCTACGCATGTTATGCATGGAATAAATTATGCAAACGGGAACTGTTTGACACCATCCGGTTTCCGGTCGGTCGTGTTATGGAAGATCTTGGCATTGCACACAAGATCCTGTTCGACGCAGGGCAGATCGTGTACTCGGACGAACCCCTGTATTACTATTATCAGCGCGATAGCAGCATTCTCCATACAGACTGTATAAAGTTCTTTCAGGACAGGCTTGCGATGGTCACAGAGCGTTATCTGTTTCTTGAAAAGCTGTACCCCGACATGCTGGAAAACGATGCCTATTTTGTGGATATGGCCCTGAATGATTACCCGATCCTCTATCGTTCTGCCTTAGACCCTGAATCGGATCAGCTCATCCGTCATGCCTACCAAAAGAGCCGTTCTATTTTGTCCTTCTACAATAAAATGCGCTTTGCCTTTTTCAGCCGGAACAAAGCCCTGTACTACTTTATCGAACGCCGCAACCGCAACCTTGCCCGCTACGATAACTGCTGAATCTCCTGCATTCCATTTCTTTCTGCGTAATGATAATAAAACAAAGAAGGAGCGTTTCCACGCGGGAACGCTCCTTCTTTGTTTACTATCATTTACACCATTTTGCAAACTCTTCGTCGGTGCACTTGACATAGTGGCTGCCGCTCACATGGTGATCGGTGCCCTTGTTGTAATCGATGCCGGAAGTGGCGTAGTCGTAGGTCTCAGCCACACGGCGTTTTTCCACCACCGGATTCGGCAGCGGGATGGCCGACAGCAGGCTGCGGGTGTAGGGGTGGATGGGATTCTCGAAGATCTCTTCGGTCGTACCCGTCTCCAGCAGGTGGCCCAGATGCAGCACGCCGATGCGGTCCGAAATGTACTTGACCATGGAAAGGTCATGCGCAATGAACAGGTAGGCCGTGCCGGTCTCCTGCTGGATATCCTTCATCAGGTTGACCACCTGCGCCTGAATGGACACGTCCAGCGCCGAGATGCACTCATCTGCGATGATGAGCTTGGGGTTCATGATGAGGGCGCGGGCAATGCCCACGCGCTGGCGCTGGCCGCCAGAGAACTGGTGGGGATAACGCTCGGCATGTTCGGGCGCAAGGCCCACCTTGGCCAGAATTTTCTCCACCTTTTCGCGGCGCTCTTCGCGGGTCTTGTACATGTGGTGGATGTCCAGACCCTCGCCGATGATATCCTCCACCTTTTTGCGGGGGTTCAGGGACGCCATGGGGTCCTGAAAGATCATCTGCATCTGGGTGCGCAGGGTGTTGTTCTGGCTGTGGTTCAGCTTGCCGCTGATATCCTGCCCGTCAAAGGTGATCTTGCCGGCAGTAGGGTCATACAGGCGGATGACGCTGCGGCCGATGGTGGACTTGCCGGAACCGGACTCGCCCACCAGACCATAGGTCTCGCCGGGATAGATCTCAAAGCTGACATTGTCCACAGCCTTGACGGTATAGCTCTTGCTCACGCGGAAATACTGCTTCAGGCCCTCGACCTTCAGCAGCGGAGCAGCATTCTGTCCTGCCATTTATTCCGCCTCCTTGGTCTTTTCTGCCTCGGCACGCATGCGGGCAATGCGCTGAGCAAGCTCAGGCGGCATGTCCACCTTGGGTGCGCGGGGGTCCAGCAGCCATGTAGCTGCATAGTGGGTGTCGCTGATCTTGAACATGGGCGGGTCCACTTCGTCGTCGATGTTCAGGGCAAAGTGGTTGCGCGGCGCAAAGGCATCGCCCTGCTTCTCATGCAGCAGGTTCGGCGGCGAACCCGGAATGGTGTACAGACGGTCGTCTGCGGTGTCCAGATCGGGCATGGCGGAAAGCAGGCCCCATGTGTAGGGGTGGCGCGGCTCGTAGAAGATCTCGTCGATGGTGCCGGTCTCCACGATCTTGCCTGCGTACATCACGTCCACATAATCGGCCACCTTTGCCACAACGCCCAGATCATGGGTGATGTAAATGACAGAGATGCCGCGCTCACGCTGGATGCTGCGGATCAGCTCCAGGATTTTGGCCTGAATGGTCACATCCAGTGCCGTGGTGGGCTCGTCACAGATCAGCAGGTCGGGGTCGCAGGCCAGTGCAATGGCAATGACCACACGCTGGCGCATACCGCCGGACAGCTGGTGCGGGTAGCTCTTCATGCGCTTTTCGGCATCGGTGATGCCCACCTCTTCCAGCAGCTGCACAGCCTTTTTGTAGGCGGCATCCTTGGGCATCTTGTAGTGCCACAGCATGCCCTCCATGATCTGCTTGCCGATGGGCATGGTGGGGTCAAGGCTGGTCATGGGGTCCTGAAACACCATGGCGATGCGCTTGCCGTTGATGTGGCGGCGGATCCACTTTTTGTCCTTCTGCAGCAGATCCACCGTCTCGGGGCTGCCGTCGGCGTGATGGTAGCTGAACTGGATGGAGCCGCTGTTCACAATGGCGTTCTGTGCCAGAATGCCCATGGCGGCCTTCATGGTAACGGACTTGCCGGAGCCGGATTCGCCCACCAGCGCCACCGTTTCGCCCTTGTACAGGTCGATGTTCACGCCGCGGATGGCGTGCACCGGGCCTGCGGTGGTCTTAAAGGTGATATCAAGGTCTCGCACCGACAAGACCTGTTCTTTTTTTGCTTCAGGCATGGGGTGTTCCTCCTTACATACTCTTCATCTTGGGGTCCAGCGCCTCGCGCAGACCATCCGCCACGAGGTTGAAGCTGAGCATCAGCAGGCTCATGACCACGATGGGCGGGATGATCTGATAGGGGTGGGTGGTGAAGCTGTTGTACAGCTCGCTGATCAGAGAGCCCAGCGAACACTGCGGCACCGGGATGCCCAGACCCACAAAGGAGAGGAACGCCTCGGTGAAGATAGCGGTCGGGATGCTGAACATGACCTGCGTGATGATGGGTCCGATGATGTTGGGCAGCACTTCCTTGAAGATGATGAAGAAGCTGCCGGCGCCCAGCGTGCGGGAGGCCAGAACGAACTCCTGATCCTTCAGCTTGAGCATCTCCGCGCGGGCGATGCGGCTCATGCCCACCCATTCGGTCAGCATCAGGGCAAAGATGATGGTCACCATGCCGGGCTGCAGCACCAGCAGCAGCAGCGTGACGATGACCAGCCGGGGGATGCCGTTGGCTACCTCCAGAAAGCGCTGCATCACCATATCCACTCTGCCGCCGAAGTAGCCCGAGATCAGGCCGTAGCTCATGCCGATGACCATATCAATGATGGCCGCAGCCACCGCAATGATCAGGGAGACCCGGGCACCTTCCCATGTACGGGTCCAGATGTCGCGGCCGTACAGATCGCTGCCGAACCAGTAGTAGACGTCCAGCTTGTCTTTTTCCTGATAGGCGTTGGTCACCTTGGTTCCGGTGGTGGTGCTCATCTTCTCGCTGCCGTCCAGAATGCCGAACTGCTCAATGCCCGGCACGCGGGGCGCAAAGTTTTTCTGGCTCAGATCCTGCCCGGAGTAGGTGTAGCTGTTCATGCCCGGGCCCAAAACGGCCAGCAGCACGATGATCACGATGAGGACAAGCCCCAGCACGGCACTCTTCTTATTGAAAAAGCGGATGAGCACTTCCTTCCAGAAGTTCTGCGCCGCAAAGTTGGTATCCACGCTGATCTCGTCCTCGTTGTGCTTGAGGGCAAAATCCTTTTCCGCAAAGGTGTGCTCTGTGTACATTGCATCCACGGCGCTGACAATGGCATCGGCGGTGGATTCGCCGCCCAGCCGGATCGCTTTTTCTGCCATTTAGTCGTCCCCCTTTGCCAAACGAATGCGCGGGTCGATGATGCCGTACAGCAGGTCAACGACCAGCATGATGCCAATGTACATGGCACTGTAAATAAAGCTCAGACCAATGACCACGTTGTAATCGTTGGACTGGATGGCTGTCACCAGCAGGCTGCCCACGCCGGGGATGGCAAAGATCTTTTCCACCACCAGCGAGCCGGTCATCAGATCCACGATCAGCGGTGCCAGCACCGTGATGATGGGGATCAGGGCGTTGCGCAGCGCGTGGCGGAAGATCAGCGCCGGGCCGGAAATGCCCTTGCTCTCGGCCAGCAGCATATAATCCGAATCCAGCACCTCGATCATCTCACTGCGGGTAAAGCGGGCAATGGACGCCATGGTGAACATGGAAAGCGAGATACTGGGCAGCACGCTGGAGCCAAAGATGTCCTTGGCGGAAAACAGCATGGGGAACCAGCGGAACTTAAAGCCGAAGGTGTAGCTCAGCGCCAGCGCGAACACATAGGACGGCACCGATACGCCGATGACCGAGATGATGGTGGCGATGGAGTCCACCACGGTATCCCGCTTCAAAGCGGCAAGAATGCCCAGCACCAGACCTGCGATGGCACCCAGCGTGACCGCCATGCCGCCCACCTGAATGGAGATGGGCAGACGGGACTGGATGAGCTGGGAGATGGGCGTATTTTTGGAGATATTGTAGCTGACACCCAGATCGCCCCGGAGCATATTGCCCACATAGCGGAAGAACTGGATATAGATGGGCTGGTCAAGGCCGTACTTTGCATACAGGGCTGCCCGCATATCGGGCGTCAGCTTTTCATCATTGAAGGGCGAACCGGGCATCAGCTGCATCAGGATGAACAGCACCAGCAGAATTGCCAGCAGTGTGAACAGCGAGGTCAGGATTCGCTTGAGCGTATATTTTTTCACGTCGGGTGGACCCCCTTTTTCCTTCCGGGATCTCGCGGTCAGTCGTTCGTCTGCCGCGGACAGGCACAATGTCAAAAAGGCGCACAGTGGCTTTTTGCGCGCTCAATGACGATATTTTCGCCGTTTATTTCCAGCTTCGTCAGCTCGTTCTGCTTGACGATCTCCGCCAAAGCCGCAATGTCTTTAATATTCACAAACGTCCCTCCGTTGAATCAAGCGGTATTTATCCGGGTATTCCCGCAGATGTCCTGCGGTGTCGTACCCCATATTTTACTACAAAACCTTGCGAATTGCAATACAAGCGTTGTGGCCGCCAAAGCCGAGGGAAACGGACAGGGCTAGGTCAAGGTCAACCTTTCTCGCTTCGTTCGGGCAGACGTCAAGGTCGCAGTCCGGGTCCGGCTCTTTGTAGTTGATGGTCGGCGGAACGATGCCCTCTTTCACCGCCAGCGCGGAAGCAATGGCCTCCACCGCGCCGGCCGCGCCCAACATGTGGCCCGTCATGGACTTTGTAGAGCTGATGACAACGTCATATGCGTGCTCGCCGAACGCCTTTTTAATGGCCAGCGTCTCACTGCGCTCGTTGAGCGGCGTGCTGGTGCCGTGCGCGTTGATGTAAATTTTCTCGTTTGCAAGGTCCGCGCCCGCTTCTTCGTATGCCATGCGGATGGCTCTTGCGCCGCCGTTGCCCTCCGGATCCGGGGCAGTCATGTGGTGCGCGTCGTCCGTAGCGCCGTAGCCCACGATCTCCGCGTACATTCTCGCGCCGCGCGCCTTTGCGTGCTCATATTCTTCGAGAATGAGCGCCGCGCCGCCCTCGCCCATGACAAAGCCGCTTCTGCGCTTATCAAACGGGCAGCAAGCGTCTTCCGGGTCGGGGCAGGTGGTCAGCGCCGTCATATTGCCGAAGCCCGCCACGCCCACAGGGACGATGGCTGCTTCCGCGCCGCCGGCGATGATGGCATCGAGATAGCCATGCTTAATGGCGCGGTACGCTTCACCGATCTCGTTGTTGCTCGTCGCGCACGCCGTGGTGATCGGCAGGCAGGAGCCCTGCGCGTTGAACTTAATGGCGATGTTGCCGCCCGCGATATTCGCAATGAGCATCGGGATAAAGTACGCGGAAACGCGGCGCGGACCCTTTTCGTTCAGCGCCGTCACCTGATTGGAGAACGTCTGAATGCCGCCGATACCGGAACCGAAATACACGCCGAAGCGCTCCGGGTCGATCTTGCCCATGATCTCGCTGTCGTTCACCGCCTGCGTTGCCGCCGCGATGGCAAACTGAGAGAACGGGTCGTTCTTGCGCACTTCGCCCTTATCCATATACAGCAGCGGGTCAAAATAGATCGGAAGAGCA
>ENA-UPTB01000671-UPTB01000671.1-human-gut-metagenome-genome-assembly--contig:-NODE-671-length-35218-cov-14.427905_pt1 | contig 35218 bp, 30 predicted proteins | sample MGYA00250046_ERZ773369 | MGnify/ENA primary metagenome ERZ773369 (study PRJEB29103, sample SAMN06111938) | human gut metagenome | biome: human gut; feature: ankylosing spondylitis patient; material... | reverse complement strand
TAGCACCTTAAAGTTACAACAATTTTCGCTAATCACCAAATTTTTAGACACTTATATTTCGTCGAACTCACGTTATAATAAGGTATATGGGGGAACCCACCAACAGACGCCCCTCCCCGCAAGCAGCAGCAACTCCTACAGAGTTGCCAAAGATGCGTACCTACAGCAAGTTATAATGTCCTAACCCACAGCAAGATAGGACTCCCGCCACTTGGGGAGGGTTTGGGGGAGGGGCTTCTCCTCACAAGCAGCAGCAACTCTGACGGAGTTGCGTTTCCCCAGCCCAGGGTTGCGGGCATAGCACGCTACCCTGGGTACATATATAATAAGGTGTAGCAATGCTGTAAGTATTGCGATTAGCCGTAGGCGTTAAAAGCCAAGGGTTCTTTTCTATTCCTTGAATATACCATCACAATAATCTACAAAAAGATTTGTGCCTTTTCAGGGCTTTGCCCTACGCGTCCGTGTGTGTCGGATAATATCTCGAGAGCAGGCTCTCGGATATTCCCCGCCACCCCCATCCGCGCCTGCCTGATGGCAGGCAGAAAAGCCACAAATAACAAAAAGCCGCCGTTGGCGGTAAAAAAAGTCCGGCTAACGCCGGTACAAAAAGAGATTGCCTTATTTTCCATGGGTAGGTATCAAACAGATGGAATAACACAAGCTATTGTTTTTTTACCGCCAAAGGCGGACTTTTTGAACGGCCAACGGCCGCTTTTTGAACCATGCCGGCTGTTGCCGTCATGCAGCGCATGGCGTTGGGGATGATGGCGGCGACAAGGAGGAAAACTCGTTTTCCGACTGACGTCACCGACACCCCCCCAAAAGGCGAAGCCGACAACAATCGCCATGGCTTTTTGTGTTTATATCAACCACTAATAGAAGCAACCAATTATGGATTGACTCCGCAATTGACTTCCCGCAATCAGCAGCAACTCCTACAGAGTTGCCAAAGATGCGTACCTACAGCAAGTTATAATGTCCTTAATCCACAGCAAGATAGGACTCCCGCCCCTTGGGGAGGGCCTGGGGAGGGGCTTCTGTTATCGCCGTTTTTTACTTTATTTCAAAATTTTTTACCGTTTTCCTTTTGGTTATTGTATATTTTTTGTAATTTTGGAGCGTTAATTGGTGAAGCTGCATATCTTCATACCACTTTGGTGGTTGTTACGAGGGTGGCGGAGACCAATGCGATCTTTGCCCCATGCTCACGCCGAGCCTTGCATAGCAGGGAGGGGTGGTGGGAAACGGGGCACGACATATATTAAGGCGTTTACTTGACGCTTTGTTCTTGACGAACTGGAATCTCGCAAATTCCCCACATTAAAGTCTTGAGCTTAGCCAACGGTAGATGTCCATGGGTGTGATTATGTTGCAACCCCATTACGGCTCTATACCTTATTATATATAGGTATCGGGGCTGTCTTGACTATTGTGGCTTTTCATATCGGCGTGGGCTCTGGGTACTCAAAATTAGGCTCAAATCAGTTGTTAGAGAATTAGAGATTCGTTTGTGTAAACAACTGAAAATAAGGCAAGAATCGGCAAAAATGGAATCTTAAACTATCTTAACGAGAGAGCGATTAGTTTAGGATATAGGGGAACATTCTCGGGAATAGTTTTTATCTTTGCGTCGAAAATTTTAAGCGCAAGATAAAAATGAAAATTACAACTTATTTAACAGATTGCAAGCGCAAGGTCGCTGAGCAGAGTCCGCTCCTTAATAATTCGGGGAGCGAGGGAAACGCGTATCTGTGTTTTCGTTTGCGTGACAAGAATCTCGATCTCAAAGTGAGAACGGACATCCTTGTCATGAGTGAGTTTTGGGATAACGACATCCCTGGTTATGGCAAGACAAGGAAACTGTCTTCTGCTGACAAGAAGAAGGTCAAGACTCTTGTCACCGACATCATTACCAAGTTATCAGATGAGTACGATGCCGAAACGGCAGATGCTGTTTGGGTACGAGAGGTTGTAAACCGCTGTATGTTCCCTAATATTGAGCAAAAGCGTTCCACTCCAACCTTCATTGATCGCTTTGAGCAATACCTCAATGAGCATAAGATGGCAGAAAACTCTTACAACATATATAAGCCTACCCTAAAAAAGTTGAAGAGGTATGAGGCTTACAAGAGGGAGATAGATGGCATTAAGGATTTCCACCTCTATGTTGAGACCATCACATCCGATGATTACCACGACTTCGAAGAGTACATACAAAGTGAGCACGAACTATTCAAAGAATATGCAGACTTCTATTCTCAGTTCGGTTTGAAAGGTGTCAGTGTTCCCAAGCCAATGGCAATAGTTAGCATAACCTTCATGATACGCCATCTAAGAACCATTCACCATTGGTGCATAAGGCAAGGCTATACCACGAACAAGTCCTGCGACCAGGTTTCCAATCCTGACCCAACACTCGGCACACCTATATATATTACGTTGGAAGAGCGAGACAAGATTTACAATGCAGACCTCAGCAAGCATTGCATGTCAATACAGATGGCACGTGACTTCTTCATGTTCCAGTCGCTTATAGGATGCAGAGTCGGTGACCTCCGCAAGCTGACATACGACAACATCCATGACGGAGTACTGACCTACATCCCCCATAAGACAATGGGCAGACAAGGAAACTCTGTAGATGTTCCTCTCAACTCCAAGGCAAAGGAGATTCTTGCAAGGAACTATTCTGACGGACACCTTCTCTTCCCAAAGCACGCAGTAACCACCAATACCGCTGCGTTGAATAAGGAGATTAAGAGACTATTCACCATCTGTGGTATAACAAGAGTGGTGACTGTCAGAAATCCTGTTACAGGAGCAGACGAGCAGAAGCCGATAAATGAGATTGCATCAAGCCACATGGCAAGACGCACCTTCATCGGTAACCTCTACAAGAAGGTCAAAGACCCAGAACTCATCTGTTCCATGACAGGACACACAAAGGGTAGTCGCTCCTTTACACGATATAGAGAGATAGATGAAGACATCAAGATAGAATTGGTAAACCTCATCAACTAACATAAAAGCAACAACACAATGAAGGTAACAGCATTTATCCGACAGGTTACGGTCAAGGGCACTCCCAACGAGACCGTACATATATACTTCCGTGTGCGTGATGGCAAGACTGACATCAAGGCTGCAAGCGAACTCTCCATCAATCCTAACCATTGGAATGCAGAGAAGCAAGGCTACAAGTCACGCGTATCACTCGTAAGCGAATCTGCCAAGGTTGACTTCGAGAAGAAGATAAGCGAACTGAAGACTCTTATCTCAGAGAAATACTACCGAGGTGCAGATGGCGAATGGTTGAAGACCCTCATTGAAGAGTATCACCATCCAGACATTAACAAGCGTGTAAGCAAGAACAAGGAGAACCTCTTGCAGAACCGCATCCGTCAGTATGCAGAGAACCGCCCACTTACCCCAAGAGCAAAGTTGCGCTTGCTGGGTATAGCCAAGAAGGTTGACCGCTACACTGAGTACATGAAGACAATCATGAAGCACAGGAACTTCGGACTCAACGTTGACACGATGACATCCGATGACTTGCGTTCGCTCCAGGCATTCATCTGTAAGGAGGTTGACTTCTACGATGAATATCCTGAGCTCTATACAGACATTGAAAAAGGCTATGCGCCACGCGAACAGTCAGAGAACAGTCTCAACACTATTTTCCGTCGCATACACACCGTCATCAACTACTGTCTGAAGAACAAACTCACCACCAACGATCCGTTTGCGACCTTCGAGACTCCAAAGGTAATATATGGACCTCCTTTCTATCTCAACCTCGAAGAGCGAGACAAAGTTTACCATGCAGACCTCAGTGACTGCTGTAGAGGAATGCAGGTGTATCGAGACATCTTCATGTTCCAATGTTTGATAGGTTGTCGTGCAGGCGACTTGCTCACTCTGCGTAAGGACAACATCGTTGACGGAGCAGTTGAATACATTGCAGAAAAGACAAAGGGACATAACCCTCGTACCATTCGTGTGCCACTCAACGACAAGGCAAAGGCAATCCTTGAAAAGTACAATGACCTTGGTGACCGCATCCTGCCAAAGTTCAATTACAGCGACTACAACAAGAATATCCGCAAGATTCTCAAGCATGTCGGCATCAACAGAAAGGTTGTTGTCATCAACCTCATGACAAGAGAGTCAGAGATGAAGCCTTTGTGCGATGTTGCAACAACCCATACTGCACGCAAGACCTTCATCGGTAACCTCTATAAGAAGGTGAAGGATCCAAGCCTTGTTGCCTCACTCTCTGGTCACACTGATGGAAGCCGTGCCTTCGCTCGCTACCGTGAGATCGACATGGAGATGAAGCGTGAGTTGGTGGAGATGATTGACTAATAGAACGTGTAAATTATCGGCAATAAACTCCAGAAATTGCCGATAATTTACATTTCAACTACTAAAGAAATATAAAAATGGACACAAATGCGTAAATATTATAGAAAAACCTTGGTTAATCAAATTTTGTTCAGTAATTTTGTGGCGTTCATCAATTTATGAACGCATACAAAACAGTGAACAATGTCATCAATTAAAGAAAAAGAACTAATAGATCAAGCGTGCAAAAACATCTCAGATAAGCTGGGTGGTTGTGATGTTTCAAGCATCATGTCACAGAATAGAATCCTTGATTCAACTATTTCCGTGGCAGATACCACTTTTGGCGTAATAGCAAAAAGTGTTGTCATGAGCTCAAACATGTCATTTACCATACAACAAGCCAAGGATGCACATGAAGCAACAAACCTACCAATTCTATTAGTGTTAGGTTATGTTCAGCCATCTATTATGCAAACCATGTATGATAACGGAATTAGTGTGATAGACTATGCTGGAAACTGCATGATTAAGCACGGACTTTTGTGTGTGAATGTCTCAGGTCAGAAGAATACATATAGGAATGATACTAAGAGCCACTCCCTATCAGAAGGTGCAATCAAACTTATATATCGCTTTCTGTCTGACAAATCCTTCATAGGCAAGGCATATCGAACCATTTCAAGTGAGACAGGTTTGTCTCTCGGCTCTATCAAGAATACTATTGAGGAACTGACCAACAGGCAATTTGTCATGCATACAGACAAAGGCAGGAAACTCATTAACGAAGACAAGTTGCTGGAACTCTTGGTTCAGGCATACAATCAGACAATCAGACCTAAGCTGATGCTCAGAAGAATGAGTTTCAGGACAGACGAGATGCGTGGTAACTGGCAGGAGATGAATCTGCCTGAGGGCATGTCATGGGGCGGAGATTGCGGTGCATACCTTACAGATGGTTATCTCGTTCCAGGTTCGTTCGATATATACACATCAAAACCAAGTGCAATGTTGATGACAACAGGTATGGTAATGCCAAATGAGAACGGAGAAATAACTCTATACCAGAAGTTCTGGAATGATGACGATGCCACCAAGGTTGCACCAAAGCTAATAATATATGCAGACCTCATGAATAGCGGTGACAGCCGCCAGATAGAGGCAGCACAAAGATTGATAAAGAATGGAATATAAGATAGACAAGGCGAAGTTTGCCAATGATCCTCTGTACGAGACATTAGGTGCTTTACAGAAATCATTGGAGCAACTGAATCTCCAGTTGTATGTTGTTGGAGCATGTGCAAGAGACATAGCTATAAAAGTTCTTAATGTACCAGCTTCGGCAAGACGTACCATTGATATTGACGTTGCCATCGCTCTTGACAATTGGAAAATGTTTGATAAGGTTTCGGAGTTGCTTCAAAAGAACAATTTCAAGAAGGATCCGTATGCCAAGCAGAAGTTCTATTACAAAGGTGAGGACGGCACGAATGACTATGAAGTTGATGTCGTTCCATTCGGACCTCTTGCCAACAACGAGGTTATAGGATGGCCTCCTGAAGGCAATCCAGAGATGTCGGTAAGATGTTTTGAGGATGTTATGAAGGATGCAGACACCATTATCGTGGACGGGAATGTACGGTTCTGCATAGCATCGCTAAGTGGTCAGTTCTTGATAAAGCTCGACGCATGGATAGACCGTCACTTGAAAACAGACAAGGATGCACGTGACATGTTCTATATCATAGACAACTTCTACTGGACTTCCATCGTTGACAAGTTCCCACCACCAGAGCAGGTGACAAATTCCGATGACCCTTCATTTGATGATTTCGTAGCAGGGGCGCAATGGATAGCATCAGAACTCCGTTCATTACTATCAGATGAACACCGCACGTACTATGTAGATTTCATCAACAGCGAGCTGTCATTAGAAGATAACAGCAAACTCGTTCAACATCTTGTTACAGCATCGAACAATAGTAAAGTGCGTAACTACTCAAACATAAGACTCGCATTACAGAACATCGTAAATATTCTTTCGGCATGACAACAGAACTATTCACAAAAGACTATGACAGCCAGAACGAGGACTACTGCAAGGTGGTAGAACTCGAAGGACGTACTCTTGTCATTATGGCTGATGGCATGGGAGGATTATCACTCGGTGCTGAAGCTGCAGAGTGTGTATGTGAGGGTATTGCCGAATACGTTTCCAAAAATCTTGAAGCAGACAACCTTTGGCAAGAGGCTTTCAAGTATGCAGACAACAAACTCCATGAATTGAGCCTTGCAAACCATAGCAATATGGGAGCAGTCGTAACGGCACTGATAATCACAGAAACATCATGTGAGGTTGCTTGGCAAGGTAATGTTCGCCTATATCTGTATAGAGACAATCAGCTACAGCAACTCACCACTGACCATGTGATGGATATAGGTTATGGGCAGAAGATGCTTACACGCTGTTTGAAAGGAGGAGGTTTGCGTGATGACGTTCCGACAAAGAACATACCATTGCAGACGGGTGATATTCTATTCTTGTGTACAGATGGATTCTATAATATCTATGAACAGGATTTGTCATCTGGCAATGCTAGTGTTCCAAAAGAAGACATTATGACTGATGATGCAACATGTCTGACCCTCAAAATCATTAGCACATGACAGAAGAAGAAATATACGAAGAACTCGAAATTACATACGGCAAGCCGCCCAGAACTACGTCGGAGAAAAACATGATATGGCTGAAGGGTGTACTGGAAGAGCATATCATTGAAGGCGAGTTCAATGAAGATGTTCCAAAGCCAAGTCTCGATGCACTTGCAATGACCCTCATCGCAATCACGACCTATGACATTCCAATGGAAGAGCTTGCAGCCAAGAAACCAGCAATAAGACGCACGCTACTCTGGTTCATCGTAAAGTGCCATAATCACTATGACGAGATAGATGAAATAATGCATCAACTCATGCATAAGTCATATAGGGGTCTCAAACTTTTCATGATTACCAGGATGCTGAAAATCTTCAAGTGGCTATCCATGCAGGAGATTCCGACAAAGTTGATTGAGGTGGTCTTGCATCCAGAACATTACGATGACATAAGTGAAGGTCTTCACCAGCTTATTAGTCCCAACAAGATTGAAAGTGCTGTACTATATATAATATGTGCAATAGAAGACGGACTCCTTCCTATGGATGTCAGCCGTTCGCTCATGATAAAGGAGTTTGAACTTACTCCGAACAAGAGCGCCTACCATCGCTACTTCTCCAAATACTTCACCTATGCGGCAGATTTGAACGCCCAAGAAAAGAAATGGCTCGAAACACAAAAGGAGAAGCGGAAAATTACACTGCGTGCCACCATCGGCTATACAAGAAAAGATGACGGAAGCATCAAGTTCCTTGGTCGCACACTTACCGCACGTAATGCACTGCTTTATCTCATAGCAAAACTACGCCGATTCCTCGATCTTAAGCGACTCATAAAGGAATCATAAAAATACATCGTCCTCAGCAAAAAATCCACAATCGGACACTTGCTGAGGACGATTTTCTTTGCTTTTTGTGTAAAATAATGTTAAGCCAGTGGACTACAGTGGACAGTCCAAATCTGTCCTTTATAGGTATAATTATCAGTCAATTAAAAAGTATTACCTTTGAACCGCCATTCAGAATCTCAGCTGAATTGGCGGTGTTTCTTTTTCCTGAAGCTGTCGGATTTAGAGCACCCTGAGAAGTTAGTGAGACAGCGCAGTGTTTTACCTCTAATATACCATATATGGAGTTAAACGAAATCATCAAGTCTGGCAACAACGTCATGCTCGTTGTCTCTTCCAACGATCTCCTGCGCTTTGCAGATACCATTGTCCAAAGAGCACTGGAGAATCACGCCAATGAGGAAACTCAGCAGCGTAAGGAAGACGAAGCCGAAGAAAAGTTCCTTACTCGAAAAGAAGTGAAAAGTATTTTCGACGTATGTGACAGCACCCTTTGGTCTTGGCATAAGCATGGACTTCTTTGCCATCGCAAATTTGGCAGAAAATGTGTCTATGCTCTCTCTGACATCCGTCGTTTCATGAACGACCATGTAGAGAAAGACACCGCAGCCGGCTATGTCAAGTGGCACGAGGTCAAGGCAAACATGCCAGAGTAGCGACATACAGCGGTGGGTGGGTAGGACTATTTACATGCGTTCTTGTCTGGTCAACATGAACGCCAACACGAATGCCATCTGACCAATGGCGATAACAGCAGATATGATGTATTCTATCAGCAATATCGAGAAGACCGAGAACCTGATCATTCAGGTCTCACAGTTGAAGCATCGTGTCGAGAATCTGGAGAATGTTCTTCGCAACGGCAAGGATGTACTCACTCTCGAAGAGGCTTCGCTCTATACAGGAATTTCTCGCAGCACTCTGTACAAGTTAACAAGCGCACACGAGATTCCATATTACAAGCCCCATGGCAAACTCATACTTTTTGAGCGCAAGGAACTCCTCGCTTGGGTTCGTGCCAACCGTATCGCAGCAAAGGATGAGGACGAAGACGGGGCGTAAGTGGGATAACAGAATTGATTTCCTTGCAAAAATGCTACTGCCAGAATCGGGATAACAGAACATCACCATAGGCAGTAGCACAACGAGAACGTAAAACATCCAAAGTATGGCAAACAAAAATGATAATACACTTCACTTCGGGAAAGTTCGTGTCGAGCTCTCTCCAGAGGCTTGTGAATACCTTGGTGGGATAACAAATGGGGTAACAATCTGGAGTATCTATTCGGAATTACTGAATCAGTTATCCCAAACCAATGGTACTATCGTCAAGCGAGGCATTCAGATCACCCTGTCACAGGGAGAACTGGATTGCTCGGTCAACTCTCTCTGTAAGCGACTCGGCATAGGACCGAAACCAATGACCAAGGTACTGGACAGATTTGTTGAACTCGGTCTTATCCGTCGCACTCCATCCAAACTGGCATCCATAGCAGATATGGTATCTGTTGTTGGATGGACTGATGAAGATGGCTATCATGAGTTATGCCATTCTGGAGAACAAAAGGCTGACGCATTACAGAGTCATACGGATGCTGTTGAAGACAATCCTTCTCCCTCTGGTCAAAATCCTGATAGCACACCCATTGAGCAACCTGACAAGCAGATATTGCCCAATGAGTGTTCCAACCAGGATGCAGACGAGCAGCATATCAAAGTTGACGATGCTGAGCAGTTCCAATCTGCCAACCTTCAGCAGTCTGACGAGCATACACCTGATGATTCACCAGACGAGGCAGATAATCCTTCGGAGTCTATCGACACTCAGGAACCTGGCACATCTTCTAATATAGATACGCACGAAACTTCTGATGAAGATCCGTCCGTTTCTGAAGACTTGCAAGAGCAAGGAGATTCGTCACCGACAGAGGCAACACCACTGTCTATGACAGACATCGTAAACCAGATGACTGGAGCCAACCTCGGCTTTGTAATTCCTTCGGTTATCACATCTCCACCTGTAAAGCAAAAGCCTCACGGCAAGCGTTCAAAAGTCGAAAAACAAGGCTGAAAGCCATGCCGTAAACGGGTAAAAAATAGGTAGGTGATTTTTCAAAGCAAGTTAGTGTTTTGAGTACTCAAAACCTACTCATTCTTCACCACCTCTGGCGGTTCGATGAGTCTGACAGCAACGGTCTTACGACCTGCCGAATGACGCTACGCTGCTTCCTATAAGTATTGGATGTGACTTCAAGATCCATCGCTATGCTACTGGAACTTTCATTCACTCCCAGTACTCGGAAGCCAGAGTTGAAAAATCACCTGTAAGCCTTGGTTAATGCATCCTGCGGTATTCCATCCTTAGATGATGCCAGAGGACTTTACACCGATGCCGGAGAGTTATTCATTTGGAGGCTACTTCGTAGAACCTATGGAAGAATTGGCTATGCCATTCAGCCGAAGGATATGGCAGAGCACACGCCACCAATCTGTCTAATGCTGACAGAACACTGGCTTTATGTTAAACTACAATTTTTCAAGAATATGTCAAAACAAAATAGAATAGATACACAGAAGAAAGGCGGTCGCCCTAAACTTGAATCCTATAAGAAACGTCGCCACCAGTTCAAGGTTTCATACAATGACACTGAGTTGGAGAAGATGGAAATGGAAGCGAAGAAGCATAAGAGATCTACCAAAAAGTGGATGCACGATGCACCATTGCAATCAGAAGACCCAATTTATACGGATGAAGAACAGACTGACTATGTACGTAAGTTAGCTGGCATGGCAAACAACGTAAACCAGATTGCTCACCAAGCAAATCTAGGAGGTCTGTATTCCCTAGAAGCTAAGTGCATGGAAGTACTGAATCTGATCATCACTTTGATAACCCGAATCTTCAAAGGTGGTGACCTGTCCAAAGCCTGATGGGAGAACTATTTGGAATAACAAATCAGCAAAACAAATGGGATAACAATGATTGCAAAGATTGTTAAGGGACAGAACTTCAAAGGTGCTATTGATTACATCACTGACATCTACGGCAAGGACAAGCAAAAGAAGGGTGCGCGTCTGATCTATCATTCTTCGGGAATACCGCCCAATGCGGATAACAGAATGATGGCTATGCTTATGGATTCGTATGCCCGAAAGGGAGATCATAATCTTGGGGAGCCAGTACGACACTTCATCCTGTCTTTTAGCAGATGGGACAGTCCAAAACTGACAGACGAACTGATGACCAGGATATGGCTTGAGTTCTTAACCCGAATGGGCTACAAGGACACAGAGAATATCCTTGCTCGTCATAAGTCAGCAAAGAATCCTCACATGCACGGCTTAACCACTCGTGTTGATTCTAAAGGCAACGTAGTTAGCGACTCTTTTGAAGAAGGACGTGCAGCTCGTGTAGCACTCGAACTTACTCAGAAATATGGTCTTCACATATCGTCAGGAAAGGTAGATGTCAGTCGTGACAGGCTTCGTGGTAAGGATAAGGCAAAGTACAAAATCTATGATGCCATCTGTGCTGCAAAGGAGAAGACTGAAACCTGGAAAGGCTTTGAGGATGAACTTGCAAAGGATGACATCAAGATGAAACTCCATGTCAACAATGTGACCGGAAAGATTCTCGGTGTTTCGTTCAGCACAGAAGGATTCAGTTTCAGCGGAAGGCAGATTGACAAGTCTATGACTCTGGCAAAACTCTCTGAGAAGTACGGCGATTTTATTGAGATCGTTCATGAAAACGTCCGTGAGCACTACGAGGAGAAGCGTGAAGCCTACCTGCATCGCTTGCCTATGAGCGAGTATTTCACTGCTCTTCGCACCACTAAGACGTTCGATGACATTTATCCTAATGGAGTGCCAAAACTCAAATTGCCTAGTGTCAGAACGGCTATCGGTGATTCAATGTACGACAAGTTGGTTGACCAGGGCGACCTCATTCCATCCAAGGATGGCAATTCTGACTTCGTGCCTCTGGCAGTTCTGCTATTCGTCATTCTCACCCCATATCAGCCTCAGTTGTCTGTTGGCGGTGGAGGTGGCGGACAGTCAAGTGGTTGGGGCAAGAAGGATGATGACGATGAACGCTGGAAGTTTAAGTTCAATATGAGCGTTCTACATTCCAAGTCAAAGAAACCACAATATAAACCTAAGCGATAAAATTATGGCTAAGAAAAAAGACCAGGAACCACAATCTGAGGGTGCTGTTATCATCGAACAGGTTGGTCAGATCAACCAGACGATTCAGGCGCAAGGCAGTAGTAATCGCACCCGACACAATGCCGTTATGAACGGTCTTGCCTCGTTAGGACTGTATTTTGGCATGACCATCAAGGATGATGGCACTGTAGATGAATACAACAAAGATGCGCTGAAGGTAACTTTCAATCAAGAAGGTTATAAGACTATGGCAGAATCCATTCTTGCCAGAATGCCAAAGCCTGCGCCTCCAAAGGTAGTTCCTGCGACCGTTGACGATAGCGTCCATTACAAGAACAATGACTATCTAATGGAACATCTGCTTATTCGTTGGATGAACTGGAAAGGTAATCGCCACAAAGAGGAGAAGGAAGAAATTCTTGCTACCGTCAAGGAACACATAAGGACAGTTATTCTCGAACACTACGAGCAGGAAGCCAAGAAGAAAAAAAGAAAGTCTTCATGGCGTAAGACTAAGCGCAGATTCGTGAAGTTCTACAGTGGATATGCCTCAGACAAGATCAAACACATGATAGCCTTTACAGTTGCCATCATGGGTGTTGTTTTCGGTGTTGCTGCTTATGTCGCAGTGGATGCGTATAAGGCTAAACTCGATGATGAGTTTTTCGAGTACAGAACCATTCGTCCTTTCCTCGTTGCTGACAAGGATTACTTTACGACCATTGAGAACTTGAAGGAACTCATTCGTCGGGAGGACAAGCAGCACCTTCGTAACGCTTACGATTCCGTTGCCTTCGAGAAGTACATGAAGAAGGAATGGGAGAAGCGTCAGCATCAGGAGGCAGAAAAGAAGAGATTAGAGAATCAGAAGTGATCGTTATATCTTTATTATTAACAATTTAACAACTTTATGACAATGCAAAACAAAATCATTGTAACGGTTGGACTTAAGGGTGGCGGAGGTAAAAGTACCGTGTGTGCTAACCTCGCTATGCACCTTGTTGACAAGGGCATCCCTGTTATAGTCTATGATGCGGACATCCAGCAGACGCTTGTCCGTCATCGTCAGCGTGAACTGGCAGAGCATCAAGATGCAGAACTGCCATATCAGTTATTGCCTTTCAGCACCGCCAATGCTGACGAGGTGAAGTCAAACATGCAGAAGCTAAAGGAGGTTCCGGCAGTTATCCTCATTGATTGCCCTGGCAACATCAATGACGCTTGCCTTCAGCACATCTACGCTGCTGCTGATTTAGCCGTGGTACCAACTCGCTATGACTTCGACAATCTCGACACGACAATTCTCTTTGCTGATCTGTTCGTTCAGATTAGCAAGGCAAAGATGCTGTTCATTCCTAACTGTATCAGCGAGATTGAGTTGCGACGCCCTGAGATTCAGGATGCTCGCAACAAAGCCAAGGATTTACTTGAAGTTTATGGAGATATTACACCTCGTATCAAGCAATGCGTTACTGTGAAGTGCTACAGTACCATCTTCCCACATGACAAGTATCAGCGCAATGCTGTGAAGTTTGCGTTTGAGAAGATTGTTGACGAGATTCAGATGTAATCAGTAGTCTTTTGACAAGGCTTTATCTGTTATCAAATTGACGCACCATCCTTATTGGGTGATGCGTCTTTTTTAATGCTAGTCATCAATAATATTGAATGTCGGTATGACTATTGTATCGCGAATTTCAGCTATTCTCTCTTCTTTAATTTCGTCATAACCTTCATAGTAATGATGTATGAGAACAGTTCCTTTTTTCTTGCCAGGTTCTGCTACTTCTACACCCGAATGCCTGAACCATTCAGGAGTATCGAGGTAATCACCTTCAACAAGGTATCTCCACTCGTTTTTAACCAAAGAGAATATGCGATAGTAACGCCATTGACTCATTGTCCATGTATGGATGTAGCCGACCTCACAAGTGCCGTTTCCGTCAAGATCTCCTTCATTCACCAATTTAGGAGGAGCAGCATCACAACCATAAAGTTCAATCTTCGGTATGTTTTTGTTGTTTGACGAAAGGTAGTAAATATACATTTGCTCCATGTCGTCATTCTGAATATTATATTTGGGATTCTCAACCATTTCAACATACAATGTATCGATACCCTTTCCTGTGAAATTACCAACAATGGTATCTTGTTCATTATGTGCATCAATTGTGTTTATATCTCGCCAGAATGTATCACTATTGAATCTCGATTCAATGATTTGATTTCCTAGAGGTTCACCATCTTCAAGACTTATTGGTTGCTTGTCTGTCCAAATATCCAAAAACATCTTGACCCTTGCAAAGTATTCTCTAATGTATGTCATCATTGACATGGCAGATGTTGGTTCTTTTGCGTTATATGCTTGAAGTTCTTCAATATCTAGTCCTAGGTGCTCAGCAAGATATAGAGCGCGTTCGTTATGGAAGCGCTGTGATATGATTGTAAAGATTCTGACTCCAAATACTTTATTCGCGCGAACAACTGAATCCAAGGTGCGAAATCCTTTTCCGTCAAGAAAGATTACATTATCAGGAATACCACAAGCCACCAACGAATCTTTCATACATTCAGGTTCGTTAATACCATCAAGGCTATTCTCATCACCACTGATAAGAATATACTTTATTTTTCCTGCATTGTACAGTTCTTCTGCTGCATCAATACGATACTTGAAGAACATATTCATGCGTCCACCAACACGTGTTTGGGGAGTGGTACCAAGAAGTAGTCCAACTTCTGTAGGCTGTATTGAATCAACGTCAAAATATAATCTTCCATTACTATTGTTGCTTACAATACAATTACAGAAAACCAATGTTATGATGATTATTGATATTCCAGTTACAACTATATACGTTAAGGTTCTTACTTTAATTTTCATATCGTACTGGCAAGTAGCTTAATGCGCTTTATTATTTAACAATTATCACGGTTCCTCCCTCATCAGAATGCACTCTTCGCAATCGAATGTAAGGATAATTTTTGGGGGACTTGATAGAATCATTAAGTTCAGGCCACCACAAATAATTATTTGGTTCATCTAACATTTCTTTTCCATGATAATTACTAATGGCTTTAATGACTTTGTGCATCTGCTTGGCGTCTGGTTGAACCGATGACATAAGCATAAAGCCTTTTTCTTTCATGTGATAATTCAAGTGGAAAGTTGTCTCATATATTGTTATATTCTGAGTCAAACTATCATAAATCAGATTATCATCCTCAGAACAAATCCTTGCGAATTGTTGAGATAAATCATTCATGTTATAACATATTTCATGTCCAAGAAATATAATACTATGCGATTCATTAGGTTTGAGTTTTCTTTTAGGATAACCACAATCCATACATATCCTGTTTCCTTTAGTAGAATCAACACAGCAACCGCCTAAAGAAATATATCCTTTCTGCTTGAGCCTAATTGCATCCTCTGCTGGTAAACCATATACCACATACAAATATCGTCCATTACACCGAGGACAAACTGATGGCTCCATGTGTTTGTGTTTTAAAATTGCATAATCTAATATACCGAACGGATTCATAACCGTAATAACGCATCCTCCTATTGTGATGAACAAACAGGATAACAACAATAAAATTTTTGCTCTACGTGACATATTTCTTAGAATGGACATTCACCAATATGTTGCTCTGCTGTTGAATTTATGGGTTGTAATTCTAATGAATCAATAAGGGATTGAAGTTGTGGGCAACTTTCAACCAACTGCTTTAAATCTTCTTCACTGGTGTAGGGTGCTAATCTTCTAATGTCTTCTTCACTAGAAAAAGGACCTAATCTTGTTGAAATATTATTATCTTCCGGATGAATACCATTCTCGTTGGTAGATTTCTCTTCTTTTGACTCTTCAAGATACATGGGAATGTCGTACATCTTGTCAAAATGCCATGGTTTACGCCTTGGTGCCGTAAAAGGTTGTCCTGCACTATATGCGTATTCATAGAATTCTGAATTTAAGAGGCAATATTTCCTATATTGACTTGGAAATTTTTCCAGAATGACATCAACAAAGGATTCTTGATTTTCTGGACAATCATTTTCTGTTGTCAATACAGAGAGTGTAACGCTTTGATTATCAGTAGTTATTAACGTGAGTTCGACGAAATATAAGTGCTTGAAAATTTGGTGATTAGCGAAAATTGTTGTAACTTTATAGTGTTGAAATACAAAGAATTACAAACAATAATCGCTATGATCACCGAGGACAAAGTTACAGAATTATTTTGTATTGCAGATGATTTTTGCAAGTTTTTTGATGCCATTATGGAAAAATATACGCTGAAAGCAGATAAGAAACGGAAATATCACCGCAAGTCAACCATGTCAAAGGCAGAAATTATGGTAATCATGATACTGTTTCATGATTCAGGCTACCGTTGCCTGAAACATTTCTATATAGAAAAGGTATGCAGACATATGCGTCACCTCTTCCCGAAAGTTGTCTCATACAACCGATTCGTGGAACTTGAAAAGGAAGTAGCCATCCCTTTGGCTCTATTCATCAAGAAGGTGCTGCTCGGAAAATGTACTGGCATAAGTTTCGTGGACAGCACTCCCCTTAGAGTATGCAGGAACCAGAGGATACATATCCACAAGGTATTCAAGGGCATTGCGCAAAGAGGCAAGTGCTCCATGGGATGGTCCTTTGGCTTTAAGCTGCATCTGATATGTAACGAGAGGGGTGAGTTGCTGAACTTTATGATAACCCCGGGAGATGTGGATGACAGGAAACCATTGGAATACAAAGCCTTCGTAGAATTCATATATGGCAAGCTGGTCGGAGATAAAGGGTATATCAGCAAGAACCTTTTCCAACGCCTGTTCGTGGATGGCATACAGCTTGTCACCAAACTTAAAAACAACATGAAAGGTGCCTTGATGAGCGTGTCTGACAAGCTGCTGCTTAGGAAACGAGCAATAATAGAAACGGTAAATGACGAGTTGAAGAATATTGCACAAGTGGAACATTCAAGACACAGGTGCTTTGACAATTTCATCGTGAACCTGTTGGGAGCTATCGCCGCTTATTGTATGTTTCCCAAAAAGCCGTGTATCAATGTACAACGTACATTAGACACACAGCTGAGTCTATTTTGAATTCATCGAACTCACGTTTATTACATAACTTGAACGACATTTGAGCCGTAGGACATACATAGAGTATAATCCTCTTAAATTACTGAAAATCAATGGTCTTGTCACTCTTCTCGTTTCTTGTCTTACATTGGGGATGTGGCCCCTGATTAACATTCTCTACTTTCCCACGCAGATTTTCGCTATATCTGATTATCAACGTTTTACAAATATAAGAATGATAATTGAGCCGTCATCCGTTTGAGAATAACATAGTCTGATTATCAGCTAATTGTGAATATTATGTTTTCTGTTCTTTTCATTTTATGCCTTATTTTACGGGATTAAAGAATTAACATATTTAACAATAAATAACACAGCTTTGCTATGTGCTCATATCAAAATGAAGTGTAGTCTCGTTTTGCTGTGTCATATCCAGCATTTGAGAGATGGGCACTTCAATTGATGCATGTTACATCTGGTGTAGGTGCTCGCAATGCCTTTGTTTGACGAGTAACTGCCCCTTATGACTCCTGCTAAACTCATCCCTCATTTGTGCTGAGGATTCATATTGAATGTCCATTCTATTCTTCATGTTGTTTCTTTTTATGCTAATAGCTTTACTTGTAGATACCTTTCAAGAATAGAATGTACACGCAGCTGTTGAGCATAGTCCATCAGTTTACTAATATTACGCTCATGTCTCATAAGATAATTATTCATCACCTCTGAGCAGACATCCAGTCCCACTTTGTTACGGAATTTAATTGCATCGCAAACGCAACGCTCGATGTCGTATATACGAATATTATATCCGTCGATGCTCTTCCTTATTGCCCCTAATTCAAGGATAGATGCAGTATAGTGATGCAACTTCACCTGAGGATATTCTGGGACTATTATCTTCCGGTCTCTTTTTATTGCTACATGAAATGCTTGTGGCAAGGTTGTCGTAAGACCATAGATGTTCCATGCAGACCATAGGCAGAGGATGCCTTCTGGAACAACAGCTTCTATGTCAATCATGCAAGCAGAGAGCTGGTCAGCATGAGCATATACACCTCGACGAATTTGTATGAGTTCACCTTGGCGTACACTTTCAAGCATCTTGTAGTAAGCGGTTCTGCCTTGGCTTTTAATTCTTCCCGATGATATGTAAGAGTTTCTATTTTTCATATTTCTTGTTGCAACAATGGTACAAAATTACCACAATTATTTTTATTTGTGGCACTTTTGTACTGATTTCATTCAAAGCCATCAATAAATTAACATTCTTTCGGCAAAGAGAAAGAAATATCAAGTCGTTTCCTGATTATAAGTTCTACAAACAAGTTTATTTCGTCATATACATATATATGGTTTTCATAAACCTGTAAACTCATTCTTACTTCTCTTCCTATACTTTTTCAGGTCTGACATCTGAGTTTGGGAAACATGTATATATACATGGGTAATCATAAACTTAAACTCATCTTCCACGAGCAGAACCGAATGGCTGCTTTGGAAGGAAGGTCAGCCCTTCTTTTTCTCCTTGCTGAATTTCTTCTTTCTACCGCTTCTGCGAATCATTGCGAGAACCATTTAGCCTTTACTCTCGACATCCTAATCCTCAGATGTGCCTTCTTTGTGTCTGCTGCCTTTTACGCTTCGTCGTGTCCTTCGTTTTGCAAGCCACTACATTTCATTCATGTCGTCATGCTTCCCTGCCATACTTCTACAGCTATGGACATTGTGTTGTAGTTTGCTTGCTTTCTCTGATATTGAATGCTACTTCCTTAATTTCACACCGTTTACTCGATTTTCTACACTTTTCGCCACTTCTTATTTTGGACGAAGCAGACACAATTACTTTTTCCGTCGCAAAGTTAGTGCAAGCCGCATTGTATTATAGAGCGCCCCTATATTGGATGGACTTCGGCAACACACAGACTTCTGGTCAGGTTGTGCTTGGAACAGTGCCTAAGAAAATAAAGCAGCCTAAGTCACAACAGTATAAGACTGTTGATACATTGAAAGTCATAACTCGTTACGTGAAATATGCCAGTGTCGAGGAAACGGATTCCGGTCCAAGTTGCTCTCTTGCGGAGGCTCTTGAAAAACAGGATCTATACATTAACTCAACGCTGGCACAACTCGGCTGCAACTTGTTATGGAAAATGTTCCGAAATGGAATGTTGGAACACCATGGAATTTATCTAAACCTCGCCACAATGAAAGTAAATCCGATTTATGTTTAATCCTTATAATTATAAATGCCACCCCTGTTACAGCTAAACTATAGCAGGGGTTACATTTATATTATTATATAATTCTAATATTATTACGCAATATCTATTTTGCATCAATTTGTGAGAGCGCAAAGTTGTAGGCGCCGATTGAGATAGCTTTTGATGCTCCGATTTTTGTAACGGCTACTCCTGTTCGTTTCATCGGATCATAAGATATTGTTCTGTCAGTACCGGGGATGGGAAGTTCTCTTGAATCTCCTACGACAAATGTGGCAAATTCACCTTCATCATCGAGATTGAACACTCTCACAGGCAACCGTTTGATTTCATCGCCGGCGACCGTGTTGATTGTTGAACGCATCTCAGCGAGCAACGACGGGAGAATATACTTCATAGCGCCTGTAAGTCCACCTCCGACAGCAATCAAAGCATCGGAAAGAAGGACGGCAGTTGCAAAGACATCTCCTGCTATTTCTCCGAATTTTGCGAAAGATTGTTTAGCAGCTTCGGCGTTACCTTCTTTTTCTCCTTCGGCAATAAGGAAGATATCGTAGGGCGTAAGTTCTCTGTCAGCATCATGGCTTAGAAGTCTATATTCCCGAACAACAGCGCGAATCGAGACGCCATCTTCGGCAATAATATTAGGTTTTAGCTTGTTACGTAGGCAGAAAGCCTCAACGCATGAGTTATCGCCACGGTTGAGCTGTCCATTAATAACCTGGCCTATGCCGAGCCCGGTGCCAAACGTAAAACCGATAAGGTTTTTATAGACTTTTTTCCCTCCAAGGTCGGATATACGTTTGTTGATTTGTGGCAAAATACCACCAGTAGCTTCCCCAAAAGCATAAAGGTCGCCATCGTTATTGATATATACGGGGACTCCGAATTTTGCTTCAAGCATAGGGCCAAGAGCGACACCATTTCGGAAAGATGGGAAGTTCATAAGGAACCCTCCAATAATGCCGGAAGGGTAATCAGCCGGCCCGGGAAAGGCGAAACTGATTGCGATAGGTTTCTCTTCAAGCAACTTGAAGATTCTCGTAAAGCCGTCGACTATAGTTTTTAGACAAAGATCTAAATCTGTTGCGTTAGACGGCAATGTGATTGGATCTACTATGAACTCGCAGCCTTTCATGGCACCGAATACAAGATTAGTGCCGCCGGCATCAAGCGTGGCCACTATTCGGTTATCGAATCTGTACATGGTATTTATTTGATATATGAGGTGATTATTTTGCAGTTTCCGAGAATCTGGATTCGAGGCATGGATGCGGGTATCAAAGCAACCGCACCTTGGGGCAGAGATATGTATTCATTATTGGCATCAACGAGCTGTGCATCACCATCAATTGAAGCTATTATGGTGAACGAATCACGTTTGTCGAGATCCATACAGGCACTTTCTTTGACAGCTATTGCTGATGTTGTGAAATAGTTGCAATCTGCTATTATTTCCTCCTGGTTCTCAATCCATTTTATTCTTGATGGAGCAGCGCCATCGGTATCGGAAAAATCGATAGCATCTATTGATTCTTCCACATGGAGCTGACGGGCATTACCTTGAGCATCCCGGCGGTCATAGTCATATATACGGTATGTGATATCGGATGATTGCTGTATCTCAAGTACAAAGTTTCCTTTCCGATACTATGAACACGGCCTGCCGGAAGGAAGAATACATCTCCTTTTTGAGGATAATACTTGCCGAGAGTGTCAACGATGGTGTTGTCAGCTATGCGGCTACGATATTCTTCTGCGGAGATTACCCGGTTGAAGCCTGAGTACAGATAAGCGCCATCAGCCGGCGCGATGCTTACCCACATTTCTGTCTTACCGGGGCAATGGTGCCGCTTGGCGGCAAGATTATCGTCAGGATGGACTTGGATGGACAAGTCATCGGCAGAATCAATCAGTTTTATCAGTAGCGGAAATTCCGTGCCATATCTTTTTAAAAGCCGTTCGCCGAGGATTTCTTTAGCATCTGTAAGCATTATCTCGTGAAGGTTTTTGCCCTTAAACGAACCTTCTGCAACCACTGATTCATGACCAGGGACACATGAAAGCTCCCAGCTTTCACCGATGTTATCGCCTTGAGACGATAGGCCTTTGTAAGAGGCTATGCGTTTGCCACCCCATAACACACTCTTGAATTGGGGTATAAATTTTAATATTGGGAACATTTTATATTGGTTTATATTCAACAAATGCTTCTATGGCCTCATAGTCAGCAAAACCTAATCTATGATAAAGCGCTGCAGTATCGCGATTACGTTCTTCGGCGCGTTGCCAAAACAATCGGCTATCATTGCCTAGGAAAGGGGCAAATTCCATCTGTGAAGAATGTTTCAGAATGGCGTTCCTTTTACGCCTTAATTCTTCAGGACTAATTGGTACTGCCATTTGTATATTTTCGATATCCCATTCAGACCAAGCACCACGATACATCCATATACGACAATCTTCAAGCCATCGAGCGTTGTTCTGTTTTGCCTCGTTGATTGCAGCCAGAACCACATCCGTGCATTTGCGGTGAGTGCCATGGGGGTCTGCGAGGTCACCCGCTACATAAATCTGATGCGGTCTGATTTTATCAAGGAGCTGACTAACGATTTCGATATCAGTGTCTCCCATTGGAAGTTTCTCAATTTTTCCGCTTTCATAGAAAGGCAGATCGAGGAAGTGGATATTAGACTTGGGTATGCCATTGTAGGCACATGCGGTTCTTGCTTCGACTCGTCTGATTAAACCTTTTATATTGAGAATATCGCGAGAGTCCAGGTCGCCGTCTTTTTTATGTGATATGAATTCCTTTACTTCCGCGTATTTTTGGGAGATGAAATCGTCATTATCGACAGAAAACATTTTCCTAAAACCATTGATAAAGTGCATATATCTGGTGACGTCCTCGTCATTGACTGCTATGTTGCCAGAGGTCTCATATGCAATATGCAGGTCGTGTCCATGCTTCACGAGCCGGCTGATTGTGCCACCCATAGAAATTACATCATCATCCGGATGCGGTGAGAACACGATAATCCTTTTCGGGAAAGGAAAGGCTCTTTCGGGGCGATCGGTATCGTCAGCATTCGGTTTGCCTCCGGGCCATCCAGTAATGGTATGTTGAAGGTCGTTGAATACCCGGATGTTGACATCATAGGCTGAACCATAGATGTCGAGAAGTTGCGTCAGTGAGTTGTCTTGATAATCTTTGTCGGTCAACTTTAGTATCGACTTACCAGTTTTCTCCGACAACCATGTCAGAGCCGAGCGCAACAATCCAGTATTCCAATCAATTTTGCCATTGAGCCAAGGATTTTCACCATGAACGGGCTCAATACGAATTTGTGCAGATAGATTCAGATTCATAATTTCTCGATGTCTTTGAAATAGCGATATGTACCGACCTTTAACTCATAAGTAGCCGCATCGTCGCAGACAATGATACCATGCGGATGCGTCTGCAATGCACTGATAGGCCATGCCTGAGCTATAGCACCCTCTACAGCTTCCTTAAGAGCTGTGGCCTTACCATGTCCATTAGCGAGAATCAGCACTTCCTTGGCATTAAGAACTGTAGCTATTCCGACTGTCAAAGCCGTTTCCGGCACCAACTGAGGATTATTCTCGAAAAATCTGGCATTTGCCAACCTCGTATCTTGTGTTAGTGTCTTGATTCTTGTTTTTGATTTAAACGAGGAATACGGTTCATTGAAGGCTATGTGCCCATCTGGCCCAATCCCGCCGATAAAAAGATCAATGCCCCCGTAGGAGTCAATCTTTTCCTCATATCTTCGACATTCCGCTTCCAGATCCGGAGCATTTCCATTAAGAATGTTTATATTCGATGCCGGGCAGTCGATATGACTGAAAAGATTATGACTCATGAATGAGTGGTAACTTTCAGGATGGTCTTCAGGAATGCCTACATATTCGTCCATATTGAATGTCACGACATTCTTGAAACTTACACGTCGCTCTTTATAAGCTTTTACCAGACATTCATACATGCCTATAGGTGTAGATCCCGTAGGAAGTCCGAGAACAAAAGGTTTTTCTTGCGTTGGATTTGCTAAAATAATTCGGTCGATTATCAAGTCTGCCGCAAAGGATGACATTCCTTGATAATCAGGTTTTATAATTAGTCGCATAAAATATATTGTTTTATAGAAATGTAGAAATGTAGTATTTGTGAGTTTACCAAATCACTATGACTGATTCGATATCCGAGTTCCTTTTCCCTGGATTTAATTCTGTCCAGATTTGATATCTGTTTTTCGATAACAAGAGTCTCCTTATCGTAATAATCCGTATTAAGAGTTATTGTAATCTTATCAAATGCAGGTGTAGTGAGCGTATATTCGGGAACCCCCGGAATGTCAGGATATAGACCCATCATTGAGAATACAACCCATGCCGACATTGTGCCAGTGTCGTCGTTGCCAGGTATCCCGTCTGCTTTGGCGGTAAAATGCTTTGCCAAAAGCTCACTGACAATCTTTGATGTACGCCATTCTTCGCCTTTGAATCGGGAAAAAAGATAAGGATAAGCTATGTCAGGCTCATTTGCCGGGTCGTAAAGGCTATCGTCAAACACTGTCTGCAACTTGTCGATGAACTTGTGCTTGCCACCCATGACTTTCACAAGACCGTCTATATCATGAGGCACATAGAATGTGTAGTTCCATGCACTGCCTTCATGGAAGCCGGGAACAGGTTCAAAATTCTCGCCCTGACGCGGATTGAAAGGCGACATGAAGCTGCCGTCGGCATTGAGCGGCCGCAGAGTTCCGCTTTCTGTCGAATAATATTGACGCCATCCCGATGCTCTTTTACGCAGCTCTTTGGCAAAACCAGCATCGCCACGACTTTCGGCAAACCAAGCAAGCGCATTATCTGCGACATAATATTCGAGGGCGTGACTAACTGAATTGTCTCCGGAATTATCCCCTGCATAATAGCCCAGCGGGATATAGCCTTTCTCAAGATAAGGGTCTATATCTGGACGCATAAGATTATCCTTGCCCGGAGTTGTTGCTGATTTCTTCATGGCTGCGTAGGCTGACTCCATATCAAAATCTGTCAGACCTTTGCGCCATGTGTCGATAATCACAGGGATTGCCGGGTCTCCCTCCATAGTAAAAGTCTCGCGTCCGAACAACTCCCATTTGGGCAACCAACCCCACTCCTTGTACATATCGACCATTGAACGAACCATGTCGATTTGTTTTTCCGGGTATATCAGCGTCATTAGCTGGTGAAGATTTCGGTATGTATCCCAAAGTGAGAATACCGTATAACGGTTGCGGGGAGTTGTCAGAATTTCGTTACTCTCCATCGCCGGGTATTGGCCGTTGACATCTTGAAGAATGCTCGGATGTATAAGAGTGTGATATAGCGCTGTATAAAACACAGTTTTCTGGTCATCGGTTCCACCCTCAACCATTACACGGCTGAGATGGTCATTCCATTGCTTTCTCGCAGATGAATGAATGTCATCAAAGCTGACTCCGGCAGGCTGTTCGGTGTTAAGATTGAGCATGGCATTTTCTTCACTGACGAAAGATACACCTACCGACACTTCGATGACCTCTTCGGATGCGGTGTCGTAAGAATACCATACGCCGATATCGTCGCCTGACATTGTTTTCCCGAAATCCGGATATATCTTATATTTCGCATCATCTACATCCCATTCGGCTTCGACGCCTTTCTTCGGACGCTGGAACTTCCAGAAGCCTTGATCTGACGGCTTCTTGCTCACTCGCATGGCAAAGTATAATGGGAACACCGCATTAGGGTTATAGCAGAATGTACCCATTAACTTACACCCGGCAATTTCAGTATCCGAGATACGATGAACCGTAGCACCGCTTTCGTTGGTAAGACCTTCGCCAAGGTTAAGAAGAATGTTTCCCTTACCTTTAGGAAATATGAAACGGATTCGACCGGTACGGGCAGTCGCTGTCGCTTCAGCTCTGATGCCATACTTATCCAGCTTAAGACCATATAATCCGGGAGAGGCATGTTCATCAGAGTAAGTTGTGCCGTAATTATGATAGTCTACATCGAGGTCTCCGGTAGTTGCGATCACCAAGAGCGAACTTAGCTCCGGGCAACCTACACCGCTGAGATTTACATGTGAGAAACCGGTGAAATAGGAATTGGAGTTGTCGTAAGGAGCAGACCACCAGCGATTATCTTTATCATAGCGGTTGATATCCGAACCCATTACGTTAAACGGGGCTACAGACATTAGTCCGTTAGGCGTTACCGCCCCCGGATTGGTAGTTCCAAAATTAGTGGTGCCAATAAATGGATTCACCCAATCTACCGGATCTTTTGCATTTAGACTGAACCAGACAAGGCAGACAGACACCCCTAACGACAACAACTTTTTCATAATGAATTATGCTTTATGAATTCTATTATTTCTGAGAGGTGCCCGAACGCCATGCAGACAGTTGTATCAGCAGCACCATAGTAAACTGCCGCGCGGTCGCCGTCGGTGAGTGCAGCACAAGGGAACACCACATTGGGAACATCGCCGGCAAGTTCGTAGGGTGCGGCAGGCGCCAGAAGATATGGTTTTGTGCGATACAGCACATGAGAAGGATCCTCGCGGTCGAGCAGCACGGCTCCCATTGAATACCTGAAACCGTTGCAGGTATTGATTACTCCGTGGAAGAACATGAGCCAGCCTTCATCCGTAAGAATAGGAACCGAACCGGCGCCAACCTTTGTACACTGCCATGCGCTTTGGTCGAAAGGAGCCGGACTCATCACATGACGATGCTCTCCCCAGAATTTCATGTCGGGACTGTAGCTCAACCAGATGTCGCCGAAAGGAGTATGCCCGTTATCGCTGGGACGGCTCAGCATGGCATATTTGCCATTGATTTTTTCAGGAAACAGCACACCGTTGCGGTTGAACGGAAGAAACGCATTCTCGCACTGGTAGAACTCTTTAAAGTCGAAGGTGTAACCGATGCCGATTGTGGGGCCGTGGTAACCGTTGCACCACGTAATCCAGTATCTGTCGCCGATGAACGCTACTCGCGGGTCATATTTATAGTCCGAATCTATCATGCCGGTATTGCCAGCCTTGAATACGATAGGCTCATGCTTGATTTCACAGTTTACACCATCGGCACTGAATCCGGCAAATATATTCATCTGGACAGCTTTGTTGTCGCAGCGGAATACGCCTGCGAATCCATCGCCGAACGGAACGACGGCACTGTTAAAGATACTGTTGGAAGTCGGTATCTGATATCTGTTAATTATCGGGTTACGGCTGAAACGCCACATTACATCCGTGCAACCGGCAGGACGATCCTCCCACGGAATATTATTAAGATTCTGATTCATTATATCTTTATTTTTAAATGTGAATACTCATGCAACACCTTCACCCTCAGTCAAGGCTTCATTCAAACTACCTTCTATCTTACCTTTATCGTTATCGTATGTGAATGGAATAAATCGGGTTATTGTAAGCGGAATGAATATCATAATCAGCACAAGAGTAAAGAAATGGCTGAAGCCGCCGACTTCATCACACAACCACCCGCTGAACATGCCCGGAAGCATCACGCCCAGATTCATAATTCCCGAAGCAAAAGCATAATGTGCCATCTGATGCTTTCCAGGAGCGACCTGTTGCATCATGAACAAAGTCAATCCGACAAATCCAAAGCCATATCCAAAATACTCCAGGATTATACCGGATGCGATAAGCCATTCGGTAGAAGGTTGGTATAGCGCAAAATATGTATAGACTGCGAAAGGCAGATTAAAAACAAGGGCCAACGAGAACAAGGTCCTCTTCAATCCGAAACGTGAAATGTAATAGCCGCCGAGTATCGAACCTATGACAAAAGCAGCTGCGCCGAAAGTTCCGTAGTATAAACCAATCGCCTTATCAGAAAGGCCGAGACCTCCTTCTGCAATACTCGTTTTAAGAAATATGGGGACTATCTTCATTACAAACCCTTCGGCAAAACGGTACAGAATTATAAAAGCGATGTAATACCAGATATGGCGCTTAGTAAAAAAGTCTTTTATCACTTCTTTTAAGTCGGTTGCCACTTGCTTCACAGAGATATTGCTATCGGAATGACATTCATTCATCGGTATCATACAGGCATTGTACATCGAGAGTACAATCATCAGAATCGCGACAGTGCCGAGAACAGTCATCCACGCGCCTTTTGCGCCTATACCAAGTTCTCCCAATGTACCTGCAAGCCAAACCAACAAGCCTGTACCGACAATTTTGGCTATATTGTAAAAGGCACCTTGCCAACCAATATATTTCGACTGTTGGGAATTATCCAATTCGCTCATATACACGCCATCACCTGCTATATCATGTGTTGCGCCACTGAAAGCTATTAATGCCAGTCCGCAAATCGATGCCATGAAAAAATCGGACAAAGTGAGACACAGAGCCACTATGCCGAACATTATGCCGGTAAACAATTCCGTCGTCACGACATAGAATTTCTTGGTCTTGTAGATTTCCATGAACGGACTCCATAACGGCTTCAATGTCCAGGGTAACATAATCAATGATGTCCAGAAAGTGATGGCAGCATTGGATATCTCAAGACCCTTATACATCAGTACGACTACCATATTCAATACTACAAACGGCAGTCCGGCAGCAAAATAAACCGAGGGTACCCAGGCAATCGGGCTATTACTTAATTTCATCACAAGAGAAGGAATAGGGATAAGAGTCCTTGTTTATCTGTTTTGACATATTCGGTGCCGAGACCATGTCAAAATCAATCTGTCCGCCGTCAAGAAGCATACCATGAGTGATATAGTTCCGGTTATAATCAGTCCCGTTCACCATGAGACCGGCGATGTAAGGAGTATCGTTAGTATTATTATCGGCATTGAGGATAAGCGAACGGCCGTTTTCAAATTTCAAAACAGCCTTTCGGAACAACGGGCTTCCCAAAGCATATTGGTCGGATGCAGGAGTCACGGGATAGAATCCCAAAGCGGAAAACACATACCACGCCGAAGTCTGTCCGTTATCCTCATCACCGCAATATCCGTCGGGAGTCGCTGAGTACATCCTGTCCATCACCTCGCGGACATGATACTGCGTTTTCCATGGCTGGTCAGTCCAGTCATAAAGATAAATCATGTGCTGTATCGGCTGATTGCCATGTGCATAATTGCCCATGTTCATCACGGTCATTTCGCGTATTTCATGAATAGGGAAACCATAATAGCTGTCATCATATACAGGCGGAACGGAAAACACGGAGTCAAGCATCGCTACAAAGCGCTTTTCACCACCCATCAGTTGCTTGAGACCTTCAGGATCGTGGAAAACCGACCATGTATAGTGCCACGCATTGCCCTCTGTAAAGGCATCTCCCCATTTCAAGGGCGAAAACGGTTCGGCAAAGGAGCCGTCGGCATTGCGCCCGCGCATCAACGAATACTCTTTGTCAAAGAGATTCTGATAATTCATAGCACGACGAGCATATATCTCCAGTTCTGATTCGGATTTGCCTAATGATTTGCCAAGCTGATAAATACACCAGTCATCATATGCATATTCCAAAGTCCGCGCAGCGTTTTCGTTTATATCCACATCATACGGCACATAGCCGAGGGTATTGTAATATTCATGCCCGATTCGACCTGTAGACTTCACTTCAGGATGAACATTATTTGCGCCATGTACCAGTCCTTTCCATAGGGTTTCCGGATCGGATACCTTTATTCCTTTTATCCAGGCATCTGCAAGAACCGAAGCTGAATTGTTGCCGACCATACATTCACGGTGGCCCGGACTGCACCATTCCGGAAAGAAGCCGCTTTCGCGGTAAGCATTGAGAAACCCTTCCTGCATCTCAAGACTCACTGACGGATAGAACAGATTGAGCAATGGGAAAAGGCAGCGGAAAGTATCCCATACTCCCGTATCTGTGTACATGTATCCATTTAATACTTTTCCGTTATATGGGCTGTAATGAACCGGAGTACCCGAAGAATCTATCTCATAGAATTTACGGGGGAACAGAGTTGAACGATACAGACACGAATAAAACTTTCGTTTGTTATCCAGATTCTCATCTTCAATGACTATGCGGCCTAATACATCATTCCACGCATCTCGGCCTTCAGCCACAAGATTATCAAAATCTTTGTCTTTCGCCTCTTTAAGATTGAGTAATGCCTGGTATGGTGAGATGAATGATGATGCCGCAACAGCATTGACGGTTTCGCCACGATATGTTTTGAATCCTACTATCGCAATGGAATCCATATTCTCGGCGTATTCAATCGGCCGGTCAAACTCAACAACGAAATAATTTGCAAAGTTATCGGGAACGCCGCCATGATTATGCGTCGATATACCTGTTATGCGGTTATTGTCAATCTTTATATCCTTGCCATTTCGATATGCGTCGATAATAAAGTAGTTCATACCGTCAGGCACTGTAAAGCGGAATGAGGCAGCTCGCTCGGTAGGCGTCAATTCTACTTTAACATCGTGGTCGGCAAGATATACCGAGTAATATTGTGGATTGCACTCTTCACCTTTGTGCGAAAACCAGCTGCGACGCCCATCTTCGCAGGATACCTTTTTATTGCCTGTCGGCATGATGGAGAAACAGCCATAATCGTTTATCCACGGACTTGGCTGGTGCGTCTGCTTAAATCCGCAAATCGTATGCGCATCATAGGAGTATTGCCATCCGTCGCCATTTTTACCTGTCTGAGGAGTCCAGAAGTTCATTCCCCACGGTCGGGCTATCGCAGGATATGTGTTGCCGGCTGACAAATCAAAACTCGATTGTGTTCCCATCTGCGGATTGACATATTGCGTATAGTCGTGTACGGCGCAATATCCCGTTATTGATATAATCAGAGAGCAGATAGATATGATTGGTCGTTTCATATTATTTATTGAATTTGTGGTCGGGTGGAAGTCATTTCATATTCGAATACAGCGCCATTTTGTATATCGCTATGGTTAAAGAATGGTTCTGTCAATGGCTTGCCATTAAGCTTGACTGACTTGATATATTTGTTCTCTTTTGAAAAATTCTTAACTTCAATGAAAATTGAACTGCCATTGGCAAGATGTATCAATGCTTTCGGAAACCACGGTCTTCCGATGGAATACACCGGTTTACCAGGACAGACCTGATAGAAGCCCAGGGCATTAAGTATATACCAGGCTGACATTTGCCCGCAGTCTTCGTTTCCCGACAATCCATCAATATCGTTGCGATATTGCTCTTTCAAAACCTTGTCTACCAGTTCCTGTGTCTGCCATGGACGGCCTGCATAGTTGTAGAGATGGATTATATGGTGTGACGGCTCGTTGCCATGCGCATACTGCCCGATTAACCCCGAAATATCTGCTGAAACGAGTTCGCCTTCTAACGCAGAATCTGCCGTAAACAGCGAATCGAGCTTTTCCGCGAACTTATCACGGCCGCCCATGAGGTCAATCAGTCCGTCAACATCATGCGGGACGAACCATGTCCATTGCCATGCAGTGCCTTCGCAATAATCGTCCTCGCGATGATTTGAAGAACGTGGATTGAATGGTTCGTGCCATCTGCCGGACTCGTCTTTCCCACGCATAAACCGGGTTGCAGGATCAAAATACTGCTTGTAGGCCAATCCTTTGATTTTGTAGCCTTCTGCGGTCACACTGTCGCCTGCTGCATATGCTAGTTGTGAGATACACCAGTCATCATAGGCATATTCGAGCCCTTTTGCTACTGATTCGTACTCCTTATCCCAAGGGATGAATCCTAAAGAGTTCTTATACTCTTTTGATTTAGGCATCAAGGCGACCTTTACAAGTTCAGGTGTAGCGATCCCCGTTGTATCACATACAGAAGTGCGCAAACCGGCCTTAAGAGCCTTGTTGACATCAAAATCGGCGAGGCCTTTAGTTACCGCATCCGCCATGAGGGAAACGGCATGATAGCCCGTCATTGTCGCGGTATAGTTGCCCGCAAGTTCCCACATCGGCAGCAGGCCGCCTTCCTCATGCTTGAGTAGCAAGGAATTGATAAAATCATTATTGAGCTTGGAATCAATGATTGTGAGCAAGGGGTGAAGCGCACGGTGTGTGTCCCAAAGCGAGAATACGGTATATACAGGCTTATCGGGATTGCCTTGGTGCGTCTTCCTATCCATGCCGAGATAGCGACCATCGACATCCATAAATAGGTTGGGACTGATAGCAGCATGATACATAGCCGTGTAGAATATCGTTTTGTCTGCATCATCATCCGCCTCTATTTCAATTGTTGAAAGGTAGTTATTCCACTTGTCGTGGGCAGCATTTCTGATTTTGTCGAAATCCCATGATGAGATTTCTGACCGAACGTTTTTCTCTGCACCGTCCCAATCTACTGCCGACACTCCGACTTTAACAAATAACTCCTCATTATCAGCAATATCGGAAAATCTGAGCAAAGCTTTACAACGAACGAAATCGTGCCCGTTGCTGTCGATGATTGTGTCGTTTATAATTTTGCAAGTAAATGGTTTCGAGAACTGCGCATACATTGAAAGCTGTTGGTCGAACGCCCAGTATTTGGTCATTTTGTATGCCCGTACCGCACTGTCGCCCAACACTTCAATCTCCATATCCAGATTTGTCTGATTCTGAATGGAGTAGTCTAAGTCAAGAATCAAACCGGCATCTTTCCCTTTGGTATATGTAAATCTATATAGTGCAGCACGTTCGGTGGCTGTCACCTCTGCCTTTATCCCGTATCGCTTCAGAAATGTCGAGTAGTAACCGGGCGTGGCGATTTCATCTGCATGCGAAACGGATGATGCAAAGGGGCGGTTTTGCACAGTGTCTATTTGATTGTCAATAATTTGATTGCCGCAGGTCGGCATAAGCAGAAAGTCGCCGTAATCGGCGCATCCCGTGCCGCTCAAGTGGGTTTGAGTGAACCCGTTAAGCATTGAATCACTATAATGATAACCCGAACAAGCATCCCAACCGTCAATTCTGGTATCGGGGCTTGGCTGAATCATGCCATGTGGCACAACTGCTCCGGGAAAAGTATGACCGTGGCCCCCTGTTCCGATAAATGGGTTTACATACGCCGTGTAATCCGTTTTATTTTCTGCTGTCACGCAAGCTCCAAGAACGAACGCACAGACCAATATTGCGAGTATTTTTTTCATGGTTTTATCGTTCTGCCATTTACTATATCTGAATGCTTTATTTTTCTGAAAGAATTGTTGCTTAAATCCTTTATGCACACGTTGAATGTATTGCCATTATCGAGATGAATCTTTGCAAACTCAAACATCGGACAACCGATTTCATATTCCCCCGATACCGGGTCAAGTGGATAGAAACCAAGTGAACTGAGAACATACCATGCCGACATTTGTCCGCAGTCCTCATTACCGCATAATCCATCCGGTGCGTTTTTGTAAAGGGTTGTCATTATCTGCCGAAGATATTCTCGTCCTTTTTCCGGATGATTCGTGTAATTGTAGAGATACGCGACATGATGCGACGGTTCATTGCCATGAGCATACTGTCCTATCATACCGGTACTGAACAGCGGGAGGGATGCGCTGTCGGCTTTCTCGCTGAAAAAGAGGTCTAACTTTTTCTCCAAAGCTGTTTTTCTGCCGAGCAATTCGATAAGACCAGGAATATCATGCTGAACAGACCAGAGATACTGCCATGCGTTGCTTTCGCAGATATCTTCGGTATACTGCTGAGGATCAAACGTATCGGTGAAAGAACCGTCACTCCGCTTCGGCTGCATGAAACCGGTCACTGGATTGTACAGGTTTATATAGTTTTTAGCCCGTTGGCTGAATTCTCTGTAAACAGAATCATTCCCAATATACTCTGCCAACCGTGCAATGCATGCATCATCATAGGCATACTCCAGTGTCTTTGACAATGACCAGATAGAATCTTTGTCAAACGGTACATAACCAAGTCGCCTGTATTCTCCGATTGAGCGATAATCATCTTTACGGGCCGTCCTGATACATTCTCCCAAAGCCGCTTCAGCATCAATACCAGGTAGCTTTTTAAGAATAGCATCTACGATAATAGGAACAGAGTGATAGCCAATCATCATATCTGTCTCTGATGCCCACATGTTCCATACAGGCAGACGTCCGTTCTGAATGCCGAAATCTATGAGAGACTGAGCCATATCGGCAGCCGCTGCAGGCTCTAATATTGTATATAGAGGATGTGCAGCCCTGTAAGTATCCCATGTCGAAAATGTGCTGTAATGCTTATGCCCCTCGGCACATTGATGTACGACTCCATCCGGTCCGCGATAACGACCGTCTACGTCACTGAATACGACCGGGGCCAATAGGCTGTGATACAATGCCGTATAGAATACGGTCTTCTCATCAATGTCCCCGGTGGATATCTCTATCTTCTTCAGAGCCTTATTCCAGGCAGACTTCGCATCGGCAAGATAGCGTTCGAAGCTGTCATGCGGAGCTTCCGCCACAATATTACTGTGCGCGCCACGTGCATCTGTTCCTGAAATTGCTGTCACGACGACCAGTTTCTCACCGGCATGTGTATCGAATGAGAATGTGACCACATGACCGCCAACAGTATCTGTCTCAACCTCGGCGAACGGTTTCGAAAACCTCGTCTCAAACCATATTTTTTGATTCCGTGCCCAGCCGTCGCTGAAGCGAGATCCTCTGATCGTTACAGAATCAACTATTTCTACATCAGTTACTTTTGTTGCGTCCCAGTTAGTAGCTTTGGCAAGGTTGAGTATGACTTTACCTTCTTTTCCGGGCCATGTGTAGCGTTGTATTCCGCAATGTTCAGTTGCCGTAAGCTCTACATCAATGTCATAGTCGGCTAACGTCACCTTATAATAACCGGCACAAGCTGATTCGGAGTCGTGATAGAATTTCGAGTGCACGCCTAACGGTTTATCGGCTATCTTTACAGGTTCTACCACCGGCATAAATGAGATGTCGTAAAGATCACCGGCACCAGTTCCACTGAGATGCGTGTGGCTGAAACCTGCTATTGTACTGTCTGGATAAAAATAACCGGCAATTCTATCCCAGCCGGGTAATCCGTTATCAGGACTTAATTGCACCAATCCATGTGGCATTTGCACACCGGGATATGTATTGCCAGTGTAATCTGTCCCCCTATGTTGAGCGCGATTTGCGTCAACTGATGAATATTAAGGATCTAAACAAGTTCATAAAATTTCTTGGACTATGTGCCGGTCGTGTGGGTACTGAATTAAACCGCTCGTCACTAGCCGTTGAAACAGGCGTTACTGTCGCAACGATTGATTCATGGCTGAGTGTTTTAGAGGCTTCTTATGTTATATGGATGCTGCCACCATGGAGTACTAACATAAACAAGCGTCTGACTAAATCATCAAAATTATACTTCTGTGATACGGGGCTACTATGTTATTTTCTCGGAATAAAGGAGGCAAAGCAATTGGATAATTATCCTTTGCGAGGAGCCATCTTTGAAAACATGGTAGTAAACAATTTCCTTAAAGCAGCTTATAATGCCGGTAAAAAATCTCGGCTGAGTTTTTTCAGGGATAAAACCGAAAGGGAAATAGACTTAATCGTGGAGAATACAGATGGTATCAGTGCTTTTGAAATTAAGGCATCTTCCGGATTCAATCCCGATTATTACAATCATATTCGGTACTTTGAAAAAACTTTCCCTCAAAAAGTACTTTACGCTACAACCTAAAATCCGCAACTATCATCCAATACACGATTAAGGGTAGATTTATTAGTCGTTAGTAGCAGCTTTCAGTAAAAAGCAACAGCACAACATCAATATGTAGCCACCATCCCCTTACCCCACGATG
>ENA-UPTB01000670-UPTB01000670.1-human-gut-metagenome-genome-assembly--contig:-NODE-670-length-35242-cov-14.399545_pt1 | contig 35242 bp, 29 predicted proteins | sample MGYA00250046_ERZ773369 | MGnify/ENA primary metagenome ERZ773369 (study PRJEB29103, sample SAMN06111938) | human gut metagenome | biome: human gut; feature: ankylosing spondylitis patient; material... | reverse complement strand
CGGCAAGATCGGCGAGGTGTACAACGTGGGCGGCCACAACGAGCGCCCCAACATCTTCATCGTCAAGACCATCATCAACCAGCTCCACGACCGCCTGCAGGACGAGGGCATCAGCGAGGACCTCATCAAGCATGTTGCCGACCGTCTGGGCCACGACCGCCGCTACGGCATCGACCCCACCAAGATCAAGAACGATCTGGGCTGGTACCCCGAGACCCCCTTTGAAAAGGGCATCGTGCTGACCATTGACTGGTACCTGAACCATCAGGAGTGGATGGACCACGTCACCAGCGGCGACTACCAGAACTACTATCAGGATATGTACAAGAATAAGTAACAGACCGTAAAACACGAACTGCGTAAAAAAAGCGCCTGTCATGGAGATTTTCCGTGACAGGTGCTTTTTGTATGGATGACTCAGTTGGGCGTGGTGTCTATCGCAAAATCTGCTTTGACCTCAACATTGTACTGCGCAAAATATGCTTCCTCCAGCGGCACCCACCGGGCGGCAAAGTTTGCATATCGCTCCCCCTCCCGCGCCTGCAGGCGGCGGGTCTGCTCTTCTTTTGCGCAGGTCAGGAACACCCGCAGCGTTTCGTAACCGGTCAGCAGCGGGTGGTGGCTGTAGCTGCCCTCCAAAATCACCAGCGGCTGCGCGGCCAGCTCCCGCGCGGGCAGGTACGCACCCTCGCGGCAGGAATAGGCACGGTACTGCACCGGCTGGCCCTCGTAGGCTGGGCGCAGGGCTTCGTCCCGCAGGCGGGCAAGGTCCATATTGGCGCAGGGCGTTTTCTCCCAGCCGCGGATGCGCTGTGCAGGCGGCAGGTAAAAATCATCGGTGTGCAGGGTGATGCTGGCCGGGAACTGCCGGGCCAGCGTATTTGCAAGGGTGGTCTTGCCGCTGCCGCAGCGGCCATCCAGCGCCAGCACCAGCGGCTTTGTGGGCTGCTGTGCCAGTGCGGCGGCAAGAAGGGAGATCAGGCCCGGCGGTGCAATGTTCTGTGGCATGGATGCGTGCTCCTTTAAGAGAATATAAATTTTTCTCATTATACCACAGCCTGTGCCAAAACGGTAGAATGCACAAAAAGCGAGGCGGAGAAAACTGCGGTTTGTTACGAATAACTTTTTTCAAGAAAAGTGTTGACAACGGCCCACCGCTGTGGTAAGATACAGTCACGTTAGAAATAACTAACCACAAGAAACAGATCGGCAGGCCGAAGCCTTGAATGCTTCGCGCAAAGCTGCTTCTTTTTTGAAATCGGGGGAAATCGGGGTTAGAAATATCTAACTTATAACCACGGCGCATCCGGGGAACAATAGCCCGGAGAAACAAGGCGGGAGGGCACAGACATGGAGCGCAATTTTGAAACGGTCATGATCGAACAGTGTGCCCCGGTGCTGGCAAGCCTGAAACCGGCAGGCCTGTTCCGCTATGAGACCCGCGACTGCGCCGACCTTGCACGCCGGGTGAAAAACTGGAATGCCCAGCTTCAGCCCAAGGGCCTGCGTGTGCGGGTGCTCAAGGGATGCGTGCTCAACCACCGGTATCTTGTGTATGTCTACCGCGAAAGCAGGCTGGCTGCCGTGCTGGCAGATGAAAAGGTGCAGAGCTTTCTGCGGAATGAGGGCTACCGCCTGCCGGAAGCGGGCGAAGCGCCGGATGTGGGCAATATGCTCACTCAGCTTTCCCGCAAGCTGTGCTGTTCGGCAGAATTTCCGCATGAGATCGGGGTGTTCCTTGGCTATCCGCTGGGGGATGTTGTGGGCTTTATCGAGAACCGCGGCAAGAACTTTACCTGCTGCGGCTGCTGGAAGTCCTACGGCGACCCGGATGCAGCGCAGAAGCACTTTGACCAGCTGAGCAAGTGCACAGCAGTCTATCTGCGGCTGTTCCACAGCGGAACACCCATTCTCCGCCTTGCCGTGGCGGCTTAAAATTTGTCATTCTCTTTTCAAATACTCTCTTTTTATCCTGGCACCTGCTGGTGTCCACGCACTGGCAGGAAAGAAATCCTCCTTTTGACACGCGGCCGCGCGGTGCAGACTGACCACTGTACCGCGCGGCTGTGTCATTTGCAGCAAAAGAGCACAGCAGGGCAGAGAAAAAGCTTTGTGATAGTTTACAAGATGCCGCCCAAAAAGAACAAGAAAATGTAAACAATAGCTAACTTTAATTCAATAATTTGAGTTAGTTATTGTTGATTGTGGTGAAAAAACGGAAAAAATCGGGCAGAAAAATTGTTTGTTCATACGAACTAACTTTTAATTGTGAAAAAACTATTGACATAAAAGGTTAGTAAGCGTAAACTATCCACGCTGGTAGTTGCGGCTGACTAACCGCAGCGATATCCCAGATTCAAACAGGAAGGGAAGCGGAAATATGATGCCTTTGACAATGGCAAAAGCAGGGGAGACCGTCACCATCAAAAAGATCACCGGCAAGGACGAGATCCGGCTGCATCTGGCTGAGCTGGGTTTTGTGGTGGACAGTGAGGTAACGGTCGTCAACGAGATCGCAGGCAACCTGATCATTCAGGTCAAGGAGAGCCGCATTGCGCTGGACAAGACCATGGCAAACCGTATCATGATTGGCTGAACAGTGCCCAGGCGCTGTTTGGGAGCTGCTCCGAAACTGGAATAGTCTCTCTATAAAGACAAGCAGAGGAGGATGGTTAAGGATGAAAACTCTGAAAGACGTAAAGGTCGGCGAGACCGCTACTGTGGCAAAGCTGCACGGTGAAGGCCCGGTCAAGCGCCGCATCATGGACATGGGCATCACCAAGGGTGTTGAGATCTATGTCCGTAAGGTAGCACCTCTGGGCGACCCCATGGAGCTGACCGTGCGCAACTACGAGCTGAGCGTGCGCAAGGCCGATGCTGAAATGATCGAAGTAGTCTGATCCCAAAGGGAGGAAGGATTAAGCAATGAGCATTAAAATTGCACTTGCCGGCAACCCGAACTGCGGTAAAACGACCCTGTTCAACAATCTGACCGGCTCCAACCAGTATGTCGGCAACTGGCCCGGCGTTACGGTGGAAAAGAAGGAAGGCAAGCTGAAGGGTGACAAGGATGTTATCATTCAGGATCTGCCCGGTATCTACTCGCTGTCTCCGTACACGCTGGAAGAAGTGGTTTCCCGTACTTATCTGGTCAAGGAGAAGCCCGATGCCATCCTGAACATCATCGATGGTACCAACATTGAGCGTAACCTGTACCTGACCACCCAGCTGATCGAGCTGGGCATCCCGGTGGTCATGGCTGTGAACATGATCGATCTGGTGCGCAAGAACGGTGATAAGATCGACCTGAAGAAGCTGAGCGCAGAGCTGGGCTGTCAGGCTGTTGAGATCAGCGCACTGAAGGGCGAGGGCACCGAGGCTGCTGCAAAGGCTGCTGTGGCTGCTGCAAAGGCTACCAAGGCTGCTGAGCTGCCCCATGTGTTCACCGGCAGCGTGGAGCACGCCATCGCTCACATCGAAGAGTCCATTCAGGGCAAGGTGGATGACCGCTTCCTGCGCTGGTATGCCGTCAAGCTGTTCGAGCGCGACGAGAAGGTCATGGACGAGCTGAAGCTCGACAAGAGCCTGATCGACCACATCGACCAGCACATCAAGGACTGCGAAGCTGAGATGGACGATGACGCTGAGAGCATCATCACCAACCAGCGCTATGCATATATCAACACCGTCGTGGGCAAAGCTGTTAAGAAAAAGGCCCGCGTGGAGCACCTGACCGTTTCCGATAAGATCGACCAGATCGTGACCAACCGTATTCTGGCTCTGCCCATCTTCGCACTGGTCATGTTCCTGATGTACTCCCTGTCCATGGGCACCTCCATTGCAGACGGCGGCTGGGCCATTGGTACCTTTGCCACCGACTGGACCAACGACGTGCTGTTCGGTGAGATCGTTCCCAATGCTCTGGGCGGCTTGCTGGAGAGCATCGGCGTGGCAGGCTGGCTGTACGGCCTGATCATGGACGGCATCGTTGCCGGTGTCGGCGCAGTTCTGGGCTTCGTTCCCCAGATGCTGGTGCTGTTCTTCCTGCTGTCCATTCTGGAGGATGTGGGCTATATGTCCCGTGTCGCCTTCATCATGGACCGTATCTTCCGCAAGTTCGGCCTGTCCGGTAAAAGCTTCATCCCCGTGCTGGTCGGTACCGGCTGCGGCGTGCCCGGTGTTATGGCTTCCCGTACCATCGAGAACGAGCGTGACCGCCGCATGACCATCATGACCACCTGCTTCATCCCCTGCGGCGCCAAGATGCCCATCATCGGCCTGATCGCAGGTGCCATGTTCGGCGGCTCTCCGTTGGTGGCTGTTTCTGCTTACTTCATCGGCATGGCTGCCATCATCTGCTCCGGCATCATCCTGAAAAAGACCAAGATCTTCGCAGGCGACCCCGCTCCCTTCGTCATGGAGCTGCCTGCTTACCATGTGCCTGCATGGGGCAACGTGTTCCGTGCCACCTGGGAGCGCGGCTGGTCCTTCATCAAGCGTGCCGGTTCCGTCATTCTGCTGGCGACCGTCGTGCTGTGGTTCCTGCAGGGCTTCGGCTTCGAGAACGGTGTCTTCGGCATGGTCGAGGATCAGGACAACTCCGTCCTGGCTGCCATCGCCACCAAGATCGCATGGATCTTCGCTCCTCTGGGCTTCGGCAACTGGCGTGCAACCGTTGCTTCCGTGTCTGGCCTGATCGCCAAGGAGAACGTTGTTGGTACCTTTGGTGTCCTGTATCACTTCGGCGGCGAGCTGTCTGAGAACGGCGACGAGATCTGGGCCGCTGTGGCACAGGATTACACCGCACTGTCTGCTTACGCCTTCATGATCTTCAACCTGCTGTGCGCTCCCTGCTTCGCAGCGATGGGCGCCATCAAGCGCGAGATGAACAACGGCAAGTGGACCGCCATCGCCATTGGTTATATGTGCGCTCTGGCTTACTGCTCTGCACTGGTCGTGTACCAGCTGGGCGGCCTGATCACCGGTGAGATCGGCTTCAACTTCTTCACCATCGTGGCTGCTGTTGTTCTGGTGGCCTTCATCTACCTGATGGTGCGTCCCAACAAGTACGCGGGCAACAACGAAGTCAAGATCGACGTGACCAAGATCTGATCGAACCGCATGACATTGTGAAAGGGTGTGTTTTGTATGATGGAATTCCTCGCTGCAAATTTTAATCTGCCCACGATCATTGTGGCAGTCATCGTGTTTGGCGGTGTGGGCTGGATCACATGGCACTCCCACAAGCATGGCGGCGGCTGCAGTGGGTGCAGCGGCTGCGGCGAAGGCGGCTGCAATGGCAGCTGCAGCGGTTGCAGCGGCTGTCACTGAGCATTGAAATGATCCGCAAAGGGCGCGGGCTGGAACATTCGGCTCGCGCCCTTTTTTCAGAAACAAAAAGTTAGCTTTGGATAACATTGGAAAATCTATCAGAAAAGAGAGTGATCGGCATGGAACTGACGTCGGCACATCTGCGCTATCTGCTGGCGATCTATGAGGTCTCGCGCACCCACCTGGACATCAGCTCCCGCAGCATTGCGGAAAAGCTGGGGGTGACCAAACCCTCGGTGGTGCGCATCATGAATCTGCTCATGGAGCGCGGCATGATCGTAAAGGAGCACTACGGCAAGATCTATATGACCGACCGGGGCATCTGGGTGGCCAAACAGGTGCATGCGGAGATGGAAAGCATTCTGGAGCATTTTCCGCCGGTGAGCCAACCCCTGACCGAGGAGGAAAAGACCGCTGCGGCCCTGGCCATGACCAGCGCCCTGCCGGACCGCATTTTTACCGGCGAATACGACCGTCTGTTCGGCGCTGACGCCGACCGGACAGAAAGAGAGAAGAATCCGTGATCAACAAAAAACTGCTCTCCTTTGACCGCGGGGCCCTGCGCTTTGTGGGGGCCAACGTGGCATTCCAGTGGCTGGGCATGCTGTGCAACGTGATCTTTGTGCGGGCCATCGCCCGGCTGGTGGGGGCGGCCTTTGCGGGCATGCTCACCACCGGGGTGCTGTGGCAGAACCTTCTGCTGTGTCTAGGCACGGTGCCGTTCCGGTTTGTGTTCACCCTGCTGGCATCCGGCATGAGCGACCAGGCTTCCAAGAATGTCAAGCGCACTCTGCGCAGCAACATTTACGACAAGCTGACCCGTCTGGGCCCCAATTACACCGAGACCGCCGCTACCAGCGAGGTGGTCATGCTGGCCAGTGAAGGCGTGGAACAGATCGACACCTACTTTGCCAAGTACCTGCCCCAGCTGGGATACAGCCTGCTGGCCCCGGTCACCCTGTTCGTGCTGCTGGTGGGAGTGCACGCACGGTCGGCCATCATCCTGCTGTGCTGTGTGCCGCTCATCCCCATGTCCATCGTGGCGGTGCAGAAATTTGCCAAAAAGCTGCTGGCAAAATACTGGGGCGAGTACACCACCCTGGGCGACAGCTTTCTGGAAAACATCCAGGGCCTGACCACCCTGAAGATCTATCAGGCCGATGGCTGGAAGCATGAGCAGATGAACGCCCAGGCCGAGCGCTTCCGCAAGATCACCATGAAGGTGCTGACTATGCAGCTGAATTCGGTGACCCTGATGGACCTGATGGCCTACGGCGGGGCCGGGCTGGGCATCATCAGTGCGGTGTCCGCCTTTGCCAAGGGTCAGCTGAGCCTGACGGCCACGTTGACCATCGTGCTGCTGGCGGCAGATTTCTTCCTGCCGCTGCGGCTGCTGGGCAGCTATTTCCACATTGCCATGAACGGTGCTGCCTCGGCAGAAAAAATCTTCAAACTGCTGGCAGCAGAGGAACCCGCCAATGGCGAACAGACCGTGCCGGAACAGGCTGCCCTGCAGCTGGAGCACGTTACCTTTGGGTACGAGAAGGACCGCACCATTCTGCAGGACGTGTCCCTGACCATCCCGCAGGGCAGCTTTGTCTCGCTGGTGGGTGAGTCCGGCTGCGGCAAGAGCACCATTGCGGCGCTGCTGTCCGGCAGCCGCACCGGTTACACCGGCAGCGTGACGCTGGGCGGTGTGCCGGTGGAACAGCTGCAGCGGGCCCAGCGCCTGCGTGCCCTGACGCTGGTGCCCCACAATGCCACCATTTTCAAGGGCACGGTGGAAGCAAACCTGCGCATGGCAAAGCCCGATGCTACCGAGGCCGAGCTCTGGGCTGCGCTGGAACAGGTGAACCTGGCCGACTTCTGCCGCAGCCAGGACGGCCTGCAGACGGCCCTGCATGAGGGCGGCAGCAACCTGTCCGGCGGCCAGCGGCAGCGCCTTGCCATGGCCCGCGCCCTGCTGCACGACACCCCCATTTATCTGTTTGACGAAGCCACTTCCAACGTGGACGCCGAGAGCGAAAACGACATCATGGCAGCCATCCGGAGCCTGGCGGGCCGCAAAACGGTGATCCTGATCTCTCACCGGCTGGCCAACGTGGTGGACAGCGACTGCATCTATGTGCTGGACAAGGGCCGCATCGCAGAGTGGGGCACCCACGCGGAACTGCTGAAAAAGCAGGGCGCCTACAGCCGTTTGTACACGGCCCAGAAGCAGCTGGAAACGCTGGAAAAGGAGGATGCCTGATATGAACGAACCCAAGCATCGCAGCCCCTTTGTCCTTGTGGGCCGCCTCATCGTGCTGGTCAAGCCCATGCTGCCCATCATGCTGGCGGCCATCGTTATGGGCGTGGCGGGGCACTTCTGCGCCACCTTCATCACCATTTTCGGCGGCTTTGGCATCCTGCGGGCGCTGGGGCTGGCCAGCCCGCTGCGCTCGGTGGGCGTTGCCTTTGCTTGCATTCTGGTATTTGCCCTGCTGCGCGGCATCCTGCGCTATGCAGAGCAGGCTTCCAACCACTCTATCGCTTTCAAGCTGCTGGCCCTCATCCGGGATCAGGTGTTCGGCGCGCTGCGCCGCTTGACCCCGGCCAAGCTGGAGGGCCGTGACCGCGGCGACCTGATCTCCCTGATCACCGCCGACATCGAGGCACTGGAAGTGTTCTACGCCCACACCATCTCGCCCATCTGCATTGCCTGCATCTGTGTCATCGGCATGACCGGTTTTGTGGCCAGTTACCACATCCTGCCCGCGCTGGTGCTGCTGGCCGGGTACCTGCTGGTGGGCGTGGCCCTGCCGGTGTGGAGCGCAAAGCGCGGCGACAAGGTGGCCCGGGAGTACCGGCAGGCCCTGGCCGACACCAACAGCTATGTGCTGGAGAGCCTGCGCGGCCTGCGCGATACCCTGCAATATCAGGACACCGCTGCCCGTGCGGCCGGCATCACGGCCCACAGCGAGACACTGGGCGAGAAGCAGAAGGCCCTGAAATACCGCGAGGGCCTGACCGTGGCCATCACCAACACCCTGATCCTGTTCACGGTCATCGCGGTGCTGGGAGTGAGCCTTCAGCTGTACCGGAACGGGCAGATGGGCGTGGAAGGGGTGCTCATCTGCACCCTGTCGGCTCTGAGCTCTTTTGGTCCGGTGGTGGCACTGGCCAACCTTGGTGCCAGCCTGACCCAGGTGTTTGCCAGCGCCGACCGTGTGCTGGACCTGCTGGACGAAGAGCCTGTGACCGCCGACGTGACCGATGGTGCCCACACGGCCTTTGCGGGGGCGCAGGCGGAGCATGTGAGCTTCTCCTATGCGGACGAAGAGGTGCTGCACGACCTGAGCCTGACCATCCCGGAAAAAAAGATCGTGGGCATCACCGGCCGTTCCGGCAGCGGCAAGTCCACCTTCCTGCGGCTGCTCATGCGTTTCTGGGATGTAAACACCGGCACCATCCGCTTTGGCGAGGAGGACATCCGCCGGGTGAACACGACCACTTTGCGGGCACAGGAGAGCCTTGTGACCCAGGAGACGGAGCTGTTCAACGACACCATCGAGAACAACATCCGCATCGCTAAAAAGAATGCCACCCGCGAAGAAGTGGAAGCGGCCTGCAAAAAGGCTGCACTGGACGGCTTTATCCGCAGCCTGCCCAAGGGGTATGACACCTCCGTGGGTGAGCTGGGCGGGGCCTTGTCCGGCGGCGAGCGGCAGCGCATCGGTGTGGCGCGGGCATTCCTGCACGATGCACCCTTCCTGCTGCTGGACGAGCCTACCTCCAACCTTGACAGCCTGAACGAGGGCGTGATCCTCAAGGCGGTGCGGGCCGAGTGCCGGGACAAGACGGTGCTGCTGGTCTCCCACCGCAAGTCCACTATGGCTGCCGCCGATGTGACCTACTCGGTAGAAAGCGGCCGCCTGAGCTGAGAAAACAAACTGCAACCCAACGAAAAGGGCCTGTCTCTTGTGAGACAGGCCCTTTTTTGCTGCATGTTTATGGATCAGTAATTGACGGCTTTGAGGATCTGGCGGCCAATGTACTTGTGGCCGGAAACGGTGGGGTGGCCGTCGTTGGCGGTGCGGGTATAGGGGATGGGCACATAGGTCACATCATACTGGGCGGCCAGCTTGGCTGCGGCGGTGTTCAGCCGACGGAAGTGGCGGCTCCAGGAGGGCATCAGGGGCACCGGGTTATTGTAGCTCAGTACCAGGATCTGGGCCTCCGGGTTCAGCTCACGCAGGTCCTTCATCACACGCTCCAGCTGGGTCACAGTATCGGCGTAGGTGGAGGTGCAGATCTGGCCCATGCCGGTGGTCAGCAGATGCATCACGGCACGGAACTCCGAGGGGGTCAGGGTCAGCTGCTTCAGGCAGTCCATAAAGTAGTCGATGTTGTCCGGGGTCAGGTTGCGGAACATTCCGGTGACCATGCTGTTGGCCAGCTTTTCACTTTTCCAGTTGGTAGCCTCACCCAGGGCCACGATGGTGCGGATCAGGGCGTCGTTGGCACCGATCTGCAAGGTGATGAGGTCCGCTTTCTGGATATATTCTTTCAGCTCCGGCACCGAGGTATACTGCACGCCGGAATAATGGTTCATGGCCGGCATGGCACCAGTCTCGATCAGGTCTGCCAGGTCCTTGGTCATCACGGCGGGCAGGCCCAGGTTGATGGCGTGGTCCCGGTCCAGGCCCAGCTGGTCGGCTACATAGCCCACAAAGCACTGGCCATCGTAGCCTTTGTAATTGCCGGACATATCGAAGCCGTTCTGGATCAGCTTGTACTGCAGGCCGCTCAGGCCCACGCCGGCAGTCACACTGTCACCGATGGCGACATAGGTGTACTCTTTTTTGGCGGTGGGCTCTGCAACAGGCGCCACAGCATCGTCTTCGGTAAGAGCTTCCGGCTCCACTTCCTGCACGGCGGTTTCCGGCTCAGCAGTCTCTTCGGTGGTGGGGTTCTCTGCAAAGGCAGGAACGGCCAGCGACAGCAGCAGCGCGGCCGACAGCAGCAGGCTTGCAATGCGTTTTGTTTTCATGGTCATCATTCCCTCTTTCCCCGCAACATCTCAAGGCTGCGGAACTGCTTCCATGATAAGGAAATGAGGGGGAAATGTCAATTGACAAAACGTGGAAAATCGCAGGAAAAAGTTGTCAAAATAGAAGCTTTTGAAGCTGAATGCCGGAAATAAACGCAGGAAAGCAAAAAGACCCTGCCGGACAGGCAGGGCCTTGAAAAAACGAGACGTTTACTTGCGGACGGCCTTCAGGATCTGGCGAGCGATGTACTTGTGACCGCACACCGTGGGGTGACCGTCGTTGGCAATGGAGGTATAGGGGATGGACACATAGTCTGCGCCATACTGCTGGGCCAGGGCCTTGACGGAGCGGTTCAGCAGGCGGAAGTGTCTGCCGTAGGTGGGCAGGAAGGGCAGGGGGTTGTAGTAACCCACCAGAATGATCTGGGCGTCAGGGTTCAGGGCTCTCAGCTCCTGGAGGATCTGTTCCACGTTGGCCACAGTCTGGTCCCGGGTCTGGTCACAGATCTCCTCCATGCCGGAATCCAGCAGCTTCAGGGCGGCCTTCAGCTCTTCCGGGGTCAGGTCCAGGTTTTCCAGGCCCTTTCTCAGAGTCTGGAGGGTCTGGAGATTCAGCTCTCGCATGGTGCCCGTCAGCAGGGGGATCAGCAGTTTGGTGGCCTTGCCGTTGGTGGCTCTGCCCATGGCCCCCATGAGCTGCAGCACAGTGTCGTTGGAGCCGATGAGCAGGGTGATCAGGTCGGCGTCTGCCAGCTCCTGCCGCAGGGTAGGCAGGTCGTAGTAGGCGACACCGGAGGCGGTGGAGCCGGTCCTGACCAGGTCCAGGATGTTGCTGCTCATGGCAGCAGGCATCCCGTAGTTCACGGCATGGTCCCGGTCCAGGCCCAAGGCGTCGGCCACCCGGGCCACATAGCAGTCTTTGGAGTAATTATGATAGTTTTCCTGCACGTCATAGCTCTTGGCGGTGCTGGAAAAGTGGGCGTCCTTCAGGCCCACACCGGTGGTGATGCTGTCGCCCAGGGCCACATAGGTATAAGCGTGCCCGTCCTCCGCAAAGGCGGGCACAGCCAGCAGCACCAGCATGGCGGCTGCCAGCAGCAGGCTGAGAATGCGTTTTTTCATAAAGAACCTCCTTGTATCGCAAGCTCAGAAAAGGATCACTTTTCCAGAGCTTTCAGGATCTGGCGGGCCAAGTACTTGTGGCCGCATACCGTGGGGTGAGCGTCGTTGGCCACCACCGTGTAGGTTGCAGGAGCAAAGGCTGCGTCATACTGCTGGGCCAGCTTTTGCACCGAGCGGCTCAGGGTACGGAAGTGCTTGACAAAGGGGTTGGCAGGGGCCGGCAGCAGGGGCAGGGGATTGTAGTACCCCACCAGAACGATCTGGGCGTTGGGGTTCAGAGCCTTCAGCTCCTGCAGCAGGGCCTCGATGTTGGCCAGGGTGGTGGCCTGGCTCTGGGCGCAAATGTCGGCAACGCCGCTGCTCAGCAGCTGCAGCAGGGCCTTGCGCTGCTGGGCGGTGATGTTCAAAGAGTCCAGGTTCTCCCGGAGGGCGGCAAAGGAGGAGGCATCCATCTGGCGGAAGTCTCCCTCCAGCATAGGCAGCAGGGCCTCAAAGACCTGGGGGCCGCCCATGGCAGAGGCAATGCCGTACATGATAGGCACCAGTACGTCGTTGGCACCGATCTCCACCGTGATCACCTGAGCGTGCTTCAGCTCCTGGCGCAGGTCAGGCAGAGAGAAATTGATGCTGGCACTCTGGCAGGAACCGGTCCGCACCAGCTCCAGCAGGTCGCTGCTCATCAGGGCAGGCATTCCGTAATTGGCGGTCTGGGCCCGGCTCAGGCCCAGGCTATCGGCTACCCGGGCCACATAGCAATCCTTGGAGTAGCCCTGGTAGTTGCCGGAAACATCGTAATACCGTCCGTTTCGCTGGTAAACGGCGTCCGGCAGGCCAATGCCGGCTACAATGCTGTCGCCCAAAGCAATGTAAGAATAGCAGTGCTGATCCGATTCGGCAGCGGCATCGGTCTGGGTCTGCACCGGGGTGGGGTCTGCGGCGGCAGGCTGGGCGGCCCCGGCAGAAACCACCGGCAGCACCAGCAGAGCCAGGGCCAGCAGCAGGCTGACAATACGGTTTTTCATGATGTTCCTCCTTTTTTTTGAGCCATAAGGTCCCTTCTATCATAAAAAGAGAAGCCAGGAATGTCAAGGCCCGTTTTGCTTGAATGCGTTGAATAAACCAAAAACGGCCGTGCACAAGGCACGACCGTAATAGGCAAACTTTAATAATCCCGGGGGCTGATCTGCTCCTCCAGCTTGCGGTAATCCACCTTGCCCACAGGGGTCAGGGGCATCTCGCTGATGAACTTGTAGGCTACCGGCTGCACATACTCCGGCAGTTCCTCCACACAGAGCTGCCGCAGCTCTCGCAGGATCTGACGCTTTTTGTCAGCGGCGGCAGGGTCCAGCACCACGAACACAAAGGGCAGGCGGCCTTGGGGGTGGTCCTTGGCTACGCAGCCCACCACAGAGCACTGCCGCACGGCAGGGTGATGGCTGATGGCGTTCTCGATCATGGAGGGGAACACCTTGAAACCGTCGGGACGGATGATCAGCCGCTTGATCCGGGAGCCCACGAACACAAAGCCATCCTCGTCGATATAGCCCACGTCCCCGGTGTGCACCCAGGTGCGGCCGTCCGGGTGGACCTGCTTGACGGCGGCGGTTTCCTTCGGCTTGTGGTAGTAACCCTTCATGATGGATTCACTGCAGATGCAGATCTCGCCTTGTTCCCCGATGGGCAGCTCCTTGGTGGTACCGGGCTCAAACACAGAGACGATGGTGTCCACCAGGGGAATACCGGCACTGCCGGGCTTGGTGATGGAGGCGGCAGCGGCGGTGGCGGCAGAGGAGACCTCGGTCATGCCATAGCCCTTGGCCATGGGGAACTCCACGTTATGGGCAGCCAGGAACTCGTTGACGTTCTCCTCAGCACCCACCGAGATGGCGTCGCCGCCGGCGGCGTACATCCGGATAAAGGACAGGTCCTTGTTTTTCAGCCGGGGGTCGGTGGCCAGCTGCTGGTAATGGGTGGGCACACCGAACATGTGCTGAGGCTTATACTTCAGCACCAGACTGCCCAGCTTGGAGGCGTCCGCATTGGGGACGATGACCACCTTGATGCCCAGGGTCAGGGGCAGATGGATGCCGCAGGCAAAGCCATAGGCAATAAAGGGGGGCATGATGTTCATCAGGGTCTGGCCCCGGTGGCACAGGAACTCGTAGGTCTTGAACTGCTTGGCAATGGTGTTGAAGTTCCGGTCCGTGAGCATCACGCCCTTGGGGGAACCAGTGGTGCCGCCGGTGTGGACCACGACGCAGGCATGGTCCATGGGGTCCACCGGGTCTGCTGCGGTGCTCTGGCCCTGGCCCCCGGCAATAAAGTCCTTCCAGTGGATGACGTTGGAGGAGTAGTGGTTCTTATCCGGGTTCTTCAGCTTGTAGCCCATGGCCATAGGCAGGGACAACGAGTCGGCAGGAGACACCACCAGAATGCGCTCCACATGGGTGCGCTTGGCAGCCTGGACACAGCGGTCGTAGGTCACGTTCAGGCAGATCAGCAGGTGAGAGTCCACCTCAGCGATGTAGTCGTGGATGCCCTCCACGCTGTACCGGGGGTCCACCAGGTTCAAGGTGGCACCGATCAGGTCCGCAGCATAGAAAGCGTAGATGATCTCCGGGGTCATGATGCTGACCACCGTGGCAATGTCGTCCTTCTTCAGGCCAATGGCACGGAAGGCGGCAGCGGTCTTTTTGATGTTGACAAAAAGATCGGCATAGGTGATCTTGCGGCCAAAGTACTCCAGAGCAGGCTCGTTCAGGTGCTGCTTGTTCTGCTGGTACAGGTACTCAAAAGTGGTGCAGTCCGGCAGGGGCTGGCCAATAAAGCTGGCGTCGTAATACTTCAGCCAGGGCTTTGCGACGGATGCGTAAACCGCCTCATGTGCTGCAGTCGACATAGGATCAAACCCTTTCTTTTATGATTCGTTCTTCTTCTTTTTTATACTTTCTCCAGGCCCGGCAGACCAAAGCTCCGGGCTCCGGGCCAAACAGGCCAGGGCACACGGCCCTTCCTGTATTGTAGTGGACAACAGTTGGAAAGTCAATGAACAAACTGTGAGAAGTAAAAAAGAGACAAAACAACGATGGCTTTGTCTCTTGAAATCTGGGAAAAATGCTTATTGCGGCAAAGGAACTTAGTTATTGCCCAGCCAGGCCTCTGCTTCAGCCGTACTGCACAGCACCCAATGCTGGGGCCGCAGCTCCCGCCACTGGGGCGCTTCGGTGGAATAATCGTGCATGGCGGGGTCGTATACCAACAGCTTTTTATTGCGCTCCCGGCGGGGGTCCGGCATGGGGATGGCGGACAGCAGGCTGCGGGTGTAGGGATGGATGGCGTGGGCCACCAGCTCCTCCGCGTCGGCCAGTTCCACGATGCTGCCCTTGTGGATGACTGCGATGCGGTCCGAAATGTAGCGCATCACCGAGAGATCATGGGCGATGAACAGGTAGGTGATGCCGCGCTCCTTCTGCAGGCGGCGCAGCAGGTTGAGCACCTGGGCGCGGATGGACATGTCCAGAGCGCTGATGGGCTCATCAGCCACGATGAATTCCGGCTCCACGATCAGGGCACGGGCAATGCCGATGCGCTGCCGCTGGCCGCCGGAAAATTCGTGGGGAAAGCGGGAAGCAAACTCCGGCAGCAGGCCCACGTCCAGCAGAGCCTGCCGCACTTTTTCTTCCCGCTGGGCGGCGGAGAGGTCGGGCCGCACGTTCTGCAGGCCCTCGCCCACGATGTAGCTCACCTTGGCGCGCTCGTTCAGCGAGGACTGCGGGTCCTGAAAGATCATCTGGATCTCACGGGTGATCTGCTTGTCCAGCGCACGCGGGATTTTGCCGTTGATCTTCTGGCCCTTGTACAGGATCTCACCGCCAGAGGTGGGCAGAATGCGCAGGATGGCCCGGCCGATGGTGGTCTTGCCGGAGCCGGACTCGCCCACCAGACCAAAGGTCTCGCCCTTGTAGATCTGGAAATTGGCGTTCTGTACGGCGGCAAAGGCCTTGCGGCCGGAGCCGTAGGTCACATTCAGGTCCTTCACTTCCAGAAGGACTTCTTTTTCCTCGGCCATCTTACAAGCCCTCCTTTTGCAGTTTTTTCACCGCAGCAGGCGGCTCGATGTGGGGTGCCCGGGGGTCCAGCAGCCAGGTCTTGGCCTTGTGGGTGGGCGAAACTTCAAAGTACGGCGGGCGCTTGACATAGTCGATCTTCAGTGCCTGCGGGTTGCGGGGCGCAAAGGCGTCGCCGCGGATCTCGGCAAAGAGGTTGGGCGGGGTGCCCACGATGTTGAACAGGTCCTCGCCTTTTATGCCCATCTGGGGCATGCTGGACAGCAGTGCCCAGGTGTAGGGGTGGCGGGGGTCATAGTAGATCTCGTCGGCGGTGCCGATCTCTACGATGTCGCCGGCGTACATCACGGCCACCCGGTCGGCAATGTTGGCCACGACGCCCAGGTCGTGGGTGATCATGACGATGGTCAGGTGGTACTTGGCCCGCAGCTCCTTGAGCAGCTGCAAAATCTGAGCCTGAATGGTCACATCCAGGGCGGTGGTGGGCTCGTCACAGATCAAGATCTTCGGGCTGCAGGCCACCGCAATGGCGATCACCACGCGCTGACGCATGCCGCCGGAGAATTCGTGGGGGTACTGCTTAAAACGCACTTCCGGGTCAGAGATGCCCACGTCCTGCAGGTACTCCAGGGTCTTTGCCCGGGCGGCGGCCCCTTTCAGGCCCTGATGCAGGGTCACGGCCTCCAAAATCTGGTCACCGATGGTTTTCAGCGGGTTCAGGCTGGTCATGGGGTCCTGCATGATCATGGCAATTTCGCGGCCCCGGATGCGCAGCCAGTCCTTTTCGGTTTTCAGGCCGGACAGGCGCACCGGTTCTGCGCCGGGGGTAGGGCAGTAGTCGATGGTGCCGCCGGTGATGGAGCCATTGGTGTCCAACAGGCCCATGAAACTCTTGGTGAACACGCTCTTGCCGGAGCCGGACTCGCCCACGACGGCCAGCACTTCACCCCGGTACAGGTCCAGGTCGATGCCGCGGATGGCGTGCAGCACCCGGCCGCGCAGGTTGAACCGGATATCCAGCCCCCGCACCGAGAGGATGCAGTCGTTTTCGTTCATCATGCATTCCTCCTTACTGCAGGTGGTTCTTCGGGTCGGCGGCGTCCGAGAACGCGTTGCCGATCAGATAGAACGCAATGGTGACAAAGCTCAGAATCAGGGTGGGGTAGAGCAGCTGGTAGCGCAGACCGGCCTGCATCATCACCTTGCGGCCGTCGTTGACCAGATTGCCCAGCGAGGGCGTCTCCACCGAGAGGCCCAGGCCGATGTAGGTGATGAATACCTCGTTGCCGATGGCTTCCGGAATGGTGAGGGCCATGCGCAGCATGATCACCGACACCAGATACGGCAGCAGGTTGCGCAGCACGATGCGCACCGTGGGGGTGCCGATGCAGCGGGAGGCAACGTTGTAGTCACGGTCACGGATGATGAGGATCTGGTTGCGGATGAACCGCGCCATCTCGATCCAGCCCTTGATGGACATGCCCAGGATCATGGTCCAGATGCTGGGGGAGGCCACATAGGAGATGAGGATCAGCACAATGGCGGTGGGAATGTTGTCAAAGATGTTGTACAGCTCCGTGAACAGAAAATCCAGCCCGCGCACATAGCCCCACAGCACACCGGCAGTGATGCCCACCACGGCTTCGATGAGAGCCACGAAAAAGGCAATGGTCAGGCTGGTGCGGGCACCGGCCCAGATGCGGGCCCACAGGTCCTGCCCGATGGAGTTGGAACCCCAGATAAAGCCGTCCTGCCCGGGAGCGATGTTGCGGTACTGGATGCCGGTGACGGGGTCCACGGCGCAGAGGTTGGGGTCTGCCTGCCCCGGCAGATAAGGCTGGAGAAAGGCAAAGGTCACCACGGCCACCAGCGCGATGAGCAGGGCCACGGCTGCCTTGTTCTTGAAGAAAGCACGGAAGGTGCTGCCCCAGTAGCTGTAGTTGGAGCAGGCCGTGGCCTCGGCCTGCTCGGCATGGAACCCGGCGGGGGTGAACAGTTCGTCCTCCGGCAGGTCTGCCCAGGCAGCAGGGCCTTCCTTCTGCAGGGTGTTGAGCTGGTTTTCCAGCTTTTTGGATTTTTCCCGTTTCAGGAACGAAAGCATCAGCGGCCACCTTCTTTCTTGCCAAAGTTGATGCGGGGATCAATGAGCACCATGAGCACATCGCCCAGGATCAGGCCCACGATGCCCACGCAGGCGTACAGCAGCACGATGCCCTGCACCATGGTGTTGTCGTGGCGCTGCACGCAGGTCACCAGCAGTCCGCCCATACCGGGGATGCTGTACAGGCTCTCAATGTAAATGGAGCCCACCACCGTGTTGAGGAACGCCGAGGGAATGTACTGCACCAGCGGCACCATGGCGTTGCGGAACACATGATGCAGCGCGATATTGCTTTCGCTCACACCCTTGGCACGGGCCAGCTTGACGTAGTCCTTGTTGCTCTCGTCCACCATATAGCGGCGCAGCCACATGGCGTAGAAGGCCAGGTTTGCCAGGCTCATGCTGCACACCGGCAGCACCCAGTAGCGCCAGTTGGCGGCGTCGAACAGCAGGCCCACCCCCAGAACGGAGGTGCCGTACATCTGGATGTACAAAAAGTACACGGCAGCCGGCACGGCCTGGATGAGCACGATGAGGGCTGTGCCCAGTTTGTCGGGCCAGCGGTTCTTGCACCGGCCCATGACAAGCCCCAGCGGGATGCCCAGCACAAGGCTCAGCAGCATAGCCAGCACGCCCATCTGGATGGAGATGGGCAGCTTTTGGGCCAGGATCTCGGTCACCGGCACATTGACCTTGTAGATGTGGCTCACGCCCAGGTCACCGTGCAGGGCGTCTTTCCAGAAGCGGCCGATCTGCACCGGCAGCGGGTCCAGCAGGCCCATGGACTGCAGACCCGCCTGGATCTGGGCCGCGGTCATTTTTTCGTAGTTTGCAAAATAGCCTTCCACCGGCATGAGCCGCAGCAGGCAGAACACCAGCGTTACAATGATGAACAGCGTCAGCAGAGAACGCCCGATGCGCTTTGCGAGATATTGCACCATAGTGTGCACCTCTCTTTTTCTTTTGAAATACAGATAAGAATAGAATACCGCAATTTCTTGATTTTGAAAAGTGATTTGAAGATTTTTTGAGCAAAAGCGGTTGAAAAGGCGGTGGGAACTCCCGTGAAAAAGCAACTCGGAAAAATCCGCAGATTTTTCCGAGTTGCAAAGAAAAACATATTTCCGCTGAAAATATCCAGAGCGAAGCGGAGGATATTCAGAATGATTTACCGGGCGTCCCGGTTCTGGTCGTACTCGTCCATGGAGACGTAGTGGTCCAGGATGTGCACGCCCTTCAGGCGGTTGGACGAAAGGCCGGTGGGGGCGTACTGACCCTCCCACAGGTTCAGGCGGGTGGCAATGTACGGCGGCACGGGCAGGCCCAGCGGCACCACCAGGGCATTCTGGATCAGATAGGCCTCGGCATTGGCAAAGGCTTCATACCGGGCATCCAGATCCTCGGTGATGGCCTTGGCCTTTTCCACCATGTCCATGTAGGTCATGACGTACTCGGCCGTCTCACCGGTGATGATGCCGTCCTCCACGCCGGTGCGCAGGAACGCATAGCAGGTGCCGCGGTCGCCGGCTTCCTGATAGAAGGGGTACACCTCGGTCTCGGGGTCGGAGTAGTCGGCACCCCAGTAGTAGGACATGAGCTCATAGGCACCCACACGGCGCACGGCGTTCAGGAAGTTGTCGGAGGGGCCCTGGGTGATGATGATGTTGATAAAGTCGAAGCCGTCGTTCAGAACGCCCTCCACCTGCTGCTTGAACACCTGACACTGCTTGTCCCAGTCCACCACGGCGGGGTTGTAGGGGTACTGTACCTTGATGGGGAAGGTGGCCCCGGCGGCAGTCAGCTCTTCCACAGCGGCGTCGCGGTATTCCTTTGCCTTTGCCTCGTCAAAGAAGTCGGACAGGTTGGCCAGATCGCCGCATTCGGTGTAGTCCACGCCCTGGCTGTTGGCGCAGAAGGACGGCGGGGTGATGGTGTGCAGCTTGTAGTTGTCGTAGCCTTCCGGAGCGGTGACGGCCAGCGTGACCGACGGGTTGATGGCGTACAGGAACGCCTTGCGGAAGTTGGTGCTGTTGACGGCCTTGGCCCAGTTGTCCGGCTCATACTGGGCGTCCACGCCGGTGACGTTCCAGTTGGAGAACTCGTGGGCGTAGGGCAGGAAGTTGAAGATGTAGAAGTAGCTCTTGCCGGTCTCCGGGCGCTCCATGGACACCATATCCTTGGTGGTGTCGTCGGACAGCCAGCTGTCGAGGATGTCGGAGCTGATGGTGGCCTGGTCGATCTCGCCGCGCCGGACCATTTCCGGGCCGCTGATGAGCTCTTCCTGGTTGTAGATGTAGCGGATGGTGTCGATGTAGACGTTGTCCTTGTCGTAGTTTTCGGGGTTTTTCTTCATCACCCAGCTTTCCAGCGGCACATACTCCGCCAGATAGAACGCGCCGCAGCTGCAGGCGGTCTCGGCGCTGGTGCAGAACTGGTCGCCCAGCTCTTCCAGCAGGGGGCCGTAGGCCGGCTCGTAGGGAGCGTAGCCCAGCAGGCTGACAAAACCGGGAAAGTCGAAGCACAGCGTATAGGTCAGGGTGTGCTCGTCCACGGCCTTGACGCCCACGGTATCAAAATCCACAGGAGCATAGCGCGTGGTGGTGCCATCGGCGGCTGCGGCAGTCACCGAGCCGTCGGCTTCCAGCGTGTAGGTGGTGCCGTCCTCGGCCACGGTGCCGTTCTCGGCGCTGGCTTTGTAGAACAGATAGTTGTAGTAATCCTCGGCACCGGCCACATAGGGGGTGACCAGGCTGGCCGTGGAGGATGCATAGGCCGGGGTGAGCACATACTGCAGCGCATCCACGAAGTCCTGTGCGGTGACCGGGCCCAGCACCTCACCGTTGCAGTCCACCCAGTTCTCGTCCCGCAGGTGGAAGGTCCAGGTCAGGGTATCCGCATCCCACTCCCAGGTGGTGGCCAGACCCTCGCGGATCTTGCCGCGGTTGTCGTACTCCACCAGCGTGTCCACGCACTGGGTGCCGTGGTACAGGTCCGGGTCTGCGGAGCAGATCAGATAGTTCAGGGTGGCGGGCTGACGGGAGTACAGCAGGGTGTAGGTGCTGCTGCCGGAGCCGCCGGTGGAGCCGCCGGAAGCGGACGAGCCGCCGCAGCTGCTCAGCAGGCCGGCTGCCGCTGTGGAAACAACAGCGGCGCCGCCGGCTTTCAGGAACTGGCGGCGGGTAATGGTATGACGCATAAAAAATCCCTCTTTCTTTCAGATTCGGGTCTGGATCGGATGAAATTGCCCCGCAGGCACAAACCGAAAAAAGAGGCAACGGAATCCATCCGTTACCTCTTTGTAACAGCGTACAGCTACCAACGGGTAACCAACGCAAGTATAACATTGAATCCGCGCGGCGTCAATCGGTTTTGGGCACAGCGGCGGCAGTTTCTGCACCGGCAGCAGCGGCAGCCTCATCGGTGAGCATGGCAGCCACGGACTGCGGTGCGGCGGGGGCAGCGGCCTCCACGGCAGGTTCTGCAGCCGGGGCAGCTGCCTGCTCTGCCGCCTTGGCGGCTTCCTCCGCGGCCTTTTTGGCCTCCCGCTCTTCCTTGAGCTTCTGTGCGCGGGCACGGGCTTCTTCCTGCCGTTGTTTGGTGCGCTCCTTGATGCGGCACACCGAGCACAGGCCCTCAGCGCTGTCCGGAGCAATGGGCTTGCCGCAGTTCTTGCACAGGGTCTTGGTGCACTTGTGCAGGCTCACCGGGCCAAGGGTGGTGAGCTGGCGCAGCTTCATGCCGTCCAGCCCCTTGTTGGAGCAGGCCGCCACGCACACGCCGCACTCACTGCACTTCCACGGGGTGACCACCATGCGGGTCTGGCCGTCCGGCAGGTCCTCCTGCTTCAGGGCACCTGCACGGCAGGCTTTTTCGCACTTGCCGCAGGCAAAGCACTTGTCGGTGAAGCTGGGCAGATAGCAGCCGTAGTGCAGGGGATTGTCCGGCATGGCGGCCTTGAGCTGCCTGGTGCGCTGGTGCAGCAGCAGGCGGAAGTCTGCACCGCCGTCCTCGTCGGCGCGCAGGCCGGGCAGCATGCGCAGCAGCTGTTTGGTGCCGCTCTTGGAGCCGTGGCCCACCTGCTCGAACATCTCGCGGCGGGTGAGCTCCTTGACGTGGTAGGGGGCTTCGTCCGGCTCATAAGCCAGCGTGAAGCGGGCCTCGAACATCGTTTCCCCGAAGAACTCCACCAGGCGGGTCAGCTCGGCCCGCAGCTGGTCGGCGCAGGTGTCGTTCTCGCACTCGCCGCAGGGGGTCAGGTCCAGCACGATCTTTTTGTTCAGGGCCAGATAGGCCAGCGCCTCCCAGGAAAGGGACGCGATGCAGGCGCGCACCATGGAGTTTTTGCGGGCCGACTTCTCACAGCCGATCCAGATGGTATCGTTGTCGGTGTCGGCGGCAGAGGTGTCGCGCTCCACCTGCTCCGGCGAGGGGGAGATGCAGCGGCTGCGGCATACGGAGACGCACAGACCGCAGTCGGTGCAGGGGTCCCAGTCCTTGACGAGGTTGGGACGGGTAAAGATCTGATCGCCGTAGGGGCAGATATCCTTGCAGGCCGTGCAGGATTTGCGGTGCGGGTGCAGGTTCCAGCACTGGCGGCGGTTGATCTCCGGATGGGTGGTTTTCATCAGTGCATCCATCGCAGCTCTTGTAAAAAAGCCCATACGATCACTCCTTTTCTACGATCGACGTGACAGCTGCATGGTCCAGCAGAAAGCGCTGGACCTTCTGGTTGGTAAGGGCGGCGGCCACAGCATCACGGGCCAGAACCCGGCGGATCTCCTCCTCCGGGTTGCCGTGCAGCCGGGCCAGACGGGCGTATTCGGCGTCCACTTCCTCGTTGCTCACAGTGATGTTCTCGGCCTGTGCAATGGCCGGCACGGCCAGCATCGCGCGCATGCGGCGTGCGGCGTCCTGGCGATAGCCGGCCCGCAGCTGTTCCGGCGTGGTGTTGTTGGCCTGGCAGTACAGCTCCAGCGAGAAGCGGCTCCGGGAGAGCTTATCCTTCAGCTGCTGCAGCGCGTGGTCGGCGTTCTGGTCCAGCACGGCAGCAGGCAGCTCCACGGTCAGGTTGGCCCCGGCCAGGTCCAGCAGGGCAGCCTCAGCCAGACGGTCAGCGTTGGCCTCGTGAGAAGCCGCTTTCTTGGCACGGATGCTCTCCCGCAGGGCGTCCAGCGTGGCAAAGCCCAGCCGCTGGGCCAGGGCATCGTCCACGGTGGGTTCCTGCTTCTGCTCCACCGTGTGCAGGCAGATCTCGAACTGCGCCGTTTTGCCGGAGAGCTCCGGCACGCGGAACTCGTCCGGGTAGGTGAAATCAAAGCGGAAGGTCTCTCCGGCGCAGTGGCCGTACACGGCCTGCTCGGCGGCAGGCATGAGCTGGGCGGTGCCCAGTGTCACGGTCACCTGTTCCATGCGGCTGTCCGGGATGGGCGCGCCGTCCAGAAAGCCCTCAAAATCCAGCGTGACCCGCATCCCCCGGGCAGCGGGGGCGCTGGTGGCGCAGAAAGGCGCATGACGGCGGGCAAGGCTTTTCAGTTCAGAAGCAACGGCGGCTTCGGTCACCGGGCGCACCCGGCGGGTGACCGGCAGGCCCTTGTACTGCCCCAGCGTGACCGGCGGCAGAGCATTTGCGGTTTGTTCCATGGCAGGGAACCTCCATTCCAGTAAGCGCTTACAGCCCGCGGGCAGCAAGCCAGTTTTCGGCGACCTGAGAGAACATCTCAGGGTATTTGGCATCTTCTTCGGTAAAGGCACTGAGGTAATACTCCACCTCGGCGCGGCTGGGGGCTACAGTGCGCCGCCAGATGGTAAAGGTGGTGCCGTTGCCCATGTCAAAGGTCTCTTCCAGTGCGAAGTATTCGTCGCGCACGGCCAGGAACATGTCGTTCAGCTTGTGGGACATCTCGTTCTCAGGGTCATTTACATGAGTCAGCGGGAAAGGATCGGCGGTAAGAACGTATTTTGCCTCAAAGAACTGCATGGGGAAGTAGTGGGTGCCAGGCACCGAGAAGCCAAAGGCCAGCTTGCCGTTGATGGGGGTCTGGGGCAGCTGGCAGTTCTTGAAGTGATCCGGGCAGTACAGCGTGTCGTGGGGGATCATATAGGCAATCTCGCCATCGGCACAGTGGGTGTCGATCCATTTGGCAATGGCCTTGATCTGCGGCAGATCCTTGCGGTCATAGACCAGGTCATCAATGGCGGCAAAATCGTGGGCGCTCTCCTGCGGAGAGGCCGAGAGAACCGTGCGGCCGATGAGAAAATCCGGCAGAGCCACGGTGGTCAGGGGGGAGCAGCGCACCGAGGTGGCAAAGGCGATGGTGAACAGCCAGAAGCCGATCTTTAGGTTCCGGCGGCGGTTCATGCCCTCTGCCAGGGCTGCGGCACCGATCAGGAACAGGAGGAACCAGCCGGGTAAAAACAGCAGCATATGTTGGGAACCGGTGGTCTGCACCCGGGTGAACAGCACCATGCTCAGCAGGATCTCCAGCCCGGCCAGACAGGGCAGAGCTGGCATCTTTCTGCGCTTGAAGCAGAACCACAGGCCCATGCCCATAAGCACCAGGTTCATCAGGCCCATGCGGGCGCATTGCAGGTAGGTTTCAGTGACCATGCCGCCGCCGTTGTAGTAGGAATAGTGGTCGGCGTAGTCGTAGCCCAGAATGTGGCTCACCAGGGGCCACAGCAGGATGACCATGGCCACCATGGACATCAGGCCGAACAGGATCAGGTTGCGCACCTGCAGCAGGGCCTCCTGCCTGCGGCCCACTTTGGCAATGCGGGCGCTGCTCACCAGCACCAGCACGGCGTAGGCAAAGTAGTAGCCCACCACGAAGTACAGGTACCACCGGCGGGACAGGATGATGGCCGCCGTGGCCAGGAACAGCAGCCCGAACCGGGGCAGGTCCAGCTTTTCAAACCGGAAATCCAGCGTGAGCAGCAGGATGCTGAAGGCGAAGATCAGGCCGAACCAGTCCGGCTGGCTCAGCACGGCGCTCATGCGCAGCCATGGGTAGGTAAAGGTCCAGGACAGACCGATGAGAAAATACCAGAAGCGGTTTTTCACCTGCAGCATCTGGCCCACTTTGACCACCAGACCGGCCAGCAAAAGCAGCAGCATGGGCACGATGCTGAACACCTGACAGATCGCAAAGCTGTCGCCGGTGCGGTCGGTCAGGCAGAACGGGAACTCGATGAACAGGGTGTTGAAGGCAGTATAGTCCTCGGTAAAAGAGTTGAAGATATACCGGAACCCGGCCCCGGGGCTCTGGAGAAAGGCGGCCTCGGCGTTGTACTGCTTGTTGATGTAGTTGACGTAGTCCCAGATGTACACAAAGCTGCGGCGGGTCTCGGCCCAGTAGAAGTAGAGCAGCGCCGCGGCCCAGAAGCCGATGATCACAGCCCAGTGGAACAGGTCGAACTTCACGTCCGCCAGCCGCAGCACCACCAGAATCAGCCCGAACAGGGCCAGGTTGCACCACAGGCTCACCAGCGGGAAAAATACGGCACTGCCGGGGGCGGCAAGGCCCAGCACCACCAGCGCCAGTGCGGACACGGCATAGGCCAGCAGGGCCCTGCCTACCCACGAGGTGCGCAGCTTGGAAAGAGTTGCTGACATGAGAAAAAATCCTCCTTATAAAAATGCGCGATGCACACAGCATAAATTCACAGCTTACAGTATAGCAAACCACAGGGGGCACTGTCCAGCCATAGCGGAGGCAAAACCAAAAATGCCCCGCTGCTTTCAAAGCACACGGGACATTTTGACACAAATATTACTTACTGGAATTCTTGGCGCGGGCGGTACGGCGCTTCTGGGCCATGGCCTTGTTGGCGCTGATGCGAGCGGCGTCCGGGTTGGGGGCCTCCGGGGTCAGGCGCAGCAGGAAGCTGCCCATGGCGGGCAGGTCCACGGTGAGGGTATAATCCCGACCGTACACGCCGCCGTCGGTGGTGTGGAAGTGCAGCTTGCGGCGGCCCTTGTGGGCACCGCCCCACTCGGCAGCCTCGGTGTCCAGCACCAGCTCCGCAGAGCAGGGGAACTTGAGGTACAGCGGGAACTTTTTGTGGGCGTGGTCCTGGGTGTTCATGATGCACAGCAGGTTCTGGCTCCGGCCCTTGCGCAGCCAGGCGTAGACGCCCTCGGTGCAGCTCTCGCTGGCCACCCACTCAAAGCAGTCGGGGTTGTATTCGCCGTCAAACAGGGCGGGCTCGGTGGCGTATACCAGGCTCAGGCGGGCGAAATACTTCTGGAAAGCGTCATGGAAGGGATACTTGAGCAGGTCCCAGTCCAGCTCCCGTTTTTCGTCCCACTCGCGGAAGTGCCCCAGCTCGTTGCCCATGAAGTTGAGCTTTTTGCCCGGATGCATATACATATAGAAATAGAGGGTGCGCAGCTGGGCGCACTTTTCGGCGTAGGTGCCCCACAGCTTGTCGATGATGGTCTTTTTGCCGTGCACCACCTCGTCGTGGCTCAGGGCCAGCAGGTACAGCTCGTTGTAGAAGTAGTGCATGCTGAACAGCAGCTTACCGTAGGCGTTCGGCCGCTCCCCGAAGGGGGTGGCGAAATAGTCCAGCGTGTCGTGCATCCAGCCCATGTCCCACTTGTAGTCAAAGCCCACACCGTCGTAGCGGGTGGGGGCGGTGACCTTGAGGAAGTTGGTGGAGTCCTCGGCCATGTAGATGCCGGTGGGCCAGCGCTTGTTCAGCCCGTGGTTCAGGCTGCGCAGGAAGTTCACGGCACCCTGGTTCACGCCGCGGTTGGGGTCACCCTGCCAGTACAGTGCCCGGGAGATGGCGTCCATGCGGATGCCGTCGCAGTGGTACACATCCATCCACAGCCCGGCGGCGCTGCTCAGGAAGCTGCATACCTCCCGGCGGTAGTAGTTGAAGTTGCAGGTGCCCCACTCGCTCTGGCCCACATCGCTGTCGTACTCGTACAGGTAGGTGCCGTCAAACTTGGCCAGTGCATCGGCGTTGGCGGCAAAGTGCACCGGAACAAAGTCCATGATGACGCCAATGCCCATGCGGTGGCAGGCGTTGACGAAGGCAGCGAACTGGGCCGGGGTGCCGTAGCGGCTGGTCACCGAGAAATAGCCGGTGGTCTGGTAGCCCCAGCTGCCGTCAAAGGGATGCTCCGCCAGGGGCAGCAGCTCCACATGGGTAAAGTGATGGTCCAGCAGCCAGGGAATCAGCTCCTTGGCCAGCTCCTCGTAGTTGTACCAGCCGTCCGAGCCATCGGGCTGGGTGCTGCCGGGTTTGTGCTTCCAGCTCCCGGCGTGCAGCTCGTAGATGTTCAGCGGGCGGTTGCGGCACTTGTCGCGCCGCTCCATCCAGGCATGGTCGTCAAAGGCAAAATCCAGCTTTGCCAGACGGCTGGCCGTGCCGGGGCGCAGCTCGGTGGAAAAGGCATAGGGGTCGCTGCGCATCACCACGCTGCCGTCGGCTCCGTGGACGCGGTACTTATAAAGATCACCCTCGGCCAGGCCCGGGATAAAGGCGCTCCACACGCCGGTCTCGGCGCGCTCCATGGGCACACCGGCTTCCCAGCCGTCAAAGCCGCCGCACACCTCCACGGCGGTGGCACCGGGGGCCCAGACCGCAAACCGCCAGCCCTCGGCACCGTCCGGGGCCGTGCAGGGATGTGCGCCCAGAATGCGGTAGGCGTCGAAGCAGTCTCCATTGAAAAATTCACGGGGAATGGCAGGGTAATTCATGCAAAGATCTCCTCCTGTGTATGATGGGCAGCACCGGCAGCTGCGGTGCTGCAATTGGGCAATTTATCCAAGGAAAATGGTTTATAACCAGCACTGTAGCCGGTATTCTTGGCGAATCTTGACAAAAATAGGCAAAAATTCACATATTTGTCAGATTTTGTGTTATACTAATCCTGCCGCTGACCGAACGGCGGCAGGAAATTATTTGCAAAGAGGGAGCGGTATTCAACAATGGCTTGGTATGACAATGCGGTATTCTATCACATCTATCCTCTGGGGCTGTGCGGCTGCGCGCACGAAAATGACGGCCAGCCCACCCCGGGTGCATTCCAAAAACTGAACGACTGGGCGGCCCATGCAGCAGACATCGGCTGCACCTCCATCTATATCGGCCCGCTGTTTGAGAGCGGCTCCCACGGCTACGATACCATCGACTACCGCCGGGTGGACCGCCGTCTGGGCACCAACGAAGAGTTCAAGGAGTTCGTGGCCAACTGCCACGCCCGCGGCCAGCATGTCATCGTGGATGGTGTGTTCAACCATGTGGGCCGCGACTTCTTCGCCTTCCAGGACCTGAAGGCCAACCGGGAGAATGCCCGCTATAAGGACTGGTTCTGCGATGTGAACTTCTGGGGCAACAACGAGTACAACGACGGTTTTTCCTACGGCAACTGGGGCGGCTTCAACCTGCTGGTCAAGCTGAACCAGCGCAACCCGGAGGTGCAGAACTATCACTTCGACACAATCCGCTTTTGGGTAGACCAGTTTGACATCGACGGCATCCGGCTGGATGCAGCCGACGTGCTGGACTTTGACTTCATGCGCGGGCTGCGCCGTCTGGCCAACGAGATCAAACCGGAGTTCTGGCTCATGGGTGAGGTGATCCACGGGGACTACAGCCGCTGGGCAAACCCCGAAATGCTGCACTCTGTGACCAACTACGAGCTGCACAAGGGCCTGTGGAGCGGCCACAACGACCACAACTATTTCGAGATCGCCCACACCATGCGCCGTCTGCAGGGGCTGTGCCACGACACCCGGCTGTATCTTTTCTCGGACAACCACGATGTGGAGCGCCTGCCCAACAAGCTGCGCAACCGGGAGCACATCCGTCACATTGCGATTCTAGTATATACCCTTTGGGGCATTCCGTCCATCTATTATGGTTCGGAGTTTGGCATCGAGGGCAAAAAAGAGTGGGGCAGCGACTGGCCCCTGCGCCCCTGCCTGGAATTGGAGGACTACAAGGACGCCCTGACCACCAACCCGGTCACCAGCGTATATGCGGCACTGGGCAAATTGAAGGCCGAGGAACCGGCCCTGACCTGGGGCGAGTTCAAGGAACTGCACCTCACCACCCAGTGTTACGCCTACGCCCGTGTGCTGGACGGCGAAGCCCTTGTGGCGGTGCTGAACAACGGCGACAGCCCGGCGCAGCTGGAATTCCAGCTGCCGGTGGAGGCCAATGCGGCCGAGGATCTGCTGGCCGATACGGTGGGCGCGCAGCCGGTGATGACAAGCTTCGACTGGGGCCGCATGAAGGTGCAGCTGCCTTCCAACTATGCCACCATCCTGCGGTTGAAAAAGTAAGCGGCTTGCACATTGCGGCCGGTTTTGCTACAATAGGGGCAGCAACGTCGGAAAACGGAAGGGGAGCCTGACAAAAGATGAACGCAGCACAGCGCAGAGAATGCATCCTGACCCGGTTGAGCGGTGCCCAGAACCCGGTAAGTGCCAGTGCACTGGCCGCTGAGCTGGGGGTCTCACGCCAGATCGTGGTGGGGGACGTGGCACTGCTGCGTGCAGGCGGGGCGCAGATCGACGCGACGCCGCGGGGCTACCAGCTGCACCCGGCAGAGAAAGGTTATACCGGCATCCTGGCCTGCGTGCACCGCACCGAGGACGAAATGCGCCGGGAGCTGTACACCATTGTGGACCAGGGCGGTGTGGCCGTGGATGTGGCCGTGGAAAACAGCCTGTACGGCGAGATCCGTGCGAACCTGAATCTGGCCAGCCGCTACGATGTGGACACCTTTCTGGTGCAGGCGCGCAGTGCGCCGGAAAGCCTGCTGAGCCGGATGACCGGCGGCGTGCATCTGCACACTTTGCGCTGCCCGGACCGGGCCAGCTTTGAGCGCATCCGCACAGAACTGGACCGGCAGGGCCTGCTGTACCGCCGGGAATGACCGTGCGGGGCAGACAGCTCCGGATAAAATCAGTATAAAAAACGCTGTGGGGCTTGTCTATCCGCAAAAGTGGAAAAACGTTGGATAGCCAACCCAAATGTAAAAGAGGTGGATTTTCTGGACATTCGCATTGAAAAAACGGAACGCGCCATCAAGCAGGCCTTTATGGAGCTGCGGGCCGAAAAACCGTTGGAAAAAATCCGGGTCAAGGAACTATGCGACCGGGCCTGCATCAACAAATCCACTTTTTATGCCCACTATCAGGACATCTACGCCCTGGCCAACGCCATGGAGGACGAGATGGTGGAGGCCGTGGTCGCAAGTCTGCCCAACCTGACCGCCCGGGATGTGAGCGAGCGTACCGAGTGGCTGGCCCGCGAGATGTTCCGGGCCTTTGTCCGGCACCAGAACGAGATCAACACTCTGTTTGCGGATTCCCGGCAGGGGCTGTTCATCAACCGGGTGGAGGCGGCGCTGCGCAAGTGCATTGCCGAGAGCGACCCCGCCTTTGAAAACGACGTAGTGCGCAAGGTGGTGCTGTCCTTCTGCGTGCAGGGGTGCTACTACACCTTTACCAGCTACTGCGGCCAGATGGACGAGACCCGTCTGGTGGCCCTGCTTGCCTCTATCGCAAGGGCAGCGCAGAAGATCCGGATGTGAATACAACAAAAAAGCCATGGCAGCTGCCATGGCTTTTTTGTTGCTGCGAAGAAAACGGATCACACGCCGGAGGCACCGTAGTTTGCCAGCACGCGGGCGGAAGGGTCGTTGACGTTGCAGCCCGGCCATGCCTTGTTGGGCATCCAGAAATCCACGATGGTACGGCTCTGGTCGTGGTAATGCTTCTCGAAGATCTCCCGGTAGAACAGGCTCTCCTTGGTAAAAGGCATGCAGTGGGCCGAGTAGTTGGCCCGGCGCAGCTGGAACTCTTCGTCGGTGTACAGGCTGTTGGTGTACTCCTTGATGTCGTCCACCATGCTGTGGCCCACGGCATCCGAGAAAGCAGCCTTCTCACGCCACAGGATCTCTGGCGGCAGCCAGTCGCCCTCAAAGGCCTTGCGCAGCAGGTACTTGCCCTTGTTGTAACGGTTCAGCTTCATTTCCGGGTCGATGGCCATGACGTAGCGCACAAAGTCCAGATCGCCGAAGGGCACACGGGCTTCGATGCTGTTGGCCGAGATGCAGCGGTCGGCGCGGAGCACGTCGTACATGTACAGCTCCCGGATGCGCTTCTGGCTCTCCTGCTGGAAGGCGTCGGCGGTGGGAGCGTAGTCGGTGTATTTGTAGCCGAACAGCTCGTCCGAGATCTCGCCGGTCAGCAGCACCCGCACGTCGGTCTGCTCGTGGATGGCCTTGCACAGCAGGTACATGCCCATGCTGGCGCGGATGGTGGTGATGTCCCAGGTGCCCAGCAGGCGGATGACCTCTTCCAGGTTCTGCAGCACGATGTCGCGGTTGATGATGATCTCGTGGTGCTCGCTGCCCAGATAATCGGCGGTCTGACGGGCATATTTCAGGTCGATGGCATCGGTATCCATGCCGATGGCAAAGGTGCGGATGGGCTTGCCCAGCTTCTTGGCGGCGATGGCGCACACCAGCGAGGAGTCCAGGCCGCCGGAGAGCAGGAAGCCCACCGGGGCATCGGCGTCCAGACGCTTCTCCACACCGGCGATCAGCTTTTCGCGGATGTTGGTCAGCACGGTGTCCATGTCATCCTGCATGGGAGCGGGCACGTCGGCAATGTCCTCATAGCGCACGAAGCGGCCGTCGCAGTAGTAGCTGCCAATGGGGAAGGGACGGATGTCATCGCACCAGCCGATCAGGTTCTGCATCTCGGATGCAAAAGCGATCTGGTGGCTGGACTTGGAGTAGCCGTAGAACAGCGGCCGGATGCCGATGGGGTCGCGGGCTGCAATGAGCCGGTCCTTGCGGGAATCGTACAGGATCAGTGCGAATTCGGAGTCCATGTGGCGGAACATGTCCAGACCGTACTCGTAGTACAGCGGCAGCAGGATCTCGCAGTCGCAGTCGGACTGGAACTTGTAGCCCCGGCGTTTGAGGATCTCCTTCTCAAACCGGAAGCCGTACAGTTCGCCGTTGCACACCACGCAGTCGGCACCGCGGTAGAACGGCTGCATGCCCTCCGGCGTCAGACCCATGATGGCCAGACGGCCAAAGCCCATCAGGCCAAAGGGGCCTTCCACCACCCGCTGGTCGTCCGGGCCGCGCATCACGGTGCGCAGCAGATATTCTTTGAACTTGGCGGCACTCAGATCGTGCCCGGTGTAGCCCATCACACAACACATATTTCTTACCCCTCTTTTTTCCTTGGTGAATAAAAAAATACGGCAGCGCATTCATCCCGTTTTGCTAGGACGAATATGCTGCCGTATCCGTGGTGCCACCTAAATTACCGGCACACAGAGTATGCCAGTCACTTTTGTGCGCTCTCCCCGTTGAAAGCACTGCCGCGATAACGAGCGGCGCACGTCTGCCCCTACTGCCGCGCCCGGCGGGTTCAGGGGGAAGCTCATGGGTGTTCATTCGGGCTTCGTTCTCTGCGCAGCTTCCACCGGCCTGCGCTCTCTGCAAAAGAACCTTGAAACCTTACTTTTCCCGTTCAACGCTTTTTCTGCCTGCATTGTATCACGGCTTTTTGCCCGTGTCAACACAGCAGGAACATTTTTGTGCGGGTTGCTCCGGCTGCGGGGCATTTTGTGCGCAGTGGCGGCACAATCCGTACAAAACGCTGCCCTCACACTGCAACGTAAAGCCGTGCTCGGCCATCAGATGGGCCCGCACTTCGTCCATGAAGTGGCAGTCCAGATGGTAGATGCGGCCGCACTGCACGCACTTCAGGTGCAGGTGTTCCCGGCAGTGGCGGCCTTCGTCCACATACTGGAACACGGCCTTCTCGCCCTTGTCGGCCACATATTTCATGATGCGCTGCTCCCCGGCCAGCTTGTCGAGGTAGCGGTACACGGTGGTGGGGTTGGGGCTGGCACCCTGCTCCTCCAGATGCTCCAGAATGTTGGAGGCACTGACTGCGTGCTGCCGGTTGTTGATGAGATAATCCAAAATCAGCTGGCGGGTCTTGGTATTGTAGCCGTCGCTCCGTGCCATGGAAAAAGACGCTTCCTTTCTGAATGAGAACTGTTTTGACCTATTGTAGCATATTTTTGTGTGGGATGCAAAAAGGAAGGCCCAGCCAGCCCGAATTTGGTGACAAGCACAAAATTTCTTGTCACAATTGGCGAAAATGACGCAAAATCTTTGGTCAAAACGGAAAACACACCAAAGTTTTCTCAAAACTCTTGTAAAAAATACACTTGTGTGAAATAATATATTAGTGAGAAATGTTGGATGGCAGACGGGATACAAGACGATGCCCGAGGAAGAAGCCGGGCGGCAGGCCGCGAACAGGCTGCCGCATTTGTATGGAGAATTTTAGGAGTACGACCGCCTATGAAAGAAATGGAAACCCAGTCCAAGCCGAGCCTGAAGCTGCAGGCGTATCAATACCTGAAAACCAAGATCCTGAACTGTGAGTACCGGCCCAACGAGTTTCTGAATGAGCAGAAACTCTGCGCGGAAATGGGCAACATCAGCCGCACCCCCATGCGGGATGCACTGGGCCGTCTGGAGCAGGAGGGCCTGATCACCATCCTGCCCAAAAAGGGCCTGATGGTTTCCGGCATCACCGAAGAAGATGTGCACAGCATGTTTGAAATGCGTCTGCTGGTGGAGCCTTATGCCCTGCGTACTTATGGCGACCGCATCCCGCGGGATGCGCTGGAAAACTACACCGAGCTCATGCATCACCCGGAGCGCATCTCCGACTTCTGTGAGTCGGACGACGGGTTCCATGAGCTGCTCATGAGCACCCTGCCCAACAAGTATCTGCGCAGCGCCTACGACCGCATTACCGGCCTGAACACCCGCTTCCGAATCATGACCGGCAAGGTGAGCATGATCAATCAGGAGCAGACCTGTGAGGAGCATCTGGAAATTCTGGACGCTGCTTTGGCCGGCGACTGGGACCGCGCGGCAGACTCCCTGCAGCACCATCTGGAGCTGGCCCGCGACAAGGCAGAGGGCGTCATCAAGGTCATCCGCCTGTGGTAAACATTTGAATGCAAAAAGATCCCGCGTCATCCGGCGCGGGATCTTTTTTGTGTTACAGTGCGTCCAGTTCCTCCTGCAGGCGGGCCAGCGATGCACGGATGGGCAGCTTCTGGGGGCACACGGTCTCGCATTTGCCGCAGCGCACACAGTGCAGGGCCTTCTCGCTGTCCGGGAAGCGCTCGGTCCACTGCTTTTTAACTGCTTCCGGCTGCTGGAACATGCCCAGACGGTTCCAGATGCTGAAATTATCCGGGATGTCCACCCCCATGGGGCAGGGCATGCAGTAGCGGCACCCGGTGCAGCCGATCTTGATGCGGCTGTGCAGCACGGCAGCCGCCTGTTTCACAGCTGCATCCTCAGCAGGGGAGAGAGGGACAAAGTGGTCAAAGGTGGTCAGATTGTCTGCCAGCTGCTCCTCGGCACTCATGCCGGAGAGCACCACATGCACGTTGGGGTGTCCGGCCACCCAGCGCAGCGCCCAGGAAGCATCGCTGGCGTCCGGGTGCAGGGCACGCAGCGGCGCGGCGGCGTCTGCGGGCAGAGCGGCCAGTGTGCCGCCCTTGATGGGCTCCATGATGATCAACGGCACGCCGCATTCCTCGGTGAGCTGGTAGCCCCGGTCGCCGCTGATCTCTTCGGCGCGGTCGTCCCGGTCCAGATAGTTGTACTGCAGCTGGCAGAAATCCCAGGGCTGATCCCGCAGGATGGCCTCAAAACCGGCGGCGTTGTCGTGGCAGGAAAAGCCGAAATTTCGGATGCGTCCGGCGGCCTTTTGCTCCCACAGCCAGTCCACGATGCCCAGTTCCTTGGCCTGCTCGTACCGGGCTTTGTGCAGCGAGTGCAGCAGGTAAAAGTCGATGTACTCCACCCCCAGCCGCTGGAGCTGCTCTTCAAAGATGCGCTGGGCATCGGCAAGGCTCTTGCAGGTCCACAGCGGCATCTTGGTGGCCAGGTAGAAGCTGCTGCGCTCCCATTTGGCAATGACCCGGCCCACGAAAGGCTCGCTCTGGCCGTTGTGGTAGGGGTAGGCCGTGTCAAAGTAGTTCACACCGGCGGCCTTTGCGGTGTTGAGCAGGGCTTCGGCCCGGGGTTCGTCGATGCTGCCGTCTGCCCGGGTGGGAAAGCGCATGCACCCGTAGCCCAGCAGGGAAGTGCGGAGCGGTTTGTTGTTCCAGTTGCGGTATTCCATAACTCTCTTGTGCGGCAGAGGTGTTGCAGCCCTGCCGTTCCTCCTGTTGCAACCAGTATAGCACAGTTCCGGTGCATAAAAAAGAGGTCTGCACCTCGCGGTACAGACCTCTTGATGTTCAAGAAAGAACGGTAAGAGAAGGGGTTAAATTACTTAACCTCAACCTTAGCGCCAGCCTCTTCCAGCTTCTTCTTGATGTCGTCAGCCTCAGCCTGGGAGACCTTCTCCTTGACAGCCTTGGGAGCGCCATCAACGATAGCCTTAGCCTCCTTCAGGCCCAGACCGGTGATCTCCTTAACGACCTTGATGACCTGCATCTTGGTAGCGCCAGCCTCAGCCAGGATGACGTCGAACTCGGTCTTCTCTTCCTCAGCGGCAG
>ENA-UPTB01000668-UPTB01000668.1-human-gut-metagenome-genome-assembly--contig:-NODE-668-length-35263-cov-35.248650_pt1 | contig 35263 bp, 28 predicted proteins | sample MGYA00250046_ERZ773369 | MGnify/ENA primary metagenome ERZ773369 (study PRJEB29103, sample SAMN06111938) | human gut metagenome | biome: human gut; feature: ankylosing spondylitis patient; material... | reverse complement strand
TCTGCCAGAACCTCTTTCAGGTAGCGGCCAAAGGCATCCGCACCCACCTTGCCGATAAAGGCGGTCTGTGCGCCCAGACGGGCGGCAGCCACCGCCAGATTGGCCGGAGCGCCGCCGGGGTTTGCGGCAAACTGCGGGATGCCGCGCGCATCCTTGCCGGTCTGGGTCAGGTCGATCAAAACTTCACCAATTGTTAAAATGTCCATACGTTTTCTCCTTGTTTTTATCCTATAAGCTAAAACCCAACGATCACCGCTGGAACAGATAATGAATGTAAGCGGCTGCACGCTCCGGGTGCGGTGCATTCTGCACCACCCCAAGATAGACCTTGCCAGAAAAACCTGCCTGCCTGACAAACGGCGTGTCCGAAATATCCAGCACGGTCCCACCGGCGTTCAGACCCGACAGTGCATGGAAAGACGCATCCAGTGTCCGCAGATCAAGAAAATAATCATCTGCCAACAGTCGATCCCGTGCATATTCGTCCATCAGAACAACATCTAACCGCTGGGCACTGACTGCACCCAGCAGCTTCATCTCCGAAGCATATACATACTGCTCCTCTGCGCGTTCGCTTTCGCTGAGCAGCAAGCCGGACAGCAGATCGACCTGTTGCTTTTTGGTCAGACCCTGCGCCTCGGCAAAGCCGGTGGTAAGCTGTTCCGTCAGATCAGACCCGGCAGTGATATTTACCAGACCAAGGTAAAGCACATCCTCTTTTTTCGTCACATGGCGGTAGGCTGCATACCCGAGGATATAGACGACGATGAGCACGATCGCAATGGGCAGCTTGTAATATGCCCAGATGTGCTCCCACTTTTTGCGCCCATGGAGGGAGCGGAGCGTATCCCGGTCAGTTTTCGTCATGGTCGTATTCCTCGTGTACTGCATCAGGGTCTCCACCGATCAGATAGAGGATCCGAAGCATCAGAAAGGAGCAGAGCATGGCGCAGAAACCCATGCCCAGCAGGAATGCAGGCGTGAACACAAACACTATGACGTACCCCATGATGCCATAGATCACCGCCATCAGCAGGGTGCAGAACAGATACCGGACACCCACGAGAAACGCTGTTTTCAGGATGCCGAAGGTGGTGTTTTCAAACCGTGCCAGCAGAGGAAAGGCATACAGCAGAACGATGCCGTACAGAACTGCCGCACCAATAAGCGTTGCAGTGAGCAGCGTCCAGAAAATGTTTTCGCTCCACATTCGGCGCAGCACAAAGCCATCCGCAGCCAGGAAACTGCCGACTGCCAGCAGGATAAGCCAGAGTTTTGTGGCAGGCTTAAAATTTTCCCGGAACGCCTTAAAAAACATCCGGGTCAGACCATCGTCCCGATCTTCCGCCATTTTGAGTGTGACGTAGAACAAGGCGGTCGTAGAAGCCCCTATGGTAACGATGGGCAGGCTGCACACGAGCCATAAGATGTTCAGGTAAGCACTGTAAGTCAATTTCGTCAGCACAGCAAACAGCGGCTTGTCCGTATTGCACAGGTCACGCATGGGGGTTCTCCTTTCGCTCAATCTCCTGTGGATTCGCGCAGGATCAGGTTGGTTTCCGTATAGACGGTGCGATAGTTCAGCGATGGCTCTTCGATGCGGGTCATAAGCAGATTGGCAGCGGTGTAGCCCATGATCTGTCCATGGATATGGATCGAAGTCAGACGGGGGGCAAAGTAGGAAGCCTCCTGACTGTCATCGAAGCCGCAGACCCAGATATCATCGGGAACCGAATACCCCAGCTCATCCAATGCCTTGACCAGATCCATGGCAACAAAGTCATTGGCGCAGACAAAGGCATCCGGCATCGTTTTGAACCGACGGATGGTTTCGTACAGGGATACCGGATAGTTCTGCTGTCCCGATGGCATCGCACAGGTGCTCAGGCCCTCTGTCAGACCAAAGTGCTCCACTGCATCCCTATAAGCCATATAACGCTCAAAGAAGGACTGACAGTGGTTTTTATCCCCCGCAAAGCTGATGCGTTTTTTGCCGCGCTGGACCATGTGGGCCACCGCATTCTGGATCTCAATGCGGTTTTCCATATAAAGGCGGTCAGCTTTAAGAGGAGGACGCATATTCATCACAGGGCTGTCTACAAACAGCAGCGGAACATCCAGATCGCACAGCATCTGTGCGTAGTCATAGTCGAATACTTCAAAGCAGATGATGCCGGCTGTGCGCTGGATGTTGAGAGAAGATGGAAGTTTTTTCTCTTTCAGCTCTATGGGAGAAATGCGATGAATGGTCATGCCGCTGTGCAGATGGTTGATTTCCGACTGGAAACGATCCAGCATCGTGGAGGAAAAGTGAGAGCTGCTCAGAAACTGGGTCGTCAGCATGGCGATCTCCCGTTTGTCACTCGGCAGAATGAAAGGCTCTGCTGCTTTTGCAGCGTCTTCCTGAAACAGCGGCAGATAGGCGAACTGCTTATAGCCCATTTCGGCGGCTTTGCGCAGGATCTTCTCCCGTGTGGCATCTGCCAGCACACCGGTGTTGTTGATGGCCTTTGAAACTGTGTTGCGGGAAAGCTGCAGCTCGTTTGCAATATCCTGAATGGTGACCTTGGTTGCCATAAGTCATCCTCTTTCTTTACAGTATAGAGGTGGATGTTCCTTCTTTTATAGATAAAGTCTGGTGACGGATCTTGTTCTTTATGACTCCAGTATAGTGCAAATGCACAAATTAGTCAAACGTAAAAATGCAAATCATCATTTTGCATATTTGCGCACTTTCGAATTTGTGCATCTGTACAAATCCACAGTATTTCTTGATATATACTATGAATTATCGTTGACATTCGCTTGCTTGCGTGGTATAAATGAATTACAGAGTTTTACATTTGCACAATCAAAGTAAAAAGTGCAAAACTCAAAGGTGCAAATGTAAAATGCAAATCAAGCGGCAAACAAATCAAAAAGGAGGAGAATGATTCATGAAAGCAAAGACAGCCTCGTCGGAAACGGCTGTGCTGGCAGCAGAACGCAAGCTGCACAACACATGGGTCTACATCAAACGGCATTGGCAGCTTTACCTGTTGTTCCTGCTGCCTGCCGTGGTGCTGACGCTGGTGTTCAAGTACGCGCCCATGGGCGGTGTGCTGATCGCGTTCCAGAAGTACAATCCCTTCAGGGGCATCTGGGGCAGCGAGTGGGTAGGCTTCAAAAACTTTACCCGCTTCATGTCCTCGCCGGACTTCCAGCGCTATCTGATCAACACCCTGAAGCTGAGCGTCTACGGCCTGCTGTGGGGCTTTCCGATCCCCATCCTGCTGGCATTCCTGCTCAACCGTATCGAGAGCAAGAAGATCAAGCAGAAGGTGCAGCTGGTGCTGTATATGCCCAACTTCATCTCGGTCATCGTGCTGTGCGGCATCGTCCGGGTGCTGCTGAGTGTCACCGGCCCGGTGAACGGCCTGCTTCACACCAGCATCAATTTTATGACGCTGCCGGAAGCATTCCGCCCCATCTACATCATCAGCGGCATCTGGCAGGGTGCCGGCTGGGCATCCATCATGTACACCGCATCCCTTTCTAACGCCAGCAAAGATCTGAAGGAAGCTGCGATGATCGACGGCGCAAACCTGATCCAGCAGATCATGACGGTGGAGTGGCCCGCCATTAAGGATATGGTCGTTATTCAGTTCATCCTGCAGGCAGGCAACATCATGAGCATCGGTTTTGAAAAGGCCTATGCCCTGCAAACTGACCTGAACCTGAACACTGCCGAGATCATTGCAACGTACGTTTATAAAAAGGGCCTGTTGGACGGCGATTACAGCTTTTCCACGGCAGTCGGTCTGTTCAACACCGTTGTCAACGTCATCCTGCTGATCGCAGTGAACAAGATCGTTGCCAAAATGAACGATGGCAAGGGCTTGTAAGGAGGGGTTTACCATGGCAAAACAGAAAAAATCAAAAATGGCCCTCTACACCAGACAAGATAAGATCATCCTGTACTGCGGCTACGCACTTCTGGGCTTGTTCCTGCTGGCGATCATCGTTCCGATGATCTACATCGTCATCGCGTCCTTTATGGACCCGGTCACTCTGCAAAACAAGGGCATCTCCTTTGATTTCAGCAAGTGGAGTCTGGATGCTTACCAGCGTGTCGTTTCGGACAAGCAGATCTGGGTCGGCTTCAGGAACGCAGTACTTTACTCGATCATCTTCACCATCATCTCGGTCGCTGTGACGATGCTTGCCGCTTATCCCATGTCGCTGCCGGACTTCAAAGGCAAAAAGATCTTCAACACCTTGTTTGTGATCACGATGTTTTTCAGCGGCGGTCTGATCCCCACCTACCTGCTCATCAACAATCTGGGTCTGCTGGATTCCATGTGGGCGGTCATTCTGCCGGGAGCATTCAGCGTGTGGAACATGATCATTGCCCGTACCTATTATCAAGGCATCCCGCGTGAGCTGCGCGAAGCTGCGGATGTGGATGGAGCCAGCGAGATGCTTTACTTCTTCAAGATCCTGCTGCCCGTCTGTATGCCGGTGGTGGCAGTTCTGGCCCTGTGGCAGTTCGTGGCAATGTGGAACAGCTACTTTGACGCCATGATCTACCTGAACAGCGCATCGAAGCAGCCGCTGCAGCTGGTGCTGCGTTCCATCCTGATCCAGAGCCAGCCGGAATCCGGCATGATCGCAGATATCCAGAGCACTGCCGAACGTGCGAAGATGGCAGAGCTGCTCAAATATGCAACCATTATTATTTCCAGTCTGCCGCTGCTGGTGATGTATCCCTTCTTCCAGAAGTATTTTGATGCCGGCATCATGGCTGGTTCCATTAAAGGCTGAGGATATTCCAGAATTTTATGAGCCGGTACGCTCATCTGTTACACGAAGAAAGAACCACAAAAAAGGAGAAAATACCATGAAAAAGCTGATCTCTCGCCGCAACTTCCTCAAGGTCTGCGCTCTGGCGGGTTCTGCCGCTGCTCTGTCTGCCTGTGGCGGCGGCAAATCCACCGGCGGCAGCAATTCTGCTGCCGCAGCTGTGGACGTGACCGGTGCCGTTACATTTCCGCTGTCCGAAAAGGTCACCTTTACCGGTATGACCAGCTTCCCTGTGGGCAGCGAATCCGAGCCGAACAACCGCACCATCTTCAAGCGTCTGGAAGAGCAGACCAATGTGCACATCGACTGGACCGCCATCCAGTCCGACCAGTGGAGCGATAAGATCACCCTGAATATGTCCAACCCCAACACCCTGACGGATTTTGTTTTTACTGCTGATTTTACCGACAGCAATCTGCTGCGCTACGCAGATCAGGGTGTCATCCTCAATCTGGAAGACTACATTGACAACAATATGCCCAATCTCCAGAAGGTCTTTGAGCAGTACCCGGAGTACCGCACTATGTGCACCGACAGCGATGGCCACATCTGGGCACTGCCCTGGATCGAGCAGCTCGGCGCAGAAAAGACCGCCATCCAGACCATTGGCAACATGAGCTTCATCAATACCAAGTGGCTGAACTTCCTCGGTCTGTCGATGCCCACCACAGTGGACGAGTTTGAACAGGTGCTGATGGCATTCCGTGATAACGCCGCTTCTATCAAGGCAGAGTATGGCATTGACGGCGACATCATCCCCATGTCCTGCATCGTCAACAACGGCGATCAGGACCCCAGCATCCTCATCAATGGCTTTGGCGAAGGCTACGGTGACGCAGACAAAGACCGCCATATCGCCGTTACCAACGACCGGAAAGTCATCTGTGCCGCCACCCAGCAGGGCTACCGTGATGGTCTGGACTGGCTGCACAAGCTGTATGCCGAGAAGCTCATTGACCCGGAGTGCTTCACGCAGGAGTGGTCCACCTATGTCTCCAAGGGCAAGGCTGGCCGCTATGGTGTCTGCTTCAGCTGGGATGTTGCCAACATTGACAACCTGACCGACTGGGAGCCGCTGCCTGCCCTGACCGCCGATACCCGGAATATCACTCCGCAGAACGGCTCTTTCACCAGCGGCTTTGCCCGCGGCAAGTGCGTTGTTACCGCAAAGGCGACTAATCCTGCACTGGTTTGTGCATGGCTGGATCAGATGTACGCGCCCCTCCAGTCTCCTCAGAACAACTGGGGTACTTACGGCGATACGGAAGGCTTTAACATTTTTGAAATGTCCACCAACGATAAGGGCGAGCCCATGCTGAAGCACGCTCCTCTGGGCGATGCTTCTCCCGTGGAAGTCCGTGAGGCGCAGTGTGTCGGCGGGCCTCTGGCGGTTCTGGATGATTACTATGGTGTATACGTTACCTGCCCGGACGATGCACAGTACCGTCTGGACTGGATCAAGGAGATCTACACCCCGGATATGAACAACGATTATGTCTATCCCAATGTCTTTATGAGCAACGAGGACACCGAGCAGGTCTCTAACCTGCAGGCAGATCTGCAGACCTACATGAATACGCAGAAGGCGAACTGGATCATGAACGGCACCACGGATGCAGAGTGGAACGAATATCTGAGCAAGCTGGAAGCCTACGGCCTGTCCGACTATCTGGGCATTATGCAGAAATATCTGGATGCTTACTACGCATAAGAATTCTTTCCTTTGGAGGATTCCATGAACGGTTTGACTTTACAAAAAGCCCGTGCCTACGAGGCCGAGCACGGCGCAGCCATTTCCCCGGCGGAACGCCCTGCCTACCACATGACCCCCTATGTGGGCTGGCTCAATGATCCCAACGGCTTCTCCTACTATAAGGGGCAGTATCATCAGTTCTATCAGTATAATCCCTACGATGTGCGGTGGGCGCCCATGCACTGGGGTCACGCCGTCAGCACTGACCTGCTGCACTGGGAGTATCTGCCCTGTGCGCTTGCACCGGATTCCCCGGCAGACAATGGCCCCGGCTGCTTCTCCGGTTCTGCCACCGAGATGGATGACGGCAAGCAGCTGCTGATGTACACCAGTGTGGTGGCAGAAAAGCAGCCCAATGGGGAGATGCGGGACATCCAGACCCAGAGCATCGCCATCGGTGACGGTCTCAACTACGAAAAGCCTGCCTGCAACCCGGTGCTGACCCAGAAAGACCTGCCGGAAGGCTTCAGCAGGTTCGACTTCCGGGACCCCAAGATCTGGCGTGAGACCGACGGCACCTACTCTGCCGTCACCGTCTGCCTGGCCGAGGACGGCAGCGGCGCAGCGGCACTGTTCCAGAGCAAGGACGGCTTCGACTGGCACTTTGTCACGGTGCTGGAACGCTGCAACAATCAGTACGGCAAAATGTGGGAGTGCCCGGACTTCTTTCCGCTGGACGGCAAGCAGGTCCTGATGCTGGGGCCCATGGAGATGCTGCCCAAGGGCGAGTTCCACAACGGTCACAACGTGATTGCCTTCATCGGCAGCTACGACCAAGCCACCCATACCTTCACCAAGGAAAACGTGCAGCTGATGGACGGCGGCATCGACTTCTACGCCACCCAGACCACCCTTGCCCCGGATGGCCGCCGGATCATGACGGCATGGCTGCAGACCTGGTCGGACACCGAGGATAAGCCCCAGGGCTGCAAGTGGTTCGGGCAGACCATCTGCCCCCGGGAGCTGCATATCAAGGATGGGCGCATTCTTCAGACCCCCGTGCGGGAGCTGGATGCCGTCCACGGCAAGCGCACCTTCCACGAAAATGTGACGGTGCAAAGCGAAACTCCTCTGGAAGGCATCAAGGGCCGTGTGGCGGACCTGACCATCATGGTGCAGCCCGGCGAATACCGCTCCTTCACCCTGAAGCTGGCCGCCGATGCAGATCATCACACCAGCCTGACCTACGATCCCTACACCTCGCAGCTTACGCTGGATCGCAGCTATGCCGGTTCCCGTGCCGACATCGTTCACCGCCGCAGCTGCAAGGTCCGCAGCCAGAACGGTGCGCTCAAGCTCCGCATCCTGTTGGATAAGAACAGCATCGAAGTTTTCGCCAACGATGGTGAGCACACCATGACCGCGTGGATCTACACGCCTCAGTCTGCTGACGGCATCACCTTTGCTGCCGATGGCAAAGCAACTGTTACGGTGGAACAGTTTGAGCTGAATCTGTAACCTGATATTCCCTTCATTTCTCCTTCATTGAATACAGCCCCGCTTTGGCTTCTTCTTCACCAAAGCGGGGCTGTGTTTTTGTATGGGTTCTATGCGTTCTGCCCCGTTCCGGGGGCTTTTTTGTGTCTAGGAGGCAGCGTTTTCTGAAAACGCAGCCAAACTGCAAAAAAAGTTACAATTTTCTCATCAAAAAAGGCGGTTTCCCATTGACAGCCTTGTTATAATAGGAGTGTAAGATTTTTGAGCCAGCACTCTGCGGCTCTGATTGCTGAACGGCCCTTGCGGGCTTTTGGAAAAAGAAAGAGGCATACAGCATTATGACGAATATCGATATTTTCTCCGGCTTCCTTGGTGCCGGCAAGACGACTCTGATCAAGAAGCTCATCAAGGAATCCTTTGCGGGCCAGAAGGTGGTCCTGATCGAGAACGAGTTTGGTGAGATCGGCATCGACGGCGGCTTCCTGAAGGAGTCCGGCATCCAGATCAACGAGCTGAACGCAGGCTGCATCTGCTGCTCTCTGGTGGGCGATTTCCGTGCCGCTCTGCAGCAGGTGGTGGAGCAGTACCACCCCGACCGCATCGTCATTGAGCCCTCCGGTGTGGGCAAGCTGAGCGATGTTACCCGCGCTGTGGAGGGTGTGGCTGAGCATCTGGATGTGAAGCTGAACAGCTTTGTCACCGTGGCCGATGTCAACAAGGTCAAGATGTATATGAAGAACTTCGGTGAGTTCTATGATGATCAGATCAGCCACGCAAGCTGCATCATCCTGAGCCGCACCCAGACCGCCAGCGAGGAGAAGATCGCTGCTGCGGTCGCCATGCTGCGCGAGAAGAACCCCACCGCTACCATCGTGACCACCGCATGGGATTCCCTGACCGGTGAGCAGATCCTGAAGGCCATGTCCTCCAAGGACGATTTCAAGGCGGAGCTGATCGCCATGGCTGCCAAGGCCAATGAGGAGCACGCCGAGGAGGACGAGGAAGAAGAGCACGAGCATCATCACCATCATTACGATGAGAACGGTGTGTGCAGCTGCGGCCATCACCACCATGATCACGATGACGATGATGACGATGATGAGGACGAGCATCACCACGACCACGAAGAGGATGACCACGAGGACCACTGCTGCCACCACCATCACGACCACGACCATGAGGATGACGATGACCATGATGAGCATGAGCATCATCACCACGATGAGGACGGCCACTGCTGCTGCGGCCATCACCACCACCATCACCACAATCACGATGCCGATGAGGTGTTCACCAGCTGGGGTGTCGAGACGGCCAAGAAGTTCAGCAAGGCAGACATCGAGCATGCACTGACCGAGCTGGACGGCGGCAAGTACGGCATGATCCTGCGCTCCAAGGGCATCGTGGACGGCGGTGCCGACGGCTGGCTGGAGTTCGATTACGTCCCCGGCGAGTGGGAAGTGCGTCAGCGCGGTGCCGACGTGGGCGGCAAGCTGGTCGTCATCGGCTCCAAGCTGGACGAAAAGGCCATTGCCGCACTGTTTGGCTGCTGAGCTGCAAGTTGTGTAAGGAGAAAAACCGATTATGGCAAACGAGATCCCGGTTTACCTGTTTGTGGGCTTCCTCGAAAGCGGCAAGACCAAGTTCATTCAGGAGACCTTTGAAGACCCCAATTTCGACTCCGGCGACAAGACCCTGCTGCTGGTCTGCGAAGAGGGCGAGGAAGAATATAACGAGAAGAAATTCGCCTTCCCCGGCGTGACCCTGAAGGTCCTCGAGGATAAGGCGGAGCTGAACCCCCAGAATCTGGCCAGGCTCGAAAAAGAATCCGGCGCAGGCCGTGTGGTCATTGAGTACAACGGCATGTGGCTGCTGCAGGATCTGGCCAACAACCTGCCCGAAAACTGGATCGTCTACCAGTGCATCGCCACGGCCGATGGCACCACGGCCCTGACCTACGCCCGCGACAACTCCATGCGCTCTCTGCTGCTGGACAAGATCGCCCGCAGTGAGCTGATCGTGTTCAACCGCGCCGAGGCCGTGAACAACGATGCCGCCCGTCAGGAGCTGCACAAGCTGGTGCGTCAGGCCTCCCGCAAGTGCGATATCGCCTATGAGTTCGCCGACGGCAGCGTGGCATACGATGACATCCCTGACCCGCTGCCCTTTGATCTGAACGCCCCGATCATTGAGATCGGTGAGGACGATTTCGGCATCTGGTATATGGACTGCCAGGACGAGCCCCAGAAGTATGCGGGCAAGACCGTCCGGTTCCTGGCGCAGGTCTGCCAGACCAACCGCGCGGGCAAAAACAGCTTTGTGCCCGGCCGTTTTGCAATGACCTGCTGTGTGCAGGATATCCAGTTCGTGGGCTTCCCCTGCAGCTATGATGGCTACAAGGCACTGGAGCAGCGCGCCTGGGTCACTGTGACCGCCAAGGTCAATTACAAGTTCCACAACATCTACCGCGGCAAGGGCCCGGTGCTGACCGCCATTTCGGTGGAGCCCGCCGAAAAGCCGCAGAACGATGTCGTAACATTCTCTTAAATCCTATCTTATACAGGGAGGACTTCACCATGAAAACTCTGTTCCGTGTTCTGGGTGCCGTTGCCGCTGTGGCTGCTACCGGTGCCGCCATCGTCGTGCTGGACAAAGTTCTGAACGACAAGGACCCGCTCCACGTCGAAAACGTGGAGTTCCCCGAGGAAGCTGAAAAGGACCCCGCCGAGGCTGAAAAGACTGCCGAAGCCTACGCCGAGGGCGAGGCCAGGGAGACCGCTCCCGGTGACGCATGGCCCCCTGCCTTTGAAAAGGCTCCTGCCGAGCCCGAGACTGCGCCCGCAGCCCCGGTGGTGGAAGCTGCCCGGGCAGAGGAGCCTGCCGAGGAAAAGCCTGCGGCAGAGGAAACGACCGTGAATCCTGTGGAGGCAGGCCCTGCCGTTGCCCCCAAGGATGAGAACGGCAAGTTCGATACCACCAAGATCGCGGAGGCCAGCGATTTCACCGGCATCGAAGAGGAATCCGGCTGCAAGAGCTGAGCAAAGCAATAAAAGGACGCTGTGCCGCAGGGCACAGCGTCCTTTTTCTGTCTGGGTCATTTCCGCAGGGCTTTGGCGGCTTCGGTTCCTGCCACGGCACCCTCGTACACGGCCTTGGCGACCTGCAGCAGCCCGCCGGTGCAGTCTCCGGCGGCATACAGGCCGGGCAGGGAGGTCTGCATGTGGTCATCCACCACGATCCGGCTGCCGTTCACCTCGGCCCCCAGCTTGCGGGCCAGGGCGGTGCTGCCTGCCACGCCCAGCGCCACGAACACGCCGGAGACTTCCAGCGTCCCGCCGTCTTTCAGCTGCACGCCGGTGACCCGCTCTTCACCGAGGATGGCTTCCACGACTTCCGTCCGCACGGCTACCTCTGGCGGGAACTGTGCCGTCAGCGGGGCCCCGCCCGTGAGCAGGGTGACGCTGTGGGCCACGGGCAGCAGGGCCTGTACCTCGTGCAGGGCGTACTCTCCGCTGCCCAGCACGGCCACATCCCTGCCGCGGTAGAAAAAGGCATCGCAGGTGGCGCAGTAGCTCACGCCGTGGCCCTCCAGCCCGGCAAGGCCCGGAATGCGGGGCGCTGCCCGGGAAGCCCCCGTGGCCAGAATGACGGCATCGGCAGGGAAATCCCCGGCCAGCGTCTCCACGGTCAGCTTGTCGGTGTAGGTCAGGCCCACGGCTTCGGTGGTGACGAACTCCACCCCAACGGCCTTGGCACCCTCGATGCCCCGGCGTTCCAGTTCGGCACCGGTGATGGGTTCGGCAAAGCCGTAGTAGTTCTGGATGAGCTCGGCCCGGTCCAGTGCGCCGGGGCCCTTGGTCAGAACGGTGGTCTGCACCCCGGCGCGCGCGGCATACAATGCCGCCGAGACACCTGCGGGGCCGGAACCAATGATCACAATGTTAGACATGGCAGTTTCTCCTTATGGTAGGTTGTACAGAGGATAGTTTGATCTTATGATAACTATTATACCTCAACTCCCCGCACTTTTCATCTCCGACGAACTGTGCTATACTGAAAACATCGCAAAAATCGACACCATGGAGGGGAAAAACCTATGTCCAAGCAGCGCCTGCTTTTTATCACCACCGGCGGCACCATTGCCAGCGTGCGCACCGCACAGGGGCTCAAGCCTGTTCTGACCAGCGAGGAGCTGCTGGCCCATCTGCCGGAATTGCAGCAGCTCTGCTGCCCGGAAACGCTCAACCTGTGCAGCATCGACAGCACCGACCTTGGCCCGGAGCACTGGCTGATGATGGCCAAGGCTGTGCAGGAAAACTATGCGCTTTACGATGGCTTTATCATCTGCCACGGCACCGATACGCTGGCCTACTCGGCGGCGGCGCTGTCCTACCTTGTCCAGAACGCGGACAAGCCCATCATCCTCACGGGTGCCCAGCAGCCCATTTCCAACGAGATCACCGATGCAAAGAAGAATCTGCGGGACAGCGTGATCTGTGCCCTTGACCCGGGCAGCCGGGGTGTGATGGTGGTGTTTGGCGGGCACGTCATTGCGGGCACCCGCGCCAAGAAGAACAAGACCATCAGTTACGATGCCTTTGCGTCGGTCAACTTCCCGGCGCTGGCGCTGGTGCAGGGCGACCGGCTGGTACGGTATGTGGCTTCGCCCTGGCCCACCGGCCCGGTGGAGTTTGGCCGGGCGCTGAACCCCAAAGTGTTCCTGCTCAAGCTGACCCCCGGCCTTGGGCCGGAGCTTATCCCGGCCATCTTTCAACAATATGACTGCGTCATTGTGGAAAGCTTTGGCGTGGGCGGTATTCCCCAGCGGCTCATGGATGCCTTTGCCGAGGAGCTGGGCGACTACGACAAGACCCACAAGATCCTGATCCTGACCACGCAGGTCACTTATGAGGGCAGCGATGTGGGCATTTACGAGGTGGGCAAGCGGGTCAAGAACCGCTTCCGCTTCCTGGAGGCCCACGATATGACCATTGAGGCCGTTGTCACCAAGGTCATGTGGCTGCTGGCCCAGAACTGCGAGAACTTTGACCAGCTCCAGCAGCGGTTCTACCGGCAGATCAATTTTGATACATTCTATCATTGAAACAAACGGGAGATGCCCCACCGGCACCTCCCGTTTCTGTTTGAAAACTTTTTGTCCGCCACTCGTGGACTTTTGGCGAATCAGGACAAAGTTTTGCCAAAAGACTTGCACTTTGATGCTTTACTGTGGTAAAATCGAAGCGTACTTTCATTTGGAAAGACAAGGGGGAAAAAGTATATGACCAACATCTGCATCATCGCCACCATCATCATCTATCTGGTGGCAATGCTGTTGGTTGGGTTTGCATACAGCAAGTCCAACAACGACAGCACCGATTTCTACCTCGGCGGCCGCAAAATGGGCCCGCTGGTCACGGCCATGAGCGCCGAAGCCAGCGATATGTCCAGCTGGCTGCTGATGGGAATGCCGGGCCTTGCCTACCTCACCGGCATCGCCTCGCCCGGCTGGACCGCCATCGGCCTGGCGCTGGGCACCTGGCTGAACTGGCTCATCGTGGCCCGGCGGCTGCGGCGGTATTCGGCCAATCTGGAAGCCATCACCGTGCCGCAGTTCCTGTCCCTGCGCTTCCACGACCAGCGCAATCTGCTCAACGCACTGGGCGCGGTGATCATCATCGTGTTCTTTGTGCCCTACACGGCTTCGGGCTTTGCCGCCTGCGGTAAGCTGTTCCACAGCCTGTTCGGCGTGGATTACATGGCGGCCATGGTGGTCTCGGCCTGCGTCATCGTGGGCTATACCATCACGGGCGGCTTCCGCGCCGTTACCACTACCGACCTCATCCAGTCCGTTGTGATGAGTCTGGCCCTTGTGGCTGTGCTGGTATACGGCATTGGCGCGGCAGGCGGCTGGGATGCCGTTGTGGCCAACGCCCAGAGCCTGCCCGGCTACCTGACCATGATGGCCAGCCACAACGCCGCCGAGGGCACGGCCACCTCGTACAGCCTGCTGGACATCGTCTCCACCATGGCGTGGGGCCTGGGCTACTTCGGAATGCCCCACATCCTGCTCCGCTTCATGGCCATTGAGGATGAAAAGAAGCTGGTGCTCAGCCGCCGCATTGCCAGCGTGTGGGTCATCATTGCCATGACCGCCTCCATCATCATCGGAATGGTGGGCCTTGGCATGACCAAGGCAGGCGCGCTGGAGTACCTGAGCGGCTCCTCCAGCGAGACGGTCATCGTCCGCATTGCAAACCTCATTGCACAGCACGGCATTCTGGCAGCCGTTCTGGCGGGCCTGATCCTGGCGGGCATCCTTGCCGCCACCATGTCCACCGCCGACAGCCAGATGCTTGCTGCCGCGTCCAGCGTCTCCCAGAATATCCTGCAGGAGTTCGGCCACATGAAGCTGACCGAACGCCAGAGCCTGTTTGCTGCCCGCCTGACCATCATCTGCGTCAGCGTGGTGGGCGTGGTGCTGGCCCGTGACCCCAATTCCAGCGTGTTCGGCATCGTCAGCTTTGCATGGGCCGGTTTCGGCGGTGCGTATGGTGCCGTGATGCTCTGCGCCCTGTTCTGGAAGCGCTGCAATTGGCAGGGTGCGCTGGCCGGGATGCTCGCCGGCGGCCTGATGGTCTTTGTCTGGAAGTACCTCATCAGCCCGCTGGGCGGCGTGTTCGGCATCTATGAGCTGCTGCCTGCCTTCCTGACCTCGCTGCTGGTCTGCGTGGTGGTCAGCCTTGTTACTCCGGCTCCTTCGGTGGAGATCGAAGCCGAGTTTGAGGCGGCGAAATAAGAAACAATCGCAAGGGCCACTGCACGGGAATCTGTGCAATGGCCCTTGCTTTATATGCGGCGCACAACGCCGTTCTCAACAAAGAAAAGATTCGGCTAAGAAAAAATTTTTTGTATACAAAAAAAGAAAAGATTGCTTGTGCAGAATCACGAAAACGCTGCACGAATTAAAGAATACAACAAGAAATACTTTCAAATCGTAAAATTTTTGAGCAATTTCGTAAAAATGTACTAACATTTTGGGAGAAGATGCCGTATCATGGATTTATAAATGAGCATACAGCTTGCGGGCCGTGTGCCAAAATTGTCCGGAAATTTGAGGAAGGAGTATTTTCATGGGAAAATCAACAGTGGATGCGTCTGCAGGGTTTGGATTGCGTGATAAACTTGCATACGCAGCGGGTGACTTTGGCTGCAATATGAGTTTTGCGCTCAAAGGTTACCTGACGATTTATTGGACGCAGTTTATGGGGATCGACAACTACCTGATGGCATCCCTTCTGCTGATCGTGCAGATCTGGGACGCAATCAACGATCCTATTATCGGAGCAATGGTAGATGCGGATACGCACAAATACCGCCGGAACAAGTTCCTTGCCTATATCTGGTTCGGTGCGATCGGACTGACCGTGGCCGGTGCACTTTGCTATCTGCCGTTCCCGCAGGCTCCCGGTATGGTCAAGAACATTCTGTTTGTGGCAGGCTATATGATCTGGGATGCTTTCTACACCGTTGCAAATGTGCCGTATGGCTCGATGCTGTCTCTGATCTCGGATGACCCGATCCAGCGTGCACAGCTGTCGACTTTCCGCTCCATTGGTTCTATGGGCGGTGGGCTTCTGACCGGTATGCTGATTCCGGTGATCATTTATGATAACCAGAACAACCTGCGCGGTGAGCAGATGTTTGTCATCGCTCTGATCATGGGTGTGATCGGTCTGGTCTGCTTCCGCTTTATGGTCACGAACACAAAGGTGCGTGTGGACACCACGATCACTCTGAAAGAGGATGCACCGAAGTTCAACGTCATGAAGGCGTTCAACAACTTTATCCATAATCGCCCGGCTGTGGGCGCAACGCTGGCACCTATCGCAACGTTTATTGGTATGTATGGTGCCTCTACTGCAGGCCAGATCCTGTTCCAGGCTTATTTCAAGAATGCAAAGATCTCCGGCCTTGTGGGTATGATCTCCTACTTTGGCGTTTTCATTTTCAGTCCTTTTGTGAGCCGTATCGTCAAGCGCTTTGGCAAGAAGGAAGCCGTGACCTTTGGTTCAGTAGTCTGTGCGCTGGCCTACGTCCTGATGCTGGTTCTGCCCATCACACCGGACGGCCGGGGCCTCAGCCTTTATGTCCTGTGTCAGATCATTGCAATGCTGGGCGGCGGTGTCGGAAGCTGCCTGAGCTGGTCTCTGATGGCAGATGCGATCGATTATAACGAGTGGAAATTTGGCGTGCGAGAAGAAGGCACTACCTATGCACTGCACTCCTTCTTCCGTAAGCTTGCACAGGGCATCGGACCTTCTCTGGGCCTTGTTCTGGCAACCAAACTGGGTTATGATGCATCTCTGAAGGCTGCACAGACGATCGAAGTGGCAACCCGGATGCGCTATCTGGTGCCGGTCATGTATCTGGGAAGCTATATCCTGATGATCATTGCATACGGCGTGGTGTTCAATCTGGATAAAAAGACGCTGGCGCAGATGGAAAGCGATCTGAAAGAACGCCGGGCAAAGAACGAAAAGTAAAGGATCTTAAAATCAGAGGAATATAAGAACGGAAACCTTCTGATAAGATGATAGAAAGCCCTCCTTTCGCCTGAGTGCGACAGGAGGGCTTTCTTTTTTTCAGTTGATCAGAATCGCCATCATCTCAGCGCAGGGGACCACGAAGCCGAACCCGAAGAAGAACAGCAGGTCGAGCACAAACTTCCAGAGCCGGACAGTAGGGGAGCAGAAGTTCATGGAGCGGGTGACGGAGGCACCTATCTCACCCCAGTGTCGGTAGTAGCCGGTCTGCTCAAAGTTGTTCCAGAGCTCCAGCGAGAGAAATTCTATCCCGACGAACAATGGGAAAAACACCCAGGAGGGAAGCCAGCCGTCTGCCTGCAGGTTCCCATTGCTCAGGGTACGCCAGTGGACGGCCATCCGGCCCGGGCAGGCGAGGATGCCCCAGATGGCCAGTGCGGCACTGAGCCAAAACAAAACTGCCCGTACCGAGCGCCAGTCAATGGATTGTTGACGGCGCAGCAGAGTAAAGAAATCTTCCAGCGGGACTTCCGGTGCAATATCTGCTTCCTGCGGGTCGCGGCAGTGCATAAGGTCAGAAAGGCTCAGGCCAAGAGCATCCGCAAGAGGCTCCAGCGTGTTGATATCCGGCAGGCCGACCCCGCGTTCCCATCGGCTGACAGCCTTATCTGTTACATGCAGCTGCTGGGCCAGCTCTGCCTGTGTTAATCCTTGTGACTTGCGCATCCGGGCGAGAAATGCCCCGAACGTTTTCGCATCCATTGTGCTCACATCCTTTGGAAAAAGGATAGCATACCACGCACCAAAAGGCAATCGATGCTTCGTTTACAGACGCTGAAACGCAAAAGCTCCCCACCCTGTGCTCGGTCAATGAGCACAGGGCGGGGAGCTTCTTTATATGGAGTTCAGAAGAAAAATGCTGGGATCAGAGCTTACAGCTGGGGGCCGGCAGAGACCAGAGCCTTGCCGTGCTCGTTACCCTCGTACTTCTTGAAGTTCTTGATGAAGCGGCCAGCCAGATCCTTGGCCTTCTCCTCCCACTGGGAAGCGTCGGCGTAGGTATCGCGGGGATCCAGGATGCCGGTGTCAACACCGTTCAGGACGGTGGGAACCTCGAAATCGAAGTAGGGGATCTTCTTGGTGGGCACGTTGTTGATATCGCCGTTCAGGATAGCATCGATGATGCCACGGGTGTCCTTGATGGAGATGCGCTTGCCGGTGCCGTTCCAGCCGGTGTTGACCAGGTAAGCCTTAGCGCCGCTCATCTTCATCTTCTTGACCAGCTCCTCAGCGTACTTGGTGGGGTGCAGCTCCAGGAAAGCCTGGCCGAAGCAAGCGGAGAAGGTGGGGGTGGGCTCGGTGATGCCGCGCTCGGTGCCAGCCAGCTTTGCGGTGAAGCCGGACAGGAAGTAGTACTGGGTCTGCTCGGGGCTCAGGATAGAGACGGGAGGCAGAACGCCGAATGCGTCAGCAGACAGGAAGATGACATTCTTTGCAGCAGGTGCAGAAGAGATGGGGCGGACGATGTTCTGGATGTGGTTGATGGGGTAGGACACACGGGTGTTCTCGGTGACAGACTTGTCAGCGAAGTCGATGTGGCCCTCAGCATCCAGAGTGACGTTCTCCAGCAGAGCGTTGCGCTTGATGGCGTTGTAGATATCGGGCTCGGAGTCCTTATCCAGGTTGATGACCTTTGCGTAGCAGCCGCCCTCGAAGTTGAACACGCCGTTGTCGTCCCAGCCGTGCTCGTCATCGCCGATCAGCAGACGCTTGGGATCGGTGGACAGGGTGGTCTTGCCGGTGCCGGACAGACCGAAGAAGATGGCGGTGTTCTCGCCGTTCAGGTCGGTGTTGGCGGAGCAGTGCATGGAAGCCATGCCCTTCAGCGGCAGGAAGTAGTTCATCATGGAGAACATGCCCTTCTTCATCTCGCCGCCGTACCAGGTGTTGATGATGACCTGCTCCTTGCTGGTGATGTTGAAGGCAACGCAGGTCTCGCTGTTCAGGCCCAGCTCCTTGTAGTTCTCAACCTTAGCCTTGGAGGCGTTGTAAACAACGAAATCAGGCTCAAAATTGGCCAGCTCCTCAGCGGTGGGCTTGATAAACATGTTGGTGACAAAGTGTGCCTGCCAGGCCACCTCCACGATGAAGCGGATAGCCATGCGGGTGTCCTTGTTGGCGCCGCAGAAGGCATCGACGACGAACAGGCGCTTGTTGCACAGCTCCTTCTTGGCGATGTCCTTCACGGCAGACCAGGTCTGCTCGGTCATGGGGTGGTTGTCGTTCTTGTACTCGTCGCTGGTCCACCAAACGGTGTCCTTGGAGTTCTCGTCCACGACGATGTACTTGTCCTTGGGGGAACGGCCGGTGTAAACGCCGGTCATAACATTGACAGCGCCCAGCTCGGTGACCTGGCCCTTCTCATAGCCGGTCAGCTCGGGTTTGGTCTCCTCCTCGAACAGCATCTCATAAGAGGGGTTATGCACGATCTCGGTCGTGCCGGTAATGCCATACTTAGTCAAATCCAGATTTGCCATGTTTACATATACCTCTTTCTCTATACTTTTGGCTGAATGGGGAGCAGGGGGACTAAGTCAGCCTCCTAGTGCCCCATCCTGACATTTATTATACAAAGATTCCGGTATAAAAGCAAGTTGAAAATTCTGCAAAGATTGTGACATTATTGTTAAAAAGTGCAAAAAAGCCGCACGGCAGCGGGCCGTGCGGCGGGGGCATCCTTTTTTATGCAGGTTTCTTACGCATCCGAGCGCGAATAGGCATTCTTCATGCCGCTGCTCAGCTCAAACAGGACCTTGTTCAGTGTGTCGGTCGTTTCTGCCTTCGCCATCGCGGCCAGATCCGCGTTTGCCTTTTCGCGCAGGGCGGCGCGGGCGGCGGGGTCAGCCTCGGCGCGCTGGGCATCGTCACAGGTGTTGATGATGTGGTTTGCCTTCGCACCAACGCTCAGGGTGTAGCGCTCAATGTGGAACACTGACTTCGCGTAGGACGCATCGGCCATCGCGGCCAGCAGACGGCTGGCCCAATAGAAGTTGTCGGTGGAGACATCCCCGGTGGTGTTGGCCAGATATTCCGGCGCAGTGTCCACATTGGCATAGAGGGGCAGCATCGTGTTGAAGGCGTTGGACGCAAAGGCCAGCCATTCCACGGCGCGGAAATCCTCCGGCATAGCGGGGCGGAGCTGCAGCAGCGCCATAAAGTCGTTGCGGTTTACGCCGATGGGGCGGTAGATGCCCTTTTCGGCCGCCGTAGCTGCGTAGGGGTCGTAGGGCGTGCCCTGATAATGGGAGGACAGCACATACTTGATGTCCTCCGGCGTGATCTTTTTCTCCGGCACCATGCACCAGGGCAGATCGTCGGAGCGCGGCGTGAAATCGGCATCGGGGCCGTCCCATGCGAAGGTGTTGGGGTTGAAATAGCGCAGCATGTACCAGCCGCGGGGCGTGTTGTAGACATGGTCGGCATCGTCATGGCTGCCGAAGGCGTCGCGCGGGTTCAGCGCACCGCCCTGTGCAAGGTCCAGATGATACCGGTTGATAAACTCGCGCAGATCAGCAGAGCAGATAAAGTCCTTCTGCTCGCCCAGTGCATCGTCCAGATCCAGCATATCCAGCCCCAGCTGGTTGGGCATGACGACATACACATCATCGGGCACGCGGCGGGCCATCCAGTGGTGGCCGCCGATCGTCTCAAGCCACCAGATCTCGTCCGTATCCTGAAAGGCAATGCCGTTCATCTCATAGGTGCCGTACTGCTCCAGCAGGCTGCCGAGGCGGTGTACACCCTCCCGCGCGGAGCGGATGTAGGGCAGGACCAGATAAACAATGTCCTCCTCGCCGATGCCGCCCTTGACGAGCGGGTCGGCCCCCAGCACGCGCGGGTTGGAGGTGATGGTCTCGGTGGCGGTCATGCCGACATTGGCAGCGTTCACGCCGCTGGCAGCCCACAGGCCCTTGCCCTCCACGGCGTTGGGCACGGCTGTCATCCGCAGGCCGCCCTCGGGCAGGGGGATCTCAACGCCCGAAATCACCGACTTATATACCGCAGGGTAGTCCTTCGGTTGGAACACAGCGAGCTTTTTGGCAGTGAAATGGCCGGAGCCGGAGTCATCGTTGCGGGCGATCATGGTGGAGCCGTCATACGATGCGTTTTTGCCGACCAGAATGGTTGTACAAGGCATAATATTTTGACCTCCTGTAACTATCTGTATACACGCATGTAGGGGCGGGGCTCTGCTCCGCCCGTGGCACTTTGCCTTGCCGCAAGCGGGCACGGGCGGACCAGAGGCCCGCCCCTACGGGCTGCTTACTTTCTTATTATAATCCTGTTTTTATAAAATTCAACAATCACATTTCCTGCGCCACACCCTGCGGCAGCACGCCGGTCTGGTAGGCCTCCACAAGGGCGCAGAGGTCGCGGATCAGCGCCTGCTTGCGGCCGCCCTCATCGGTGTCGCGCACAAGGATGCGCTGCGGTGCCGTGTAGATATATTCGCTCTTGCTTGCGATGTCCTCATCCTCATGGATGGCCTTCTCGGCGCTTTCAAACGGCTGGTGGGTGCGCAGGATCAGCCCGCGCGAGTTGTAGACCAGCGTGTAGCCCGCAATGCCGGTGCGCTGGTGATAAGCGCGGCAGAAGCCGCCGTCAATGATGATGAGCCGCCCGCCGCCCTTGATGGGGCTTTCTCCTTCGATGGCGCGGACCGGCACATGGCCGTTGACGATGTGGCAGCCCGCACCCGCAAGGCCGAACTCCCGCAAAATGCGCTCGGCTGTGTCCCGTGCGGCGATGTGCCTGTAGTAGGGGTCCTTGATCTCCCGGTGGGCAGCGAGGTCGGCAATGTAGAGCCGTTCAAAGGTCGTCATGGCACTGCGGCCGAAAAGCGGCGATTTGGCACCGCACCACAGATACCACAAAAAGTCCTGCCCGGCCAGCCGCGCCGGGCTGCCCGGCGGCGCGCTGTAGCCCTGCCGGGCACGGCGGTCGCAATAGTCAAACAGCTGCTTGCCGCTGCGCGCCACCCCCTCAAACCGGATGGCGGCAAAGGCACCATCCTCGGTCATCGGCACAGCGCCGTGGTAGAGCAGGTTGCCGTTGCAGATCTTGTAAAACGCGCCGTGCGCGTAGAGAAACTGCACATGGCGCTGCAGACGCTCGCTCTCGGCAAAGCTGCGCACCAGCCCGGCGATGACATGCGCCTCCTCGGCGGTGAGCGTGGTCGGCGCGGCGGGGTCCACAGTGGGAAAGTCGCAATCCAGCAGGGGATAGACAGTGCCGTGGTAGTCCACCGTGCCTGCTGCAAAATCAATATGGTTCAAAAAGTCGCGGCCCTGCAGATCAAAATCCGGGTTGCGGGCGATGACCTGTGCCTCAAGCTTGAGCATCATCACGGTCACAGCCTTGTGCATCCGGGCGGCGGCGGTCAAATCACCGGCCGCCGTGCGCGGGTCGGCGTGGGGGATCCAGCGCGACACATCGGAGTCGGCGTAGGTGCTCTGGGCAAAGCGCTCGAGCTGGCGCAGACTGATGCCGTAGCCGCCCTCCAGCGTGTCAAGGTTGTTGTAGGCCAGCGTTGTTTTCAGCACCGTCATAATGCACAGGGGACTGCCGGCAGCGGCCCCCATCCAGACAACATCATGGTTGCCCCACTGGATGTCCACCTGATGGTGCGCCATCAGGCTGTCGAGAATACGGTCGGGGCGTGGGCCGCGGTCAAACAGGTCACCCACGATATGCAGCCGGTCAACGGCCAGCCGCTTGATGACCTCACAGAACCGCACGATGTAGGCGTCAGCACGGTCATAGCGCAGGATGCTCTCGATGATCTCACCGTAGTACTGGTCCTTGTCGTGGTCCTCAAAATGGGCGTGGAGCAGTTCGTCCAGAATGTAGCCGCAGTTCTGGGGCAGGCAGCGGCGCACATGGTCGCGGGTGTGCTTGCTGGAAACAAACCGGCACAGGTCGATCAACCGCAGCAGCGTCAGACGGTACCATGCGTGCAGATCAGGCTGGCGCGCCTTCAATTCCGGCAGCTTTTGATTGGGATAGTAGACCAGCGTTGCCAGCTCGGCGCGCTCCTCGGCGGGGACATCAGGCCCCAGCACAGTGTCGATCTTCTCATGGATAACGCCCGATGCGCTGTTCAGGATATGTACAAACGCCTCATGCTCGCCGTGCAGATCACTCATAAAATGCTCGGTGCCCTTGGGCAGGCGCAGCAGCGCCTCGATGCGGATGATCTCGCTGGCGGCTGCGGCCACCGTCTTGTATTTTTGGGAAAGCAGGCGCAGATAGCGCAAATGTTCATCAGAATACTGCACGGGCAGGCTCCTTCCTGTACTTTTGGTTCCTACTTATGGATTATAGCACACTTTTCAGCAAAGCAAAAGGCCGCTGTACCAAAAAGACAGCGGCCAAGGCGCGGTATTAAAAAAAGCAGCTTAAATAATATCGATCTCCACCGGGGTTTCAAACAGGCGCATGACCTCGGCACGGTCCTGCGTCTGGCCCAGCGCCCACATCAGCTTGACGGCCACGGCCTCGGGGGTCATGTCGTGCGCCTCCAGCACGCCGGGCAGCTCGCCCACAGCGCGGCCCACCTCATAGACGGCAAGGTCGCACCCCTCATGCGGGACCTGGGTCGTAAATACGGCCAGCCGTCCGCTGTCGCACCAGCGGCGCAGCTCGGCAAACATTTTGCCCTGCTCACCGCCCGGCAGGCCGCCCACGCCGAAGCTTTCCAGCACAAGCGCGCGGTAGTGCGGGGCCAGCAGCGGGATAATATCTGCCCGCATACCCGGCACCAGCCGCAGCACAAAGACGGCGGGGTCAAGCTGCTCATAAAACTGCACCGGCGGCAGATCGGCCGGCCGCCGCAGGAAGGGGATAAGCCTTGTGTCGCGGAAAACGGCAGTCTCCGGGTAGTCGATGCTCGAGAAGGCGTCAAAGCTGCGGGTCCGCGTCTTGCGGGCGCGGGTACCCAGAATGACCTTGTTGTCAAACACGAGCTGCACGCCCCATGCACCCTCGCTCACGGCGTAGACAAAAGCGCGATAGAGGTTGTTGCGGGCATCGGTGTCGCGGTTGTAGATGGATTTCTGGCTGCCGGTCAGCACGACCGGCTTGGCGCTTTTCTGGATCATGTAGCTCAACGCGGCCGCCGTGTAGGCCATCGTGTCGGTGCCGTGGGCAATGACAAAGCCGTCATAGGCGGCGTAGTTTTCCCGGATGCTGCGCACGATCTCCTGCCATTGCACAGGGCCGACATTTGTGGAATCGAGGTTGAAAAGCTGCACTGCATCAATCGCACACAGGTCGGCCAGCTCCGGCACACAGGCCAGCAGCTCCTCCGAGGTGATGGCGGGGGCCAGCCCGCCCGCAGCCGTGGGCCGGCTGGCAATCGTGCCGCCGGTGGCGAGAAGTAAAATATGTTTCATAACCGTTTAATCCTCTTGTTTTTTATCCATACTGTCTGGTGCGGGCGGGTCATTCCGGCCACAGCAGGTGTCGGTCGGCCACAACGCGGGCATCCAGTGTTCTTGCACCGGCGGCAAAGCGGACGGTCACGCGGCCGCCCTCTGCGCTTTCCACCGTTCCGGGGCCAAACACGGCATGACGCACCCGCGCCCCGACAGCCGTGATCGCCGCCATATCCACGGGCGGCAGCGGCTTGCGCGCCGCCGCCGGGGCAGGGCGGTGCCCTGCGGGGGCGGCATCAGGGCGTCTGCGGTGCCCCGGCAGACCGGAAAGCACCTCCTGTGCAAAGGACGCGCGCTCGGCCGTGCAGTCAAACAGCACCAGCTCCTGCCGGGCGCGGGTCATCGCCACATAAAACAGCCGCCGGTCCTCCTCATACTGGCGCGTCTCTGCGGGGGTGCGGCAGCACAGTTCCGGCTTGGCCGGCAGGATGCCGTCCAGCACATCGAGCAGGATCACTCGGTCATACTCCAGCCCTTTGGCGGAGTGTATCGTGGAGAGCAGAAATTTGCACCCCGGCGGTGTGACATGCTCCTGCACGATGGTGCGCAGCTCCGCCAGCCGCCGGAGCAGCCGCCGGGGCGTAGGCTCCTGAGCACCCAGCATTTCCAGCACAGCCAGCTTGGCGCGGTCCATGCCGTTTTTGTCCAGATACCTGCCGTAGCCCAGCTGGTCGGTCAAAAACCGCACGGCATCGTCCGCCGCCATGCGGGGCAGGCGGGCCAGCCCTGCGGCCACCTCGGCCATCGCGGCGCGGGTGCGCGGGCGGATGCTGTCCTCATTGATCAGCGCTGTCCAGCAGCCCTGCCCGTGCTGCCGTGCCTGCCCGGCGGCGTACAGCGCCTGCGCCCGTGTCACCGGCACACCGAACTTGAAATAGCAGCGCAGAAAGGTGTCGGCATCGTCCGGGCGGGCTGCCAGCGCAAAAATATCCGCGACATCCCGCACGATCTTGTTGGTAAAAAAGGTCTGCTCGACCGCCTTGCATCCGTAAGGCACGCCATGGCGCTCACACAGGTCGATGATGGGCAGCGCGCTCTCATGGTTGCGGAACAGCACCGCGGTCTCGACCTCGCAATGCTGCGCCTCCGCAAACAGGAAGGCCAGCTGGTCAGCGCGGCGGCGCACCTCCACGACCCGGATCGGCTCTCCGGACCCCTGCGTAGGGGCGATGGTTTTGGGGCGGCGGTAGCGGTTGCGCGCCACAAAACGGTTGGCAGCGGCCAAAATCGGCTCCCGCGAGCGGTAGTTTTCCTCCATCAGCAGCACCCGCGCGCCGGGGTAGGTCTTTTCAAAGTCCATCAGCGCCTGCGGGTAAGCCGCGCGGAAGCCGTAAATGCTCTGATCCTCATCCCCGACCATAAAAAGGTTGCCGCTCTGCTGCGCCAGCACCCGGATGATCTCATGCTGCACGCGGGAGGTATCCTGCGACTCATCCACGCAGAAATAACGGTACCGCTTACGGAACGCTGCTGCCACGGCGGGCGCGGCGTTCAGGATCTGCAGCGCATAGCAGAGCTGGTCATCGTAGTCCATCTTGTGCCGCGCCTTGAGCGCCTGCTGGTAAGCGCGGTACAGCTCCGGCAGATTTTCAAGGTCCGTCTCCAGCTCGTCAAGCTCGGCATCGGTCAGGCACATATTCTTAATGTAGGTGATGGCCGTGCGCAGCTCCTTGAGGGTGCTTTCGGCGGCGTATTCATGGTTGATGCTCTGCCACAGCTGCAGCAGCAGCGGCGTTGTCTCACTCTCGCTCTGCAGCAGGTCGGGCGGTGTGCGGCCGTACATCCGGCTGTAGAGCGCGATGATGCGCGCCGCCACGCCGTTGATGGTGCGGAACTCCATCCGCGCCGCCTCGGCCTCCCCGAACCTCGCGGCAAACCGGGCGCGCATCTCCTGCGTGGCGGCCACCGTGTAGGTCATTGTCAGGATAGACTCCGGTGCGATGCCGCAGACCTCGGTCATGTAGCCCAAGCGGGTGATCAGCACGGTGGTCTTGCCGCTGCCCGGCACCGCCAGCAACAGCACCGGGCCGTCTACGGCCGCAACGGCGGCCCTCTGCTGGGGATTCAGCGCCGCCATGTGGGCGGTCTCAAACGCGGTTTTCTCCATGGCGGCCTCCTTTCTGCGGCGTTGGGTGTTAGCGGGGCGGGCTGCCCGCCCCTGTCGATCGACTTATTCTACCACATTTTACCCGCAAAAGCAAAACCTGCCCGGTGTGCCGGGTCCCGAATTTGTCAAGGCTGCAAACTGTCAAAACCTGCCGGTTTTTGACCGCGGTATTTTGGCATACCAAGGTATTGGATAAACCTGCGGGCTGTGGTACAATATGTATACTAATGAATTTCTCCCTTTACCAAAGGATGTCATACATGAAACAGAACGGTTTAAATATACGCTGCACCGAAGATTACGCGGTGCTGTACTGGGATAAGCCCGCCGCTGCGCCGCGCGGGGCGGAGTATACGGTCTCCCTCAACGGCGAGGCCATCGGCCGCACCGACAAGACCCATTTTACGATCGAGGGTCTGTCCTACGGCAGCACCTTCCGTGTGGATGTGGTCAGCGGCAGCTATTGCGTCGGCTCCGCCACGCTGCAGTTCGGGCAGGAAAAGCACCGAATCGACATTACCGCTGCGCCCTACTTCTGCCGCGGTGACGGCCAGCTGCTGAACACCGACAATCTGCAGCGCGCCATCAACGACTGCGGCCCGGACGATATTCTCTATATCCCGGCGGGTGATTTTTTGACCGGTGCGCTGCGGCTGCACAGCGATCTTGAGATCTACCTTGCTAAGGGCGCTGTGCTGCAGGGCACCGCCAACATCCATGACTACGCCCCGCGCATCCCCAGCCGGTTTGAGGGGATCGAGATGCGCTGCTATTCCAGCCTGCTCAACGCCGGTGAGCTGAACCACAAGACCGGGCCGAACTGCCGCAACATCATCATCCGCGGCAAGGGCACGATCTGCGGCGGCGGCCAGACGCTGGCCCGCAAGATCATTGAGGATGAGCGTGCGCGCATCAAGAGCTTCCTCGATGACAACAAGGAGCTGGTCGAAAGCTGCGAGAACAGCGACACGATCCCCGGTCGTGTGCGTCCCCGCCTTATCAACCTGAGCAACTGTGAAAATGTCTGGATCAGCGGCGTCACCCTCAAAAACGGCCCGTCCTGGAATGTCCACATGATCTACTGCAACAATATCCAGACCGACCACTGCACCTTTGTATCGGAGGGCGTCTGGAACGGGGACGGCTGGGACCCCGACTCCTCGACGAACTGCACACTGTTTGCCAGCGAGTTCTTTACAGGGGACGATGCCGTGGCCATCAAGAGCGGCAAGAACCCCGAGGGCAACGAGATCGGCCGCCCCTGCGCCCACATCCGGGTGTTTGACTGCCGCAGCGACTGCGGCCACGGCATCTGCATCGGCAGCGAGATGAGCGGCGGCGTGGAGGATGTGCAGATCTGGGACTGCGACCTTGCAAACTCGCTGTCGGGCATCGAGATCAAGGCTACCCCCAAGCGCGGCGGCTATGTGCGCGGCGTAACCGTGCAGGACTGCATTGCCCCGCGCGTCATGCTGCACAGCGTGCCCTACAACGATGACGGCACCCCCGCCGAAACGCCGCCGAAGCTCAGCCATTGCTTTTTTGAGCGGCTGACCCTGACCGGCGAGGTGCTGGACCATGACCGCAGCCGGCACGATGCCGCCCCGCTGGAGATTGCCGGCTTTGACACGCCCGGCTATGCGGTGGAGGATATCGTCTTTAAGGACATCACGATTCAAAAGCCATCCGTGACCCTGCCGCTGCGCCTCTGCCGCGGCATCACGCTGAGCAATATCAGCTGCGCGGAGCCCTGACACCCGCATTTGTAAACAATTTTTAAAAACACACCGCACCCCCTTGCATCGCTGTGCAGGGGGGTGTATTATTGTCTTATTGCAATTATTAACACATGATAACTATTAACAGGAGGTGTGCAATGCCTGACACCGAAAACACCGACCTTGGCTGGCTGATCCAGTTCCTCGGCCGTGTCAACACTCTGGGCAAGCGCGGGATGCGCGCAGCGCTGGCCAGCCAGCCGCGCTGCCGCCTTGGTATGCTGGAGCATCTGCATTTCCAGATCGAGCAGTCCGGGCAGGACGGCAGCATCTATGTGTCTGAGCTGGCCCGCGCAATGCGCCAGCCGATGCCCGCCGTCTCACGCGGGCTGCGCCTGCTCGAGCAGGACGGCCATATCCTGCGTGAGACCGACCCCAATGACCGCCGCAAAACGCTCGTGCGCATCACCCCGGAAGGGGAGCAGGCCCGCCTTGCGGGGGAGCAGGCCATCAGCGGCTACTTTTCCCGCGTTATGGCGCGGCTGACCCCGGAGGAGCTGGCCCAGATGGTGGCCCTGAAGGACGCCTTCCTCGCCGCCATCGTGGCCGAGAACGATGCCTTGGAGCAAGACCTTGCAAACAGGAAAGGAGACCCCGCGCATGATCAAGATATTTAAGCAGCTGGGGCGTCACTGGGCGGCCTGCATCGCCGTGGTGGCGCTGCTGTTTGTACAGGCCTACTGCGACCTGAGCCTGCCCGACTACACCAGCAAGATCGTTGATGTCGGCATCCAGCAGGGCGGCATTGAAAGCCCTGTGCCCGAGACCGTCCGCGACACGACCCTGCAGGCCCTCACCCTGCTGATGAGCGAGGAGGACGCTGCGCTGGCCGAACAGTGGTACAGTGCCCCCGATGCCGACGGTGTGCGTACCCTGTCTCACGATGCCACCGCTGCCATGTCAGAACTGGAAAACGCGTTTGCCACGCCTGACATTGTGCTGTACATGGCGGCCGCAAAAAACGCCGCCACCGCCGCCGGCACGGCCGATGCAGTGACCCCCACCGCCTACGACCTCGATGCCGTTGCGACCCAGTTTGCCGCGATGTCCCAGGCCCCCGGCGCACGGGACATGCTGCAAAGCCAGCTGGCCGCCGCCTTTGCCTCTCTCGATGATTCGGTAGCGGGCAGCCTGTCGAGCCAGGCCATGCTGCTGGTCGCGCTGGAATATGAGGCACAGGGCATCGCCCACGATGTGCAGATGGGCTATCTGCTGCGCACCGGCGGCCGGATGCTGGCCCTGACGCTGCTTATGGTCGCTGTGGCAATCGCTGTCGGCTTCATCGCCTCCCGCGTGTCGGCTGGCATCGGCCGCGACCTGCGGCGCGATGTGTTCCGCACCGTTGTCGGCTATTCCAACGCCGAGATCGAGAAGTTTTCCGCTGCATCGCTCATCACCCGCACGACCAACGACATTCAGCAGGTGCAGTTCGTCTGCGTTATCCTGCTGCGCATGGTGGCCTATGCGCCGATCCTCGGCATCGGCGGTATCCTGCATGTGGCCGGCGGCAACACAGGGCTGACATGGATCATCTTTGTCGCGGTGGCAGCGCTGCTGCTGCTCATCGCTGTGCTGATGAATGTCGCCATGCCCAAGTTCAAGCAAATGCAGACCCTTGTGGATCGGCTGAACCTTGTCAGCCGCGAGATCCTGACCGGCATTATGCCGATCCGCGCCTTCAGCCGCGAGGCCTTTGAGGAAAAGCGGTTCGACCGTGCCAACACCGACCTGATGCGCACCCAGCTTTTCACCAACCGCACGATGGTCGCCATGATGCCCTTTATGACGCTGATCATGAACGGCACAAGCCTACTTATCGTCTGGTTCGGCGGCAAGGCCATGGATATGGGCACGATGCAGGTCGGCGAGATGATTGCCTTCATCACCTACACGATGCAGATCGTCATGTCCTTCCTGATGCTGTCGATGGTGGCCGTTATGCTGCCGCGCGCCGGTGTGGCCGCCGACCGCATTGACGAGGTCGTCACGACCCCCGCCACCATCCACGACCCCGCCTCCCCCAAGTCCCTGCCGGAGAACGGTACCGAGGGCGTGGTGGCGTTTAACGATGTCAGCTTCCGCTATCCCGGCTCCGAGGAGGACGCGCTTGAGCATATCAGCTTTACGGCCCGCCCCGGCGAAACGACCGCCATCATCGGCTCGACCGGCTGCGGCAAGTCAACGCTGCTCAACCTGATCCCGCGCTTTTACGATGCAACGGCGGGCAGCGTGACCATCGGCGGTGTGGATGTACGCGAGCTGACCCAGGCGCAGCTGCACGACTGCCTTGGCTATGTGCCCCAGAAGGGTGTGCTGTTCAGCGGCACGATTGACTCCAACCTCAAGTTCGGCGGCGACCACATCACCGATGCCGATGTGCAGAAGGCCGCTGAGATCGCACAGGCCACCGAGTTCATCTCCGCTAAGGCGGAGGGCTTTGCCAGCCCCATCGCACAGGGCGGCAGCAATGTCTCGGGCGGGCAGAAGCAGCGCCTTTCGATTGCGCGCGCCATTGCCAAGCACCCGCAGATCTATCTGTTTGATGACAGCTTCTCGGCGCTGGACTACAAGACCGATGTAGCCCTGCGCCGCGCGCTCAAGGCTGAGACCGGCAGCGCCACCGTCATTATTGTGGCGCAGCGCATCTCGACCGTGCTGCATGCAAACCAGATCATCGTGCTGGATGAGGGGCGTATCGTCGGTAAGGGCACCCACGCCCAGCTGATGGAAAGCTGCCCCGAATACCGGGAGATCGCACGCAGCCAGCTGAGCCAGAAGGAACTGAATTTACAGAAGGAGGATGCGTGATATGCCAAGACCCGGACGCCCGACGACGGAGCGCGCCAAGGATTTCAAGGGCACGCTGCGCCAGCTGCTGGCCGCCATGAGCAGGTATAAGCTGTCGCTCATCGTGGTCGTTGTATTTGCAATTCTTTCGACGATTTTCAACATTGCAGGCCCCAAGATCCTGGCCAAAGCCACCACAGCGCTGGCCACCGGCTGGATCGCCAAGCTGCGCGGGGTCGGCAGCATCGACTTTGCCTACATCGGGCGGGTGCTGCTCTTTCTTGCGGGGATGTATCTGTTCTCCGCTGCGTTCAGCTTTCTGCAGGGCTGGCTGATGACCGGCCTGTCCCAGAAGGTCTGCTACGACTTCCGCGACCAGATCAACAAAAAGATCAACCGCCTGCCGCTGGCCTACTTTGAAAAGCGCACCGTCGGCGAGGTTCTGTCCCGCATCACGAACGATGTCGATACGCTCGGCCAGAGCCTGAACCAGAGCATCACCCAGCTGATCACCAGCGTCACCACGATGATCGGCGTGCTGGTCATGATGCTCTCGATCAGCCCCAAAATGACGCTGATCGCACTGCTGATCCTGCCGGTATCGCTGGCGCTGGTGCTGGTGGTCGTCAAATTCAGCCAGAAGTACTTCAAGGCCCAGCAGGCCACCCTCGGCGTGGTCAACGGTCAGGTCGAGGAGGTCTACGCCGGGCACAATGTCATCAAGGCGTTCAACCGCGAGGCCGCTGTGCTGGATGACTTCAACACCGCAAATGACAAGCTGTACGAATCCGCGTGGAAATCCCAGTTTTTGTCGGGCCTGATGCAGCCCATCATGAGCTTTGTAGGCAATTTGGGCTATGTGGCGGTCGCCATTGTGGGCAGTATCTTTGCCGCAGCAGGCACCATCACGATCGGCGACATTCAGGCCTTCATTCAGTATGTCCGCAACTTTACCCAGCCCATCCAGCAGCTCTCGCAGGTGTCGAACATGCTGCAGAGCATGGCCGCCGCAGCGGAGCGCGTCTTTGAGTTCCTGAACGAGGACGAGGAGGACCAGCTGGCCGACCCTGCCCGCCGTGCCGACCCTGCCAGCATTGACGGGCAGGTCACCTTCGACCATGTGCGGTTCGGCTACACGCCGGACAAAACGGTCATCCACAACTTCAGCTGCAATGTCAGGCCCGGGCAGAAGGTTGCCATTGTCGGCCCCACCGGTGCCGGCAAGACCACGATGGTCAAGCTGCTGATGCGGTTCTACGATGTGGACGCCGGTGCCATCACCCTCAACGGCCACAATGTCCGAGACTTTGACCGCAGCGCCCTGCGCGAGGGCTTCGGCATGGTTTTGCAGGATACATGGCTCTTCAAGGGCACCATCATGGAGAATATCCGCTACGGTCGGCTGGATGCCACCGATGAGGAGGTCATTGCCGCTGCCAAGGCCGCGAACGCCGACCACTTTATCCGCACATTGCCCGGCGGCTATCAGATGGAGCTGAATGAGGATGCCTCCAATGTCAGTCAGGGCCAGAAGCAGCTTTTGACGATTGCGCGCACGATTCTGGCGGACAACCGCATCCTGATACTGGATGAGGCCACCTCCAGCGTGGACACCCGCACCGAGCAGCGCATCCAGACCGCGATGGACCGCCTGATGGAGGGCCGCACCAGCTTTGTCATCGCCCACCGCCTTTCGACCATCCGCGATGCGGATCTGATCCTCGTCATGCGGGACGGCGACATTATCGAGCAAGGCACCCATGACGAGCTGATCGAAGCCGGCGGGTTCTATGCCGATTTGTACAACAGTCAGTTTGAGGATATAACAGCTTGACAAATTGACGCAGGTTGGTTCTATCGCAAGTCAGGAAATTAGCGCAACATTCAAACAGCATATTTGCGATATGCAATTCAACATTGTTGCTGCTGCATTAAAAAGTTGAATTGCTATAGTTGTAAACAAAGGCGGAACTCTTGTCAAACGGGTTCTGCCTTTTTATAATGGAAATAGAAAACGGCCCCGCAGCGGGGCCGGGAAAGAAGGAACGTTTATGAAACTGCCGGAAAAGAAACAGCGCTGGGTCCTGCATGAGGACACTCTGCCGCAGCCCGCAGGCGCGGGCGTCACCCGCCGGGTGCTGGCCTATACAGACGGCCTGATGTGCGTGGAGAACACCTTTGAAAAGGGTGCGGTCGGCGCACTGCACCACCACCCCCACACCCAGATCACCTATGTGGTCTCCGGTGCCTTCGAGTTCACGGTGGACGGTGTGACCCGTACCGTCCACAAGGGCGACACCATCCTCAAGGAAGACGGCGTGGAACATGGTTGCGTCTGCACCGAAGCGGGCATCCTGCTGGATATCTTCACCCCCATGCGGGAGGATTTTGTCAAGTGAAACGCTTTGGGATTTTTTGTGACCGTGTAATCTACATGTTCGCTTTCTGTATCCTGTTGATTATTCTTGTGGGTAATGCGGCGGTTACAGCGCATGCTTTCCCCGCGGGGGAGGCTGTCCGCGAAGCGGACTGATGCGGGCAAAGCTCCCGCAGCCACCCATTTATGAGCAGTATCCGCAGGGTCGCCCTCATCCGGCCCTACGGGCCACCTTCCCCCGCGGGGGAAGGCTTTTCTTTTATTGACACCCCTGCTATAATAGAACCAAAGGGGGCTTTATCCATGGATTACACGCAACTTACCGCGCAGGCACGGCAGGCCACGGAAGAACTGCTCGAAGCTGCGCACCTTGAAACAGGGGATATTTTTGTGGTCGGCTGCTCCAGCAGTGAGATCATGGGCGGGCATATCGGCCATGACTCCAGCATGGAGGCCGCGGCCGCCGTGCTGGCGGGCGTGTTGCCGCCATTGCAGGAGCAGGGCGTCTATCTGGCCGCTCAATGCTGTGAGCATCTCAACCGCGCCATCGTCCTTGAGCGCGAGGCCGCGAAGGCCAACGGCTATCAGATCGTCTCGGCCATTCCGCAGCCCCATGCCGGCGGCAGCTGGGCCACAAGCTGCTGGCGCGCCTTTAAGGATCCTGTCCTTGTCGAGGAGGTCCGCGCCGCCGCAGGCATGGACATCGGCGGCACGCTCATCGGTATGCATCTGCGCCGGGTGGCCGTGCCGGTGCGCCTGTCGCTGGATCATATCGGGCAGGCCATCCTGCTCTGCGCCCGCACCCGCCCGCCGTTCATCGGCGGTGCGCGCGCCGTCTACAGTCAGGAGGAAGTACGATGATCCCGCAAGCACAAAAGCAGCAGATGGCCGAGGCCGTTGCCCATATCCGCGAAACAATGGCCGCAGCCGCAAGGGCTGCCGGCCGCGACCCGGCACAGGTAAAGCTCTGCGCTGCCTGCAAGACCCGCACGGTGGAGGAGGTGCGCTGCAGCGCCGAGCTGCCGATCGACCTCTTTGGCGAGAACCATGTGCAGGAGCTGGTCGAGAAAACCGATGCCGGTGCCTACAACGGCAAGCCGGGGCATTTTATCGGCCATCTGCAGACCAATAAGGTCAACAAGGTCGTAGGCCGCGCCGCCCTGATCCAAAGCGTGGACAGCACGCGGCTGCTGGACAAGATCGACACCGCTGCCGCCCGTCTGGGGCTGGTGCAGGACATCCTTGTGGAGATCAACATCGGTGAGGAAACGAGCAAGAGCGGCGTGGACGCCGACAGCCTGTTCCCCCTGCTGGAGGCCGCAGCCGCCAGACAGAATCTGCGGCTGCGCGGGCTGATGGCGATCCCGCCTGCAGACGCCGATGACGATGAGACCCGCCGCTTTTTTGCACGGATGCGCGAGCTGCTGGCCAAGGCCGATGCGCAGCACTATGACCGCGCACAGATGGACATCCTCTCAATGGGGATGAGCCACGATTACGCCGCCGCCATTGCCGAGGGTGCCACCATCGTCCGTGTAGGCACCGCCATCTACGGCGCACGGGATTACAGCAAAAAGGCATAACTGCATTCGGACATTGCGGAGGGCTTCTCATGTGGTTCGTCTTTGCACTGCTGAGCGCTGTCTTTGCGGCGCTCACATCCATACTGGCTAAAATCGGCATCGAGGGGGTTGCCTCCAATCTGGCAACGGCCATCCGCACAGTGGTAGTCCTTGTCATGTCGTGGGGCATGGTGTTTCTCACTAACACACAGGGCGGCATTACCGGGATCAGCCGTAAAAGCTGGCTGTTTCTGATCCTCTCGGGCCTTGCGACCGGTGCCTCGTGGCTGTGCTACTACCGCGCGCTCCAGATCGGGGACGCCTCCAAGGTCGTGCCGATCGACAAGCTGAGCGTTGTCATCACGCTGGTGCTGGCCTTCGTCTTTCTGCATGAGCAGTTTACTGTAAAATCGCTGCTGGGCTGTGCACTCATCGGCGCAGGTACGCTGCTGATGGTGTTGTGAGCCTGCAAACAGCAGCCGGTTTGCGGATTACTCCTTGGGCAACACCGCACAATTCCCGCCTGACGGCTTAAGCACCGCTCCGGCGGCTGCGGCACGGCATCTGCGTTGCCAAAA
>ENA-UPTB01000660-UPTB01000660.1-human-gut-metagenome-genome-assembly--contig:-NODE-660-length-35569-cov-10.235715_pt1 | contig 35569 bp, 28 predicted proteins | sample MGYA00250046_ERZ773369 | MGnify/ENA primary metagenome ERZ773369 (study PRJEB29103, sample SAMN06111938) | human gut metagenome | biome: human gut; feature: ankylosing spondylitis patient; material... | reverse complement strand
AATAATAAAAAGCTGAAACCTTTTGGTTTCAGCTTTTTGTTTGAACTATTAATGATATAAATCAAGATAATAGTTTTAAAATCTTGCCTATCAACGAGGATATAAATGCAATATAAAATACCAGGAATAGTATTATTGAATTCTTATCAATTTTCTCGACAAATAACCACCATAAAACAGCAATATTCAACAACGGCACTAAAAACAACAGTTTATATTTACGACTTGTATCATTTTCAGCCAATAATTTATCATAAAAACTATTGAACAAAGAATCCAATGGCATCAGTATCGACCATAGAAATATTGAATAGCACCATTCTGCTCCTGCTCTAACTCTATGTCCACCATCACTGCTCAAATAAAATGCCTTACTAATCCAAGAACCGTGCTGTTGATTAGCCCATTCTATGAAAGCACAAAATATTATAGCTTCTATCAATACCTGATATATATATCGCTGTTTATATTCTTTAAAACTTTTTATTGACATATTAACATTCCCCATGTTATAGCTTAGACATAAGTTATTCTAATTCACCAAAAGGTTTCAGCTTTTTATTTGAACTATTAATGATATAACTCAAGATAATAATTTTAAAATCTTGTTTATCAACCAGGATATAAATGCAATATAAAATACCAGGAATAGTATTATTGAATTCTTATCAATTTTTTCTACAAATAACCACCATAAAACAGCAATATTCAATACCGGCACTAAAAACAACAGCTTATATTTACGCTTTGTATCATTTTCAGCCAACAATTTATCATAAAAACTATTGAACAAAGAATCCAATGGCATCAGCATCGACCATAGAAATATTGAATAACACCATAGTGCTCCTGCTGTACCTTTATATCCACCATCACTGCTCAAATAAAATACCTTACTAATCCAAGAACCGTGCTGTTGATTAGCCCATTCTATGAAAGCATAAAATATTATAGCTTCTATCATTACTTGATATATATATCGCTGTTTATATTCCTCCGATTCATTTATTGACATGTTATAAGCCCCCAACATTACATTAAAAATATTTCAGATAGTGCGATGTAACAACGCACTATCTGAAATCAAACTTATCAATACATATTTTTTAAATGAATTTAACTGTTTGATCAGAACAATAAGGTAAATATTTTACTTCTGTTCCACTGCCTCTAAATTCTACTATGGGATTCGCCTGTGTTTCAGTAGGCATTTTTAATGTTGCTGTAACTGAACCGTCTGGTGATACTCTTGTAATGATACCATCAGCGTTAACCGTTTCCTGCCATCCTTGATCACTTCCAGCTACTTTATCTAAAAATTTTAAAGCATCAGTTAAGCCACCTTGCAATACCCTATCACCTGTCAGAACATCATAGGCACCAAATTTCCTGTCTAGACTTATACTATAATCTTCATATCTTATAGCACTTTTCAAAAGGTTTACTGCTCCAATTGTATTGCCACTTCCTGCAACACTAAATTTATCAAGAACAAATTTAGTGCCCTCTGAAGTTATAAAATCTTTCGTTGATTCAATAATTTGTTTAGTAGTAGGTTCTGAATAATTATTTTTATAGCAATTATACGCACTACTTGCCGCACTTCCGATTGTTCCATAACCACCAGGCGCAACTTCGCCAATCCCAGCAATTACATATTTCACAGTTAAATCACTTGGACTAAATAATGCATAAATATTTCCTGCAAGACCCATATCGTACCCATTTACTTTAACAATTGGTGCTTTGACACCTGTATATGCAGCACCTGCATTACGCCCCCAAAGTGAAATATCACTCTGACTGCCTAAGATATTGAGATTTTGAAATACAGGACTTCCATAAATCTGCAAATAATCCTTAGACAACATAACACCCATATTATTAAATTTACCATAATTTGACATTACCATATTAAGATAACCATTGGAGATTAATTCACCAGTATTTTTGATTTCTGTAAAAGCAAAAATCATCATATCTCCACCAGAAGTCAAACTTGACTTCAATCCTTTAATATCCACATAATTAGCATTTAATGCTACCATCCCTTTACCTGTAATGACAGAATTATCTACAGTAATTTTGGGTTGAGCAAAAAAACTACATGGTCCAGTACCATTATTGGTTATCTGGGAATTTAAGATATAAATTTCGCCCTTATCATTGGAATCTAATTTTAATCCTTTTTCAGAAATTAATTTACTATTGGTAAGATTAATTGAACCATTAGTTATTACAGTTACATCAAATCCTTCTGAAGTTAGCGGGGAAACCGATGTAATTACTGCATCCTGGATAACAGCCTGATCTGCATCAACTGTGATAGCACCATTGTTAGAAACAAGGTTGCCATAAATAGTTGATGTTCCAAGCGCATCAATATCAATACCATATGTCCGAGCATTTTCATCAGCTACACCAGTATCATGAAGAGATCCAACATCAGCATTACTGAGAAAATTATTACAAGAAATTGCTATCTTTTTTCCTGCTATGACAAGCGGAAGCTCTGTTTCTGCTGTTAGCGGCACAAAATTTACATCGCCACTTGCAGTAAAAGTAAGATTATTATCTGCAGAAATAGAACCATAATTTGTAATATCACCTTGTGATATTAATTGCATTTCACCACTACTGCTCAGGTAGCTATTATTTACTATTGTTCCTTGAGAATCAATATTTAGATTACCCTGGTCATGATTGAACTTTTCAGTTTCTTGATCATATCCAGCAAATAAACGACCATCATTTACTAACGAATCAGATGAAATTACTGTATCATTATAAGAAGCTAGTATACCCTTATTTGAATTTTGAACATTCCCACTTTCTCTGATATTAAGATCACCATTACTATAAACATTCCCATTATTGTTTAAATTGGCTATAGCTTTTAATTTAACATTGCTACCCGCATATAAATTTCCAACATTATCTATATTATTTGTAGCAGTTATATCAAGTGTGCCGTTTTTAGTAAATTGTGAATCACGATTTGTTCCCGCTAAAATATTCCCTTCGTTAAAAAAATCTTTCGCCTTTACCGACGTGTTATTACTAGAATTTATAATACCATTATCAGTATTTGTAACAGTATCTATAACATTAATATTGATGCTATCATTAGCATTAATACGTTTTCTATTTATTACATTTTTCTGAGCAGATAAACTTACATTTTTATCGCTAACAATAGCATAATTATTTATAATATCACCATTAGAAGTTAATTCTACATTATCTGCACCATATATAATCCCATCATTCTTTACTCCAGTACCATTATCACTACTAACTAAATAAATACTATTACCATTCATCCCACCAATTGCAGTTATATCAATAGCATATCCTGTTTCTACAATATCACCATTTGTATTACTACAAGCTAAATCAGCAAAGTTAATTGCATTGGAGCCAGTAACTACTTTCAGTACATTTGCAGTAATATTACCATTCACATCAACTTTTTTAGACAATATTTCTGTCGTATCTGCTCCTGATGTATTATTAGTCCCTGCTATAGCTACGGTACCTTCGGTAACGTTGAATCCAGTCAAAGCTCCAGCCTCATTAAGCACAGGATTACCGGTAGTTAAAATGGCCCGATCAGTATTAATAAAACCCAAACCATTACCTGTAATACCTTTTTGGTTAGCAATTATTAAATTTGCTTTTTGACCAGCAATTTCCATAATACCATTCAAACTAGACGGATTATTGCTTACTACTTCATTTAAAATAGTTTGAGCAGCTATACCATTAACAAAATTACTATTACCATTGATCATCCCTGCCAGTTGCGAATTAACATCATTTACAGAATTATTAAATACTGCTCCAGAGCTACTGACATCAAACTGTGTAAAAACATTGTGAGAAAGACCACTTGCATTTGCCTCATTGATCTTGATAATTTCTACGCCATCTTTTACATTCACAGCAACATTAGGAGCAGAAATATCAGGAGCAATTGCTGCCGATGCAACACCAGGAATAATATTTAATGACAACATTGCTATTAAAACTGATCTTTTCAACTTTTGAGAAATTATGTTCTTTTTCATGTTCTTATCCCCTTTTTTATATTTTAAAGCTCTTAATTAACGCCTCCTTTTCAAGAGCTTCTAGAACAGATATATCATTTGAAAACCTACTGCAAATTTATTTGTTTTAAATCCAGTTGGTTTTTGCACAGGAACTCCTGCCAACAAATCATAGTAAAAACTCTTATATAATCCTCTCATACCTAAGGCCGAACCGATTAACGTCTTAGCTTTATATCCACCCTGCAAGTATTCTCCATCAATATAACCTATATCAAGACCACAATAGTATTCTCCTCTACCATTAGGAAAAGTAATTTCATTTTGCCAGTAAAAACCATTTTCCCCTGAAAGATTATTTTTTCCATCAAACCCTCTTACACTGTATCTGCCACCAATTGTAAATTCATCAGAAGGATAAATATTATTTGTTGCATATTGAGCGCTTAGAGTTGTTTTATACTTTGTTTTTATTTTACCTATTTTAAAAGGTCTATTCATATTAGCAGTAAACTGCCAAATTCTATAATTACTGACAAGTTGTGCAGCATCTTTTTCACTATTAAACCACGGTAAATTAAACTTACATCCCAATTTAAAATTATAATCACTTGCATTATGCTTAAGCTTATGCATAATTCCAACTTCACCATTGGTCACATTTTTTCCCTGTAAAATAAGTTCGATTCCATCAATATCTTTTTCAATTTTTTGTTTACTTATTTTTACATACCCTGATGTTTTAGATGAAGCATCTCTATTTAATAAGTATTGGCTCATAAATTCAATTCTGTCATATCTGGCATTATATTGATAAGCAAAATTCCAAAACATTAAACTTTGATGTGAAAAATAGTGATTTTTACTGATACTAAATAACCACTTTTTATAAGGTATCGTATAGTTTATATTATAATTTTTAGTACCTTTCAAATCGTTATTATTATCTAAATCGTGTCCAAGATAAATATCAAGAGTATCGCTAAGGTTCAACGGATTTTCTACTGTTAAATTTAAAGCAGATTGATAACGTCCTGTATTTTCATCACCAGAATCATCGAATATCAACATACCTCTAATATTTTTTCCTTGTACAGAATAGATATTTATATCACTTTCTCCTGAATTTTCACTTGGTATGATCTGTAATTTTACTTGCTGTGATTGCAAACGTTGAATTTGCTCAACGCCTTGTTCTAAATTCCTGTAATTTAAAATATCACCTGACTTTATCGGAAAAGTGTTACTCCATTTTATTTTTTGTTTTCCAAGCACATTTATTTTGCCTATATATCCAGGAATAATTTTAAGTTTTAGAATCCCAGTAGATAAACTTTGCTGAGGAACATTTATTCTGGTAGTAGCAAATCCTTTGTTTGCAAGCAAAATTGTTACTCTTTTTACCAGCTCTGTTAACCCGCTTTTACCTATTTTTTGCCTATCATATTTATTCAAAATTTTTTGAAGCCATTTAAATCGTCCAGTATCGTCTATCAATTCTATATGAGAAATATAAAAGCTGTTTTCGTCCTGTGGTAGCTCATACTTTCTATCAACTTTTATATTATCGTAAAGATTTACATTACTATTATTACCTAAGCGCAATTTTTCTTGAAATTCTAGTTGTTGATTATACTGATGGTCTGAATTATTAATAATATTATCACTGTATACTACACTTGTAATATTAATTAGAAAAAAGAAAAATAACAGTAAAGAAATATTTTTCATTTAGACACACTTCTTTCATATACTTTTCACTTTTATTTTACAACTTTCTATAAACTATTACAATTAAATTTTAATATTTACAAATCCATTATATTTCCAACGTATTATTTTAATTAATTATGTAAAAATACCAGGTGCAAAAACACCTGGTATTTTTATAGAATTCTTTTATTTTCTTATCACTTATTAGCGCACTTCTTCAAACATTTCTGCACCTACACCGCAGGTAGGACAGGTATAATCTTCAGGCAGGCTTGCACCTTCATAAATATAGCCGCAAACCTTGCAGCGAAATTGCTTGTTCGAGCCGGTTTTCAGAGCAGTTTCCGGCTCAAGGTACACGCCACCCAAATCGGCGCTTTTATCAAAATACATAGTGTGCAGCATTTGCTCCGCTAATTGGCTCAGCGGTTCTCCATAAAATTCTTCGTATAATTTAATGATTTCAGGATTTTCGTGGCTTAAACGCAGCTGCATCTTATCGTCGCGTTTATACAAGCCTTCGATACGCTTAGCACGCAGAGCATCGCCCTTGTATTCCCTGTCTTTTGGCTGACCGCCGCCACCGATACAACCGCCGGGACAAGTCATTACTTCGACAAAATGATAGCTTTTTTCACCGCTTTTGATCTTTTCGATCAGCTTGCGGACATTGGCCGTGCCGTAGACGATAGCAACCTTTACTTCCAGCCCGTCGATGTCTACACTGGCTTCCTTGATGCCTTCCAGCCCGCGTACCGGCTGCAGGTCATACAAGGCTGTCGGAGCAGTTTTTTTAGTAACGAAGGTGTACGCGCTGCGTACAGCAGCTTCCATAACGCCACCCGTGTTACCGAAGATCACGCCAGCACCGGAACCGATACCCATAAAATTATCGTAAGGCTGGTCTGCCAGCCCGTCAAAGTCAATGTTTTCGTCTTTTGCCAGCATAGCCAACTCGCGAGTTGTGATAACAAAATCCATATCGCGCATGCCGTCGATGCCCAAATATTTGCCGGCGTCACACATTTCATCGCGGCGGATCTCGTATTTTTTAGCAGTGCAGGGCGTAACCGCAACATTGATTATCTTCTGTGGGTTTAAGCCCATTTTTTTAGCAAAATAGCTTTTGATAGTTGGCCCCTGCATCCCAATAGGGCTTTTAGCGCTGGAAATATGCGGCAGCAGCTCGGGATAGTAGGTTTCCGCAAATTTTACCCAGGCTGGGCAGCAGCTGGTAAACTGTGGCAGCGGTTTTTCGCCTTTTGTGATACGTTCCACCAACTCACTGGCTTCTTCCATGATCGTAAGGTCAGCAGCAAAATTAGTATCCAACACATAATCTGCCCCCAGTTTTTTCAGCAGCGCTACCATTTTTCCTTCAACAAAGCTACCGTCTGCCATAGCAAATTCTTCACCTAAAGCAATGCGCACAGAAGGAGAAGTGCTGAAAATAACGATCTTTTCAGGATCGCGCATTGCTGCTGCTACTTCATAAGCCTCAACCTTTTCAGTAATACTGTCTGCCGGGCACACATTAGCGCACTGCCCGCAGTTTATACAGATAGGCACATCTCCGGTCGCCTTGAGATCGTAGGTACCGCAGACACCGATATAATCGGTGCAGACTGCTTTACAGGAACCGCATTTTATGCATTTGAATTCCAACCTTTGTACAGCAGGATTATCCGGTTCAATAGCAACACGGATATCTGTAAATTGATGTTTACTCATATAAAAGACCCTCCTCTTTTATCACTGCCTTTATTATAACTGCTCTCAATTATTCTTGCAATAGATACTAAAAGAAAATTATTATCCTAATTGCAGATAAAAAATAACTGCCGTAACGCAGTTATTTTATCTGTCCATATAAATTTATTCAAAAGTATAAAACTCATCGCCACTGCCGCATTAGATATGAGTAAATAAAGCACACTGCTATTTTTTATAACGTTTATAAGCAAAAAACACGATGCCCGTAACAATAACCAATACTGTCAAACGCATACTGTTTTGCTTAAAATTTACAATATCATGCCCAATAACAACTTCTAATGCCGTCGAAGGAAATTTACCGATCAGGTTGGCAATAATATAATCTCTGACGCTGATTTTGCTCAAAGCCCCGATGGCAGTTAAAATTCCCGAAGGAAAATAAGGCAGCGCTCTGGCAAATGCCATCCACTGCAAACCGTTCTTACCGCTGGCTTCGTCGATATTTTTCAGGCTGTTACTTGTAGCAATGATCTTTTCAGCAGTACCTCTGAATAAATAACGCATCAGCAGAAAGCTGATCACAACACCGACAGTTTCCGCCAGCCAGGAAATCAGTATTCCCAGTGGCAGACCGAAAATCAAACCATTAGCCGTCGAAAGAAAAATTGAAGGAAAAATACTGGCCGCATTGATGAACACATCCAGTAAAAAACTGATTACAATTGCCCAGGGCCCAAAAGACCGCAGATATTCAGCCAAAGCATTGACGTTACCGCTGATAGCCAGTTTAAGAGTTTTATCAAAAAAATCCTGAGCAAAAAAATGTATACAGCATCCCAGCAGCACCAAAAAAGCCACCGCAATGATTTTAGTTATGACATCAGGGTCACGATACCATTTAGTTTTATTCTCCATTAAAACTCCTTTAATATTACGAATAAAAAATACGCTGGAACCGTTCGTCAAATTGACTGCTAAGAGCATCTTCGATCTCTCGCAGCATCTGCGGGTTCTTGAACGCTTTTTTCGCTAATTCACGTGCTTCTATCAAAACGCCTATATCTTGCAGTATATCAGCAATATATAAATCAGGCAAGCCGTGCTGACGCAAACCGAATAATTGCCCGGCACCGCGCAGCTCCAGATCTTTTTCTGCCAGAAAGAACCCGTTATCACTGTCGCGCAATACCTGCAGTCGTTCCAGTGTTTCCTTATTGTCATTATCCGTAAGCAGCACACAGTACGACTGATCCTTGCCGCGCCCTACCCTGCCGCGCAGCTGATGCATCTGGGCCAACCCGAATCTGTCAGCATTTTCGATGATCATCAGCGTTGCATTGGGAACATTGACACCAACTTCAATAACTGTCGTCGTAATCAGCACTTTGATTTCTCCTGCGGCAAAGAGGCTCATAATTTCTTCTTTTTCCTGGTTTTTCAAACGTCCGTGCAGCAGAGCGCAGGGAATATTTTTTAAATACGTTGCCTGCAGTTCCGTATAAACTTCTGTTGCCGAGCGCGCTTCTACACCTTCAGATTCATCGATCAGAGCGCAGACAACATAAGCCTGATGTCCGGCCTGTACCTGACGCACCAGTCCACCATATACGGCATTACGCTTCTCACCGGTGTAGCACAAAGTCTCAATCGGTTTACGTCCAACAGGTTTTCCCTGCATCATGGAAGTATCAAGATCACCATAAATAGTTAAAGCTAAGGTTCGCGGGATCGGAGTAGCAGTCATAACTAAAATATCTGGGGCAAACTGTGATTTATTGGATAATTTCGCCCTCTGATCTACACCAAAACGATGCTGTTCATCAGTAACCACCAGCGCTAATCTGGCAAAAACAACATCGTCCTGAATCAGGGCATGCGTGCCAACCAGTACATCAATCTCTCCCAGCTCCAGATTTTCTAAAATTTCCCGACGTTTAGCTTTTTTGACACTGCTTGTCAAAAGCTCGACTCTTAACCCCTGTTTGCCCAAATATTCTGTCAGGGTTTCAAAATGCTGCTGTGCCAAAATTTCTGTCGGCACCATAATACAGCCCTGATATCCGTTTTCAACCGTTTTAGCCAGCGCCAGAGCCGAAACAACAGTCTTGCCAGATCCTACATCGCCCTGCAGCAACCTGTGCATCGGCTTGTTATCCTGCATATCAAGTGATATTTCCTGCCAGGCCTTCTGCTGCGCTTCAGTAAGTTCAAACGGCAGTGAGTTTTTCACCGCTGTAACAAGCTTGCCGTCCACGCCGTGCTTGATGCCCTGCCTCACCTCTTTAATGCGGTCGCGATAATAGAGCAGCCCGCATTGCAGTAGAAACAGTTCTTCAAAAATAAATCTTTTTTTAGCTTCTGCCAGTTTAGCAAAACTGCCAGGAAAATGAATATTCTTCAATGCAGTATAACGATCCGGCAGCTGCCTTTCCGTTATAATACTTGCCGGCAATGTTTCCGGCAAATATTGTTCTGCCTTTGCCAGTGCCTGTTTGACTGCTGTACGTACCGCTACCTGTGTCAAAGAACCTGTCAGACTATAAACAGGTAAAATTCCTAAAGCATTGATACTTTCATTACGGTCGGCAATTTGAATAAACGCTTCGGAAACAAATTTTGCCGTTGTACCGCGGCGTACTTTACCAATAACAATCAGACGCATACCTGATTTGTATTTACGGGCCTGATACCGCTGCGCTGCAAACAGAAAAATATCGGCGTAACTGCCATCGTCCTGAACTGTGATCACAGTATAGCGTTTCCCTCTGCCTGAATATTTATCTGCAACTCGAAACACTTCCCCTGTAAAAAGCTGTTTTTCGTTATCAGTAGTCAGCTCTCCGATACGTTTCACTTTAGAATAATCAAGATAACTGTCCATTCTCGGGAACCGGTTGAGTAGATCACCGACCGTTTCTATATTCAATTTCTGAAATTCTAAAGCTTTTTTTATCCCTATACCTTTTAAACTGGTAACAGGCTCACGCCACCACATAAAATCACTGCCAATCTATAAAATTTACTTGCTTTTACCTACAGTCTATGGTATGATACTTTTGTTAAATTTGTAACTAATGCTCGTAATACGTTAAGGAGGTGGGACTCATGGCATCCATTTGCGAAGTCTGCGGCAAAGGTACTCTCGCTGGCAATAACGTCAGCCATTCCAATAGACATACTAAACGTGCTTGGAAACCGAACATTCAACAAGTAAGGGCTATTGTTAACGAATCTGTAAAACGCGTTAATGTTTGCACTCGTTGCTTGCGTTCCGGTAAAGTTACCCGCGCTATCTAATTTATGATTATTAAAAATAAACCAAATACCTAACGGTATTTGGTTTATTTTTATTTTACCGGTACACCGCATTCCGGACAAAATTTTACAAGCGAACTGATTTTGGCCTTACAGCTGGGACAAAGGATAAAGGCCCGGTATTCACGCAGCTTGTTTTCAAATAAGTCGTAAAAAAGATTGACTTCTTTATCCTGTGGCTTCCAGTTATAAACCTGAATCCTCTTACCATGAACATCAGCAAAAACCTGAGTAGTTTCTTCGTCCATCGCCTGTGCCGAAAAACGCATAACCTTTTTATCATTATGGCATTCAAGAATGCCATTTTCATCATCACGGGAATCAACCGTCACACCCATTTCATTGACTGTAAGCAATAACAGATTCCAAGCGCTTTTATTGTTTATTTCGTAAATACGGTTATCAAAACAACCGCCGGCACCATCAATTCTCATTAGCTGACCTCCAGAAAATTTTAGATAATAAATTAATACTCATATTATAACATAAAATAAACGCCAATCGCAGTGCTTCAAACGAATAAATCGTAACAATTATGTAAAAAATCCCCAAACCTGACGGCTTGGGGATTTATTTTCAACCTTATTATTTTGCGTAGTCAACAGCGCGTGTTTCACGAATGATGACGACTTTGATCTGACCGGGATATTCCATCTCGGCTTCAATCTTTTTAGCAATATCGCGCGCTAACAAAATAGATGTAGCATCATCGATCTGGTCAGGTTTTACCATTATGCGAATTTCGCGTCCTGCTTGGACAGCAAAGCATTTTTCAACGCCTTCAAAAGATTCAGAAATCTCTTCCAATCGAGTTAACCGTTTCAAATAGCTTTCCAATGTTTCGCGTCTCGCGCCAGGTCTTGCGGCAGAAACAGCATCAGCTGCAGCTACCAGAACTGCTTCAACACTCTTAGGCTCTACATCGCCATGATGGGCCATGATAGCATTGAGTACCAATTCAGATTCACGATATTTCTTAGCAATTTCCATGCCGATCTCAACGTGGGAACCTTCCATCTCGTGATCGATAGCTTTACCAATATCATGCAGTAAACCAGCACGTTTGGCTAAAACTACGTCAACGCCCAATTCTGAGGCCATCAAGCCTGCTAGATGAGCAACCTCAACAGAATGATTCAGGACATTTTGACCATAGCTGGTACGATATTTCAAGCGGCCCAGTAATTTTATCAGTTCAGGATGCAAACCATGCACACCTACCGCAAAAGTAGCCTGCTCGCCAGCTTCTTTGATCTTTTGTTCGACCTCTTTTTGTGCTTTTTCAACCATTTCCTCGATACGGGACGGATGGATACGACCGTCGTTGATCAGTTTTTCCAGAGCAACGCGGGCAACCTCACGGCGTACGGGGTCAAAACCGGAAATAATTACCGCCTCCGGCGTATCGTCAATGATCAGGTCAATACCGGTCAAAGTTTCCAGTGTCCGGATATTTCTGCCCTCACGGCCAATGATACGGCCTTTCATTTCATCATTAGGCAGGGCTACTACAGAAACAGTAGTTTCTGCTACGTGGTCGGCCGCACAACGCTGAATCGCCAGAGAAATGATCTCTCTGGCCTTCTTGTCTGCTTCCTCTTTCGCCTGCTGCTCCAAATCTTTAATGAGCATTGCGGTTTCGTGTTTCACTTCTTCTTCAACAGATTGAAGAAGTTCTTTTTTAGCATCTTCGGTAGATAAACCGGACAAACGTTCCAGTTCACCCAATTGTTTTTGATATAATGCATCGACTTTAGCCTGACTGTCACTGAGGAAAGTCTCTCTAACAGCTAAGTGTTCCTCTTTTTTCTCAAAAGACTCTATCTTACGGTCAAGATTTTCTTCTTTTTGCAAAAGACGTCTTTCCTGACGTTGGATATCACTGCGACGCTCTTTATTTTCTCGTTCCATCTCACTGCGCATGCGGTGGATTTCTTCTTTAGCTTCTACTAACGCTTCTTTGCGTTTAGCTTCACCGGTCTGTTCCGCCTCCTGAATGATACGAATAGCGGTTTCTTCAGCAGTAGCAATTTTGTTTTCAGCAACATTTTTACGTACTAAATAACCGATCGCACCACCAACGGCACCAGCACCGATAGTAATACCGATAAGTTCTAAAATGATTTTCACCTCCTTATTAATTTTTAAAAAAAATGAGGCAACAAACTATTGTCGCCTCGTGGATAACATTCATTCATTAATTATTAACACGATTGGATACTATAATTTTAAATGGATTTTATATAAAAGTCAAGTTAGCAGTCATCCATTAATATCACAGAACCATGTATATTATTAATGCTTTTTTGAATATATTTACTTGCAAAGCCACGCGCATACAGGTACCTGCCAATAGCGGCCCGGCCTTCCTGCGTAGCAGGATCATATTTTTTAGGATTACGTTTTAAACAAGACTGCAGAGCCTTCTCCGCCCGTTCCTGTTCCTCAGCTTCAGAAAACTGCGCTAAAATATCGTTTATATAACGTTCGGCCACATTTTTTTTCTGCAGCTCCAGCCGCAGGTGACATCTGCCATAGTATTTTTTAGAAAGCCAGGCTTCAAAAACCCTCTGTCCATAACGTTTTTCATCTAAGAAACCATATTCCAGCAGTTTTTGGATAGTACTCTTGATGATGACAGCATCTGCACCTTTACGTTTCAGCTTCAGTTCCATATCCTTACGGCTGTAATCACGATAGCTCAGAATATCTAAAGCATAATCATACGCTTCCTGCTCAGTCGTTAAGTTCTTGGACGACCGGTTCAGCATCGCTTACACCGCTTTCTGCGCTTACTAATTTGGCAATAGTATGCTCGCGGATCTTGGCTTCGATCTCAGCAGCCATTTCCGGATTTTCTTTGAGAAAATCTTTGACCTTTTCTTTGCCCTGTCCCAAACGAACTTCGCCGTAGGAATACCATGCGCCGCTTTTGTTGATAATGTCAAACTCTGCGCCCAGATCTACAATGCAGCCTTCATGGGAAATGCCTTCACCGTACATAATATCAAATTCTGCCTGTTTGAAAGGCGGAGCGATTTTATTTTTAACGATTTTCACGCGGGTACGGTTGCCTATCATATCGTTGCCGTTTTTCAGAGTTTCAATCCGTCGTACATCCATGCGGACAGTGGAATAAAATTTCAACGCTCTGCCGCCGGTAGTTGTTTCTGGATTTCCGAACATAACTCCGACTTTTTCGCGGATCTGATTGATGAAAACAGTAGCACATTTAGACTTGGAAATGATACCGGTCAGCTTACGCAGAGCCTGACTCATCAACCTGGCCTGCAGGCCAACGTGAGAATCACCCATCTCGCCTTCGATCTCTGCACGCGGTACCAAAGCCGCTACGGAGTCGATAACGATGATATCGATAGCGCCGCTGCGTACTAAAGCATCAGCGATCTCCAATGCCTGCTCGCCGTTATCAGGCTGCGAAATCAGCAGATTGTCGACATCGACGCCCAGCTTACGTGCGTATTCAGGGTCCAAAGCATGCTCAGCGTCGATAAACGCCGCATAACCACCGATTTTCTGTGTTTCAGCGATCATATGCAGGGCAACTGTAGTTTTACCGGAAGATTCCGGGCCATAGATCTCGATGACCCTGCCGCGTGGAATGCCGCCTACTCCCAAAGCTATATCTAAAGACAAAGCGCCTGTAGGAATAACCTCTATGTTCATTTTAGCGCTGGCTTCTCCCAATTTCATGATCGAGCCTTTACCGAAATCTTTTTCGATTTGACGCATTGCATTTTCCAACGCTTTTGTTTTTTCAGCGTTCAGTTTTTCCGTACTCATTTGATCAAGCCTCCTGTTTCGTTGCTGTCAATTACTATCTACAAATAGTATACAAACAACTGTTCGAGGTGTCAAGATTTATTTATTTTTTCAGCAACCGGGCAATTTCTTCCCCGCTGAATTTATAGGTTTCGTTGCAGAACTGGCAATGCACCTCTGTTTCCTCATCCTGACTCATGGCCGAGATATCTTCCTGCCCTAAAGTCGCCAATGCTCCCAATATCTTTTCTCTACTGCAGCGGCATTTATAACTAAGCTCTATGCTCTCCTGAATTGTTACATCTAGACCGCGGGCAATAGTTTCGATCATCTTTTCTGGAGTATAACCCAGCTCCAGCAGCTGCGTAACATAAGGAGTTAAACTGATGTTTTCCTCCAGCTGTGCCAGCGTTTCCTCTGCGCAGCCTGGCATTGCCTGAATAAAGTACCCGCCTGAAGCTATGACCTGCCCCTCTTTATTGACCAATACGCCTAACGCCACAGAAGACGGTGTCTGTTCAGACGTGTATAGATAATTAGTAAGGTCACTGGCGATCTCGCCGTCAACCAGTTCGGCATAGCCGGTAAAAGGTTCAGCGTTCTGCAGATAACGGGTCACAATAATATTGCCGGCTCCAATAGCGCCGCCAACATCCAGCTTGCCGTTTTTCAGCGGCAAAAATACATCCGGATCACCTACATAACCACGCACATGCGTGCCTTCTGCATCGGCAACGACTTCGCCGATCGGCCCGTCACCCTTTAAACGCAGGGCAATGCGTTCATTATCTTTCATAGTAGCTGCTAAAAGCAGGGCTCCGTTCATCGCCCTGCCCAAAGCGGCACTAGCCAAATGGGAAGTATGATGCCTGATAGCAGCCTCCTGTACCAGATTAGTAGTACACAGCGCATAAATTCGTACACCTTCAGCCGTGCCTTTAGTCAGAATATCTTTCATTATATATACCTCTTAGAATCTACGATTAACGTACGTTTAAAAATCAGATGTTTTTCAACAGATTGACCATTTCGATAGCAGTCATTGCAGCATCAACACCTTTGTTGCCAGCTTTAGTACCGGCACGTTCAACAGCCTGCTCAATATTTTCGGTAGTCAGAACGCCGAAAGCTACCGGAACACCTGTTTCCAGACCAACATGCGCCACGCCTTTAGAAGCTTCGGCACAAACATAGTCAAAATGAGGAGTAGAACCGCGGATAACCGCACCCAAACAGATAACAGCATCATATTTGCCACTCACTGCAAGCTTCTGCGCTGCCAAAGGGATCTCGAATGCTCCTGGGACCCAAACTGCAGTAATATCTTCATTGTCCATCCCATGACGTTCCAGGCAGTCGATAGCACCGCTCAAAAGCTTGCTGGTGATAAATTCATTAAAACGGGCTACAACAATAGCCACTTTCATACCTTGTGCTGTTAATTGACCTTCTAAAGTTTTCATATTCATTGCCTCCATTTTAAGTTAATTTGATTTTTATATCAGCTGCAGCAGTTGCAGTGTTTATGCTCATGACCTTCGTGCAGCTCATGCCCCATTTTTTCCTCTTTGACTTCCAGATAGAACTCGTTAAAAGGGTTAGCGTCGATAACGATAGGCACTCTTTCGCTTACGGTGATGCCATAGCCGGAAAGCCCCACACGTTTGGCAGGATTATTAGTGATCAGACGAATGCTGGTCAAGCCCATGTCGGAAAGGATCTGAGCTCCGATACCATAATCACGCAGATCCGGAGCAAAGCCCAGCTTAACATTGGCTTCAACGGTATCATAACCCTGATCCTGCAGCGCATAAGCCCTGATTTTATTCGCCAGACCGATACCACGTCCTTCCTGACGCATATACAGTACTACACCGCACCCTTCTTTTTCTATCATTCGCAGCGCTGTTGCCAGCTGATCGCCGCAATCACAGCGCAGGGAACCGAAAGCGTCGCCGGTCAGACATTCTGAATGTACGCGTACCAAGACATCTTTTTTACCGGACACCTCACCTTTAACGATGGCAACATGGCAAAGATCATCCAGATCATTTTCGTAAGCTACAGCACGGAAATTGCCGTATTTACTCGGCAGCGCGGCTTCAGCCGCACGATGCACCATTTTTTCGTGCGCCTTGCGGTAAGCGACCAAAGCAGCAACGGTAATAAAAACCAACCCGTGTTCTTTAGCAAATTCTTTCAATTCAGGAGTACGAGCCATATTGCCGTCTTCGCTCATGATCTCGCAGCAGATACCGACTGGCTTCAATCCAGCCAGCTTACACAGATCTACAGTCGCCTCGGTGTGCCCTGTGCGGCGCAGTACGCCGCCTTCACGTGCACGCAGCGGAAAAACATGTCCCGGACGACGGAAATCATCAGGCTGCGCGTTATCATCAGCACATTTTTTCATCGTATATGCGCGTTCGTGCGCCGAAATACCCGTAGTAGTATCGACGTGATCGATAGATACGGAGAACGCAGTTTCGTGATTATCAGTATTTTTAGCTACCATCGCGCCAAATTGCAACTTATCCATGATCTCCGGAGCTGCCGGCATACAGATCAGACCGCGTGCGTATTTTGCCATAAAGTTTACTGCCTCAGGCGTACACAGCTCGGCAGCCATAATCAGATCACCTTCGTTTTCCCTATCCTCGTCATCAGTTACCAAAACCATTTTACCAGCTTTGATCGCTGCTATCGCTTCTTCAACTGTATTAAATTTGAACTCTTCCATTTTCATAGCCTCCTTATTTACATAAAACCGTTTTCGAATAAAGTAGCTTTACTCAAAACGCTGGTTTCATCCTTTTTCTCTGCCTTATTGCCAAACTTCAGCATCTGTTCAACATATTTACCGATAATGTCTGTCTCCAGATTGACCTCGTCGCCAACGGTCTTAAAGCCTAAAGTAGTTTCCTTCGAGGTATGCGGGATCAGCGATACTGAAAAAGTATCCTCGGTGACATCCGTTACCGTCAGACTGATACCATCGATAGCAATAGAACCCTTATGCAGGATGTAACGCATCAACTCCGGCGGCGTTTTTACCGTTACCACATTAGCTATGCCGTCCTGCCGGCATTTCGCGATCACACCGATCCCCTCCACATGACCGCTGACGATATGTCCGTCCAGGCCATCCATCAACCGCAGCGTCCTTTCCAGATTGACCCGGTCGCCGCTGCGCAGATCACGCAGATTGCTCAAACGCATGGTTTCCGGCATCACGTCAGCCGTAAACTCACCGCTGCCCAAAACAACTACTGTCAGGCAAACGCCGTTCACTGCAACGCTGTCGCCTATTTTTAAATTATCCAGCACTTTTCTAGCGGCTACAGTCAGATGATAACTGTTCTGCACTCTCTTCAACCCGCGCACAGTGCCAAGCTCTGCAACTAATCCAGTAAACATATCAGCATTTATTCCTTTCCACTCTGCCAGTCAGCAAAATATCTGCTCCTAAAGGCAGTGTTTCTGTCTCCTTCAAAACATAACAATCCTCCATCAGCGCAAAGCCTTTGCCGCCGACCGGAGTCAACGCCTCTTTGCCGCCGATCAGTTTCGGTGCGATAAACGCATAAATACGATCCACCAAGCCGGCTTCTAAAAAGTCACCGTGCACTGTACTGCCTCCTTCAACCAAAATACTGGTCAGATTACGCCCAGCCAGCTCCTGCAGCAGCAACGCTACAGGCAGCTTGCCATTGACCGCAGGCAGCTGAAGCACTTCTACCTTCGGCAGCGCCTGCAGCGCTTCTGCTTTGGCCTGCTTGGCGCCCGGTAAACAAGTGCCTGTGACCAGCAATGTTTCAGCCTCGCCGTCAAAAATCTTCGCAGTCATGGGTATTTCACAGTTACTGTCCAACACTATCCGCAGCGGGTTTCGCCCCTCTACCAACCTGGTAGTAAGCTCCGGATCATCTGCCAGCACCGTATTCTTACCGACCAGGATACAATCGTGAGCCTTGCGCAAATAGTGCCCATAAGCTCTGGCGTCCTCGCCGGTGATCCATTTCGAATCGCCGGTCCTTGTAGCTATCTTACCGTCTAAAGTCATTGCATATTTCATCGAAACAAAGGGTCTGCCGGTTACGATCCAGTGGAAAAACTTCTCGTTAAGCAGACGTGCCTCTTCTGCGCACACGCCCACAGTAACCTCGATCCCCGCATCGCGTAAACGCTTAAAACCGTTGCCGGCAACCTTAGGGTTCGGGTCTTCGACCGCCGCAACCACACGTTTCAGTCCGGCAGCAATAATCGCCTCGCAACAGGGTCCGGTACGTCCAAAATGCGAACAGGGCTCCAGTGTTACATATATCGTTCCGCCACGGGCCAGCTTTTTTGCTTCCTTCAACGCATTGATCTCGGCATGAGGCTGCCCTGCCTTATGATGATAGCCTTCGCCTACAACTTCTCCATCAGCACTGACGATAACTGCACCTACCATAGGATTGGGGCTGGTATCACCTTCAGCCAGACAGGCTAAAGCCAGCGCCTGCCGCATATATAATTCATCGTCCATCAAGTCACCTTCTTCAAGTAAGCTTACGATATGCCCTGAAATTAGAAAAACCACAGGCAAAACCTTTTGGGGTTTTGTCTATGGCTCAGTAAACAAACTCATAGCCGCCTTTTCTCATCCAGACTATACTGTCGGTACCGGAATCACACCGGATCATGCTCACAAAGAAGCTCGCGGACTATAACCGCCGGTAGGGAATCACACCCTGCCCCAAAGGCTACCGTATTTAATTACTTTCTAAATATAGCACAAAATATTCAAAGCGTCAATTTCTTAAAAGCGAACTTCCTGTGAACAAACAGTATGCCTTCTGGCACCAACTATTTTTTTGGAAGCAGGCGGACTTGCTCTTCCCGCCCGCTTCCAAAGATGGAGGAATGAGTGTAAACTCGTCTTATTGTCAGGCAGCAGCCCAAAGGCAAATCTGCCGTAACAGCTCTTGAAAATTAGCTTCCAGCATCGCTATCGCCTCAGCCGACGCATCATCGATATGCAGGCCTACGGTCACTGTAACAGTATGTCCAAGCATCCTGACCAGTTCTAAGGCGGCTTTGCGTGCCAGCAGGTCTTCCTTATGCCCTGTCAGGCACAGTACCGATGCCGAAGAAGAAACTATATTTTTATCTTTTAAGCTGGGGCGCGGTACGCCTACGGCGACAGCACCGATATGCTGCTTTTCACCGCCGCCGATAACGACCGTCAGATCATCACCACAGCGTACTGCCACAGCTTCCAGCAAATATTCCTGCGCTCCCAAGGAAAAAGACTTTGCCTGCATTTTAGTCCTCCCCTTTCCAGGCCACAAAATGCTTATAATCAATACCAAACTGCATCAGGACCTTACCGATGATATGCTGCATTTGCTTTTCCACCGAATTTGACCTATTGTAAAAAGTCAGCATCGGCGGCACAACGACGCAGCCGTAATCAGCAGCTTCCTTGATATTACGCAGATGCAGCCTGCTCAAAGGCATTTCGCGCGGTACGATAACTACCTTCCTGCCCTCCTTTAGACAAACGTCAGCGGAACGCAGCAGCAGATTATCTGTATAGCCGGCTGCTATCCCGGCGACTGTTTTCATACTGCAGGGTATTACGATCATTCCATCAGTTTTAAACGAGCCGCTGGAAATACTGGCAGCCATATTTTTATTGCTGTGCACAACATCGGCCAGAGTGCATACATCCTGTACGGTAAGATCCGTTTCGCACTCAAAATTTTTAACTGCACCTTCAGTTACAACTAAGTGAACTTCACAATCTGGGAGCAATTTTAAAGCTTTCAACATCTCATAGCCCAAAATGACCCCGCTGGCTCCGGAAATACCAACGATCAGACGCATCTCCAGCCCTCCTTCAGCAGATTATTTATCAAACAAGCCTAACATCGACCAGTACGGAACTTCAATCAGTACAGTCATAACATAGATAACGATAATGAACGGAATACCCAAACGGATCGTTTCCTTCTGTGAATACATACCGTTATCTTCACCCAAACCGACCAGCATGTTCAAATGCTGGAAAGGCAGTACATAGTGAGAAGCAACTGCCGAATAAGCGAGCAGCGCCGGAACAAGCGGCGTAATACCCATCTGGCTGGTAAAGGTGATCATAGCTGGGATAATGATACCCATAACTGCGATAACGCTGCCCAAAAGCATATGTATAATAATTGAAATAGTTGCGATAAACGCTGCCAGAATATATGGATCAGACGGAACTGTACCAGGCAATACTGTCTGGGCTATCCATGCATTCATACCGGTAGCGCCACCAACACGTCCGATAGCAACAGCAGCAGTCAAAAAAATCAGTACATGCAGAGGAACACCGCTCCAGCTTGCCGGCGTCAGAATTTCGCCAACCAAAGGCAGGCTCATTGCCATTGCGATAAACAAGGTTACCCAACCGATATCGACGCCATGCAGAGTATCAGTCATCCAAAGAATGATCGCTAAAGTTACCCAAAAGGCAGTCCGAAGCTCTTTCCCACTCATTGGGCCCATAGCTGCTAATTTAGCACGCATTTCCTCTTTGTTGACCTGTACTTCCTGAGTTGGCTTAAATAGGAACAAAATCATAAAGCAGGTAATAATACTTACGATAATACTGGGTGGTCCCATCAATTTAAACCAGCCAAGCCAACCTAGAGAAACACCGGATGATTGTACTGCCAGGGGACTGATAGTAGCATCGCCAGTCAAAAAGATCAGGGAAACCGGAACAGAAGCGGCAAAAACAGTAAAGCCTATTTTAACTGCATCCACACGAGGAATATTCGCACTTTTAATAACGACCGCCATAACTGACATAATCAGGAAAGCACGCGGCCAGGGATGCGGAATCAAAAGACTGAGGATAAAAGTCAGAATAAAAATCGCCACGATAATACTCTTAAATGAAGTTACATAAGAAATGATAAATTTATAAGCGATACGTTCGCCAAGTCCAGATTCTTTAACTGCACCGGCAATCAAATAAGCGCCTACAATCAAAAACATCATTGGACCAGTCCAGGTCGAAAAAATGAGAGCAGGTTTTTCAACCCCAAAAACTGCGAGGAGTAATAGATAAAGACCGGAAGTATAACCCGGCTGAGTGATTTGAAAGCCCCAGAAAATTACGGTCATAAAAGAAAGCGCCATACATATCTGACCATTTCTTGCAAGTCCTGGGATATCGGCCGTGCCGATCAACAGTGCTACGATAATGCCTAAAATAAACCCTATTCTCGCTTTATTCATTCCCACAAATAAAACCTCCTATCTCTTACAACTTTTGAACATCCATAACCAATAAAATATCTATTTTAATAATCAAGTTTATGTGCAGCAAATTTAATTATTGTAATTTATTAAGTTATGGAGTATCCTTATGCTAATGAGCAAGAGCTTTTTGACAGCTCCTAAAAATCTTTTTCTCCTCCTTCCCTTTCGTCTCCAGCAATTCTCTTTCTTGCTTTTCATCATAGAACCAGCCCGTCTAAAAGGCAATTCAGTTAAATAAACACGTCATTCTTGTTAGGAATTTCCAAAGGTGAAAGCTTGTATTCCATTCTCGAATATGTGTATATAGCAAAATCGAATATAATTTAAATGAAGAAGGTAAAGATTTTAAAATAAATCTCATTTTTTACTATTTGCTATCGTGTTTTAATTTGCACAGAAGGGCGGATTGAATTTATGAATCTTAATCAATTGAAATACTTTCTGGCCATTGTCAAAACAGGTAGCTTTTCAAATGCTGCCGATGATATGTATATCTCCCAATCGTCAATGTCCAAACAGATAAAAGCCCTGGAAACAGAACTGGGTGTCGATCTCTTCAAACGCGAACATTCCAAGGTCTATCTGACTGAAATAGGTGCGGAATTTGCCAAATATGCTGAAATGACCATCAAACAACACAACGATATGCTGCTTTATTTAGATGAATTTGCTACCAAGAAGTCCAATACTATTCGTTTTGGGTCAATACCTGTAGTATCCTCCTATGGTATCAGCGCTCAGATAGCCCAATTTACAACCAACTATAAACCCGATGTTAACGTCGTTATCGATATGCACGAGACCAACCAACAGGAAGTTATGAAAGAGCTGTTTGACGGAGCCATCGACATTGCGCTGATACGTACTGATTATCTTGATGAAGTAGATGTCTTTGACTGTATTCCGTATAAGAAAGATATTTTTGTTCTGGTCTGCAATCAAAATCATCCTTTAAGTACAAAAGAAGCTGTTTCCCTGAATGACCTGATAAAATACCCACTTTCACTTTTAGATACCTCATCGGTCATTTATACGATCGTTATGAAAGCATTTGAACGCCACGGCATCGAGAAAAAAACAAAATGTCTGACAACAAGGCACAAGATCCTTATGGAGATCCTGCAGACGGCGCCAAATATTTCGCTGCTACCGCTCAGTCTCGTTGACCTGACACTTTTCCCTCATCTCTGTACCGTTCCTCTAGTTGAAGAACTCACAAGCGATGTGGCGCTGATAAAACTCAAAAAACGCCGCCTCAATAAAATTACCAAGGATTTTTGGATCTATTGGCAAAAATATTTTCAAATGCAATAAATAAAAAACCACTGCTCAGCAGTGGTTTTTTATTGCTGATATTCCTGATATTTACCGCAAAGGAACTTCCAAAATTTTTCTGTCGTCGCATTCAAAGTTTTTTCCTTACGTTTAACGATGTAAACATTACTGTAGATCGGCATCGCCAGAGGGACATATTTCAGCCCTTCAATGCTGTGTCCTTCCTCCAGCATCCGTTTTGTAAAAAAAGTAATACCAACATTATTGGCCACCATCGAAAACACATTCCTATGCCGTGTCATCGTTGCCGCCACATTACATTCCTTGTTTACTTTCCGCAGCTTTTCCATTAAAATCCGGTAAATTTCCGATTTAGGAGAAATCAGAATGATTTTTTCATCCCGCAGCATCGAAAAATCAAATTCCTGCAGCTGTGCCAGCTCACTTTCCTGCGAACAAATCAGGCCGATCTCGTCTGTCATAAACAGCCGATGCTCATATTCGGGCAGCTGGTCAAAACCGTCGCGCACAAAAGCAAAATCCACCTTATCGTTTTTTAAAAGCATCAGTACGTCTTTCTGTTCTTCTTCCAGAATATTATAATTAACGACCTGCCTGCGATTTTTATTGACTTTCTGAAACTCAGAAAGCAGCGTTGATATCTTATAGGAACTGACGATTGGAATCGAAGCGAATTTCACTTCTTCGATCGGCGTATCTTCAAAAGCCATCAGCTCCTGGTGCATTTCGTTTTTTGTCTCCAGCAGCTGCAGCGCATAATCATAAAAACACTGGCCTGCTTCCGTCAGAGTAATCTTATTACCAGTCCTGTTAAACAACACTACCCCAAGCTCGGTTTCCAAAGCTTTGATCTGCTTGGACAGCGAAGACTGAGAAATGTATTCTTCCAGTGCTGCCGACCAAAAACTGCCATGCTTGACAATAGCGACAAAATATCTCAACTGATTAAAATTCATTTCTCTCACCTGCTTTCACTCTGCCCAGCCTGAAGCTGCTTATCTACTACGATTATACGGTAAAAGCAGGCTTTTTCGTATTCCAATAGAGCATAACGTCTTGCCTTTATAGAATTAAAAGTTTATTAATGCAAACTATTGGTTATATCTTTCCAATATGTCAAAACAGCTTCGCTATTTAGAATAGCCTTCAAACTCCCACTCGTATTATGATGTTCCTAAGAGGAAATGCTGCTTGAACACCGGTGTCAGTTGGTGCAGCTCTGAAACCGGTCAGCTGAAAACTGTTAGATATTGCAAAAAACAGTCTCCGCAAAAATGATTCTACTTTCTTGCAGGCAGCAGCTTCCCATTCACAGTACAGTATATTTAAGGAGGCTTTATTATGACTACTAAAATCAATGATTTACGTTCTGCACTCGACTATCTGCGTACCATCCCCGGACAGTTGGTGGAAACCAACGTCGAGGCCGATCCACGTGCCGAGATCTCCGGTATTTACCGCTATGTTGGTGCCAAAGGCACCGTTAAACGCCCGACTCGCTTAGGACCTGCCATGATCTTCAATAATGTTAAAGGCCATCCCGGCGCTAAAGTAGCTATAGGCATACTTTCAAGCCGTGCCCGTGTCGGGCACCTGCTGGGATGTGAACCCGAAAAGCTGGGCTTTCTTTTAAAAGACTCCGTATCCACCCCGATCGCTCCGGTAGTTGTAAGTGCTGACCAGGCACCCTGTCAGGAAGTAGTGCATCTGGCAACAGAAGAGGGCTTTGATATCCGCAAGCTGATCCCAGCCCCTACCAATACTGAAGAAGACGCCGGCCCATATGTAACCATGGGGCTTTGCTACGGCACCGATCCTGAAACCGGCGATACCGATATTACTATCCACCGCCTCTGCCTGCAGGGCAAAGACGAAATATCCATGTATTTCGTTCCAGGCCGTCACTTAGACGTATTCCGTCAAAAATACGAAAAAGCCGGCAAACCGATGCCGATCTCCATCAGTATCGGCGTTGACCCGGCCATCGAGATCGCCGCCTGCTTCGAACCACCTACAACTCCACTCGGCTTCAATGAATTGAGCATAGCCGGCAGTATACGGGGCGAAGGCGTGCAAATGGTACAGTGCAAAACTATCAACGAAAAGGCTATCGCCCGTGCAGAATATGTTATCGAAGGCGAACTGCTGCCTGATGTCCGCGTCCGCGAAGACCAAAACAGCAATACCGGTAAAGCAATGCCGGAATTTCCGGGCTATACCGGCGCTATGAAACCAGCAATCCCGCTGATCAAAGTCAAAGCAGTTACCCACCGCCGCGACCCGATCATGCAATCCTGCATCGGTCCTTCCGAAGAACACGTCAATATGGCAGGTATACCGACTGAAGCATCCATCCTCGGCATGACGGAAAAAGCACTGCCAGGCAATGTCAAAAACGTGTATGCCCACTGCTCCGGCGGCGGCAAATATATGGCCGTTATCCAATTCGTCAAAAAAGCTCCGCCTGATGAAGGCCGTCAAAGACAGGCTGCTCTGCTAGCCTTCTCTGCTTTCTCGGAACTGAAACACGTTATCCTGGTCGACGACGATGTTGATCTGTTTGATACCGACGACGTGCTGTGGGCTTTGAATACCCGTTTCCAGGGCGATGTCGACGTTATCACTATCCCAGGCGTTCGCTGCCATCCGCTCGATCCTTCCCAATCCCCCGAATTTTCGCCTTCGATCCGCGATGTAGGTATATCCTGCAAAACTATTTTTGACTGCACCGTACCTTTCGGGCTTAAAGAGCACTTCCAGCGCAGCAAATTTAAAGAAGTCGATCCAGCCAAATGGGTTCCTGAATTATTCAAAAAATAATAGTAAAAGAAAAATACCTGAAGCATTTATGCTTCAGGTATTTTTCTTTTGTATACCTAATGCCAGCAGCTTCACTGCCTGCCACTGTTTGTGTCTCTCCAGACTTACTTCCCTGTCCCAAAATTCATACTTCAACTGGAAGAAATACTCCTCATAAAAACAGCTGACAGCCGATTGCCGCGAATAGTCTATTTTTAACGCTGCTAAAACGTCCAACAAACCGGCGCCAAAATATGGCAGCAACTCTTTTACTTTCCGTTTATACGTCCTGGTCTCCTCCTGAAAGCGAGCATAACACAAAGCAAACAGCGCTAGCTCCAGCAGCTCCTTAAAAGTAATATCGTCGCCGCTTACGGCAGCCGTCAGTACTGTTTCATAAATCAAACTCCGTACCGCTGCACTGGCGTGAAAAAACAAAAGAAATTCGTTCAGCGCTGTGCTGGCCTGCGGCGGTACATATCCCTCAGCAAGTTCACCACCACGCACATATGGTGCTAAAGCTGTGAAATTGCCGCTGCTCACAAAAGTCTGACCCATTTCCAGCAAAATTTCCTCCGGCGTCAACTGTAACCCATTCAGCAATCCACACGCCTCACCGTCCTGCAGATGTCGATAGATTTTCAACCCCTGCCGCTCCTCGCAGCCTGTAACCAGGCCATGCGGGCACTTCAACAAACCTTCCATATCAGTATGTCGCCCCCTTTTCGATAATCCTGCGGGCAAGAAACCTGTGCAGATTTATGATTGTCGTATGCTCATAGCCATATTTATCCTCTTCGTCAAAAGTTATCTTCACCATCTCAATATGATTCCTGCGGCAATAATCGTTCAACTCCCTTTCGGCCTGCTCACGGTCGTTGATCTCTCCATCCGATAATAGAAACAACAATCTCCGCTTCCCCTTCAGCACCTGTTCCTGCAGCAACCGCACCGCCGGCAGCAGATTAGTCCCCCCTCCAGACAACGGTACGATCGAAGTCTGCTCGGCTTTATCAATAAAACTTTTACGTACTTTGGCCCCGCCCTCAAAATCTATTACCAGTGTTCTGATACCGTCAAAATTATTAACTGCCGCTAAAATCTCGATCAGCGCTTCTGCATATTCACGTTCAAATCGGTACGTACTGCCCGAAACATCGCGTATGATCATAATATCTACCGATACCTTACGCCGCAAGTAATACTGATAAACCCTGCTTTCCTCCGCTGTTTTAGAGGCCAGATACGCTTCCTGCTGCTTTTTCAGGTTAACGTCGCCGTCATAAGCACCAATGATCTTCATCGACGTAAAGCTCTGCTTAAAAATATATTCCAGCTCGCCGATCTCGCGCCTGTATTTCCGTACTATATCCAAAAAGAACTGTGAAGTGTCGCCCGACCTGCTTACCATACGCCCTACGCCTGCCAGCTTACCTGTCTGTGATGCGGCATTCTGCATTTTTGCTTTCAGTTCACGGATATGCTCTTTCCGTACAATCTCGTATAATTCTTCTTCGCTGAACACCTTCAGCACCGACATAGAGCCGGCAGTTCCTGCCGCAGCAGCTTTCTGCTCCCACACAGGTGTGATTTCTGACGTCATCCGCAATCCCTGCAGCCATTCTGTCAGCAAATCCGTCACCACGATCAAATTCTGCAGCTCCGTCCGTACCGCAGTCAAGGCCAGAGGTACCATAAAATCATAAAAACTACTGTCCCCCTGCGGCTCGATGATACCGTACTTCAAAAACACCTGTAAAGCTTCCAGCTGACCACGCTGCGGCAAATACTTCACAAGCTGCTCCAACTCCACATCCTGTGTCGTCATATTCAGCAGTGTCAGCAGCTTGCCAAACTCAGGCAGCTCACGCGCCAGCTTATACTCACAGAACGTCCTAAACAGACTTCTATAGATGCATCGGTATAAAATATCCTTCTTAAGTCGCTCCAAGTGCCTGTACCCCTCCACCCCCGTAAACAACGCCGTCTTTTCATACCGCAAAACACTCAGTTCACTTACAACAAACGCATCAGTAAAACTCTCTGACGACAATATCCCATGCAAAGCTGAATGCTGCCATGCCTCCAGCAAACATTCGCAGTTGACAGCCAGCACATACCCGTCCTCACGACTTCCAGTACAGCAGCACAGCTGTCCGCATTCTGTGCCAACAGAGTCTTGATATGCAGCTGCATCAGCATAATATTCTATTTTAAAAGCCAGTTCCGGGCATAATACCGCAAAATTTTCCATAACAGCCACCTTAAATAATTGAAGACTCAAGCTTCTCCTTCACCATCTGCAAATCATAAAAACCCAGGTCTACATCCAGATAATACATAAAGCTCTGCAAAATGATCTCTTTAAAAGTTCCGATTCCAATCGCGCTCAAGGCCTGCTCCAGCTCCATGATCCGCCTGTCTGTCAAATCAGTAACGCTTGCCGCCTCACAGCCCAACACCCTTTTTGCCAGATACCTCTTGATGCTTTCAACATTCCGATTATCATAAAAATAAGAATCTATCATCGTCTGCCGCCACTCTGGGCGCCGCAAAAGCTCCAAATTGCACAGAACTACGGCAATAGCCGCATTGCGTACCGACAGTGGATAAGTATTGCTGCGTACCTCGCGCATCAACTCAATAATATAACGCTTTAGGCTTACCGGTACAACATCGTTGGCACGGCACTCCTCCGCTACTATCTGTTCAACTATCAAAAGCTCATCTTCCGCCGTCGGATAATCGAAATAAAATGAAACCAGACGCTGAGCAAAGCTCTGCGGCAGCTTAACGTTGCCGGAATATCTGCTGTCATTCGAGCAGAACACGATCCGAAAATCCTCGTGTGCATAAATCATCTTATCGCCGATCGCCGTTACCGAAGTCCGGTCCAGTATACTGTTGAACATCAGCAAAATCTCCTGTACCGAATGTGTCGCCTCATCGACGATGATAATGCCGCCACGCTCCATACAATCTGCCACAACTCCGTTCTTAACTGCCAGACTGCCGTTTTCCAGCCTCAGTCCCAAAATCAGGCTTGTTTTCGTCTGTTCTGGACTCAGCTGCACATAATAGGCTGGCACATTTTTAGCCAGCGCATACTGCCTGGCCAGGTTCATCGCGATAATACTTTTGCCGCTGCCCGAAGGTCCCACGATATAAAGCGGCCACCTGGTATGCTCAAGCACCGCGTAGCAGCGTGCCAAAAGCTGCGTCCCATCCTCGCCTACTATTTTTGGTATCTGCTGCAGATCAAGCTGTGTTTTCAGCTCTGCCATAATTTTTCACCCCGCAATCATATAAAAAAAAGCGGGGGAGCTAACTCCCCCGCCAATCAAGGACTTGTCCAAGCCCCAAGCAGCCATTTATTTCTTTAAAGGTGGAACCGGCGGAATTTGCTGTAAATTAGGAATATCTTCCGGTTTTAGTTTAAATACATCATGTACATGGATTTCTTCGGTAGAACGCCAGGAATAACTGCAGGTATCGCAGACATAAACTTCCCAAACATCGCCAACCGGGGATTTAGTCATAACTCTTACTGTATCAGCATCACAACGCGGACATTTCATAAAAATCTGCCTCCTTTATACCTCAAATTATCATTGATTTTTTTGTGCAGCCATAAAGTCTCTGAAAATAGCTTCCCATTTCGGGGTAGCCGGAGACGGTTTCAACAATTCAACAGAACGCGGATTCGGTTCCGGAGCGACCGGAGTAGTTGCATCGATGATCAGCTTGTCATGCATACCTGCCGGTACCGAAGACGGATCAAGCGGCATACCTGCACAATTCGGGATGATCGCAACATCCTTACTGGGTTTGACGCGGGTAGTAAGCGCCCACATAACCTGCTCCAGATTAAACGGATCGACAAACTCATCGACAACGATAATGACCTTGGAATAAGGCATACCATGTGGAGTAGACAGCAGACGGAAAGCAACACCCTTACCGAAGCCGCCGTAACGGACCTTCGTAGAAATGATAACGCCGATACCATGAGTATACATAGCATTGACTGCCTGCACTTCAGGCATAGTAGCTTTCAGCTGTTTGTACAGAGGAACACTGGTATTAAGAGCCATCAGGTAATCGATCTCAGTCCAGGGCATACCAAGATACAAGTTTTCAAATATCGGATTGGTACGATGTGTGATATGAGTTATCTTGATCTCGCACTGATTCCTGGCGCCGGAATAAGAGCCAGGGAACTCGCCGAACGGGCCTTCGCAGGTACGAACGCGCGGCATAATGTAGCCTTCCAGAATAACTTCAGCATGAGCAGGAACATACAAATGCTCAGCAGTATCAGCTTTAGTAATTTCAGTAGGAACACCATCCTGCAAGGCGCCGACGAATTCATATTCATTCTGGTCGTAATTAACAGGAGTGCTTGCCATAAAGCTTACAAGCGGAGTATTGCCCAGAGCGATAGCTACCGGTAAAGGCTCGTTGACTTCTTCTGCCTTAGCAAGCTGGATGGCGATATCATGAAAAGGCAAAGCCTGGATGCCGATACGGTCGATATCTTTGACCTGGATACGGTAAATACCGACATTCTGCTTATCCAGATTATCAGGTTCAGCCGGATCACCGGTAACAACGGCTGCTTTAGACAGGAAGAAACCACCGTCCTGATCATTGATTCTGTAAAGAGGCAAAACATCAAATAAATTGATATTTTCGCTGATGGTATTTTCCTTACACATTGCTTTTTCACGTGGAAGAATTACTGGCGGTACCGGGAATTTGTCCCAGCGGCGGTTCAATTCATGGAATTGTTCCTTTACAGGAGTGTCTTTAGGCATTCCCATCATCAAAGCATGATTAGCCCAGGAACCGTGAACGTTGGTTACAACAGAATATTTATAACCTTTCACCTTCTCAAACAAAACAGCCGGTTTTTTATCCATATTAGCGCAGGCACGTCCGGCAGCGCCAATATCAGGTTCCGGATCGACCTCATCTTTAACGCGGATCAGCTGCCCCTCTTCTTCTAATGTTTTTAAAAACTCTCTCAAATCTTTGTAAACTTTTGCCATGTTTTTGACCTCCTTTGTCATCGTTTCACTTGGTAAGGTTTACCCCTTGTCTATATACTAGAACTGACTGCTCCTAATAGCAATTCAGTTAGTTCGCAAGGATATGCGTTTTCGGAATTTCCAAAAAACCATCGCTGTCATTCAGTTTAGGAATGGCAGCGACCGGTTGTTCACGCCGCCTTGCACTTGCTGGCAGACGCCTGCTTTTTACCCGTGACTGCCCTACTTTCATCCCGCATTTGCCGCCACTCACCAGTGGCCATTGCAGTGCTATCAGCCCCCTCCAGATTTGTTGTCAACAGAAAAAACAATGGCGATACGGAAATAATATCCATACCGACATTGTTTTTATTTATTCTGTCGAAGTTTTAATAATAATTATTAAAACATTTTTACAGACGTTTTAAATTATAAAATGGAAAGACACAAATGCATTCCATAATCAAAACTTCCAGATAAAATTGATACTACCGCTGAAGCCCTGCTTTTTGCCGCTCCAGCCCCGCAAGCCAATGTCGACAGCAGGTGCGTTCACATCTTTATTTTGGATGATATAACCCAGCTCCAACATACCGCTGCTGCCCTTGATACTGGGCGACGGTGTGCTTAAGCCTTTGACCGTCGCTGTTGCTTCGCCGTCAAATTCATATTCGTAAGCTAAACCTGCGTAACAGGTTCCATTAGCGTTGACATCTTTGCTTAAACGTGCGCCAATTCTGGCACGAGTGCTGTTAACAGCGTCAAAATCGTACACTTCGCCGTTACCTTCACCGCCCAAAGTAACGCTGTCGCCGCTTTGGTGGGTGTACAGTAATTTAGCATAAATATCGGCTTTGGTAGTTTCGTTCAGTTTTTTTATTTTACCAATACCAACGTGAGCGCCATAATAGCTGCTGCTGCTGTCATAGTCAGCATAAACCTTACTGCCGCCGGCGCCGATCATATCGCCGCTGGCGTAATCAGCATCCATACGGCCGTAGCGCACACTGCCTTCATAATATAAACCGCTGTTATTATCCTGACGCACTATCATGCCTATGCCATAGTATTTAGTATTACCGTCAGCGCGAATACCACTGTCTAAATGGCTGGTGTAATTGCCCCAGCCGTATTCCAGCAGCGGGCCATAGGTAAGCTTGCCGGCGTTGTTTTGTATGGCTTTGGCAAAACCCAGCGCCAGGTTATAACCCCGCATATCACTGTAAGAACCGCTTTTATAACGCATATTGCCTCCTCCAGAAGCTCCGAACATTTCCGCGCTGCTTCTGCCAGCTGTCTGTACAGCGTTGGCAATACCGCTGCCGGCCACCGTATCTGCACCACTGTTGACAAACGCGGCACTGGCAATCTGCGTCTCTACCGGAGATTTGCTCTGTTCCGTTGTTTTGGCAGGAGCTTTATCCACTGTAGCAACGATACTATTACCGCTCAGATCAGTTGTAAATTCGTACTCGATGCTGACGCCCTGCTGCAGTCTGCCATAAGTAACGTTATCAGCTGTTATACCGTTGCTGTTGGTCAGCAGATTTACCATATCACCGACCTGCAAGGTACTGGTCGAACCTGCCATACCTACGTTGACATTGCTGCCGGAAATATCAGTACCTTTATCATCAGTCAAGGTCAGTATCGTATCTCCATTAATGGTATCCTCCTGTAGATAAAAATTTAAATTCTCAAAATTTGCTATATTTTTCATTTCTAACCCTTTAGTTTGGAGGTTTAATGTATTTCCTGTACGTTTATCCTTAGAAGAAGTTGTATTATCGCCACCATAAATTATTGTATCAGCGCTAAAGACAGGCTTTTCTCCGCTGACGGCGTTTATTGTGATAACATTATTTATCGCAGTTCCATTGCCGCTTCTACCACCTGCAATAACCTCACTGTTTATCTTACCACCACTGATAGTTATTTCATTGCCATCTGCCGGCTCACTTGTACAATATCCGCCATAGATCTTACTGTTTATTTCGCCGCCGCTGATAATAACCTTATTACCATTAGCACTGCCATCTGCCGTCTGTCCACCTTTAACGCCTTTACTTATCGTTCCGCCGCTGATTATAACACAGTTTTCTATCGCATCACCTGACCAACTATAGCCACCGACAACGTTATCAATTTTTCCGTCTGTTACAGTTACCCAGTTCTTTTCGGCTGTATTGGCATCATTGACATAGCCACCATAAACATTTTTCATTTCCGTAGTACTGCCGCCGACTGCAATTCCATTTTCTTTAACTTTACCATATTGGGAATAAGCACCATAAACTTTACTTGTGAACGTACCACCATTGATAATTACCTGATTACCCGTTGCTACATAATCATTAGTGTTTTGTGCACTGTAGCCGCCATAAATTCCATCAGTCATCGTATTTGTATTTGTAAAAGTTCCACCGTTTATTGTAACAATATTATTATTGCTTTTATTTTTTTTACTATTTCCGCCATAAATCTTATTACTGAATGTACCTTCTGTTACTGTTACTTTATTACCTTTTGTATATCCATTTTCTGCAGCACTGCCACCAAAAACCATACCTGTTATTGTACCACTCTCGATAATCACTTCATTACCGATAGCATTGCCCTCATAACCATTAACGGCTCCTCCGTAAACGGAAGCATCTATTGTGCCGTTCTTAATGGTCACTTTATTATTTACAGCATTGCCCAGCTCTGTATCTCCATTAGCGGTCAATACCCCACCTTGCAGAGTATTTGTCACTGTCCCGCCATCAACAATAATATGATTATTACTAACATCATAATCACTGCCAGCACCGCCATAAGCATTTGCAATCGTACCAGTTATTGTTACTGTATTATTTGTAACAGCCGCCTTATCATCCCTACCGCCATAAACTTTTTTCCCACTATTATCTTCAGCAATCACAACTGTAGAACCAGTTGGATTCTTGTCGCCGATATATTCATCATCTTTAGTCCAGCTTTCACCGCTCCAGGTTCCGCCGCTGTTGGCTGCATATACGGGCATCAGATTACAAACTCCCAGCACCGCCCCGGTCACTAATGTTGCTAAAATCCTTTTACTCAAAAGTTTTTCTTTTCCAGTCATTTTCATCGCTCCTCATAATTTTTCACTTGTTTTTGCAGTCCCCTGCAGCACCTGCCATCCAGTTTACCCAGCTTATTTAACTTGGCTGTCCACCGCTGCAGCAAATATACCTTTATAACAGGCAGGATTACAGACATCAACCTGTTATAAATCCAACTTCCTGTTATTTTAATTTTTGTCATGCTATTTCACCCCTTAGAAAAACTTACTTATATCCTCGCAATGATTACTGCGGAACTGATATTGAACAAACTGACAATAAAATTACAATTGTCTTTAGCGTCACTTACCCAGCTGCAGCATTTTAAGCAGCAGCTGCACTTCTTCCAGTGAAAACGCTGCCGGCTCCTGCGTCTCTTTGTCGCCTCTTACACTGACGGCGGCCGTTACGGTCGCTCTGGTTTCTGTTGCCGCCTCGGCCCAGTCCAGGGCTGCTTTGGCGTTCAGCAGGTCTCCAGTGTGCAGTCAAACACATTGGCAATGCGCAGCAGCAGCTTCAGGCTCACCTGCACATTATTATGCTCCAGATTGCTCATATGTGTCTGGCTGACGCCGATACGTTCGGCCATTGCCAGCTGGCTGATCTGGCAGGCAGTGCGCAGCAGCCTGATATTGGAGCCGGCTTTGACCATGCATTTTTCGTCATACACCCCCACTCTGTACTGCTGAAAATATTGTTCCGTCTTTGTCTTACTTTGCCGAAAGTCTGGTTTTGTTTACTGAAACTTTAAAAACATTTGTTAAAACGATACTCGCATCTATTTTAGCACACTTGTACCCCCCCGCAAGACATACCAACTGATATTTTCGGCGCAGCTTGGTTATCTATTGCCCTTACGGTTTGATAGCCGCTGAAGTTACAGCCTGACCGCAGTTGGTAAAATTTTTTCCTACAGCTAAAAATGCTGCCGCCTGATGCAGGTTTTACCTGTCTTACTCTAAAAAAGGCATAAAAAAACCGCCTACCAAAGTAGGCGGGGAACCGTAAAAGAATAACATTATAATTTTTGATTCATATACAAAAATATACCAATAATGATATAATTAATAAAAATTATATCATTATCAAAAGGTAGTATCTAATTATGGAATTTATATTAAACATATTTTCAAATTTACTTCTTTTTTTATCTTTTACATTAGAAAAGTTGGTACCAATTTTTTCTATTTTATTTTCTGTTGCTTTTGCTGGTTTGATAGTTTAATATTGGATTAGATTGTATATGAAATATGACAAAGTACAAAAAACTGCTAATTATGCAAAATTGTTGGCTTATGAAACTGGAAATCGTGTAAACGATTATAAAGTTATTGCCGAAAACATCAAGAATGTAAAAAAAGATATTAAAGAAGCAAATGGTAATACTCTAAAAGAAAAATGGACAAAAGACGCTGTCAAGAAAAACAATCCATTGTTCTACTATCTGAATTTCGCATCCGCTTCTGCTACCAAGTCTGTAGGT